>Ga0187893_10005040_pt1 | contig 24242 bp, 21 predicted proteins | sample MA1701074metaG_FD_139574 | JGI IMG/M metagenome (GOLD analysis project Ga0187893, IMG submission 139574) | White microbial mat communities from a basaltic lava cave in the Kipuka Kanohina Cave System on the Island of Hawaii, USA - MA170107-4 metaG ...
TCACCCTGAGCCCGGCCCTGGCCGCCATGCTCCTGCGACCGCGCCGACCGATGCGCGGTCCGCTCGGCGCTTTCTTCCGGGCATTCAACCGCGGATTCGCGCGGGCCACGGACGGCTACGTGCAGTGCTCGGCCTTCTTGATCAGAAAGGTCGTCCTGGCCATGCTGCTGTTGGCCATGGTCGCGGTGGTGGCCGGTTTCATCGGCCGGCGGCTCCCCGCCGGCTTCGTCCCGGAGGAGGATCAGGGCTATTTGTCGATCAACGTGAAGCTTCCGCCCGCGGCATCGCTGCAGCGCACGGCCGCCGTCGCCAACCAGATCGATGCCATCCTGAAGGACACTCCCGGCGTCGCGTACTACACGGTGGTCATCGGAGACACGTCGACCAACACGGCCCAGTATTTCCTGACCCTGGTGCCCTGGAAGGAGCGCGATGCCACGGGGCTGACGGCGGAGGCCATCATTCGCGATCTGAACCGCCGCCTGGCCGTGTTGCCGGACGCCACCGCCTTCGCCGTTCCCCCCCCGGCTATTCCGGGCGTCGGCACCTCCGGCGGTATCACGTTCATGCTCGAGGACCGGGCCGGCAAGGATATCCAGTTTCTGGCCGACCACACGCAGACGTTTCTTGCGGCAGCACGCCAACGTCCCGAGTTGGCCGCCGTCAACACGACCTTCGCCCCCGGGGTTCCCCAGCTCTTCGCCGACGTCGATCAGGACAAGGTGCTACGCCAGGGGGTACCCCTCACCGAGCTGTACCAGACGCTGCAAGCATTTCTCGGCGGCTACTTCGTGAATAACTTCAACCTGTATGGCCGCGTCTGGCAGGTGTACGTGCAGGCCGAGGGGCAGTATCGCACGCGGGCCGACAACGTAGGCCTGTTCTACGTCAGGAACGCGGAGGGAACACCCGTGCCCCTGTCGTCGCTGGTTTCCATGACGACGACGTACGGTCCGGACGTGAGCCTCCGCTTCAACGAGTATCGAACGGCGGAGATCAACGCCACCTTGGCTGCCGGTCACAGTACGCGCCAGGGAATGCGCGCCCTCGAGGAGGTCTTTGCCCAGACGATGCCCCGGGAGATGGGCTTCGACTATGCAGGCATGTCGTATCAGGAGCAGGTCGCCTCCCAGGGGGTGCCTCCGGCCGCTGTCTTCGCCCTCTCCCTGCTCGTCGTCTTTCTCATCTTGGCCGCCCAGTACGAGAGTTGGTCGCTTCCGTTCGGGGTGCTCCTGGGCACGCCCATCGCCGTAGGGGGGGCGCTGGCGGCGCTCTGGCTGCGAGGCTTCGACAGTGGCGTCTTCTCGCAGATCGGCTTGGTGATGATCATCGGTCTCGCCGCCAAGAACGCCATCCTCATCGTGGAATTCTCCAAGGCCGAGCACGAACGGGGAGCGTCGTTAACCGAGGCGGCCCTGGCCGGGGCACGCCTGCGCTTGCGCCCGATTCTCATGACGGCCTTCGCGTTCATTCTCGGGGTGGTGCCCCTGGTCATCGCGACGGGGGCCGGCGCCGCTTCTCGGCAAATCCTCGGCACCACCGTCATGGGAGGAATGCTCGCCGCGACCCTGATCGCTATCTTCATCATCCCCGTCACCTTCTACGTGAGTCAGCGATTCAGCCGCCGCCCCGTGGTCCGAGCAGACCAGCCACGGGGCGAGGAGCTCGGGCCCGGTGGCCCGAGCGGCGGTGCCATCGCCGAAGGAGCGCCGCGATGAGGCTAGGCCCGACCCGACGGGTAGTCGCCCCGGTCATGGTCGTATTGCTTGCCGGCTGCACGCTCGGTCCCAACTATACGCGTCCGCCGCTCGCCCCCCCCGCAACCTTCCGCGGCGAGATCACACCGTCGGTGGCGGCGTCCCTCGCCGACCTGCCGTGGTGGGCCGCCTTTGGGGACGCCACCTTGAAAACCCTGATCAACGAGGCCATCGCCGGCAACTACGACTTGCGCATTACGGCCGCGCGCGTACAGCAAGCTCGCGCCCAGGCCGGGATCGCACGCGCCGCCTTCTTTCCATCCATCGGCTACGACCTCAACGTGCAGCGATCGAAGGGGTTCGGTGCCTTCCTGGGGATCGCGGACAGCCAGCCCTCGGCGACGAACCTCTTCCTGGGGGCGGTCACCGCCACGTGGGAGATCGACGTATGGGGTAGTATCCGTCGTTCCAACGAGGCCGCCCTTGCCCAGCTGCTCGCCACCCAGGAAGGAAGCCGCGGCGTCCTCCTTTCCCTGATCAGCGAAGTGGCCCAGGCGTATTTCGAGCTGATCGAGCTTGATGCAAAGCTCGACATCGCCCAGCAGACCACGGCCGCCTATCAGGGCATCTACAAGATCTTCCAGGATCGGCTCGAGTTCGGTGTCGTTTCCGAACTTCAGACGGCACGGGCGGAGGGCGCCCTCGCGTCGGCCGCCGCCACGATCCCGGAGCTGCTCAGCCAGATCGCCGCCAAGGAGAATCAGATCAGCACGCTCCTTGGTCGCAATCCCGGTCCCATTCCCCGTGGCACGCCGCTCTTTGCCCAGGCCGTGGTTCCCACCGTGCCGGCCGGCCTCCCCGCGGCCCTGGTCGAACGACGTCCCGACCTGCTCAAGCTCGAGCAGCAACTGGTGGCGGCCAACGCCCAGGTCGGAGTGGCCAAGGCCGAGTTCTTCCCGAAGCTCAGCCTGACCGGGTTTCTCGGTAAAGCGAGCCCAGAGCTATCCGCCATCACGAGCGGAGCGGCTACCATCTGGTCCGTCGCCGCCGGCTTGACGGGACCGATCTTCCAGGGAGGCCGGATCCTCGAGAACTATCGGGCGACGGTGGCCGTCTGGGAACAGTCGAAGCTCCACTACGAGCAGGGGGTCATCACGGCCTTCAAGGAGGTCTCGACGAGCCTGGCCGCGCTCGACCAACTCGCGGGCGCCGAGGCGGAACTCCTGCGAGCGGTGGCGGCCCTGGAGAAGGCCGTTCAGCACGCGCTTGATCGGTACCTGTACGGGCTTTCGAGCTACTTCGAGGTCCTCGAGGCCCAGGAGCGGCTCTTCCCGGCCCAGAATGCCCAGGCGACAGTCCGTCTGAACCGTCTGCTCGCGTACGTGCAGCTCTACAAAGCGCTCGGTGGAGGCTGGAATGTCACCGACCCGCAGTCGGTGCCCTCGGCCAGCAAGCCTACTTGACGTCGACTCGAGCGGGGGCCAGGCGCTCCCGCAGCCGTCGCACGAGGTCCTCGTACGAGGACGTCCGGATGATCTTGTCGAACTGGGCGCGATAGTTGCCGATGAGACTGATCCCTTCCACCACGATGTCGTAGGCGTACCACCGCTCGCCGCGTCGGTGGAGCCTTGCCTCGACGGGTACCTCGATGTGCTCGGGCAGCAGGACCTTGGCCCGCACGACGGCAAAGGATCCGTCCACCACCTCGCCCGCGTAGGTGAGCCGGGCGTTCTTGTAGGACCCGAGTCGCGTGAGATACGTGCGCTCGAGCAGCTGGGCGAAAAGCTCCGTGAATTCCCCTCGCTCGGCCGCCGTGCGTGGCGGCCAGTGGCGCCCCAGGGCACGGCGGGCGGCCTCCTCGGGATCGAAGAGCTGCCGGGCAATCGCGCGCAGGCTCGTATCGCGCTGGGTAGAGCTCAGCCCCGGATCGCCGAGAACATCGAGGGCGCGATCGGTGTAACCACGCACGAGGGCGGTCACCGTGTCTGCCCGCACTTCGTCGAAGGCAAGCACGCTCACGGCGAGGGCCAGCATGCCCAGAATCCGCCCTGGTGTTACCCTGGGCCGACCGTGCCGACGAGGAGGTGCGAGCTGACAACATCCATCGGGGAGCTGCGCCTCCTCGAGGCCTGCGCCCAGCCCGGGTGCCCGATCTGCTTCTGCCTCACGAAGCACAGTCGGGAGCAGCTCACTGCTCTCCTGTACGAGCAGGTCACCGATCTCGAGACGCGGCGGCGGCTGCGCGCCTCCTGGGGTCTGTGTAATTGGCATACGTGGATGCTCCACGAGCTCCCGGGCGCGCGTGTAGGCACCGCGATCGTCTCCGAGGATCTCTTGCGGAGGCTCATCGAGCAGGTCGGCCGGGCCGCACCCACCACGGGGGGGCGAAGGTTTGCCAGGTGGCTCATGCGCGCGCGGGCCCGGGGCGCTCAGCGTCTGGCGACTCTGTACCGACGGCGGCCCCGCTGCCCCGTGTGCGAGCGCGCCGGCGAAGCCGAGCAACGCTATCTGCAGGCCATGCTCACGCGGGTCGACCATCCCGAGTTCCGTCGCGCCTACGCCGGATCGGACGGTCTGTGCGCCCCCCACGTTCTGCGCGCCGTCGAGCTCGTTCGCGGCCGAGGCGAGTTGATCCATCTCCTGCAACTCACGCTCGTGAAGTGGGCGAGGGCGCGCGGGGAGCTGGCCGCGTTCATCGCCAAGCACGACCATCGGAATGCACGCCCCTTCACGGACGCGGAAACCGCTTCGTGCCGGCGCGTGCTCGAGCTCCTCAGCGGGGCGCCGGCGATCTTCGGTAACGATCTGCCCTATCGCGGTCACTGACGCGGCCTTACCCCGACGTCGGGCGCGAGACGCTCGTGTCGCGGACGAGCCGCAGGGTCCGGCTCGTGGCCGCCAGCGTTCGGCGCGCCTGGGTGAGAGCCAGGAGCGGGAAGTAGCTTCGGTAGAGCGTGTAGCGGAGATAGAACACGTTGGGGAAGCCGGTGCCGGTGGCCAGGTCCTCGCTCCACGTGCCGTCCCCTCGCTGGGTCTCGACGAGATAGCCGACCCCCCGCCGCAGGCTTTCGCCATCGGCGTGGCCGGCGGCGAGAAGTCCCAGCAGAGCCCAGGCCGTTTGCGACGGTGTGCTGGCGGTCGGCACAAACGTTCGCTCGTTGTAGCTCGCGCAGCTCTCCCCCCATCCCCCGTCGGCGTTTTGGACGGAGGCCAGCCACTCGCCCGCCTGCCACATGGCCGGGGCGGCTCCCCGATCCCGGGCCGCCCTCAGACCGCGCAGCGCGAGAAAGGTGCCGTAGACATAGTTCACCCCCCAGCGCCCGTACCAGCTCCCGTTCTGCTCCTGCGTCTGCAACAGGTAGGCGACCCCCCGCTCGATTCGGGGGTCAGACAGCTTACCACCGCGACGGCAGAGGGCCTCCAGAACACGGCCGGTGATGTCCGGACATGTCGGATCCAGCATCGCGTTATGATCGGCGAACGGGACCTTGTTGAGGAGCGCCCAGTTGTTGTCGACATCGAAGGCCGCCCAGCCCCCATCGCGTGACTGCATGTGCCCGAGCCAGTGGGTCGCCCGTCGCTCGCAGCGGTCCTGCTGGACACGATCAGAGGCAGCGGCGTGCTGGAGGGCCAGGAGGACCATGGCCGTGTCGTCGATATCGGGGTAGTGCTCGTTGGCGAACTCGAACGCCCAGCCCGACGGCTCCAGCTCCGGTCGCTTCACCGACCAGTCGCCGCGGCGTCGGACTTCGCGGGCGATGAGCCAGTCTGCGCCGCGAGTCAGGGCCGACGGAGGTGCCGTCCCCAGCTCACCCAGCGCGAACATCGCGATGGCCGTATCCCATACGGGCGAGAAGCACGGTTGGAAATGGAGAGCGCCCACCGTCTCCGTGATGAGCGCCTCGAACTGCCGGATGGCCTCGATGAGGTCAGGGTGGTCGCGCGGATAGCCGAGACATTCAAGGGCCATGATCAGATACATCATCGAGGGGTAGATGGCGCCGAGTCCGTCGCTGTGTCTCGTCCGGTCCAGCATCCACTTTTCGGCCTCGCGGATGGCCGACCTGCGGATGGTGGCCGGCGCCCGCTGCTGCCACACTCGCAGAGCCAGGTCGAGCTGGTGGAAGATCGAGGACAGCCGGTCGCGGTTAGGGAGGCGGTAGCTCTTGCCCGGCACCGCGAGCTCGTCGAGGTTGAAACCGGTCGGCACCGGCCGGAGGCCGGCCCGGGCCTGCACGATCGACAGGGGCACCACGATAGCGCGCGTCCACGACGACATCTCGTAGATCAACCCGCCCGGGACCAGCACCAGCTCAACGGGGATGGCCGGCACATACCGACGCGGGAAGAGGCCGAACAGGCTCAGGTTGATCCGGGTGTAGCTGTTGGTGCCCTGGAGGCCGCCCAGCTCCAGGATTCGCTGGCGCGCCAATCGCAGCGGCTCGCGGGCCAGATCGAGGCCGGCCAGCTTCAGCGCGGCGTAGGCTTTGACGGACGCGTTGAGGTCGGCCGGCCCTCCAGGATAGATGCTGAACCCACCGTCCGGGAGCTGGCGATCGAGAATCGCTCGGCCCGCCTTGTCCACACGTTCGGGCGCGGGGGGCCGCCAGGTCCCGTCCTTCGGCGGATGCAGCCACAGCTGCAACAGGATGAAGTCGGACTCGAGGGTGGTGTCGGCGAGAAGCTCACCGCACCAGAATCCCTCCCGTTTTTGCAGGGCGAGAAGCGCCTCTCCTGCGCGCAGGGCGGCCACGCCGGCCGCCTCCGCCAACGCGTGCTGGCTCCGTTTGGTTGCCTCTGACTGGCGCGATCCTCCGCGCCCGCGCAGCGGCTCGATCCATGACGACTCCATGTGCGCTCTTCAGCTTACATGAGGCCGGCCGTTGACATGCATCATCCTGGGCGGGAGCTCGGGGCGGCCTTGCTCGCATCGGCAAGCGGGCTTATCGTAGCCCGCGAAGGGGAGACGCGTTGACGGCGACACCGAGGGCCCCCCACCCAGTCCTCAAGCAGTATTACCAGGGCGATGACGATCGGCAGCCCTTCGTCACTGCCCTGTTCGACGGGACCGCTCGCCACTACGACCGTCTGTGCGGCGTGATGTCGCTGGGGTCAGGGCGGTTGTATCGCCGCGGCGTCTTGGTCCGCGCGGGCCTGAGGCCCGGCATGTGCCTCCTTGACGTGGCCACCGGCACCGGCTTGATCGCGCGGTCAGCGCGGTCGGTTCTGGGAGATCACGGTGCCGTCGTTGGCCTCGATCCAAGTCGAGGCATGTTGCAGGAGGCACGCAAAGTCTTCCCGGGGCCCCTCGTGCAAGGCATGGCGGAATACCTTCCCTTCGCCGACGAACGCTTCGATTTCGTCAGCATGGGTTATGCCCTGCGCCACGTGGCGGATCTCGGCATTGCCTTCAGAGAATACCTGCGCGTATTGAAACCCCAGGGCCGCATCGTGGTCCTCGAGATTTCGCGACCGCGCTCGGCCGTGGGCCAATGGCTCGTCCGCATCTATCTTCAGCGGGTCTTGCCGCTGATGATGCGTCTCACCGCGGCCGACGCGCCGATGGGCCTTCTCACCCGCTACTACTGGGATACCATCGCCACCTGTGTGCCACCCGCCACCATCCTGGACGCGTTAGGGGCCAGCGGCTTCGTCGACGTCGAGCGTCGCCTCTGGGGTGGGCTTCTCAGCGAGTACACGGGCGTCAAGCCAGGACGGTGAGGCCGACCAAGGCCCTGACTTCCCGGATGGCTCATGCGCGCGCCGGGTGGTCTCCCTCGTCGCTCGGCTGGGGGTCGTTCGTCGTGTCAGTCAGCAGGATCCAATCGTCGGGGGGATCAGCGGGAGGTCGCACCCCTACCTCGGTGATGAAGACGTTGCTCCGACTGGCCGAGAACCACTCCCAGCTGCCGGGTGGCGCTCCCGCATCCTGGGCCGCGCCCATGTCGGGCCCGGCCGCCCCGGAGGCCGAACGATCCGCACGTCGCTCACGCTTGGCCAGCTGCTTGGCCTTCAGCGCATCGGCCCGGCGCCGCCGCTCGAAGCCGTAGTTCTTGCGCTGGCTCACCGGCTGCGCAGGTGGGAGGTCGATCGATGGAATCGAGGCGGAGGAACGGAGTGGTCGGTGACGTTCATCTCGGTGAGCCGACGCGTGCCCGCCGCGATGGCGCTGCCGACGGTGGGAAAGGTGCCGGGCGATTCTTCCACCAGCTCGCCCGCATAGTTGACGATGCGCCACCGCCAATCGGGGCGCGCCGGCGTCCAGTGCGCCATCACCTGCATGAGCGGCCTCCTCTGCCGGGTAAGGCCTCCGCCGTGCGCTCGCTGAAAGCCCGGAGGAAGCTCGGAACGTGGCCGAATGCTGTGGACGGGTCGACCGAAAACGGACGGTTCACTCGATCGTTAAGTGTACACGAATCGGCGCCCGTTTCGCCCGAATTGGCGAGCACGCCGCGGTACGGGCCAGGCCCCTCGTACCAACGCGTCCGGCGGTGTCATAATGCCTTTGCCCTTCACTACCGGCGGACGAATTCATGAAGGCCCGTCCGAGCCAGAAAACATCGGGCTGGTGCTACGCCGGGCCGAAGTGTAAACAATCCACGCCAAAAAGGAGGGAGCGCCAATGAGAATCGGCGGGCTCGCCCTCGTCGCGCCCTTCGTCCTGGTGGTCGCTTGCGCCGAGAAGTCGAGACCGCCCGAGACGGCGCCGGCCCCCCCGCCGGTGGTGACCGTTCAGCCGAGCCCTCCCGCACGCCCTGCACCCCGCCCGACTGAGGCTCCCCCGCCCCCGGTCGTCGCAGTTCCGTCCCCGGCCGGGCCGGGGCCTTCACCTGCCACGCCGCCAGCGCGTCCCTCGGCTGAGCAGCCGGGGGCGACCGCGATCCTATTCGTCAGCGTTCAGCGGGCCAACTTCCGGCAGGCCCCCGATCTGAAAGCGCGAATTCTGGCCGTGGTGACCAAGGGGACGAGGCTGACTGTTTTGGAGAAGAGCGAGCAGTGGTACCGAGTGCGCCTCGACGACGGGAAGGAGGGCTGGGTAGCCGAGTCGGTTACTTCCACCAAGCCCGACTGACACAGGTCCATTCCCCGGGCGCGATCGGGCGCTGGTATCCCGGGCCCCCATCACTCAAGGTCTCGAGGAACGCGACAAGGTCGTCCTCTTCCGCCGATGTGAGCCTGAGCGGTCCCAGGACGCGGGCCCCGTCCGCGTGGACGCGTTCCTCATCGAGCTCGGAGTAGTGGCGGACCACCGCCCGCAAGGTCGCGAGCTCTCCGTTGTGCATGTAGGGTGCCGTCCGCGCGACGTTGCGGAGGGACGGGACCTTGAAGGCACCCCACTGGCGATGCGCCTGCGCGACGTGTCGGGTTCCGGTGGCCGTACTCCGGTCCGGGTCGTCGCTGTACACCCCCAGCAGGTTGAGCCGGCTCGCCGTCACGCGCTTGATGCCCTCGTACCGCCCCGGATCGACACGCCCCGGGCCCACGAAGAACGGGACGCCGATGTCATCGAACTCGCCGTTGCTGAAGTTGGGTCCGAAGTGACAGACGCCACACGCGCCCTTGCCGATGAAGATTCTCAGGCCGCGCTGAGCGCCAAGGGGATAGCGCGCGGCCGCCGCGTCATCTCCCCGCGCGAGCGCGTCACGAAACTCGTCGAACGCGGTGCGTCCACTCGAGAGCGTCTCCTGAAACGCCGCCAAGGCCTTGCCCACGTCGACCAGCACCGCTTCGTCGTTCTCCAGCGACGGCGGCCGTCCGAATGCCTTCTGGTAGCGGCACGCGAGTTCGCGGTCGCCACGGACCAATGCCGCGACCTGCCCGGCCGTGCCGCCCATTTCGGAGGGCTCCAGGATCGGGCGGATGCTTTGCGCCCAGAGGCTGTCGGCCGCTCCGTCCCAGCCGAACCACCGCTGTAGCCGGACGTTGGCCAGTCCGAGGGTGTTGCGGTCGCCGGCCCCGAGACCGACCCCACGTCGCCGTCCATCGGTCCAGCTCTGGTCGGGGCGGTGGCAGGTCGCACACGACACGGTACCCGTGGACGACAGCCGCGAATCGAAAAACAGGCGTTCCCCCAGCTCGATCCCCGGTGCCGTTCCGGATACCCGGTTGCTCAGGTCACGGGACGGGGGCGGTGGCCAGGGGCCGTGCTGGAGAATGCGCCGGACCTCGGTCTCGGAGAAGGCGATCCGTGTTTCCGGCGGGCCGTCGGCGTCGACCATGAACGGCCAGCTCCCCATCAGGATGAGAAGGCCGACCCGGGTCGCTCTCTGCCTCACTCGAGTTGAAAGCTCGCCGTCACGCGGTCCGTCTGTCCGGCTGCGCGGACGTCGAAGATGAACACCCAGCGGCCCGGCATGTGGAAGAGCAGGCCCTCGGCGCGGTAGCGGCCGTCGCCCTGCGACGTTATGGTGGCTTTGTAGTTCATCCCGTGGCGGTGCTCGGGCATCTGCGCATCCACGCGCACGGTGTCGGGCTGCGGGGTGCGGCCGTGGGGGCACACCGTCAGCTCGAGCGCGAAGTGTTCGCCGACCACGATGCGCTCGGGTTGCGTGCGGTAAGCCACCCGGTAGCGTGCGGACTCGACCGTCTGCCGGCCATCGAGTTGCGCCTCTATCGTGCAGGCGTCGCCATCTGTGGCCGGCGCGGCAAGCGGTCCCGAGAGAACTGCCGTCAGCACGGCCAGGGCTCGACCTCGAAGGCTCACGGCTGGCGAGGTGTCGACACCACGCTGAACAGCGACTCACCGTTGCGGTAGGCGATGCGTTCGGCTACCGCCGGCGGCAAGTCGGCCAGCCAGCCACGCGACCAGTTCGCATGCTCGCCGATGTAGTACCAGCGCTCTGGCGAAAAGGTGTCGGTCCCGATCATGAATCGATCCGGGAACTCGAGGAAGGCGGCCCGCCAGTCCGGATCGACCTTGCCCGCGGCCGCATGGTCGTTACGAAAAGCGAGGTCGCACCAGAGGTTCCTGTAGCGCCGCAGCATTTCCCGTACGCGCTCGGGTCGCTCGAAGCCCGAGTGCGCCCAGAGGATCCGGGCGTCAGGGTCCTGCCGAAACAGACGCTCGACGGCGTCGGCGTCGGAGTGAGCGTGCAGGAGAAGCTTGTGGCGGCGCGCCAGCTCGACGACCCTGCGCACGACCGGCAGGTCGGCATCGGCCCCGTACACGTGGAACTCGCCGATGGCGACATAGCGGTAGGTGCCGAGACGTTCCTCCAGATACGCGACGAGCGTGTCGTCGCGCACCCATGATCCGATCTCACCCCGAGTGCGGTACGGGCGAAGCGCGGGAACAATGATGTCGGGCGCCTCGCCATGGAGGCGACGGGTCCCGTCGTCACCCGAGCTGGACACGAGCGCTCGCGTCACCCCGGCCTTGCGGAGCAGGGCGAGCGCCTCCTGCGGCGGGAGGCCGGGCCACGCGTCGTGGCTGTAGTGAATGTGCGCATCGAAGATAGGCAGCTCCGTGCTGCCGCCAACCACGGGTGACAGGACGATCGCCAGGACGATGAGGAGCGCGCCCATGACCATCTTAGGAATACTTCACCGTGCAACCGTAGGCGCGGGTGACCGGTGTCTTCACCGGTTGTCCGGCCATCACGGCCTGCAATGCCGCCCGCACGTAGTTGTTGGCGCCCGCCACGTCCGCCGTCCGGGTGGTCGGCCGGTCGTCGATCGCCCCTGCATAGACCAGCGCTCCCGCCTTGTCGACGAGATACATATGTGGCGTGTTGGTGGCACCGTAGAGGCGGCCGACCGTCCCCTTGGGATCGAGGAGCACCGCCGTAGGAAGGGCCTTGCGGCCCGTGGTGAGCTCGTTGGCTTTCACCGGGGTGACGTACCCCTGCTCACCCGGGGCGGACGAGATGATGGTGAGCCAGACAACCCCCGACCCGGTCGCCTCCTTCTGGATGGCCTGCATATTGCCGGTTTCGTAGTGCTTGCGGACATAGGGGCACTCGTGATTCGTCCACTCGAGAACAACGATCTTGCCCCGGTCGTCAGCCAGGCTGTGCATCGATCCCGCGCTGGCCGGCAAGCTGAACGCGGGCGCGGGCTCCCCGACCTTGGCCGCCGCTGATACGGTCCGTGGCAACGCGACCGCACTGGCGATCAGCACCCCCGTCCCGGTTCGAGCGAGGAACGCGCGGCGATTCACGAGGTTCGACATAGCGTGGATCTCCTTCTGTCAGTTGTTTATGGCGTCGATCACGACATTTTCACTCAGGATCTGAGGCAGAATGACGGGCTCGGGCGCACGCGCCTGGCCAGAACGGGTCGCGGGGTACAAGAGATAGAGAGGTACCCCACTGCGGCCGAACGAACCCAGAACGTCGGCGATCTGCGCGTCCCGGTTCGTCCAGTCCGCCTTGAGCGCCACGACGCCCTGCCGCGCAAATGCCTCGACCACGGTGGGCGAGCGGAGCGCCACCCGCTCGTTCACCAGGCAGGTAATACACCAGGCGGCCGTGAAATTCACGAAGACGGGCGCGCCTTGAGCTCGCAATTCGGCGAGCCGCGTCGCGCTGAAGGGTTCCCATGTCAGACCCGCGGGCGCTGGCGCGCGGCCAGGGCTCGGCAAGGACACGCCTCCGATCATCGCTCCGAGGACGATGGAAGCGAGCACGACGGTGACGGCCGCCGCTCCGCCCGCGCGCCGCCAGCGCGCAGGCAGGTTCCGCGACGACTGGTGGAGCCACACGGCGAAGGCGATGAGCACGAGACCGGTCAGGACTGCCGCCACGCCCTGCGAGCCGGCCTGATGACTGACCACCCAGACCAGCCATGCCACCGACGCATAGAGGGGAAAAGCCAGGAACTGCTTGACCCGCTCCATCCAGGGACCCGGCCGTGGCAGCCGTCGCCCCCAGGACGGCACGAACGTGACAATCAGATACGGCAGAGCCAAGCCAAGCGCCAGGACCTCGAACACGAGGAGAGACGTCGCCGGCGACTGGGTCAGAGCAAAGCCCATCGCGACGCCCATGAAGGGAGCCGTGCACGGGGTCGCGGCGACGGTGGCCAGCGCACCCGTGAAGAACGAGCCGACGTACCCAGGTCGCTCCGCCAGTCGATGTCCAAGCCCGACCGTCCGCCCTCCGATGAGAAGAACACCAGACAGGCTGAGAGCGAGTACGAACAGGACGTAGGCGAGCAGGGCGACGAATACCGGTGACTGGAGCTGGAAGCCCCATCCTATACGCATGCCGCCCGCCCGCAGTCCCATGAGAATTCCGGCGACCAAGGCGAAGGAAGCCAGGACGCCGATGGTGTAGGCGATGCCATGCCAGCGGACCACGCTTGCTCGGTCTCCCGCGTGGCGCATCAGCGCCAATACCTTCATTGACAGCACGGGCAGCACACACGGCATCAGGTTCAGGAGAAGGCCTCCGGCGAGCGCCAGGGCGAGCGCCCGGGGGAGAGAAACGGCCGCGAGAACGGGCGTCTGCGTGTCCTCCCGACGAGGCTCGGGAACCGCTCTGACGACGAAGGCCTGCCTCGCCGCCCCCTCGTCCAGACGCTCTTCGATGACCAGGACCCCTTCGACGGGCGTCCCTGGGTCCGGCGTCAAAGCACCACGGGCCACGCTCAGCCTGATCCCGTCCCCGTCGACCGTGACCCCTTGCGGCGCCGCGTGATCGATCAAGCCCCAGTGCCTAGGGTAGAACCAGATCTCGCCGATCCGCGCGACCACCAAGTCGGGCGCCTTCACGTGAAGGGTGATGGCCTCGGCCGCGACCGAGACCGACGCGGGCCACGGGCTGTCGGTGGGAACCGACCGCCGAGCCCGAGCGATCATCTCGGCTCCGCGCGGGTCCGCTGGGGGCGCACCCGCCACGACGGGCAGGGCGAGCTCGACGCGCGCCTCCTCGGGGATGCAAATCTTCTCGCACACGAGCCAGCTCGCGTCGGCGCGGAGGGTCACCCGCGTGCCCGGTGCCAGGCCGGGTGGAGCACGGAGTAAGACGGGGAGAATGACCTCCTCCGTGTAACCGTAGCTCATCGCGGGCCCCACGGGAATGCGCCCGGGCTGCGGCCACCTGATGTCGCCTGCTTGGAAGCCCTCCGGTAAGGTCCAGGCGATAGAGGTGGGCTCACCCGAGTCGCCAGGGTTGACCCAGTACGTATGCCAACCCGGCGCGATCCGCTGTCGCAGCCCAACCCATATCGAGCCTCCCGGTTCGATGGCGCGCTCCCGGCTGACGAGCTCGACGCGGACCCGGGGCGATGACCGCGGGGCCTGCGGGGCCGCCGCGGATTCGCACGGAAGGCTGAGCATACCGATCACGAGCAGAGCCACCAAGGCGGCGGCCCGAACGGCTGGAGTACACGGCCTCATGCTAGGTTCTATTGTGCCATGCTCATCGCCGGGGAGCGCCCTTCGGCCAGGCCATGCCCTCGCTCGCCGATTTCGACTAGAATCACGGGAACGGAGAACAGCGTGCAGCGAGATCCTGCCCGCGCGACCACCGCGGGTACCGTCGCCATTGACGTCGGCGGCACCTTCACCGACGTCACCTTCGCCGACAGTACCGGCGCCACCTGGGTCACCAAGACGCCCTCGACGCCGGATGACCTCGCCGCTGGCTTCATCACCGCTATTCGTAAGGTACGACCCTGGGGCCTCATCGACCGCGGTCCCGGCTTCGACGAGATCGAGGCACGATGGCGCGCCCGGACGCGATAAACCAGGAGGAGACTACGATCATGCGCGAGCTGACCCAGCGCCTCAACGAGCTGTGTGACGCGGTGCCGTTTCAGACGAGCTGGTATCTCAAAGATTTGACCACGGGACAGCGGGCAGATCGCCTGGGGGGGGTGCCCGTGCCGTCGGCCAGCACGCGCAAGATCTCGATCATGATGGCCGCCCTCCAGGCCGCGTACGACGGCAAGCTTGCCCTCGACCAGCCGGTTACCATCGAGGCTCGCTACCAGGACAACGATTCGGGAGCGTTTCAGCACCTCACGCCGGGATTCGCCATCACCTTGCGCGATGCCCTGGTGATGATGATCATCGTCAGTGACAACACCTGTACCGGCCTGGTCTGCGACCTCGTCGGGCTCGACAACATCCAGCGTTTCTGCGAAGGGATCGGCATGACGGGAACCCACCACCGGTTTGGGATTCCCCCCCGTCTCGGGCGCGATCACACCCTGGCCCAGGTCACCACCACGACTCCCAACGACCAGGGACTGCTCCTCGAGCTGATCCTGCGCGGGGCCGACGACGCCGGGGTTGCCTCCCGTCTCGGCTCCAGTCCGGCCCTGTGCCGTCTCGCCCTCGACATCCTGAGCTGGCAAAAGCTCAAGACCCGGTTGCCGTCCCTGCTTCCTCTCGGCACCAAGGTGGCCCACAAGACGGGGACCGGTGCGCGCGGGTACATGGATGCGGGCATCGTCTACAAGGGTGATCGGCCGCTCTTCATCCTCACCGCCTACACCGAGCACGTAGCCGACGCGCTCGCCGATGGCACCCCCGGCTTCGCGGCCGCGTACCAGCTCATCGGGCGGATGGCGCGTCTCAGCTACGACGTCCTTGGAGGCTAGACAACAGCAGCTGACGTCATACACGACGGAGGTCGACGTGGAGATCACTCCGGCTTCTTCCGGACGGTGGGAGGGCGCGCCTATCCGCTATCCCGATTCCGCGGTGCGGGTGCTCGATCCTCGCTTTGCCCCCTACCGTCTGGCCAACGCGGCCGTCGAGCGGATCGCGTCGGGCTATCGGTGGGCCGAAGGTCCTGTGTGGTTCGGCGACCTCCGCTGCCTCCTCTGGAGTGACATCCCGAACAATCGGATGCTGCGCTGGCTGGAGGAGACAGGGACCGTGAGCGTCTTCCGGAGCCCGTCCCATTACGCCAACGGTCACACCCGGGATCGGCAGGGACGACTGGTCTCCTGCGAGCACGACACCCGCCGCCTCACCCGCACGGAGCTCGACGGGACGATCACGATCCTCCTCGATCGCTACCAAGGTCGCCGGCTCAACGCCCCCAACGACGTGGTGGTGAAATCCGACGGCACCATCTGGTTCACCGATCCCGGCTACGGCATCCTCGTCAACTACGAAGGCCACCGCGCGGCGCTCGAGTTGCCACCGAGCGTGTACCGCCTCGATCCTGAGGCCGGCACGGCCCTCGCCGTCATCACGGACCTCGAGCGGCCTAACGGCCTCTGCTTTTCTCCCGACGAGTCCCTGCTCTACGTCGTGGATTCCGGCTCCACCCCCCGGACCATTCGCCTCTACGACGTCGCCGATGGCGCTCGGGTGATCCACGGGCGGCGCTTCGTCGACATGCACCCCGGCAGCTCTGACGGAATCCGCTGTGACGTCGATGGAAACCTGTGGGCGGCCGCCGGGGGCGGGGGTGACGGCTTCGACGGCGTGCAGGTGTTCGCCGCCGACGGCACGCGCATCGGGCAGATCCTCCTGCCTGAGAAATGTGCCAACCTGTGCTTCGGAGGCGTCAAACGCAATCGATTGTTCATGGCCGCCAGCCAGTCGATCTATGCGCTCTACGTCGAGGCACAGGGCGTGAGCGGCGCCTGAGGGAGGCTCCCCCGTCCGTCTCGGTCGGCGCCAGCCTCAGCGGCCGCCGTGGCGATGCCAGTAGGCGATGCGACCGAAAATCGAATCCCAGCCGTTCGGCTCGATCCCGCCCAGCTGGTTGGCGGCGGCATGCACGGTATTGCGCCAGGTAACGGGAATCACCACGGCATCCTTGATCACGAGGTCGTTCATCCGGATGAACAGGGTGGCCCGCTTGACGGGATCCATCTCGACCTCGGCTTTCCGCCAGAGGCGATCGTACTCGTCATGGCGCCAACGGGTGAGGTTGCGCCCCGTCCACTTGTTCTCCTTGGTGGGGATCTCCCAGGATACGAATTGAGCCATGAAGAGCTGGGGATCCAGACCGGTGAAGACCGTGTACGTCTGAAGGTCGGCCAGGAAGCGCACATTGCTGTCAGGGCTGCTCGTATCCGAGGAAAAGAAGACCGACACCGGCACCGCCTTGACCTCGATCTCGATGCCCACGGTGGCCGCTGCCTGCTTCACGATCATCTGGACCTTCTGGACGCTCGGACTCACTGCCCCCTGGAAAACCAGCTTTAGCCGACGACCGTTCTTGACACGGACCCCATCGGGCCCCCGCAGCCAGCCCGCCTCGTTGAGGAACTGACCGGCCTTGTCGAGGTTGAACTCCCAGCCCGTGTTCCGTGACCGGAAGCGCTCGGGGGCGTTGAGGAAGTTGGATGTGATCTGTCCGTTCCGCCCGATCAGGTGTTCCTGGATCGAGGCCCGGTCGACCAACAGGCTGAGCGCCGTCCGCACGGCGTGGTCGGTGAGAACGGGATGGGCGAAGCCGGCCGTCGACCGTTCGGCGTCCACATCCCGCCACGGGTCCGACTGGTTGCACTGGATGTGGTTCACCCCGCTGCCCGGCACCGTAATGAGTTTGCCCTTGCCCCCCTGCTCGATGCGCTTGAGGACATCCTCCTCGGCCAAGATGTAGTACCCGAAGTCATACTCCCCGGTCTGCATGACGGCCCGGGCGGCGCTGACGGCGTCGCCGCCGCCCTTGACGTGGACACGATCGAAGAACGGCCGGTCGACCACGTGATACTGGGGATTCAGCTCGGCGGCGATCGAATCGCCCGGCTTAAAGTCCACGACCCGGTAGGGCCCCGTCCCCACAGCCTTGACGTTCCCCAACGCTTCACGCGCCCCTGTCCCTCTGTATCGCTCGAAGATGTGCCGCGGGAGGAGCCCGTCGCCGGTGAAGGCTCTGGCCCAGAACGGCTGGGGCTTCTTGAACACGAGCTTCACGGCATGGCTGTCGAGCCTGTCGATCCGCGCAAGTTCCTCGTAGGTAGCCCGGCTGCTGGCGGCGGTGGCAGGATCGGCGGCGAACTCCCAGTTGAAGATCACGTCGTCGGCGGTGAAGGGTGCTCCGTCATGCCACACGACGTTTCGCTTCAGCCGCCAGACCACCGACGCTCCGTCCTTGGCCACTCCCCCATTCGAGAGGCTCGGCATCTCCTCGGCCAGCACGGGAACGAATGTGCCATCGGCGGCGGGTGTGGCCAGGGGCTCGTAAAAGATGCGGGAGGCGGTGAAATCTCGGAGGCCGCGTCCGAAATGGGGATGCAGGAACGTGGGAGCATCCCACATGAGAATCCGGAGGTCGCCTCCGCCCCCCCGCCGCGTCGGCGTGAACCCGATCTGGCGCGGGCTCGCTGCCACGCCGCCGGCGGTGAGCAGGTGGGCAGCCATGGGGGCGGTGAGGCCAAGCCCGATCATTGTCTGAACGAAACGACGCCGGTCCAGGCGCCCGCACTTGACTTCTTCGATCAGATCTCGCAGCCCTGCTTCGTCCATGGGGTTGCTCCTAGGAGGCCCGGACCAGATGCTACCACGGCCCGCCCCCAAGCGACCGACCGCCGAGCACGAGGGTTGCGGGGGGTGATTTCGGGACCCCCAGAGCCACGCGGAGGATCGAGGGGGGCCCCGGGTTGCCCGGGGCCCCCCATCCTAACAATGCCGATAGCTGGCTATGTGCACCCCGAGCTGCGTGTAGGAGGCGGGATCGGCCCACCAACCCTTGAGGTCGGCGGCCAGGCGCCCGTAGTCGAAGTCGACCTGAAACGCCCCCTGGACCACGTCGAGTACCGTCAGATACGTCTCGAGAAAGCGATCCTTGTGGCCAGGGATCGTCGAGGGGACGACCAGCAACGCGCTGGCTTCCCCTTCGAAGCCAAACTGGCTGGCCTGCTCGGCGAGCAGACGCCCCGCGTCGCGGTTGCAACCATCGGCGCGCCGCTTGGCGCGGAACGACTCGAAGAATCGCACCATGGATCCCACGGGGGGGACGAACTTCCTCTGTTCGTCCGACGACTCGATGACGATCAGCAATCCCCCCGGCTTGATGGCCCGACGCATGCTGGTGAGGAAATCGGCGACCGACGGCAGATGCTGGACCAACAGCCGCGCCAAGGCGACATCGTAAGCGCCGCGTACGTCGTGGGCGTCCTGCACGAGAAACTGCATCGACACGCGGTCGCTCTGTGCGTCCGTCAACTCGGGCCGCTTGGCCACCTCGATATGGCTGGCGTCGGTATCGATACCGACATACTGCTTGGCAGGGAAGTACCGCGCCAGTTGTCGAAGGTAGTGCGCGTTGCCAGTCCCGACGTCGAGTACCGTTTCCGCCTCCAACCACGTGCGGGAACTGAAGAAGAAGCCAAGCTCGAGGGGCTGTGCCAGGTCCGTCTGGAGCCTCATCAAGCGGTCCCACCGTGCCGTGACTGTCTGGGCAGACGACGTCGCCATCGGTTCCTCGGCCTCGCTCGCTCGGCGCCGGATAGACCCGGTCCGCGCGTCAATCAGGGGGTGCGCAGCAGGCCACGGGGCAAGTTTTCGAGCAAGAGGGGCAGGTTCACGTAGAGCACGTGCACATACACCTCGTCCGCTCCCGAGCTCTTCTCGATAATCGAGTGGGAGATGATCGGGTAGTAGACTCGGTTACGAAACCCGTCGTCGGGATGGCGATCGTTGAACTTGATGGGCACCTGCGCCCACGCCCGCCCGAAGGAGCTATAGTCGCGACCGACGCGCTCCTGATCCAGTCTGAACTGATCATAGTCCTCCGGATTCATGTACCGACGAAGAACCTCGAGGAGATCATCGAGGGTCTTCCCTTTGAGACTGTTGGCCTTGTCCGCCGCATAACCGTAGAAGCGCGCCGCCTCGCTGCTGGCCACCGAGATGGCGGGCCTCTCCGTCGCCCCAGTCCTACTGAGCACCACCGTCACCACGTTCTGGGACTGCATGGAGTCCAGCGAGACCCGGCCGAGATTCAGGTCAGCGTGCTCCTCCTGGTAGGCCACCAGGCAGGAGGCGAACGGGGTCGTTTCCAGCTCGTCGACGACCCCTCGCCCCACGAGGTAGAGCCGAAACGTCCGGTCGCCGTAGCGCGAATGACCCTTCAGACGAAGGGGCACCTCGGCCCGCTCGGGAGGCCGATCGAGGAACATCTTCCCGAAGAACTGCTGCAGGTCCTCGGTGAGAGGCCGAGGGTCGGCGATCCGTCCATGCTGGGCGAGACCGCTCACGAGCCTCTCCATCGTCAGCGGCTCCCCGGAATCCGAACTGGGGAGGCCCTGATAATGCTCGAAGAGGTCGAGAAACTCCTCGTTGGCGCCGTGAACGACCGGCAATTGACCGCGCACGACGCGCACGAGGGCAATGGGATTGGGAGCGGTCAGGGTCCAGTTCAGGGGAGGCGGACCGGACTGCACGCCGCGCTGCTCGAGTCGCTTCACGTTGTTCAGGGCCTGCTGCAGCCGGTAGAACGAGGCCTCCGGGTTGGCGGGTTCCAGCTCGATCACGCCCAGGCCCCCCAGGTTGGAGAGCCACTCGACTCCCTTTTCGACGAGGATCACGACCCGCTCGCGCCCGAGCAGCGCATGGAAGTAGCCCAGCTCGTGGATGACGTTCTGCCGGGCACGCCGGGTGCCCCCGCTGGTCTGATCATCGCTGGTCAAGACCACGAGGGCGCAATCGACATCGCGCGCCGCCTGCTCCAGCTTCTCCACGATGGTCTGGCCGGGCGCCTCTTGCTGCTTCAAGACGAACGGCTGGTGCCCCTCGGTGCTGACGAACTCCGATAGCCTGGCCCGGACCAGTTCATCATGCCCGTGGCTGATGAAGACCTTCATGACCCGCCCCCTTTGCCCCCACTCCGTGGTCATCGACAGCAGGCCCGAAAACCCTATAGGCGCAGCTTACGCCAGGCGCCCCTCGAGCGCCGCGCAAGTTCTCCGGACCGTCGGCGGGCCCCCAGTCCCGACCCGCCCCGTCCCCAGGGCTAACGGTCGGCCAGGGGCTACAGGGTCGGCCAGGGGCTATAGGGTCGGATTGGCGAAGGGCCCTCCGAGCACGAACAGCCCATAGGCGGCACCCGCAATGTCGAAGTCGACCTGAGGGTGGTGGCGGCCACAGACCAGCACCTGCCGTGGGTAGGGATCGTCAGCGGAGCCTCCATCTATCCCGTCGCCTGGAACATCCTGCTGGCAGCCCGTCCGGAAGGGCTCGGCGGCACGATCACCACTCTCGCCGTCGCGCAGGAACCCAAACTCCAGGAGGCTCAGGTCTGCGCCGAGAGAAACGCCTGCCCGAAGCTGACTCGCCGACCTTCGAGCTGGGGTACCTGGTCGAACTTTCCCTGGCGCAGCTTGTCGAGAGTGCGGCGGTGCAAGTCCTGGTAGCTGACGGTGCCCTTGGCGTCGCGCAAGGCCTGCACGAGGCAGTAGGTCAAGGCCCCGTTGTAGCTGCCGCCGATGAAGGCGTCGGCCGACGTCTGGGTGTCGCGGCAGCCGGTGAGGAGCAGCTCGGGGACGTCGGCGTGCACCACGTCGGACGTCCGGCGCCCCGCCCGGGATGAGGTGCGGAGCTGGCGAGCGACCTTCCCGCGAAGCTTGCGTCCCGACTCCTCGGCCATGATGTCCCAGGGGTTGGGCAGATAGCGCGGAATGGATTCAGCGTCCGGCGGACGGAAAACCCGCGTGTTGGTTCCCGAGTGACAGCAATCCATGATCACCGTGAGGTGCACGCCCTTGCGCAGGCGGTCAAGCGTCTTGCGCAGCCAATCGTCGGTCAGAGGACTCTTCCAGTCGAGATCGGTCGGACACAGGATCTCGTCGCGCTGGTCGGCCTCGTCACCGTTCTTGTCCGGGACGTTGGCGCCGTGCCCCGAGTAGTGCAGCAGCAGCACGTCGCCCGGGCGCCCGCCCGCCACCAGCTTGCGGATGGCCGCCTGCATGGCCGCCTTGGTGGCGGCGAAGTCCGTGAGCACGGTGATATCGGGGCCTTTGAACCCGTAGAACTCGGTCAGGACCTCACGCAGGTTCTTCACATCATTGACACACCCCCGTAGATCCGCCCCGGGAATCTTGTACCGGTTGATGCCGATGAGCAGCGCCTTCTTGGCCATGAGGGGTCTCCTTGTGCGGCAAGGGAGGGGGACACGCACGGTATCGCGCGCGGACCCGGTCGGTCAGCCATGGCATACTCCGGCAGTCTAGCGTGAGGACGAAGGAGCCCACAAGCCATGAAAGTCAAATCGGTCAGAACGTTTCTCGTCGATCCTGGCGCTCACAAGCGCTGGCTCTTCGTCAAGCTCGAATCCGACAGTGGTCTGCACGGCTGGGGAGAGTGCTATACCCAACTGGACCGTGATCGGGCGATCGAGGCTCATGTTCAGGAGCTCGGGCGCTACCTGATCGACCGCAGCCCGTTCGACATCAAGCACTTCACCTATGTGGCCTACACCGACTTCGCCACCAAGCGCGGGGCCATGGACCTCTTCTGCGCCATCAGCGGCCTCGAGCAGGCCTTGTGGGATCTCGTGGGCAAGGCCACCGGTCAACCCGTCTACAACCTGCTGGGAGGCGCCTTTCGCACCCGCCTGCGCGTCTACGCCAACGGCTGGGCCAGCGGTCGCGATCCCGATCGGGTGGCCGAGCAAGCGCTGGCCACGGTCAAGCAAGGCTTCACGGCTATCAAGTTCGATCCCTTCCCTGGTCCGTGGCGGGCCTACATCGACGGCCGGGACGAGGCGCTGGCGGTGGAGCATGTGAAGGCTGTGCGCGCGGCCGTGGGGCCGGAGGTAGACATCCTGGTGGAAGTGCATCGGCGGTTGGCGCCCGTGCACGCCATCCGGGTGGCGCGCCTGATGGAACCGTATGCTCCCTACTGGTACGAGGAGCCGGTGTCGGCCCGTGACCTCGGGGGCCTGGTGGCGGCCAAGCGCGCCATCACCCTCCCTGTCGTCACGGGCGAGGAGCTCTATACGAAGGTCGAATTCCACGACGTGATCCAGCGGCGGGCGGCCGACATTCTCAATCCGGACGTGTGCAACTGCGGCGGTATCCTGGAACTCAGGGAGATTGCCGCCATGGCCGAGCCCCATCACATCGCCGTGGCGCCCCACAACTACAACAGTACCACCCTCGGGCTGGCCGCCACTCTCCACGCCGCTGCCGGCATGCCCAACTTTCTGATCACGGAGTACTTCGTCAACTTCGAGGATCTAGGGCGCACCATCGCCCGCCCGCCGTTTCGCGTCGAGGATGGCTACATCGCCCTGCCCACCGCCCCCGGTCTCGGCATCGACCTGGATGAAGAGGCCGTTGCCCGCCATCCCTACCGAGCGCGGAGCCTTCGCCCGCTCCGTCGACCCCAGGATGAGTGAAGGGACTTCACGCCCTTTCGGGGTCCGCGGTTAAAACATCACAAGGCCGCCTGTCACGTTGATGGCTTGGCCGGTCATGTAGGCAGCCCGACTGGAGGCGAGGAAGCCGATCACGCTGGCCACATCCTCAGGACGCTCCAGCCGTCCGAGCGGCACCTGGGCGAGGCGCTGTCGAGTGAAGTCCTCGGGCGACAGACCCGCCATCGCCCCTAGATCGCGGGAAACAGCCGTCCACATGTCGGTTTCCACGAAGCCGGGGCAGACACAGTTGACCCGGATCCCATCGCCGGCGTGCGCCAGAGCCAGGCTCTTGGTGATGCTGATCACGGCGGCTTTGCTGGCGTTGTACGGGAGGTTACCGCGGCTGCCCACCTTCCCCGCCATCGAGGCGAGACTGATGATGGTGCCGGCTTTCTGGGCGATCATCGTCGGGAGGACGGCCTGGCTGGCAAAGAACACCGCCTTCGCGTTGACGTTCATGACCGCGTCCCAGTGTTCCTCGGTGATCTCGAGGGGCACCGCTGCTCGGTAGATGCCCGCATTGTTCACGAGAATGTCGATCCGCCCGAACTCTGCGCGCGTCCTCTCGACCATCGTCCTGAGCTCCGCGCGGGATGTGACGTCAATCGGCAGCACGCTGGCTTGTCTTCCCAGCGCCTTCACCTCGGCCGCCGTGCGCTCACCGCCGGCGCCGTCCAGCTCGGCGATAACGATGTCGGCCCCCATCCGCGCCAGCTCGAGGGCGGTCGCGCGACCGATACCACGTCCGGCGCCGGTGATGATGGCCACGTGATCCTTCAACTCCATGGATGGTCTCCTCGAAGAGCGATGTGAGGCTTAACCGGACTATTTACGAACGATAGACCGTCAGGCGAGCGGCTCACCTGTCCGTCGTTCATGAACGGTCTGGGTTGGGTGTTTGCGCGTGCTGGCTGAAGCGCGGCATGACCTCCGTGGCGAGCAACTCCATCGACCGACGCCAGAGCTTCGGCTGGTCCCAGTCGTGGCCGGCCATCAGAAGAGTCCCGAAGTGACCCGTCTCGTCGCGCAGGGCCACCAGCTGGTCCAGCACCCGCTGGGAGCTACCCGCGATGATCATCCCGCGCTTGATCGCGTCGACCGTCACCGCCTCGTCCGGCATGTCGAGATCGGGCTTGACCATGAACAGAGCCTTGCGGAGCTGGGTGAAGCTGAAGAGGAAGAAGCGGTAGTAGAACGAGAGACCGTTATTCGGGTCAGCCAGATAGTCCTCGGCCTCCGCGTCGGTCTCGGTCACCAGCACGCTGCGCGA
>Ga0187893_10005041_pt1 | contig 24241 bp, 21 predicted proteins | sample MA1701074metaG_FD_139574 | JGI IMG/M metagenome (GOLD analysis project Ga0187893, IMG submission 139574) | White microbial mat communities from a basaltic lava cave in the Kipuka Kanohina Cave System on the Island of Hawaii, USA - MA170107-4 metaG ...
AAGACGGCCTCCCAGTTGGTCGGGGGGACCGCCGCTGTGTCGACGACGATGGGGGAGAAGCGCGGGTCGAGCCGTCCGAGCGCCGCCGCGTAGTCGCGCAGCGAGGGCACGATCGCCCTGGCCTGGCTCGAGCGAACGTGCGCCTCGATCTGGCGGCGTCCGCTCGCCGGCGGCGACGCGATCGCGAACTCCGTGTCGTCGATGAGCGCCGCGACGCCCAGCTCGAAGAGGAAGTTCGCCACCGCATCGGCGGCCTCGACCGGCGCGTCGACGCGTACCGCGGTCCATTCGTCGCTCACCTCGGCCACGCGAGACCTTAGCCGTCTGCTGGGAAGCACTGTCAACCGCCGGCAGTTGACCGCGTGTCGCGCGCGCTCCTATGGGAGCGCGATGCCACTGCAGGTGATTGCGCACCGCGGAGCGAGCGGCACGTGTCCCGAGAACACGCTCGCGGCCTTTCGTCGCGCCGAAGGGCTGGGCGCCCACATGATCGAGCTCGACGTGCAGCTCACCAGCGACGGTACGGTCGTGGTCGTCCACGACGACACGGTCGACCGGACTACGAACGGCGCCGGCACGGTGTCCACCCAGACCCTGGCTGCGTTGAAGCGCCTCGACGCCGGCACGTGGTTCGCTCCGGCGTTTCGGGGCGAGTGCATCCCGACGCTGGCCGAGGTGCTAGCCGAGATTCGGCTTCCGGTGAACGTCGAGCTGAAGGCCGGAGGAGGGCCTGGCCTCGAGGCGCGGACGCTCGAAGTGGTCGTAGCCGGGCAGGCGCTGGGGCGGGTGGTTTTCTCATCGTTCGACCCGGAATCCCTGGTGCGTATGCGAGGCCTCACAGCCGATGCGGACCTCGCCGTTCTTTGGACGCGACGCGCTGTGGCACCCGCGATTCGCCTCGCAAAGCGCGTAGGTGCGAGAGGCTTGCACCTTCGCAAGACGGCCGCCGACCGAACCAGCCTTGCCGCAGCGCGTGAAAACGACCTCGAAGTTCGGGTCTGGACCGTGAATGAACCGAGAGAATTTGGGCCTTTGGGGGAGTTCGGCGCTACCGGGGTATTTACGGACTACCCGGAGCGATTCTTGCAATCCGGCTAGCCCCTGAGTGCGCGTAGTTCTGGCGGGGAGCTCGGACGCGACCTTGACTGCGGCAGCCTTTTCCCTGATGGTGTCGCCTTCCGCTTCAGCGGCTAGGGGTGACTTCGATTCATGGCAGGCGTGCGCGTCAAGGATAACGAGCCCATCGAGAGCGCCATCCGGCGCTTCAAGAAGCAGTGCGAGAAGGCCGGTATCCTCGCCGAGCTCCGCAAGCGCGAGCACTACGAGAAGCCCAGCGTGCGGCGGAAGAAAAAGGCCATGGCCGCTCGCAAGCGGGCCACGCGCCGCCAGACCCGCGTCACCGGCTGACGCCGCCGCGCTAGCGCACGCTGCGCACCGCGCACGGAGCCTCGCATGACGGGGCTCGACCTCGTGTTGCTGGCCGTGCTCGCCGCGTTCGGCCTGCGCGGATTCTTCCGCGGCTTCGTTCGCGAGACGACGGGACTGCTCGCCCTGGTTGGAGCGCTCGCCGGCACCACGCTCTATGCGGGGCGCCTCGCCGAAGAGCTGATCGCACGCCGCTTCGCCGAGGCCGAGTTGGCCTTCGTGGCTGCGGGTGCGCTCACCTTCCTCGGCATCTACCTCGCGATCACGCTCGTCGGCTGGCTCGTCGATCGCCTGGCCCGCGCGATCTTCCTGGGGCCGGTCGTGCGCGCCACCGGCATCGTGTTCGCCGTCGTGAAGGGCGCGGCGCTGCTCGGGTTCGCCTTGATCGTCGGCCAACAGTGGGCGCCGACCGTGCTGAGCAGCCAGCGGGTCGAGGCCTCACGCCTGGCGCCGCCCATGCTGCGCCTCGCCCGCGTGCTGATCGCCGAGGGTGGTGAGTGGTTCGCGGAGCCCGGTGCGACGCCCGCGAAGGAGATCGCCGGATGAGCGGCCGCATCGCCGAAGACGCGATCCGCGTCGTGCGCGAGCGCGCCAACATTGCCGAGGTCGTGTCGGACATCGTCGCGCTCAAGCGCCGCGGCCGCAGCGCCGTCGGCCTCTGCCCGTTTCATTCCGAGAAAACGCCGTCCTTCACGGTGAGCGAGGAGCGTGGCTTCTTCCATTGCTTCGGCTGCGGCGAGCACGGCGACGTCTTCACGTTCGTCATGAAGACGCAGTCCGTCACCTTTCCGGAAGCCGTCGAGTCCGTGGCCGCGCGCTTCGGCATCCCGCTGCCGAAGGACGTCACCGCGGGGCCGCGGTCCCGTACCACGCCCTTGGTGGCTGCCCACGAGATCGCGACCGCCTTCTACCGTGCCAGCCTCCGCGGACAATCAGGCGGCCGTGCTCGCGCCTATCTCGCGGAGCGTGGCGTGAGCGACGCGGTGAGCGAGCGGTTCGGGCTCGGCTATGCCCCGGCGACCGGCGACGCCCTGGCTCAGCACCTCGCGGCGCACGGCGTGCGCGACGATGATGCGCTCGCGGCCGGGCTGGTCGCCCAGCGCGCCACGGGCGGCCTCTACGATCGGTTCCGGGACCGGGTCATCTTTCCCATCGCCGACGTCGCGGGCCGGGTCTGTGCCTTTGGCGGCCGCGTGCTGCCTGGGCCCGCACGGCCAGGAGCCGACGTTCCCCCGAAGTATCTGAACAGCCCGGAGTCACCCATCTTCCAGAAGGGTCGGACCGTGTACGGGCTCACGCTGGCGCGCAACGCCATTCGCGAGCGCCAGCGGGTGGTCGTGGTCGAGGGCTACCTCGACGTCGTCGCCCTCGCCCAAGCCGGGATCGAAGAAGCCGTGGCACCGCTCGGAACGGCGCTCACCGCCGACCAGCTTCGCGTGCTGAAGCGGATGACCGAGCGCGTGATCGCGTGCTTCGACGGGGACGACGCCGGACGCCGCGCGGCGGCGCGCAGCTTTCCGGTCTTCGTCGAGGCCGGCCTCTGGGGGCAGGGGGCGTTCCTGCCGACCGGCGACGATCCCGACACGTTCGTGCGCACGCGCGGTGGGGATGAATTCCGTGCCCTGCTCGAGCGGCCGACGCCGCTCGTCGACGCGTTCGTGCGCGACCTGGCGGGCCCCGACCGCGACGCCGTGGGTCGCCACGCGCAGGCCGCGCGCGAGGTCGTCCGTGTGCTTCGTCGCGTGAACGATCCACTCGAGCGCGAGCCGCTCATCCGCCTGGCAGCCCACTATCTCGGCGTACGCGAAGAGACGCTGCGCGAGCAGGGCACGGCCACGCCCGCGGCGCCGCCAGCGGTGCGGTTCGCGCCCGTCGAGCCGCAGAGCGCCGAGGCCCGCGCCGAAGCCCTCATCGTCGAGCTGCTCGCGGTCGACCCGACCGTCGCGCCCCGTGTCGTCGCCGAGGACATCGTCCGCGAGTTCGAAGACGAGGCGTGCCGCACCGCCGCGGAGCGCCTGCTGGGGGCCGACGACGACGAGGCCCGCAGGGTCGTCATCGAAGAGCTGCCCCCGTCCATGCGCGACCGCATCGTGCAGCGCGTGCTGTACGAGGACTCGGACGAAGACCGCACCCGCATGGTCGCCGACTGCATCGATCGCATCCGCCGTCACCGCCGCCGCCGCCACGCACGCGAGCTCCGTTCCGATCTGCACGCCGCGGAGGTCCGCGGCGACGCCGAGCGTGCCGCCATCCTTCGCGACGAACTGCACCGTCACCTCACGGAGAAGGACCACAGATGAGAACCGTTGCCGTCGAAGCCGAATACACCCCCGAACACGCCCTGGCGGAACAGCCGATGTTCGTCGTCGCCGAGGCCAATGGAGCCGAGGCCGAAGAGCTCACCGAGGTCTTCGACGACGAGATCGAGCCGGCGGAGACGGCGCTCGAGGGTGACGCGATCGAGGCCCAGCCGCTCGAGAGCCAGGTCGAGGGCGAAGAAGAGACCGGGACCGCCGACCTCGTGCGCCTCTATCTGAAGCAGATGGCGGCGTCCTCCCTCCTCACCCGCGAGGGCGAGGTCGAGATCGCCAAGCGCATCGAGGCAGGCGAGCACCGCCGCATGCGGGCGCTGTTCGCGACGCCGGGAGTGCGCGCCTACGTGTTCGAGCTCGCGGAGCAAGTGCGGCGTGGTGAGGTGTCGATCCATGCGCTCGTCCGCGACGAGCTGGACGAAGAGCAGCAGCCGGTGGGGGACGACGTGCGTTCGCGCCGTCGTTTTCTCGCGCAGGTGGCGCGGCTGCGTCGCCTCTCGGACCGCCATCAGGAGCTGCTGGCGAAGACCCGCACCCGCGGTGGCAAGGGACCGCGCCAGCGGGCGGTCGAGGAGACGAAGCGCGTCGAAGGCCAGCTGCTCACGGGGCTCATCCGCCTCGGGTTGAACCGCCGCCAGATCGAGACGATGGCCGGCCGGCTCGCGGGTGCGGCCGAGACCATCGGCCGGCTGAACGAGCGCGTCCGCGGCCTGTCCGCCGAGGCGCGCCACGGGGCGACGGTGGCTGTCGCTCCCGCGTTGCTCGAGGCACGCCGGGCGCTGCGTGGGCTCGAGCAGGCACTCGGCATGCCGGCCCGCCTGGTCGGTCAGACGCTTCGGAGCGTGCGCGAGGCCGAGCATCGGGCCCGCGAAGCCAAGGCGCAGCTGATCGAGGCCAACCTGCGGCTGGTCGTGTCGATCGCCAAGCGCTACGTCCACCGCGGCCTGCAGCTGCTCGACCTGATCCAGGAAGGCAACGTGGGGCTCATGCGCGCGGTCGACAAGTTCGAGTACCAGCGCGGCTACAAGTTCTCGACGTATGCGACCTGGTGGATCCGCCAGGCCATCACCCGGGCCATCGCCGACCAGTCGCGGACCATCCGCATCCCCGTCCACATGGTCGAGACGATGAACAAGCTGATGCGCATCACGCGCGTGCTCGTGCAGGAGCTGGGGCGCGACCCGCTGCCCGAGGAGCTGGCCGCGCGCATGGAGCTTCCGGCCGAGAAGGTCCGCCGGATCATGCGGATCGCCCGGGAGCCCTTGTCGTTGCAGAGCCCCGTGGGCGACGACGAGGACAACCAGCTCGGCGACTTCATCGAGGACGAGAGTCTGCCGTCGCCCATCGAAACCGTGACGGCCAGCCATTTGCACCGCCAGACGCATCGGGTGCTCGGATCCCTGTCCCCCCGGGAGGAGCAGGTGCTCCGGCTGCGCTTCGGTATCGACGAGCGGACGGACTACACCCTCGAGGAGGTCGGCACGCGGTTCGCCGTCACCCGCGAGCGTATCCGGCAGATCGAGTCGAAGGCGTTGCGCAAGCTTCGCCACCCGACGCGCGCCCGGTTCCTGCGCAGCTTTTACGAAAGCTGATCGCCGCTTGCAGAGCGGCGCGTTCGGTGGTTCACTCGTCGACCCGCGGGCCCATAGCTCAGGCGGTCAGAGCGGCCGGCTCATAACCGGCTGGTCGTGTGTTCGAGTCACACTGGGCCCATCGGCAGGAGAGAACCGATCACGTCGTCCACACAAGTCGCGTTGCTCGCACAGCTCCAGCGAGTCGATCAGAGCCTGAAGTCCAACACCGAAGCGGTCGCGGCCCGGCGCAGCGCCCTCGAGCAGCTCGACGCGCAGATCGCAGCCCAGCAGGCGCAGGTAGCGACCGCCGAGAGCGACCTCGCCGCCCTCGAGCGGCGGCAGCGGGAGCTCGACGCGCAGCTCACCGACGTCGAGAACAAGATGAAGGACCGGCGGATGCGGATCGCGCGCATCCGCAACGACAAGGAGCTGGGCCTCGTGCGCCGCGAGATCGACACCCTGAAGGAGCTCACGGGGACGGTCGAGACCGAGCTGCTCACGTTGATGGAGCAGCTCGAGCAGCGCCGCACGGCCGTCGAAGCGTGCCGGCAGGCCCTCGCCGCCGTGGAGACCGCCCGTGCCGGCGAGGCCGGCGAGCTCGAGGCCACGATCGCCCGGGTGGCGAGCGCCATCGAAGAGGACCGTTCGCGCCGGGACACCTTGCTCGCCGCGGTCGACGGGGATCTGCACCGTCGCTACGAGCTGCTCTTCTCCCGGCGCGGTGGGGTCGCGGTCGTGAGCGTGCGCGGGGGGACGTGCCAAGGCTGCCACATGAACGTGCCGCCGCAGCTCTTCAACCAGATCCAGCGCAACGACCAGGTCTTCCTGTGTCCCAGCTGTCAGCGTATTCTGTTCTGGGACCAGCAGGACGACGGTCCCAAATCCTGAACGGACGCGCGCCGCGCACCGAAGGAGGTCACGCAGTCGCTCGGCGTGCCTCGGCATGCCGGGAGGAAAGTCCGGACTCCGCAGGGCAGGATGGCCGTTAACGGCGGCCCCGAGTGATCGGGGGAAAGTGCCACAGAGAAGAGACCGCCATGGGACACGTCCCGTGGTGACGGTGAAACGGTGAGGTAAGAGCTCACCAGCTCCGTTCGAGAGAACGGAGGCTCGGTAAACCCCATCCGGAGCAAGACCGAGTAGGAGGGAGGTCCGGCTGCCGAGCCGGGCGCGGGTGGCCCGCCCGTTCCCTCGGGTCGGTCGCTCGAGTCCCGGGGGCAACCCCGGGACCAGATGAATGGCTGCGGTCCTCGTCGCGAGACGAGGGAACAGAATCCGGCTTACCGACCTCCTTCGGTGGGCGGCGTGCCCCTAATGTGGCGAGGTGCGGATGCACCTCGCCACTTTTTCTTGACAGGGTGGCCACGCTTCCGGTATGCGGGTGGCCGCGGTGGGGTACAGTAGGGGCAGGTGGGGTACGGGGGGCTTGAAGGGCGGAAAGCCCCTACCGAAGGCAGAGGGATGCTGTTCATCGGCCGGTACGATCACACAATCGACCAGAAGGGGCGCTTGGCCGTACCGAGCCGCTGGCGCGAGGCGCTTCTTGGGCTCCACGAGGATCGTCTCGTCCTCACGAAATACCGCGTCGGGCCGAACCGCTGCCTGCACGTACACCGGCACTCGAGCTGGGAAGAGATGCACGCCCGCTTTGCCGCCCAGCCTCCCCTCGATCTCAAGATGGCAAAGCTCCGACGGGCGTACATCTCCCACGGGCAGGAATGTCCCCTCGATCCACAGGGGCGCGTTCTGCTCCCTCCGAACCTGCGCGCGTATGCCGGTCTGGAGCGGGACGTGAGGTTCGTGGGCGACGGGAACCACGCCGTCATCTGGGACCGCGTGGTGTGCGATCGGATGGACATGGACGACGACGACGCGTTCGACGACGCGGAGCTGTTGGCGAGTCTAAAGTAAGAACAGGGTGAAACAGCGCACGGCGGAGCTCGCACAGAGGGCCGAGGAGGGATGAGGGGTGACGGCGGCGGGCGCTGCCAGGAAGCATGGCGACGGGCCGCCGATGCAGGACGACGAGACGGACATCGGGCCGGTGGGCGCTGCCCATGTGCCGGTGATGGTGGTGCAGGTGGTGGGGGGGCTGCGCCCCCGGCCGGGTGCCCATCTCGTCGATGGAACGGTAGGACTCGGAGGGCACGCGGCGGCCCTGTTGGAGGCCGCATCCGAGACGACGCTGCTCGGCGTCGATCGCGATCCGGAAGCACTCGGGCGCGCCGCCGAGCGCCTGCGCGCGGCAAGTGGGCGCGTCACGCTTCGCCAAGGGTCGTTCGCCGATCTCCCGGAGCACATGGCCGCGGCGGGTTCGGCGCGTGCCGACGGCATCCTGCTCGATCTCGGCGTCAGCTCGCCGCAGCTCGACCGCCCCGAGCGGGGCTTCTCGATGCGGCACGACGGGCCGCTCGACATGCGCATGGATCCGTCGCGCGACCTCACGGCGGCGACGATCGTGAACGAGTGGGACGTCGAGGACATCGCTCGCGTGCTCGCCGACTGGGGTGAGGAGCCGCGTGCCCGTGCCGTCGCGCGCGCCATCGTACGGGCGCGTCCCATCGTCGGCACGGCGGCGCTCGCCGCTGTGGTCGGTCGGGTCGCGGTCCGCCCCGCGAGCGGCCGCGATGCCGCCACGCGGACGTTCCAGGGGCTCCGCATCGCCGTCAACGACGAAATGGGGGCGCTCGACGCCGTGCTCGACCGTGGATGGGATCTGCTGCGCCCCGGCGGTCGCTTCGCCGTCCTCGCGTATCACTCCCTCGAGGATCGGCGCGTGAAGCAGGCCTTTCGGCGCTGGGCCGCGCGCTGTCTCTGTCCGCCCGACATCCCCGTCTGCCAGTGCGGCTGGACGCGGAAGGTGAGCGTGCTGACGTCGCGCCCACTGCGGCCGGCGCCCGCGGAGATCGCGCGGAACCCGCGGGCGCGCAGCGCTCGGCTCCGGGTGGTCGAGCGGTTGGCGGAGCCGTCGTGAAGGCCGCGGCCGCCCGTACCGTTCGCGGCCGCGCGCCGCAGCGCGCAAGCGTCGCGCGTTCCGGGGCCGCACGGAACGGCCCCGCCGGTGTGCTGCTCCGCACGCTGCGCGGGCTGCAACTGCGCCGCCTGGCCGCCATGTTCGCCGTCCTGGTCGCGCTCGCGATGGCGAAGGTGTGGATCGGGCTCCAGGTGGTCGCCACCGGCTACGAGCTCGAGACGCTCGCACGCGAGCAGCTGCGGCTCGAGGAATTCCGGCAACAGCTCGAGGTCGAGCTCGCGACGAAGCAGAGCCGTGCGGTGCTCGAAGACCGTGCGCGTCGCACCCTCGGCATGGTCGCGCCCAAGCGGGGCCAGGTGGTGGACGTCCGGTGACGCCGGGGCGCGAGGTGCGGGCTCGTCTCGGGGTCGTGACGTGCGTCTTCGGGACGGTCTTTCTGCTGCTCGCCGCGCGCGCCGTCTACCTCACGATCTGGTGTGGTCCCCAGTTCTCCCGGGAAGCCGTCCGGCAACATCGCCAGCGCGTGGCGCTCACCGGGCAGCGTGGTCAGATCGTCGATCGCAACGGCGAGCTGCTGGCGAGCTCGCTCAGCGTGCCGTCGCTCTACGTGCGTCCCGGGCAGCTGCCGAACGACGACGGGCTGGTTCGTCGTCTCGCGCGCGCCGTCGACCTGAGCGAGGCGCGTGTCCGCAGCCGCCTCGCCCATCCGCAGCCGTTCGTCTGGCTCCGGCGGCACGCGACCCCGCGGCATCGCGACGCCGTCCAGGCGTTGGCCATCGCCGGGACCGGGCACGTGGCGGAGCCCCGTCGCTTCTATCCCCACGGAACGCTCGCCTCCCACGTGCTGGGCTTCGCGAACGTGGATTCACGAGGGCAAGAGGGGTTGGAGCGCGCCTTCGACGACCGCATCCGTGGCGAGCACCTGGAGATGGTCTACGAGCGCGATGCGCGAGGGCGCACGTTCGTCACCGACCGCGCCCGGCGCCTGCCGATGGCGGGCAGCAGCGTCGAGCTGACGCTCGACGCCGGCATTCAGGCCGTCGCGGAGCGCGAGCTGAGGCGCGGGGTGGAGGCCGCGAAGGCGATCGGCGGCGTCGCGATCGTCGCGGATCCCGCCACCGGCGAGATCCTCGCCATGGCCAGCGTGCCGTCCTTCGATCCGAATACCGAGATCGTCGATCGCTCCGCCGACTGGCGCGCCCGGACGCGCAATCTGGCGGTGAGCACGGTGTACGAGCCCGGGTCGACGATGAAGGCCGTGTTCGCGGCCGCCGCGCTCGAAGAGCGGGTGACCTCGCCGGATCGCCAGTACTTCTGCGAGAACGGGTCGTTTCGCTTCGCGTCGCGCACGATCCGCGATGCGCATCCGCACGGATTGCTGTCGTTCGCCGAGGTGGTGCAGTACTCGAGCAACATCTGCACCAGCAAGGTCGCCGCGCAGCTCGGCGCCGAGCGGTGGTATGCGTATCTGCGCGCGTTCGGCTTCGGGCAGCGCACGGGCATCGAGCTGCCGGCAGAGGGGCCCGGCATTCTGCGGTCGGTGAAATCGTGGGCCGCGATCGATCTCGCCACGCACAGCTTCGGACAGGGGATCGCCGTCACGCCGTTGCAGATGGTCATGGCCATCGGGACGATCGCCAATGGCGGCACGCTCATGCAACCCCACGTCGTGCGGCGCGTGGTCGGCGCCGACGGGACCGTGCTCCTCGACCGCAAGCCCGTCGTGGTGCGGCGCGTGGTGTCGGAGCGCTCGGCGCGGACGACCGCCGAGCTGTTGCGACGCGCCGTGGAGGAGAAGGGCGGCACGGGCTCGCGCGCCAAGCTCGAGGAGTTCCACGTTGCCGGCAAGACCGGAACGTCGCAGAAGGCGCGCATCGGTGCCCGCGGCTATTCGGAGAAGCGCATCGGCTCCTTCGTCGGCTTCGTTCCGGTCGAGGCACCTCGCCTCGTGGCGCTGGTCGTGATCGACGAGCCGTCGACGACGAGCTATGGAGGCGTGGTGGCCGCACCCGTGTTTCGTGCCATCGCGAGCGAGGCGCTTCGTATCCTCGACGTCGTACCGAGCGGGACACCGCCCGTCGACGCACCCCCCGAGCGTCGCGCCCGGCCGCCGGTGCAGATGGCGGCGCGACGTGCCGCGCCGCCGGCGCCCGTCGCGCCCGACGGCGCGCCGAGCTATCTCGGCCTCTCGCTCCGCGAGGCCCTCACCCAAGCGCACGCCGCGGGATGGCAGGTCGACGTCGATGGCTGGGGCTACGTGACCGGACAGCGTCCTCTTCCCGGAGCCGACCCGGGCAACGAGCGGCGGCTCGTTCTCACCCTCAGTCCCGACGGAGCCGGCGTAGCGCGCTGACATGCAACTCGCGGCGTTGCTCGCCGGGCTCACACGGCCGTCCGACGCGATCGGCTCACTCGACGTCGAGGTGAGCGGCGTCGGCTGTGATTCGCGCACCGTCCGGCGCGGGGACCTGTTCGTCGCGCTGGCGGGGACGGCGACGCACGGCGCCCGCTACGTCGCCGACGCCGTGGCGCGCGGCGCGGTGGCGGTGGTCTCGGGGGAAGCGCTGGAGGCCGCGGTTCCCGTCGTGTGCGCCGACGATCCCGCCCGGGTGCTGGGGCTCGTCGCGTCGCGGCTCGCCGGCGACCCGAGCCGGGCGATGTGCTGCGTCGGCGTGACGGGGACCAACGGCAAGACGACGACGACGCATCTGCTCGAGGGCATCTGGCGGGCGGCGGGTGCTCGCCCGGGCCTGATCGGGACCATCACCTATCGCTTCGCGGCGGAGGAGCGCCCGGCGCCCTACACGACGCCGAACGCGCCGTTGCTGCAGGGGCTGCTCGCCGAGATGCGTGCCGCCGGGACGACGCACGTCGTGATGGAGGTGTCGTCGCACGCGCTCGCGCAGCGGCGGGTGGACGGCGTCGAGTTCGACGCGGCGCTGTTCTCGAACCTCACGCGCGACCACCTCGACTTCCACCCGGACATGGAGGCGTACTTCGCCACCAAGGCGCGGCTGTTCCACGAGCTGCTGGCGGCGTCGTGCAAGCCCCGACCGGTGGCGGTGGTGAACGTCGACCACGAGCCGGGCCGCCGCTTGGCGGCGTCGGTGGGCACGCGGTGCATCCGCGTCGGTCGTTCGAGCGACGCCGACGTTCGCATCACCGAGGCGGCGAGCACGCTGGCCGGTACGCGCGGCATCCTCGCGATCGACGGCCGTCCCCTGCCGTTCGAGAGCCCGCTGGTCGGTGCGATGCACCTCGAGAACGTCGCGCTGGCCGCAGGGGCGGCGTGGGCCCTCGGCGTCACCGACGCGGCGATCGTGGCCGGACTGCGCCAGACCAGTTCGCCCGCGGGTCGGGTCGAACAGATCGCCGGGCCGGGATTCACGGTCGTCGTCGACTACGCGCACACCCCGGATGCGCTGGAGCGCGTGCTGGCGGCGCTCCGGCCGCTCACCACGGGGCGCGTGCTCTGCGTCTTCGGGTGCGGCGGAGACCGTGACCGCGGCAAGCGACCGCTCATGGGGCGCGCGGCCGCCGAGCGGAGCGACCTGGTCGTGCTCACCTCGGACAATCCCCGCACCGAGCGTCCCGAAGCGATTCTCGCGGACGTGGAGGCGGGTCTGCGGCAGGGTGGCATGACGGCGCTCGCCACGACGAGCAACGGGCGCGGCTATGTCGTCGAAGCCGACCGTCCGCGCGCCATCGCGCTCGCCGTCGGCGCGGCGCGCACGGGTGACGTCGTCCTCGTCGCCGGCAAGGGACACGAGGACTACCAGATCATCGGGACCGAGAAGCGCCACCTCGACGACCGCGAGGAAGTGCGCCGGGTGTTGAGCACACTCGTATGAGCACGTCCGACGACCGGCTCGCCGCCAGCGCGTCCTTCGACCTGGATGCGGTGCTCGCGGCGACGGGTGGGGAGCTGGTCCGGCTCGGCGCGGCCACACGCGTCGACGGCGTCACGACCGACACGCGCGGGCTGCGCGCCGGCGAGCTGTTCGTCCCGATCCGCGGGGAGAAGCACGACGGCCATACGCACGTGACCGCGGCTGCCGGCGCGGGGGCCGCCGCCGTGCTGGTCGAGCCCGGCGTCGTGGACGAGCTGCCGGCGTGCACCACCATCGTGGTCCGCGACACGCTCGCCGCGCTCGGCGACCTCGCGGCGATGCACCGGCATCGATGCCCGGCGCGCGTGCTCGCGGTCGCCGGGAGCAACGGCAAGACGACCACCAAGGAGATGCTCACCGCCATCGTCACCAAGGCCGTCGGCGCGGAGCGCGTGGTGCACACGCGCGGGTCGCAGAACAACCTGGTGGGGCTGCCGCTCACGTTGCTTCGGCTCGACGCCACGCACGAGGTGGCGGTGGTCGAGCTCGGCATGAACGTACCCGGCGAGCTCTGGCGACTCGCCGGCATCGCCGATCCCGACCTCGGGCTGCTCACCTCGATCGGCCCCGAGCACCTGGAGGGCGTCGGCTCGCTGCACGGCGCCGCGTGCGCGGAAGGGGAGATCTTTCGCCGGCTGCGCCCCTCCGCGACCGCGGTGGTGAACGGCGACGATCCGCTCGTGGTCGAGCAGGCCGCGAGCTTTTCGGGCCGGCGGGTCGTCTTCGGCTCGACCGGGGACGTCGCGGCCGAGGACGTGGAAGATCTCGGCGTCCTCGGCACGCGCTTCGTGCTGCGCGTGCTGGGCGATCGGGTGCCGGTGCAGCTCGCCGTCGCCGGGCGGCACAACGTGAGCAACGCGCTCGCGGCCGCCGCCGCCGCCCACGCGCTCGGGGTCGCCCTGGAGACGGTCCGGCAGGGGCTCGAGACGATGCGGGCACCGACCATGCGCATGGAGGTGCGACGGCTCGCGGACGGGGTCGTGGTGCTGAACGACTGCTACAACGCCAACCCCGCTTCGATGGCCGCCGCCCTGCAGACGCTCGCGGCGAGCACGGCGGTCCGCCGCCTCGCGGTCCTGGGCGAGATGCGAGAGCTCGGCGCGCATGCCGACGCCGCGTGTCGCGAGCTGGGCGCGGCCGCGGCCGCCGCCGGGCTCGACGCGCTGCTGCTCGTGGGCCCGCAGGCGGCGCTCGTCGCCGACAGTGCCGTGACGGCCGGCATGGACCCGACCCGGGTGGTGCTCGCGCGCGATCACGACGACGTGGCGCGGCGGCTGCGCGCCGTGCTGCGTTGCGGTGACGTGCTGTTGCTCAAGGGGTCGCGCGGGGCCGCGCTCGAGGGCGTGCTCCATCGTCTGGAGGCGCCGGACTGATGCTCTACCACTGGCTCTATCCCCTGCACGACACCTTCGCGGTGCTCAACGTATTCCGGTACGTCTCGTTCCGGACGTTGATGGCCGGGCTGATGGCGCTCACCCTCTCGTTGCTGCTGGGCCCGCTGCTCATCCGTCGCCTGACCACGATGCAGATCGGCCAGTCGATTCGCGACGACGGGCCCAAGAACCATGCGTCGAAGGCGGGCACGCCGACCATGGGCGGCGTGCTCATCCTCTTCTCGCTCGTTCTCTCCACGCTCCTGCTGGCGGATCTCACCAACTGGTACGTCTGGATGGCGCTCCTGGTCACCGTGGCCCACGGCGCGATCGGGTTCCTCGACGACTTCGCGAAGGTGCGCCGGAAGAACTCGAAGGGGCTGCCGGGTCGCACCCGGCTGATGGGCGAGATCGTCATCGGAGCCACCGCCGCCTTGGCGCTCCTGCTGTTCTCCGAGCATCACGGCCACATCACGATGCCGTTCTTGAAGGACCTCCGTCCCGACCTCGGATGGTGGTACGTGCCGTTCGGCGCGCTCGTGATCGCGGGCGCGGCGAATGCCGTCAACCTGACCGACGGTCTCGACGGCCTCGCGGTCGGTCCCGTCATGGTGGCGGCCGCCACGTACGTCGTGTTCGCCTACACGGCCGGGAACACCATCTTCGCGGAGCACCTGCAGATCCCGTACGTGGAAGGTGCGGGCGAGCTGGCGGTGTTCTGCGCGGCGCTCGCCGCGGCCGGACTGGGGTTCCTCTGGTTCAACGCGTACCCGGCGCAGATGTTCATGGGCGACGTGGGCTCGCTGTCGCTCGGCTCGGCGATCGGCGTGGTGGCGCTCATCACGCGCCAGGAGCTGGTGTTGGTGATCGTCGGCGCGGTCTTCGTCGCCGAAGCGCTGTCGGTGATCGGGCAGGTCGCGTCGTACAAGATCCGGCGCAAGCGCATCCTGCGCATGGCGCCTTTGCACCACCACTTCGAGCTGGGCGGTCTGCCCGAGCCGCACATCATCGTGCGGTTCTGGATCGTCTCGATCGTGTGCGCGTTGGTGGCGCTCTCGACCCTGAAGCTGCGATGACGCTCCCCCGGCGTGCGCTCGTGATCGGCTTCCAGCGGACGGGCCGGGCGCTGGCGCGCGTGCTCGCCGACCGCGGCGTCGCCGTCCGCGTCGCCGACGCCCGCGACGCGGCGGCGCTCGGCATCGAGCCCGGCACGTGGCACGGCGTCGAATTTCATCTGGGCGGTGCGCCGTCGCCGGCGCTGCTCGAGCAGGTCGACCTCGTACTGCCGAGCCCGGGCGTCCCCCGCGGAGAGCCGGTGCTCGCGGCGGCCAGCGCGCGCGGGATCGCGATCGCGAGCGAGATCGAGCTGGCCGTGCGCCTCGGCGCGGCGACGCTCGTGGCCATCACGGGGACCAACGGGAAGAGCACGACGACCAGCCTCGTCGGTCGGGCGCTCGAGCTCGCGGGCCGTTCGACGTTCACGGGGGGCAACCTCGGCCGGCCGCTCATCGAAGCGGTCGATACCGCTGCCGAGATCTGGGTCGCCGAGGTGTCGAGCTTTCAGCTCGAATGGGTCGAGCGCTTTCATCCCGCCATCGGGTGCCTGCTGAACGTCACGCCCGACCACCTCGATCGCCATGCGAGCTTCGCCGAGTACCGCTGTGCCAAGGCGCGCCTGTTCGCGGCCCAGACGGCCGACGACGCCGCGGTGATCAATCGGGACGATCCGGCCGCCGCGGCGATCGGCCGGGCGCTGCTCGCGCGCGTGTGGACGTTCGGGCAGGATCCGGTCCCCGAGGGCGCCTTCGTCGACGGAGAGGCGGTCCATCTCCGTCTGCATGGCGCCGATGAGCGGATCACGCTGTCTCACACGCGGCTTGCCGGACGCCACAACGTGGAGAACATCATGGCCGCGGGCCTCGTCGCCCGCCTCGCAGGAGCGCCGCTCGCCGCCGTGCAGGAAGCCGTCGATACGCTGGTCCCGCTGCCGCACCGGCTGTCGCTCGTGGCCGAGCGTGCCGGCGTGCGCTGGTACGACGACTCCAAGGCGACGAACGTGGGCGCGGCGGTGAAGAGCCTGGCGTCGTTCGACGGCCCGATCGTGTTGCTCGCCGGCGGCGTCGACAAGGGCGGAGACTATGCGCCGCTCGCGCGGGCGGCGCGCGACAAGGTACGGGTCGTGCTCGTCTTCGGGCAGGCCCGCGAGCGCATCGCCGCCGCCTTGCGCCCCGCCGGCGTGACGGTGCGCGTGGTCGAGGATCTCGCGCACGCGGTGCGCGACGCCGCGGGGGCCGCGCAGCCGGGCGATACCGTGCTCCTGGCGCCGGCCTGCTCCAGCTTCGACATGTTCACGGACTATGCAGCACGCGGCCGCGCCTTCGAGCGGGCGGTGGAGGAGTTGGGATGACGGGAGCCGAAACGCTGGCAGCCGCATTGGACCCGCGGCCGAGCTTTCAGGGGCCGCTCGGCGGACAACGGCCGAAGCGCGCGGCACTGCTCGCCGCCGACCCATGGCTGGTGTTGGCGGTCGCGGGCCTGCTCGGGATCGGCCTCGTGATGGTGTTCAACGTGAGCTACTTCCTCGCCGAGCGCGACCTCGGCGATCCCTTCGCGTTCTTCCGCAAGCACCTGGTGTCGGTTGCCCTCGGGATCACGCTCGCCGCGGTCGCCGCGCGCGTCTCGTCCGACGCGTACCGCCGCCTGGCGTACCCCGCGCTGCTGGCGTCGCTGGCCGCGCTCGTCCTCGTGTTGGTGCCCGGCATCGGCGTCGTGCGGGGCGGCGCGCAGCGCTGGGTCGGCTTCGGGAGCTTTTCCTTCCAGCCGTCGGAGATGGCGAAGGTCGCACTCGTGCTCTATTTGGCGGCGTCGCTCGACCACAAGCGCGAGCGCCTGGGCGACCTTCGACGAGGACTCCTGCCACACTGCCTGGTGGTCGGCGCCTTGGCACTCCTGCTCCTGGCGGAGCCCGACTTCGGCAGCGCGGCGCTCACCTTGCTCGTGCTGGCGTTCATGCTGTTCGTGGCCGGGGCGTCGATCCACCACCTGGCGCTGCTCGCCAGCGCGGCCCTTCCGGTGCTGGCCTACGGCATCTTCGTGGAGCCGTATCGCATGATGCGGCTGCTCGCGTTCATGAACTGGGCCGAGGATCCCCTCGGCATGGGGTTCCAGCTGAAGCAGTCGTTGATCGCCTTCGGCTCCGGGGGGGTCGTCGGCGCCGGTCTCGGTGCGAGCCAGCAGAAGATGTTCTTCCTGCCGGCGGCGCACACCGACTTCATCTTCTCGGTGGTCGGCGAGGAGCTGGGGCTGCTCGGCGCGCTCGTCGTCCTCGGTCTCTTCGCCGTGCTGGCGTGGCGCGGGCTTCGGATCGCCGCTGCCCACCCCGATCGGTTCGGCTCGTTGCTCGCGTTCGGCGTGACGGTGCTGCTGGTCGTGCAGGGTCTGCTGAACGTCGCCGTCGTCCTGGGATGCCTGCCGACGAAGGGGCTGGTGCTGCCGCTCATCTCGTACGGCGGTTCGGCGATGCTGCTGACGCTCGCCCAGGTCGGCATACTCTTGGCCCTCGCGCGCGAGACCGGATGACCGGCCGGCGGCGGGTGGTCGTCGCCGGTGGCGGAACCGGGGGGCACGTCTTTCCCGCGCTGGCACTCGCCTGTGCGCTCCGCGACAGAGGGATCGACGTCGATCTGGTCGGGACGGCGGCCGGACTGGAGGCGCGTGTCTACCCGGACGCCGGTTTTGCCTTTCACCCGGTCGTCGGGAAGCCGCTGCGCGGCGGTGGCGTCCCGCGGCTCGTGCGCGCAGCGGGCGCGGCGGCGTCCGGAGTGCGCCAGGCCCGCAGCCTGCTCCAGCGCTTGCGTCCGGACGTCGTGGTGGGAGTCGGGGGCTACGCCTCCGTGGCGGCGGTGCTCGGCGCGCGCTTGCTGCACATTCCGACGGCGCTGCAGGAGCAGAACGCCATTCCGGGGCTCGCCAACCGATGGCTCGGGCGGGTCAGTCAGCGTGTCTGCCTCGGGTTCGCAGCCGCGGCGACCCATTTCCCGGCGGGTCGGTCGGTCCATACCGGGAATCCGATCCGGCGCGCCGTCCTGGCCGGCTCGGGGCCGGGCACGGGCCTGCTCGTCTTCGGGGGAAGCCAGGGGGCTGCTCGATTGAACCGGGCCGTCATCGGGGCGTTGCCGCGCTTCGTCCCGCGACTGGCCGGCGGCACGATCGTCCACCAGACCGGAACCGCCGAGCTCGAGGCGACCACCAGCGCCTACGCCGCGCTCGGGGTGCCGGCCGACGTGCGGGCCTTCATCGACGACATGGGGAGCGCCTACGGTGGAGCGGCGGTGGTCGTCGCCCGGGCCGGTGCGATGAGCTGCGCCGAGATCACGGCGCGGGGGCTGCCCTCGATTCTGGTCCCCTATCCGCACGCGGCCGACGACCATCAGCGCTACAACGCGCTGGCGCTCGTGGACGCGGGTGCGGCCGAGATGATCCTCGACGCCGAGCTCGATGCCGATGCGCTCGCCGCCGCGGTCGGTGGGCTGCTCGCGTCCGCCGATCGCCGGGCGAGCATGGGGGCCGCGGCGCGGTCGATCGGTCGTCCCGACGCCGCCGATCGCGTCGCGGACGAGGTGATGGCACTTGCAGGCGTGCACGGGCCTTGAAGATACCGAGCGGCTTCGATAACACGTTGCGCCGTGGCCGGGCTTGTTGGGTGGGCGGGGTGGCCGCTCTCTTCCTCACGCGGAGTGACGTTCGTGACTGGTCCTAGACGGCGCGTACATTTCGTCGGGATCGGCGGTATCGGGATGAGCGGCATCGCCGAGGTGCTGCTGACGCTCGGCTACGCCGTCTCGGGCTCCGACCTCGCCGAGAGCGACACGACGCGGCGCCTGCGCGACCTGGGCGCGCGTATCCACGCCGGCCCGCACGACGCCGAGCACGTCGACGGCAACGTGGACGTGCTCGTCATCTCGTCGGCCGTCGCCTACTCGAATCCCGAGGTCGTCCGCGCGCGCGACTTGCGCATCCCCGTGATTCCGCGGGCCGAGATGCTCGCCGAGCTGATGCGCATGAAGCAGGGCGTCGCCGTCGCCGGCACCCACGGCAAGACCACGACGACGTCGCTGATCGGTGCCGTGCTGCACGAGGCGGGACGCGATCCGACGGTCGTCGTCGGGGGACGGCTCCGCGCCGCGGGCAGCAACGCCCGCATCGGGCAGGGATCGATGATGGTGGTCGAGGCGGACGAGAGCGACGGTACGTTCCTGCTGCTCTCGCCCATCATCGCCGTCGTGACCAACATCGACCCGGAGCACCTGGACCACTTCGGCGACATCGAGCGGGTGCGCGAAGCCTACAAGCAGTTCGTGCAAAGCGTCCCCTTCTACGGCCTCGCGGTGCTGTGCATCGACAACGTCAACGTGCGGGCGCTCCTGCCGCAGCTGAACAAGCGCTTCGTCACCTACGGCACGGCGCCCGACGCCGAGTGGCAGGCCCGCGATCTGCGCGTCGAGGGCATGCGCACCACGTTCGAGCTGTGGCGGCGCGAGCAGCATCTCGGCAGCGTGCGGCTGCAGATTCCCGGCACCCACAACGCGCTCAACGCGCTCGCGGCGTTCGCCACGGCCGACGAGCTCGGCATCCCGTGGCGCATCGTGGCGCACGCCCTCGAGGAGTTCGGCGGGGTGCATCGGCGCTTCGAAATCCGCGGGGACGAGCAAGGCGTGCTCGTGGTCGACGACTACGGCCACCACCCCGAGGAGGTCCGCGTCACGCTGCGGGCCGCCCGCGAGGGATTCGGCCGGCGCCTGGTCGTCGCCTTCCAGCCGCACCGCTACTCGCGCACGCGCGACCTCTTCCAGGACTTCCTGTCGGCCTTCGACGACGCGAGCGTCGTGCTGCTCACCGACATCTACGCCGCCGGTGAGGATCGCGTGGACGGGGTGACGAGCGAGGCCCTCTATCTCGCGCTGAAGAAGCGCGGGCACCTCGACGTCCGCCACGTGCCCGAGCGCGCGACGGTGGCTGAGGCACTCCTCGATGTCGTGCAGGAAGGCGACCTGGTGATCACGCTCGGTGCCGGAGACATCCATCGGACGGCGGACGAGCTCTTGGGGTTGCTGCGCGGTGGACGCGCCCCCCGTCAGCTGCATTGAGGCGGGGGGCATGGAGGAGGCGGTGGACGCGGCCTACGGGATGCTCGCGGCGGTGATGGACGGGCAGGTGCGGCGCGACGAGCCGCTCGCCCGCCACACGTCGTTTCGCATCGGCGGCCCTGCGGATCTGCTCGTGCAGCCCTCGTCGACGACGGAGCTGGCCGCCGTCGTCCGCGTGGCCGCGGCGACGGCGCTGCCCGTGATCGTGCTCGGCGCCGGCTCGAACCTGCTGGTCGGCGATGGCGGCATCCGGGGCATCGTCGTGAAGCTGGGGGCCGGATTTCGCGACGTCGCATGGACCGCGGACGGCGTCACGGCCGGCGCAGCGGTGCAGGTCGGCAAGCTCGCGCGGGCGGCCGTGACGCGCGGGGTGAGCGGCCTCGAGTTCGCGGAAGGCATTCCGGGGACGGTCGGCGGGGCGCTCTTCATGAACGCCGGCGCCTACGGCGGCGAGATCGGGCCCGTGGTCGCGGCCGTCGCGGGGGTTACGGCGGCCGGCGTGTGCGAGACGCTCCCGGCCGAGCGGCTCGACTTCGCCTACCGCCGTTCGGGCCTGCCGGCGGGATTCCTCGTGACCGCGGTCACCTTCCGGCTGGCGCCGATGGCGTCCTCCGCGGTCGCGCGCACGCTCGCCGAGATCCGTGATCGCCGGGTGGCGAGCCAGCCTCAGGGCACGTCCAACGCGGGCTCGATCTTCAAGAACCCGCCACGCGACTTCGCGGGCCGGCTGATCGAGGCATGTGGGTTGAAGGGGCGACGCGTCGGTGGCGCGCATATCTCGGAGCGCCACGCGAATTTCATCGTGAACGACGGGGGGGCACGCGCGGGAGACGTGCAAGCGTTGATGGCGGAAGCGCAGCGCGCGGTGTGGGAGCGTAGTGGGGTATGGCTGGAGCCCGAGATCAGACTCGTCGGGGCGTGGTGAGGCGCTTCTCCGCGCGCAACCGCCGCCGCGGCGCGCGCGTGGATCGGAGCCGCATCACGCTGGCGGTGTGGCGCGTCGCGCGCATCGCGGTGCCGGTGGTGGTGGTTGCCCTGGCATGGCCTCCCATCCATGCCCGCGTGCGCAACCACCCGTATTTCGGCCTCGCCGACGTCGTGGTGCTCCGCCGCGGGCACGTGACCGAAGCCGACATTCGCCGGGAGGCCGCGCTCCGTCCCGGCATGCCGATCTGGGACGTCGACGCGGCGGCGATCGAAGCGCGGCTCCTCGGGCTGCCGTGGATTCGGGCGGCGCGCGTGCGGCGCGAGCTGCCGAACCGCGTGGTCATCCGCGTGCGCGAGTACCGGCCGCTCGCCATCGTGCGCATCGAGCACGCCGAGCGGCCGCTCTACTACGTCGCGGCCGACGGACACATCTTCGCGCCGGTCGATCCGACCGACGGGCGGGACCTGCCGTACGTGAGCGGCCTCGACAAGGGCGACCTCGAGGGGCCGACCGCGCGCGGGCCCGAGGCCATCCGCGAGGCGCTCGCCGTCCTGGGGGCCGCCGCCGCGCATGCGAACGCATTCGGCGACGTCTCGGAGGTGCACGTAGGGGACCGGCGTGGGGTGACGATCATGCCGTCGCGCCCCGCGGTGCCGATCCATCTCGGGCACGGCGAGTTCGACACGAAGCTCGCTCGCGCGGCCGAGGTGCTGCCGCGCTGGGCGGGGCGCGAGCGCGAGGTCCGGAGCGTCAGCTGTGAGTTCGGAGATCAGGTGATCGTGCGCCTGCGGGGCACCGCGGGCGGCATGGGGGCGTGAGGATGGCGAAGCGCAATCCGCTCGTGGTGGGTCTCGACGTCGGGACCTACAAGGTCGGTGTCGTGGTGGCCGAGATCAACGACGGTGGGGTCGAGATCACGGGCATCGGCACCGCGGCGTCGAACGGCCTCCGCAAGGGAACGGTCGTCAACATCGACGCCGCGGTGGAGGACATCCGGCGGGCGGTCGAGGAAGCGGAGCTCATGGCCGGCTGCGAGATCCGCAGCGTCATCGCCGGCTCCGCCGGCAGCCATTTGAAGGGCGTCAACAGCCACGGGGTGGTGGCGGTCCGCAGCCGCGAGGTCACCCCGAACGACGTCGAGCGCGTGATCGAGGCCGCACGGGCCGTGGCGCTGCCGACCGACTGCGAGATCCTGCACGTCCTGCCCCAGGACTTCGTGGTCGACGAGCAGGACGGCATTCGCGAGCCGGTCGGCATCACCGGGGTGCGTCTCGAGGCGCGGGTGCACATCGTGACGGGCTCGGTGGGGTCTGGGCAGAACCTCATCAAGTGCTGCAATCGCGCGGGGTTGCGTGTGCAGGACGTTCTCGGGGGGCCGCTGGCGGCGGCCGAGGCGGTGCTCAGCCCCGAGGAGAAGGAGCTCGGCGTCGCCCTGATCGACATCGGTGCCGGGACGACGGACACGGTGGTGGTGCACGCCGGTGCCATCCGGCACACGGCGGTCCTGCCGGTCGGTGGCGGACATCTCACCACGGACTTGGCCGCGGCGCTCCGCACCCCGTTCTCGGAAGCCGAGACGCTCAAGCAGCGGCACGGGTGCGCGGTGGCGATGAGCGCCCCGACGGACGTGATGGTCGAGGTGGCGGGCATTGGCGGCCGGCCGCCGCAGCGGCTCTCGCGTCGCGCGCTGGCCGAAGTGCTCGAGGCGCGCGCCGAAGAGATCCTGCGCCTGGCTCGCCGGGACATCGAACGCGTTGGCTGCGGCGGGCTGCTCACCTCGGGCGTGGTGCTAACGGGCGGCAGCGCGTCGCTCAGCGGCATGATCGAGCTCGCCGAGCGCGTCTTTCGCGCGCCGGTGCGCCTCGGAGTGCCGCAACAACTGACGGGATTGGTTGACGCCGTAGCGAGTCCCATGTATTCGACGGCCGTGGGGCTGGTGCTTCACGGAGTGCGGCAGCACGGGCAGCCGAACGCTGGTCGCACCAGCTCGATGCTGCAGCCCTTCGGACGCGTCGGAACACGCGTCGTCGAGTGGTTGCGGGACTTCTTCTAAGATCACCAGCAGGGCGGCGGGGCGGACGCCGGGAGGTGGATGATGGGTGTCGACTTCGGTGGGGCGTGTGACGGGGCGCGGATCAAGGTGATCGGCGTCGGTGGTGGTGGTGGCAACGCCATCAACACCATGATCGCCGGGGGTCTTCCGGGAGTCGAATTCATCGCCGGCAACACCGACGCGCAAGCGCTCGCGGCGAACCTGGCCCCGGTCAAGATTCAGCTCGGGGAGCAGCTCACCCGGGGCCTCGGCGCGGGAGGCAATCCCGAGGTCGGGCGGCGGGCGGCGCAAGAAGACGAGGACCGGCTGCGCAAGATGCTCGACGGCGCCGACATGATCTTCGTCACCGCCGGCATGGGCGGCGGGACGGGCACGGGAGCCGCTCCCATCGTCGCTCGCATCGCCAAGGAGAACGGAGCCCTCACGGTCGGGGTGGTCACGAAGCCGTTCGGCTTCGAGGGCAAGCGCCGGCAGCGGCAGGCGGAGGACGGGCTGCGCGAGCTCAAGTCCAGCGTCGACACGCTGATCGCCATCCCGAACCAACGCCTGCTCTCGGTGGCGGGGCGCAACAGCTCCATTCTCGAGACCTTCAAGAAGGCCGACGACGTGCTCTTGCAGGCCGTTCGCGGCATCGCCGACCTCATCACGGTGCACGGCTTGATCAACCTCGACTTCGCCGACGTGCGGGCGATCATGTCCGAGATGGGGATGGCCATGATGGGGGCGGGCATCGCCGAGGGCGAGAACCGCGCCATCGAGGCGGCGCAGAAGGCCATCTCGAGCCCGTTGCTCGAGGAGGTGCGCATCGAAGGTGCGCGCGGCGTGCTCATCAACATCACGGGCGGGCCGAGCCTGACGCTGCACGAGGTGAACGAAGCGGCCACGCTCATCCAGGAAGAGGCCGACGAGGACGCCAACATCATCTTCGGCGCCGTCATCGACGACACCATGGCCGAGCAAGTGCGCATCACCGTCATCGCGACCGGGTTCGGCGAGTCCGCGCAGATCATGCACCCCATCGGTCGCGGCACGGCGGCGCCGGCCGACCGCAACGGCGACGTCACTCCCGACGGCCGCCGCGTCGTTCGCCGGGGTACGCTCGTCGATCCGGACGCCGAGCTCGAAACGCCCACCTGGATGCGCCGCCAAGAGCCGCGGACTGGCGAGCGGCCGGCGGCCCGTCCGAGCACGCCGGGCCGCGACGAGCCCGACTACGACGTGCCTGCGTTCCTGCGCCGCGGCGCCGAATGACGGTCGCAGCGGCCTGGTAGCCAACGCAGCGTCCGGCGCCAGACGCTCGCGGTTGAGAGAGCGCGGACACCCGGCTACAGCTCGCCCGGGGTATGCCCGCTTCGCTACGCGCACGGCGTCTCGCCGCGGAACACCGGCTCTACACGCCGGCTTCCGATGGCCCGCTGTCGATCTGCCTCGTCTACCCGAACACGTACCCGGTCGCGATGGGCAATCTCGGGTTCCAGGCGGTGTTGCAGATGCTCGCCGTCGACCAACGCGTCTCGGTCGATCGGGCCTACCTGCCGGACGGGCCGCGGCGCGGGTGGCCGCGGC
>Ga0187893_10005042_pt1 | contig 24240 bp, 18 predicted proteins | sample MA1701074metaG_FD_139574 | JGI IMG/M metagenome (GOLD analysis project Ga0187893, IMG submission 139574) | White microbial mat communities from a basaltic lava cave in the Kipuka Kanohina Cave System on the Island of Hawaii, USA - MA170107-4 metaG ...
ACGGCGCCGGTGGACGCCTCTTGCAGCGCCTGCGCCAGCACGCGCGGCTGCACCGGCTTCGAGAGATAGCCATCCATCCCGGCGGCGAGGCAACGCTCGCGATCGCCTTTCAGCGCGTGAGCGGTGAGCGCGATGATGGGGATATGCCCGCCGCGCTCGGCTTCCACGGCGCGGATTGCTGCGGTGGCTTCGAAGCCGTCCATCTCCGGCATCTGCACGTCCATCAGAATCGCGTCGAAGCTGTTTTCCTTGAAATGTTCGAGGGCTTCCTTTCCGTTGCAAGCCACCAGCACGATGTGGCCCTGCTTTTCGAGCAGGCTCATGGTGAGCCGCTGATTGACCGGATTATCCTCGGCCAGCAGGATGCGCAGCCGCCGCACCGGCTTGCGCTTCCGTCCGCTCGATGCGGAACGGCCTAGCGGCACCGCGCCACTCAACACCGTGACGATGGTATCGAACAGGTCGGACTGCTTCACCGGCTTGGTCAGATACGCGGCTACACCCGCTTTGCGCGAACGCTCCGCTTCGCCCGGCCTTCCCGCGGAAGTGAGCAGCACAATCGCGGTGCGGCTCCAGGCCGGATTGGCGCGAATTTTCTCCGCCAGTTGCACGCCGTCGATTTCCGGCATGTTGGCGTCGGTGAGCACCAGAGGCATAGCGTGGCCTTCGGCGGATTTTTTTTCCAGCACGGCAAGCGCCGCGGCGGCGCCGGGCACCGCAATCGGCCGCATGCCCCAACTGGCCAGGATTTCTTCCAGGATGCGGCGGTTGGTGGCGTTGTCGTCCACCACCAGCACCGGCATGTCGCGCAGGCGGAGGTCGGCGATGGCGTGTTGTCGCGCCTCCTTGCCGCTGCCCATGCGCAGCCGAACCGTAAAGTGAAACGTGCTGCCGCGCCCGGGCTCGCTCTCCACCCAGATGCGCCCGCCCATGCACTCGACGAGCTGTTTCACGATCGCCAGGCCCAGGCCGCTGCCGCCGTATTCGCGCGTGGTGGAGCTATCGGCCTGCGCAAAGCTTTCGAAGATGTGCGCCTGCTTTTCTTTGGGGATGCCGATGCCGGTGTCGCTGACGGTGATGTGCAATTCCGCCGCGCCCTCGCCGGCCGGTTCCTGTTCGGCACGCACCACCACTTCGCCGCGCGGCGTGAACTTCACCGCGTTGGCCACCAGGTTGGTGACAATCTGCCGCAGGCGCGTGGGATCGCCGAGCAATTCATCGGGCACCGCGGGAGGCACGTGGCAGGCCAGCTCCAGCCCCTTCTGATGCGCACGCGGGCCCAGGATGCGCAGGGCATCGGTGAGCAGGTCGCGCAGGCTGAACTCCACGGTTTCCAGTTCGATTTTTCCCGCTTCAATTTTTGAAAAATCGAGGATGTCGTTGATCAGCGCGAGCAGCGATTCGGCGGAGTCCTGCACCACGGTGAGATATTCGCGCTGCTCGGAGTTAAGCCGCGTTTCCAGCGCCAGGTCGGTCATGCCGATGATGGCGTTCATCGGCGTGCGGATTTCGTGGCTGACGTTGGCGAGGAAGTCGCCCTTGGCGCGGTTGGCGGCATCGGCGGCCTCGCGGGCGCGTTGCAGCTCCTCGGCCACGCGCTTGCGGTCCGTGATGTCGCGCGCCGCGCCGTAGATAAGCTGTTGTTCGCTGACCGGGGTGGTATGCCACGATAGCCAGCGGTAGCTGCCGTCCTTGCAGCGGTAGCGATTCTCGAAAAAGATGCTCTGCGCGCCGCCGGCAATCTTGCCGGCCTCCGCCCGCGTGGCCGCAATGTCACTGGGGTGCACAAAATCCAGGTAGGGGTGCCGCAGCAGCTCCTCGTTGCTCCAGCCCAGCGTGCGTTCCCATGCCGGATTCAGCCGCTTGAAGTAGCCATCGAAGCCGGCCACGCACATCATGTCGATGGAAAGTTCGAACAGCCGGTCGAGCTGCTGCTGCGCGGCCTTGCGCTCGAGGAACTCGCCGATTTGCATTCCGACGGCGGCCACCATGCGCAGCAGGTCTTCGTCGGGCTGGCGGATCTCCTGGCTGAAAAACTCCATCACGCCGCTCACCTGCTCGCCCACTACGATAGGAAAGCCGAACGCGGCGTGCAGCCCTTCGCGCGAGGCCACCGGCGCGCGCGGGAAGTTAGGGTCGTTCTGCACGTCGAGAATCCACGAAGGCCGCCCGCCGGACCACGTGCGCCCCGGCAGGCCGATGCCCGGCGCAAAGGTGATCTTCCGCGAGGTTGCGACAAATTCGGGGAAGCTCTGCCCGGGGTCGTGCCACGTTTCGAGGCAGCGCAGCACGTTGGCCTCGCGGTCCACAGTCCAGATGGCGCCGAATTCCCATCCCAGGCTTTCGCAAATGGCGCGCAGCAGCTTGGGGGTGGCGTCTTGCAGCGTGGCAGACTCGGCCAGCACGCTGACGATGGCGTACTGCGCGCTGAGTTGCCGCTGCACCAGCGCGAGGCTGGCCGAAGCCAGGCGCGTCTCCGCCACGTGGCGCCGCATCTCGATTTGCGTGGCGGCCTGACGGCCCAGCGCGCGCAACGCGGCTTTCTGCTCTTCGGTCAGGTTGCGCGGCTTGCGATCCACCACGCAGAGCGTGCCCAGCGCCTGCCCCTCGGGATTGAGCAGCGGCATGCCGGCGTAAAAGCGAAAGCGATTCTCACCAGTCACCAACGGGTTGTCGGTGAAGCGCGCGTCGGCGCCCGCGTCGGGGACGATGAACAGATCGCGCTCGAGAATCGCGTGCGCGCAGAACGCCTGCTCGCGCGGCGTGCCCTCGGCCTCGGTGCCAACTTTGGATTTGAACCACTGGCGGTCGGCGTCCACCAGCGACACCATGGCTATCGGCGTGCCGCAGATTTGCGAGGCCAGCAGCGTCAAGTCGTCGAAGGCCGGCTCGGGCGGCGTATCAAGGATGCCGGTGCGGCGCAACGCCTCCAGCCGGTCGGCTTCGTTCTTGGGAATGGGTGCGGCCATAACGATGCCGGCGGTTCGCCGGTGAGAGGAGAAGATACACCCACGCGCCCGCGCGAGCCACGGGAAAGGTAAACAGGGCCAAGGGCGGCATGCGTGTCATTCCGAACCCTGGCGATTTTTGCCGGGGTAAGGAATCTGCTTGTCTTCAACGTCAACGAAATGCAGATCCCTCGCTTCGCTCGGGATGACAGCGGAGATTCATCTGGGCCCTGCTAGCGGCCGATACGGTAGAGCTTGGATTGCGTGCGGATGAAGATGGCGTCACCGGCCACCGCCGGCGAAGCCAGGGACAGTTCGTCCAGCTCGTTGCGCGCCAGCTCTTTGTATTCGGCAGAGGTGGCGTCGAGCACGATGGTGGCGCCTTCTTCGTTCAGCAGGTACACGCGGTCGCCCGCGCCCACAGGAGAAGCGGAGAAGGTGTTGCCCACGCCTCCAGCGCGCGCTTTGTAGAGCTCCTGCCCTGAGACGGCGTCGAGCACCACCATGATTCCCAGATCGTGCACCAGGTAAATCCGCCCGCCATACACCAGCGGTGACGCGGTGTATCCCGCCGCGCGGGGATGCGACCACACGACGTACTCATTGCTGGTCGTATCTTTGGCCAGCGTGATGTCGCCGGAAGCACCCGGCTTGACGGCGTAGAAGGGCCGGCTGGCATCGCCTTGCGCGCCGATGCCGATGTACAGCAGGCCGTTTTCCGCCAGCGGGGAAATGGCCGACGAGTGCAGCTGCGTCTTCATGCGCCACAGCTCTTTGCCGTCGAGGCTGTAGGAAATCACGCCCGACGGGCCGGTGGTGACGACTTCGGTGCGCTGTGCGTTCTCCCACACAAACGGTGTGGTCCACGCGGACTTGAGCATGCCCTCGAACGTCCGCGCTGCCTGCCACACCTCTTTGCCGGACTTGGCATCGAGCGCCACCAGCGCCGACTCCTTCTCGTTGTCCTGCTGCAAATACACGCGGTCGTCGTGCACCACCGGCGAGGAAGCCGTGCCGAAGTCGAGATAGATCGGCTGCGGCTCCCACTGCTTCTTCCACAGCAGCTTGCCCTTGGTGTCGTAGACAAACAGGCCGACGTTGCGCCCGAAGTAGGCGTAGACGCGCTTGCCGTCGGTGACCGGCGTCTCCGAGGCGAAGGTGTTCTTGCGATGGCGCCCGCCGAACGGGGCCATGCGGACGGCTTCGCGCTGCCACTTGATTTCCCCGGTCTTGGCGTCGAGCGCGTAGAGCATGTAGCGCAGCTCGCCGGCCTCTTCGGTGTTTTCGTTGTCGCGGGCGCGCAGGCGCTTCATAATCTCTTCCTGGCTCAGGCCCTGCTTGCGCAGCTCGGCGATGTAGTCGTTGCCGTAGATGCCGGGGCTGGGCTGCTTGAATTCCTTGGAGCTGATGGCGGAGGTGATGAACACGGTGTCGTCCCACACGATGGGCGACGACCAGCCGCGCCCGGGAATCTCCTGCGACCAGGCCACGCCCTCGGTCTGCGACCACTTCTCCGGCAGCTTCTTCGAGAGGGCGATGCCGCTCATATCGTGCCCGCGGAAGCCCGGCCACGTCTTGGCCGGATTCGGCTCTGCCAGTGCTGCTACCGAGCCCAGCAACACACTGGTTGCAACTGCCGCGGCTAGTCCTGTCGCATGTTTCATGGTGTCTCCGTGAATGATGGACGCGGTACCGGGTCCATGGTTAGCGTCGAACGTCACATTCTGTTGGAAAGGCAGGCGTTTTGCAATACGCGAAAGGGCCCTTCCATATTTATGGCACCTGTGTATAATGGCCCTATGAAGCGAGAATCCATTCGCACGACACTCGATATCCCGACGCCTCTTTACCGGAGGCTACGGGCTCAGGCCGCCGCCCAGGGGCGTTCTATGCGCCGGATCATTCTGGCGGCCATCCAGCGGGCATTGGCGGAGCCACCCCCCGCGGGGTCGCGACGCGCTCAGTTTCCCGCGATTGTGTCCAAGGGGCCCAAGGTGAATCTGACAAACGAGCAAATCTATGAGTATGTCGAATTTCCTTGACGCCAATGTGTGGCTGGCTCTGCTTTGGACCGCACACATCCACCACGAAAAGGCGTTTCGCTGGTGGCAAGGCGTGCCCAATGAACTTCTGTATTACAGCAGAGTGACCCAGCTCACCGTCTTACGTTTGCTTACAACCACTGGCGTCATGGGCGCCGACATGTGCAGTATGGCGGGGGCTTGGAAGGCTTGGGATGTCACTGCGGGGGACGCGCGGATTGTCCATCTCGCTGAGCCGGAAGGATTGGAGGTCGAATTCCGATCGCTCTCACAGCTGGCCACGGCATCGCCAAAGGTATGGGCCGATGCTTACCTGCTGGCCTTCGCGCGCGCAACCGGGAGTCGGCTGGTCACGTTTGACCGCGCGTTGCAATCCCGCGGAGCGGAAGTGCTGGTGCTTGAGTAAGCGCGCCGCCATTTGACACCGGCTTTCGCGGTTCGCTAGGGCTGCAACCAGATCCTAGCGCCTTGCGCGGAAGGGCCACCAGATCCACCGCGGCCACGGGAGGCGGAGCCACCGCCACCAATACCACCACGCCCGCCAAGGAAGGCGAAGCCAGCGCCACCACCCTGGCCCGGCATGCCCACTAGTAATAATCTCCATTCGTACGAGTCGAACAGTCGCTGTCCCCTCACCTTCAGCAATGGCAATTGATGCACCGACCTTGTCGATGGGCGGGGGACTGGATATGGGGAAGATAGTTTGGCATTCCAGCAAGGGAGTTGGAAACGTAATTGGGAATACATGAATTCCAGGGGCTGGATTTGGAAGGTGTATCGTGGCTGCGAATTGAGTCTTCCCTGTTGGATGGCTGCGATCGATTTCGGTCTCGAGAGTCACTTCCCCGCCGCACCAAGTCCAACTGTTTGCTTGTGGCTGAGGAATCCAGAAATCGCCTGGCTGATCTTCAAAAGTGGCACTCTGGCCAGGGTCCCTCTGCGGCACATTCAGCCGCACAAGGCTGTCGCGGGTTTGGAAGGTTGCTGCTAATCGGCGCACCTCCTTTTGCACGCCGCGGACAATATCAAAATGCTCTAGGACCGCTCCGACGGCCCAAACACTCTTCCGCGGTGTTTGGACGGGGACGGGCTGAACCGACGGGTCGGGCATGGGACCTGTCACCGGCACGAAGGTGATCCGAGTCATAAAGTGCAAGATGTTCGGACGGATGCCATCGGGCCCGAATCCCAAGTTCTGCACAACGGCGCTATTGTCCACCGTTCGCTTGTTTTGGGTATCCAGGGCCGACCGGTAAACCGAAAGCTCGAGGCCATTGTTGAAACCGGCCATGTTCGGTTCATCCACGAATACGCTTCCAAGATGAAGCGTATCGATGTCCGGCTTGAAGCCGTCCTTAATGTCGTTATTGACCGGGCCCTTCGTGAAGTCGACACGATAGAAAACGGCCATTGAGCCTCCTGCGCCTGCTGATACACAGTGCCGTACTAAACGAAAGCGTATACTAGTACGCGTCCCCCCGCCGAAAAGCAAGAGCGGGGATAAACTCTACCGGCAGGTGTTTCCCGCAGTGGTGGATCTGTCGTACCTAAGTTGACACATCCGCGTGCGGCCTTTACGCTGTTGAGTTTCTGTCGCAAGCAGCACAGCGCGCAGAGAGACGAGCCGACCCGTGACCGACCAGAAGCTGCCGACACGCAAAGAAGACTTCGCTGAGTGGTACAACCAGCTCGTGCTGCGCGCGGAGCTGGCCGACTACGCACCGGTGCGCGGCTGCATGATTGTGCGGCCCTACGGCTGGGCGTTGTGGGAAAACATCCAGCAGGCGCTCGACCGCCGCTTCAAGGCCACCGGGCACGTCAACGTGGCGTTTCCGCTGTTCATTCCGCGCAGTTTTATTGATAAGGAGAAGTCGCACGTGGCCGGTTTCTCTCCGGAGCTGGCGGTGGTGACCATCGGCGGCGGCCAAGAGTTGGAAGAGCCGCTGGTGGTGCGGCCCACGTCGGAGACCATCATCGGCCACTCGTGGGCCAAGTGGGTGCAGAGCTACCGCGACCTGCCGCTGCTCTACAACCAGTGGAACAGCGTGGTGCGCTGGGAGATGCGCACCAAACTTTTCCTGCGCACCATGGAGTTTTTCTGGCAAGAGGGCCACACCGCGCACGCCACCCGCGACGAAGCGGAATTCGAGACGCGCCAGCAGCTCGACATCTACAGCGATTTTGCCGTGAACGATGCGGCCGTCCCGGTGATCCCGGGCGCAAGTCCGACGCCGAAAAATTCGCCGGCGCTGACACCACCTATGCCATCGAAGCCATCATGGGCGACGGCAAGGCGCTGCAAGCGGGCACCTCGCACTTCCTGGGGCAGAATTTCGCCAAAGCGTTCGAAGTGCGCTACCTCGACCAGCAGGGCCAGCTCCAGCATTGCTGGACCACGTCGTGGGGGCTTTCGACGCGCTTCATCGGCGCGATCATCATGGTGCACGGCGACGACCAGGGGCTGGTGCTGCCGCCGAAGCTGGCGCCCTATCAAGTGGTGATCGTGCCCATCGGCAAGTCCGATGAGGAGAAGGCCGCGTGCACCGAGGCCGCGCGCCGCTTGCAGAAAGAACTCGCCGCCGCGGGCGTGCGGGTCAAGCTCGACGAGCGCGACGGGCTAACGCCCGGCTTCAAGTTCAACGACTGGGAGATGCGTGGCGTGCCGGTGCGCATGGAGATCGGCCCCAAAGATATCGCAAAGGGTCAGGTAGTGCTGGCGCGGCGTGACAAGCCCGGCAAGGAAGGGAAGACCTTCGTGCCGCAGGCGGGCATCGTCGCCGCGGTGAACGACCTGCTGGCGTCGATCCAGCAGGCGTTGCACGACCGCGCGCTGGCCTTCCGCCGCGAGAACACTCGTGCGCCCAAGGGCTACGCCGAGTTCAAAGCTGCGGTCGAGTCCGGCTTTGCCTTCGCCCACTGGTGCGGCAGCGCCGACTGCGAAGCCAGCATCAAGGAAGAGACCAAGGCCACCATGCGCTGCATCCCGCTCGATCCGGCGGCGGTGCTGGCCGATGCCGCCGCACTCGCGGCCAATGGTTCGTGCATCTATTGCTCGCAGCCGGCTACCGAGCGCGCCGTCTTCGCCCGCGCCTACTGACCGGCGCAAGAATCAGCGTTGAGAGAATGGATACGCTCGCTCCGCGTCCATCTCGACATGCCTTGAAGCCGGTGCTAGCATTCCTCACAGCCCAGTCGGAACGCCGCAGTGCGACTTTTACGCTTGGGAGGCAAGGAGCAACGGGCATGGACCGCAGCAGCATCCGCAGGCCGCAGCAGGGTGCCGGCCGCATCAAGGCGATCATCACGATCACCATCATCATCTTGCTGGTCTATCTGGCCATCAAGATCATCCCGCCGTTTGTGAACTACTACGACCTGCGCGACCACATGGAGCAGACTGCCACGTTTGCCGCCGTCGGCACGCAGACCGAGGCACAGATTCGCGAAGACATCTGGCGAAAGATCCAGGACCTGGGGATTCCCGGCCGCCCGGAGTACCTCAAGGTCAGCAAAGGCAACCGGCGGGTACAGATCAGCTACCAATACGTAATCGAAGTTCCGTTCCTCGGCTACACCATCAAGCTTAACTTCGCGCCTGAGACCGACAAGCGCGGCTTCTGAGCCTCGACCGGGATAACCCGCGGCTCGCAAATCACGTCAAAATTGTTGTAATCCGCGCGCTTGCCCAGCCCGCACTGCGAGTACAATAAACGAAGCGAGGAGCGGAGGAAGGTTTGCGCATTCGCTTTTCTCGAGGGTTCTGGACATCCCGCCTGGGGCTGGCGCTGCTGGGGACGGCGGGGTTGCTGTTTCTGGCCGGTGCGGGCACGTTCACCTGGTTCTACGTCAAGTACTCGCGGATGATTGACGAGCGGCTGGCCGGCTCGCTTTTTACCAACACCTCCACCATATATGCAGCGCCGCCACGGGTTTACGTGGGCGAGCCGCTGCGCCCGGAAGAAGTGGCCGCGCATCTCAAGCGCGCCGGCTATGCCACCGACCCCATCGCGGGGTCGCCGGGCGTCTTTCGCCCTGAAACCTCCGCCATCGAGATCTTTCCTTCGGCAATTTCCTACTTTGGGGAGAAGAACTCGCTGCGCATCGAGTTCCAAGGCGGCAAGGTGAGCCGCATCCGCGCGCTGGCCGCCAGGCGCAACCTCGATGCGGCGGAGCTGGAGCCCGAGTTGCTCTCGAACCTTTTCGACAGCACGCGCGAGAAGCGCCGCCTGGTGCGCTTCGCCGACGTGCCCAGGGTGATGCGCGACGCCGTACTGGCCGCCGAAGACAAGCGCTTTTTCGACCATCCGGGGCTCGACCCTATCCGCGTGGTGGGCGCGGCGTGGGCCGACGTGAAGGAAGGCGCGCTCGAACAGGGCGCCAGCACGCTGACCATGCAGGTGGCGCGCAGCTTTTTCTTCGACACCCGGCGCATCTGGAGCCGCAAGCTGGCGGAAACCATGGTCGCGCTGCAACTGGAAAAGCGCTTCAACAAGGAGCAGATTTTCGAGCTGTACGCCAACCAGATTTACCTCGGTAACCGCGGCAGCTTTGCCATCCGCGGCTTTGGCGAGGCGGCGCAAGCCTACTTCGGCAAGGACGTGCGCGACGTGACGCTCTCCGAGGCCGCCTTCCTGGCCGGCATCATCCGCTCGCCGAACCGCTATTCGGCCGCCGAGCGCTACCCGGACCGCGTAGCCGAGCCGCGCAACCGTGTGCTGGCGCAGATGGTCGGCAACGGCTACATCACCGAAGGGGAAGCCGAAGTGGCGCGCAAGGCCAAGCTCAGTTTTGTCCGCCCGGGACGCACGGAGACCTCCGCGCCGTATTTCGTGGACATGGTGAAGGACTACCTCCAGGACCGTTACGACGAAACCCAGCTCAGCCGGCAGAGCTTCCGCATCTACACCACGCTCGATGGCGATTTGCAGCGCGCCGCGGTGCAGGCCATCGCCGCGGGGATGAAAGACGTGGACGAGAAAATCAAGGCGCGCTTCCGCCGCTCCAAGCAGCCCATCCCGCAGGCGCAGGTGGCCATGGTGGCACTCGACCCGCGCACCGGTCAGATCAAGGCGCTGGTCGGGGGCCGCGACTACGGCGAAAGCCAATTGAACCGCGCGCTCGCCAAGCGCCAGCCGGGATCGGTGTTCAAGCCGTTTGTGTATGCAGCGGCGTTTTCCACCGGGCTCGAGCACATCGAGCCGATGGTCACGCCGGTGACGACCGTAGCGGACGAGCCCACCACTTTTTACTTCGGGGATCAGGAGTACAGCCCCAACAACTACGGCGCAAAGTTCTACGGAGTGGTCACCGCGCGCGCCGCGCTGCGCCATTCGCTCAACGTGGCTACAGTGAAGGTCGCGGAGCTGGTCGGTTACGACCGCGTGGCCAACATGGCTCATCAACTCGGGCTGGCGCGCACCATCAAGGGCACGCCGGCTGTGGCGCTGGGCGCCTATGAGCTTTCTCCGCTGGAGGTCGCCGCCGGTTATTCCACCTTCGCCAATGGAGGCATCCGCACGGAGCCGATGTTCATTCGCTCGGTGGTCAACCGGGAAGGGGAGGCGCAGGAAACCAACCAGCCCGTCACGCGGCTGGTGCTCGACCCTCGGCTGGCGTACCTGGTGACGAACATTCTGGAAGATGTGGTCAACCGCGGCACGGCCGCAGGCGTTCGCTCCCGCGGGTTTACCGCGCCCGCGGCCGGTAAGACCGGCACGTCGCACGACGGCTGGTTCGCCGGCTTTACGTCCAACCTGCTGTGCGTGGTGTGGGTGGGCTTCGACGATAACCGCGAGCTCGACCTGGCAGGCTCAGAAGCAGCCGCGCCCATCTGGGCCGAATTCATGAAGCGCGCGGCGGAGTTGCCTGCTTACCGCGAGATGCAGCCGTTTGGCTCACCCGAGGGCGTGCTGCGCTTGTCGCTGGACCCGGAGACATTGCAACTGGCCACTCCGGACTGTCCGCAGACGGTCGAGGAGATTTTCCTCGCCGGTACTGAGCCCGGCGTGATGTGCGAGCGGCACGGCGGCCGCCGGCTCTCGAACGTGCCGCCCGTTTCGTGGCTTTCCGGCGTTTTTGGAAAGAAGGACCCTCCACCCCCGGCGCAGCAGCCCGGGGCCAACCCCGTCAACCCCCAACCCATCGCCGTTTCCGCCAACCCCGGCGCTACTCCCGCGCCACAAAAGGCCCCCGAGCCGGGCACATCTGAGGCCGCTGCGGCGTCTAAGCAAGAAGAAGAGGAAAAAAAGAAGGGTGTGCTGGGTCGTATCTTTGGTATCTTCGGGGGCAAGAAGGACAACAAGACGAAGGATAAGGATAAGGATAAGGACAAGCCTTCGCCTAAGGGGTAGGGGGGTATGATGAGCAGGTCACTTCGTGGTGTGGTTTCTCTCGCAGTGTTTCTCGCCGGCAGCTTTGCTCTCCTGGCCGTACCGCCTGACAAGACCACCGCAAAGCGGGAAGACCGCAGCGCGTTGCGCGTGGCGGTGCAGGAGCCGCAGCAGGCCGGGACGCAGGCGCCGTCCGAACAGACCATGACGCCGCGCGAAATCAAGCACATGCGCGGCAAGATTTACATGGCGCGCAAAATGTACGTCGAAGCTATCGCCGTGTTTCAAGATCTGCTGCGCGAGGAGCCGCGCAACGCGGAAATCCTCAACCAGATCGGCATTGCTTATCACCAGCAGTCGCGCCTGGGCGACGCGCGCAAGTATTACAAGCGTGCCGTGCAGGCCGATAAGACCTACGCCCCGGCCGTCAACAACATCGGCATGGTCGAATACGATCGCAGGAAGTACAAGTCTGCCGCCAGTGAGTTTCGCAAGGCGCTGAAAATCAATCCCCACGAAGCCAGCTACGAGCGCAACCTTTTCCACGCGCTGTGGGGTTGGAAGAAATACGACGAGGCCATCGTTGCTTTTCAGCGCGCGGTAGCCATTGATCCGCTGGTGTTCGAGCGCCGCGGGTCGGCCACCGGCTCGGTGCTTCAAGGCGTGCCCACCGAAGAGCGCGCGGCTTACTATTACTTTATGGCTAAGTCGTACGCCATGGTCGGCGATGTGGAGCGCTGCGCGTTCCACCTTAGCAAGGCCCGCGAAGAAGGTTACAAGGGCCTCGCGGCGGCGCAGAAAGATCCGGCCTTTGCCGGCGTAATCCAGAATCCGGCCATCATGGAGGTTCTCGGCATCCAGCCGCTGGCCGTGAACCCCAAGCGTTAGCAACCGGCAACCCCAGCAACGCCGTCGCGTGCCCGCGGCGGGTTATAATGTCAGCAGGATGCGGCTTGCCAGCACCGCTGCGGCTGTGTGCATGTTGCTGTCGCCGTGCCTTGCCTCCGCGCAAGCTCCTGCGGCTGCTCCCATCGAAATCGTGCTGGCCATGCCGTTTGAGAGCGAAGGCGCTGGCGCGCGGCTGGCGTGGATGGGCGAGGGGTTGGCCGAGCTTACTGCTCGCCGCATGGCTGCGCCAAATCGCCTCGTGCTCCCGCGATCAGAATGGCTGGCCGCCGCTGAGCGCCTCGGCCTGGGTCCTTCGCCGCGCATCAGCCGTGCCAGCCTGATTAAGATTGCCGAGCAGGCCGACGCGGACTTTGCCGTCTTCGGCCGCTTCAGCGTCTCGAACGGCCGCCTGACGCTAACCGCGCAGGGCATCCGCCTCGACGGGCCGCAGATCTCGCCGCCCTTCGAAGAATCCGGCCCGCTCGAGGAGTTTGTTCAGACGCACGCCCGGCTGTGCTGGCGCGTGCTGCAGTTTTTCGACCCGCTGCTGCACGTCAGCCGCGTGGATTTCACCCGCGCCGCCACGCCGCTGCGTCTCGACGCTTTCGAGAATTACTCTCGCGGGCTGTTGGCCTTTGGCGGCGAACGCATCCGCTTGTTGCGCGAGGCCGCGCGCCTTGAACCGGAATGGCCCGATGCGGCATTCGCCTTGGGCCATGCGTACCTCGAAGCGAGCAATTTCGAGTCCGCGCTCATCTGGCTTTCGCGCGTGCCGCCCGCTTCAGCCTTCGGCCTCGAAGCCGGCTTCTACGCCGGCGTGTGCCACCTGCTGCGCAACGATGCACCGCGCGCCGAGGCGGCCATGCGCGCCATCCTCGAACGCTCGTGGTATCCTGGCGACGCTTCTGCAACCGCCGCGCGCCGCATGGACCTGCCCGAGGTGCTCAACAATCTGGCCATCGCGGTTTCCCGCCAGGGGAATTGGCCCGAAGCGCGCCGTCTGTGGACGCTGGCCCGCGAGCGCGCGCCCGCTGAGGCCAATTTTGCGTTCAACCTTGCCCTGGGCGCGTTTCGCGCCGGCGAACTGGAAGCCGCCATGCAGGCGCTGCGCGAGTCGCTCCGGCTGCGCGCCGACGATCAGGCCCGCGCCTTGCTTGCGGCATTGCTCGACCAGGCCGGAAAAAAGCAGGAAGCCGCCGCCGAGCACGCGGCCTGCGCGTCAAAGGATTGCGGCGACACCACCGACGTGAAGGCGCTGTTTGCTCAGCCGGAGTCGGCCGCGGGCGGGGGAAGGACAAAAGCGGCCACCCCGGTTGCCGCAACGCCGCTTGACCGCCCCTCGATCACGCTGGACCTGGTCACGTGGCTGCTGAGCGGCCAGTCGCGGCCCGCACCCGGCAGCGGATCCGGCCCCGGCATTCGCAGAAGCGCTGCGGCAATCGCCCCCCTTGGAGTGCGGAAGCCCCGAAGCTTCGGGGCTCCCGCCTTGTTTACCCAGAGCGGTGCTCAGCAACGCGAAGGGCCTTTCGCGAAGTTTGCTTCGCGCCGGGCCGGGGAGAATGAGGACACATGCGCATGAACAGAATTGGCCATTCCAGACCGGCGCTCCTGACTTTGCTCGCGCTAGTCGCCGGTTGCGCGGGGTTTGCCATGATGCTGCCTGCGCTCGCGCAGCAGCAGCCCGCACCTGCGCCGCCGGCGGCCGCCTCCGGCGGCTCTGCGCGGGTGGTGGAGCTGCGGATTGACGACGTGATCCTGCCGCTGACCGCGGAGTTCGTCCGCGACGCTTTCGCCGAGGCCAAAACGCAGAACGCCGCGCTGGTGCTGATCACCATGAACACGCCGGGCGGGCTCGATAGCTCGATGCGCGACATCATCACGCAGATCCTCGCTTCCCCCGTGCCGGTTGCTGTGTATGTGAACCCCTCGGGCTCGCGCGCCGCATCGGCCGGTTTTTACATTCTGCTCGCCGCGGACATCGCCGCCATGTCGCCGGGCACCAACACCGGCGCCGCATCGCCGGTCATGGTGGTCGGCGGACAGCCGGTCACGCTCGACGAGACCTTCAAGAAAAAAATCATCAACGACGCCTCCGCTTACATCCGCAGCATCGCCGAAAAGCGCGGGCGCAACGTGGAAGACGCAGTCAAGGCCGTCACCGATGGCGACGCCTACACCGAAACCGAAGCGCTGAAGCGTAAATTGATCGACCTGATTGCCGAGTCGCCCGACGATTTGCTGAAAAAGCTGCACGGCCGCGAAGTCCGCCGCTTCGACGGCTCCACCGTCAAGCTCGCGCTGGAAAATCCGCAGCGGGTGCCCTGGGAGATGAGCCGCCGCCAGGAATTCCTCGCCGCCATCGGCCGTCCTGACGTGCTGTTCATCCTGCTGATTCTCGCTGTGCTGGGCATCTACATGGAGTTCAGCCATCCGGGCTTTATCCTGCCCGGCTTGGTCGGAGGCGTCAGCCTGCTGCTGTTGCTGGTGGCGATTCAGACGCTGCCCATCAACGCGCTGGGCGTGCTGCTGATTCTGCTGGGCGTGGTGTTCTTTGTGCTCGAAGCCAAATTCACCAGCTACGGCCTGCTGGGGCTGGGCGGCGTAGTGTCGATTCTGGCCGGCGCGATGATCCTGGTGGATTCGCCGTTCACCGGCTTCGGCGTCAGCCTCGGCCTGGCGCTGGGCGTCACGCTGCCGATGGCCGCGATTACCATTTTCCTGATGCGCCTGGTGATGCGCTCGTTCCAGTGGAAGCCCGCGATGGGCAACGAGCAACTGGTCGGCGAGATTTGCGAAGTGACGGAAACGATTTGTCCGGCCGGCTCGTCGCTCGATGGCTCCGGCGGCATGGTCTTCCTGCAAGGCGAGCTCTGGCGCGCCACCGCCGACGCCGAAATCCCCAAGGGCGCCCGCGCCAAAGTGAAAAAAGTCGACGGCCTCACCGTGCAAGTAGAACTGGTGTCTAAGGCAGGTTGAGACTTGCTGTAACGCAGCCCCCATGATAATTAGTGAAGCGCACCATGACAGCGCAACCAGCCACAAGTAACTTCCTCGCGATCGGGTCTGACCGCATTTGCTCATGCCCACCCAGCCATATCAACTGCATGACTGGAAAGGAATGGCTCAAGTCGCAGCTAGGGGTTTGGGAGTTTTTCTACGAGAAGAGAGACATTCGTGACAAGGAACTGCATCCGGCAACGTTCCCTATCTCGCTTGCGGCCCAAGTAATCAAACTCTTGAGCCATGAAGGCGAGTTGGTATTGGATCCTTTTGTTGGCAGTGGGACTACCCTTGTTGCAGCCAAGGATTTGAATCGAAACGCGGTTGGATTTGACCTCCAGCAAAAGTACGCAGACCTCGCCTCGTCTCGCCTCAAGAATCAGGGCCTTTTCACAACCACGCAGCAAATGGCGGTTTGCGACGACGCGCGTGGCATACCAAAGCATCTTCCGCGTGATTCCGTTTCGCTCGTCATTACTTCACCCCCTTACGCAAACTTGCTTAACCGCAAGCGCAAGAACAAGTCCCGCCGGATCCGCGATAACGGACAGCTCGGGAAGGTCGAACAGTATTCTCAAGACCCTAGAGACCTGGGCACTCTGGCCCTTGATGATTACTCACGGGAAATGGGAGACATCTTTGAAGGATTACTCCCACTATTGAGGCCAAAAGGTCATTGCGTAATCAACGTGCCGGACATGTGGTGGGAGAACCAGAGGATTACAATTCACATTTCCCTTGTGGAAGAACTCCGCCGACGGGGATTTGAGTTGCGGAACATAATAATTTGGGATCGAAGAAACATCGTAAATCAGATTGGGATCTTTGGATGGCCAAGTAATTACATCACGATGGGCGTCACCTTCGAGTATCTGCTAGACTTTTGGCGGCCGCCCTCGGCCCAACAGGTGCGGGTTGAGAATTTACACGAAACACTCCCTGATTCAGCGGCTCAACGAGATCAGGGAAATGGGCTGGGTTAAGAGTACCCGCCCAGGAAACGATTCGGCGGTAGGGAGCACGCTGGAAGACCTTCTAGACATCGAGGAGAACAACCTCCCGCTGCCAAACGCCGGCGAATGGGAAATCAAGGCCCAGCGAATTAGCACCTCTTCCTTGACCACGCTATTTCACACTGAGCCGTCTCCTACTGCCCTGAAATTTGTTCCACAGATTCTCCTCCCGAAGTATGGTTGGCCGCACAAGGAAGCCGGAAACAAGTATCCTCAAACGGAAATGAGTTTCCGGCAAACGATCACCGGTCACTCTCGAAGCGACCGAGGTTTTGTCGTGGTGGTTGATCGAGCAGTGAAGAAAGTCTTGATTTCCTTCGACGCCAAGGCAGTTGATTCACGTCACAAGGTCTGGCTGAAGTCTGTGAAGAAGCGAGGTAACCTTGCGGAACTCGATCCGCAACCATACTGGGGGTTCGACGATCTTGCGGCGAAGGCTAGAAGTAAGCTGCACAATTGCTTCTACCTCCAGGCTGAGACAAGGTGGGAAGGCAAGAACGAGTTCTTTCAATACAGCAAGATAATGATGCTCTCCAACTTCAGCTTCGAGGGCTTCCTATCTGCCATTGAGGCCGGGGCCGTATTAGTGGATTTTGATGCTCGTACTGGCCACAATCACGGGACAAAATTTCGCTTGCGTCAGAAGTGGCTTCCAGAACTGTACTCAAGAGTGTCAGAACTTTAGTGGTGCACCCCCAATAAGTTCACAATAAGGCCCTTGACACACGATTCTCTTATTGATAACATAATGCAATTGGGTTTTCGATGCTAGGGGTGACGCACGCCGCGAGTTTGGTTCCACCTCTCCCAGCCCCGAATGTGCCCAGAACACCCCTCCCGTATCATTGTGGCGCTCTAGACTTTCAACCCTTACTCCGCCACAAAGATACGAATCGAGCCCCGCTAAGTCCTACTGCGCCACAAAGATACATTTCCGGCATGGGGGAGGGGGGTAGAGTGCTGCTAACTTCGACTCTCGTCGAAACCCCGCGGCACAACTCCTTTGTCGCCTGCACTTACCCATCTAGAAGACTTAAGCCAGCATTGGAATCAGCACTTACAGAAAACAGGGGGGTACCCCCCCATCACCGCGCAAACTGCGATATGATGCAACGCGGGGCGGGAGACTACTGAGGAGGCAACATGGGCGGATTCGGACCGTTTGCGCTGGCGGGCTTTTTCCTGTTCATCATCTGGCTGTGGAACTGCGTCAACATCATCAAGGAGTGGGAGCGCGGCGTAATCCTGCGGCTGGGCCGCATGCTGCCGGAGGCCAAGGGCGCGGGCCTGCGCCTGGTGTTCTGGCCGATTGATACGCTCTATCGCATCCCGCTGCGCATCGAGACGCTTGACGTGCCGCCGCAGGACATCATCACCCGCGACAACATTTCGGTGAAGGTCAACGCGGTGTGCTTCTTCAAAGTGGTGGATGCCAATCTGGCGCTCTCGCGCGTGCAGAACTACCTCTACGCCACCTCGCAGCTTGCGCAGACCACCCTGCGTTCCATCGTCGGCCAGTTCGAGCTCGACGAGATTCTCTCCGAGCGCGAGAAGGTCAACGCCAAGCTACAAATCGTGCTCGACCAGGACACCGAGGCGTGGGGCATCAAGGTCACCAAGGTCGAAGTGAAGCAGGTGGACATCCCCGAAGAGATGCGCCGCGCCATCGCCCGCCAGGCGGAAGCCGAACGCGAGCGCCGCGCCAAGGTGATTCACGCCGACGGCGAGTTCCAGGCCTCCACCAAGCTGGCGGAAGCCGCGCAGGTGCTGCAAGCGCAGCCCGCCGCGATTCAGTTGCGGTACTTGCAGACGCTCACCGAGATTGGCGTGGAAAAGAACACCACGGTCATCTTCCCGCTGCCTATTGACATTATCGGCGCATGGACGCGCACTTTGGACGCCAGCGGCAAGAAGTAGCGGTAGCATGGAGTGGTGGGGCACGGGCTCCCGAAGCTTCGGGACGCCGCCCGTGCGCGACGCCACGGCGAGGCAAGGAGATCGAACTATGAAGAAGCCGGGAGCAGGCGGCGATATGACGCTGGAGAGCCGCCATCTGGTGGGATTGTTTCTGGGCGTGGTGGTGCTGTGCTGCGTGTTCTTCACGCTCGGGTACGTGATGGGCAATTCGCAGGAGGGCAGCGCGCGGGTGATGGCCGCGGCCAACGACGTGAAGCCTGCATCCGCGCCGGAGCCGGCGGCGAAAGCGGCTCCCGCGCAACCCACCGTGCCAACGCCTTCGGAGTGGCGCTTTCCTTCCGCCGCTGAGCCGGCCAAGCCTGCTGAGAAGCTGGAGCCCTCATCCAAGCCGGCTGTTGAGCTGAATCCGCCAGCCGGTGCGGTGTCGCGCCCGCCGGCAATTGGCTCCGCTCCGTCTTCCGCAAGCAAGCCGCCGTCGAGCGCCGCACCTGTTCCGTCAAAGTCCAGGGCTGCTGCGCCGCCGCGCATCGCCAAAGGCTCGATCCTGCTGCAAGTGGCCGCGCTGACCCGCGAAAGCGACGCGCTGCTGCTGGCCGAAGCACTCCAGCGCAAGAACTTCCCCGCGTTCATCACCACGCCTGCCGGTGACAACTATTACCGCGTGCAGGTCGGCCCCTATGGCGACAAGGAATCCGCAGACCTCGCCAAGCGCTCGCTGGAACGAGAGGGCTTCAAGGCCATCGTCAAGAGATGAGCTCAGAACTCAAGGACTCACAACTCAAGAACCATGCAAAGCCATCGTTTCCGGACTCTTCATTTGTGACTTCTGGTGTCTGACTTTATACTTCTGAATTCCGTCTTCATGATTCCCCTCACGCCATTGCGCCGGGTGCGCTTGCTGTTTGCGCTTGCTTCCGGCCTGCTGCTGGCATTCGGCTTTGCGCCGCATCATGTGCCGCTGGTGGCCTGGCTGGCGATGGCGATGCTGGTGTTCGCAGCACTGGATGCGCGGCTGCCAATTGCGCTGGCCTGCGGGTTGTTGCACGGCACGGCGTTCTATGGGCTAACACTACAGTGGGTACAGGGCGTGATGCAATTGCACGGCGGGTTGTCTGCACCCGCGGCCATCGGCGTGCACGCGCTGATGGTGCTGATCCTCTCTTTGTTCCCTGCGGCCTTTTGCGTGGCGGTGGCCTGGATTTCACGGCGCAACATCGCGTGGGCTTGTGTGGCCGCGCCGTTCCTGTGGGTGGCGAGCGAATTGGGGCGCTACCACATGCCCGCCATAGGCTTTCCGTGGAACCTGCTGGGCTACGCTGTGTCGGACAATCTGGGCCTGCTGCAACTGGCGGCGCTGACCGGAATCTACGGACTCTCGTTCCTGGTGGCCGCCTACGGCGCGCTTTCGGCTTGGACACTGGTGGAGCGCAGCAAGCGCGCGTTCGCTTGGTGGCTGGCGCTGACGTCCGCGGTGTTGCCGGTGACGCTGGTTGGCGCGCGGTTCGTCCCGTCGGAAATGCCGCAATTGGTCGCGCGGCTGGTGCAGACCAACCTCCCGCAGAAGGGTTACGAAGCCAATTGGCATCAGCAATTCGCCGCCGAGCTGGATGAACTCGAGCGGCTGAGCATTGCGGGGGCAAGGGCTGAGGCTCCTCCGGCCAACGCCGCACCCGAAGGCGAAGCCTCCAACGCGGCCGAACAGGGCGCAGCAAGCAGCGCCCCCACAAAGCAGGTTGCGCTGATTGTGTGGCCCGAAGTACCCGCGCCATTCTATTTGCAGGACAAACGCTTTGCCGAACGCGCGCAACGCATCGCCACGCAGGCACAGACGCACTTCCTCGTCGGGCATGTGGATTGGAAGCCGGGTGCGGAGGGCCGTCTGCATCCTTACAACAGCGCGGCGCTGCTGGGGCCCGGCGGAGAGCGGCTCTACGCGTATGATAAAATCCACCTTGTCGCCTTCGGTGAGTACGTGCCGTGGCGCAACCTGCTGCGCTTTGCGGAGAAAATGGTGCAGGAGGTGGGCGACTTCCGCGCCGGCACCGAGCGCAGCGTGGGGCAGTTGCCGAATGGGAAATTCGCCACGGTGATTTGTTTCGAGGCGGTGTTCCCCAACGAGGTGCGGCAGTTTGTGTCCGGCGGGGCAGAGCTGCTGGTGAACATCTCGAACGACGGCTGGTTTGGCCGCAGCGCGGCGCCCGATCAGCACCTGGCGATGGCGCAGGTGCGCGCGGTGGAGAATCGCCGGTGGCTGTTGCGCGCCACCAACAACGGCTACTCGGTGGCGGTGGATCCGTATGGCCGCATCGTGACGGCCATGCCGGCCGATGCTCGAGGGGCGCTGGATGTGCCGTTTGCGTTCCGCAGCGACCGCACACTGTATTCACGCTTTGGCGACTGGCTGGCGTGGCTGTCCGTCGTGGTAAGCGGCGTGCTGCTCGCGCTGGGACGGAAGGCTGGAAGTGAGGAAGCGAGAAAGTAGGAAGCAGAACCCAAAGCCATGATCCTCGAAGACCTGGAACACCGATTTGAAGAATTGAAGCCTCGCATCGAACTGGTGCGGAGCTATCTTTGACGTTGCCCGCCATCGCGAACTCCTCACGCAACTAGAAAGCAAGATCAGCCAGCCGGACTTCTGGAGCGACCAGCAAGCTGCACAGCGCGTGTTGCAAGAGCGCAAGCAGGCCGAAGACCGCGTCAACGCCGAGCAGCAACTCTCCCGTCTCGCCAGCGATATCGAAACCTACCTGCACCTGGCGCACGAAGAGAGCGACCTCGCCGCGCGGCAATCGCTGCTGGAAGAAACGGCGCGCGAACTGGACAAGGCTGATGCCTACGTGGCCGAGCAGGAAACGGCCACGCTGCTGAGCGGCGAGAACGATCATCGCAACGCCATCATGACCATCAAGCCGGGCGCGGGCGGCACCGAGTCGCAGGATTGGGCCGAGATGCTGCTGCGCATGTATCTGCGCTGGGCGGAGCGGCGCGGGTTCGGCGCATCGGTGGTGGATAGCAGCCCCGGCGATGAGGCGGGCATCAAGTCGGCGACGGTTTTGTTTGAGGGCGCGAACGCCTACGGCCTGCTGAACGGCGAGACAGGGATTCATCGCCTGGTGCGGATTTCACCATTCGATCAGGCGGCGCGGCGGCACACGTCGTTCGCGTCGGTGTTTGTGATTCCTGAGGTGGACGACACGATCGAGATTGACGTCAAGTCCGACGAGATCAGGCTCGATACCTTTCGCGCCGGCGGGCACGGCGGGCAGAACGTCAACAAGGTGGAGACGGCCGTGCGCATCACGCATCTGCCCACGGGCATCGTGGTCGCTTGCCAGGCCGAGCGCAGCCAGCACAAGAACCGCGAGTTGGCTATGAAAATCCTGAAGGCGCGCCTCTACGAGCACGAAATGGAAAAGCGCCAGGCGGAACTCGATAAGCGCGAGGCCGAGAAGCGCGACATCAGCTTCGGCAACCAGATTCGCAGCTACACGTTGCAGCCGTATCGCCTAATCAAGGACCACCGCACCAAGTTCGAAGTAGGCGACGTGGACCGCGTCCTCGACGGTGACATCGATCCCTTCATCCGTTCCTATTTGCTCTCCCGCCGCGCCGTGGGAGTTGATAGTCCATAGGTGGGAGTTGACAGGCGAGAGGAGGAGGAATGTCGGAAGCAATTGACCAAGCCGAATACGAGCGTCTACTGCGGCTGACTGAGAATCCTCCGCCGGGCAGTAAGCTCGCGGCGGCGAGAGAAGCAGGGGTGGACCTCAGGCAGTTGGTCGAAAACCTGCGGCTTACCCCAGCCGAGCGCTTGCAGAAGGCATTTGCTGAGGCGGAGCGCCGCAGGGAGCTTCGCGAAGGCTTGCATAGGGCGGCTCGCCGGGACCTACAAAGGACTCTCACCAAACTCGCCAAGGAGCTTGGCTGGGAATCCTAGGGCTTATCCTCGAACCGTTGAGAGTGGCGAGCGTGCCACTGAAGGCGGGATTCTCTCCATTTGACTGAAGGGAATTGTCTTAGGGGCGAGCAGAGGTGAAAATCGATGCGCGCCGAAGGCCAAATTGTCTGCGCACAGTGCCCGCGCAGTTTCGTTGACGGAAGTGCAGGGGCGTGCTAATTTTGTTCGATTGTTGAGGAGCTTTTTGCCCGGCAGAGCGTCCCTGGAAGGAAGCAGCAAAGCGCAGCTCTAGGCGCGATACAGACCGAAGCAAATCCAACCGGAACCAAACAAGGAGAAGGGCTTGACGGATTCGCACAAGAATTTCCTGTTTACCTCGGAATCGGTGACCGAGGGCCACCCCGACAAAATTGCCGACCAAATTTCCGACGCCGTGCTGGATGCGGTTCTAAAGGATGACCCCACGGGCCGCGTTGCCTGCGAAACGCTGCTGACCACCGGCTTGGTGGTCATCGCCGGCGAAATCACCACCAAGACCTACGTGGACTTTGCCGACGTGGCGCGTGGCGTGATTCGCGATATCGGCTACAACCGCGCCAAGTTCGGCTTCGATGCCGACACCTGCGGCGTGCTGAGCGCCGTCAAGCCGCAATCGCCGGACATCGCGCAGGGCGTGGACACCGGCGGCGCGGGCGACCAGGGCCTGATGTTCGGCTTCGCTTGCGACGAGACGGAAGAGCTGATGCCGCTGCCCATCATGCTGGCGCACAAGCTCACACGGCGGCTCTCGGAAGTCCGCAAGAACGGCACCACCGACATTTTCCGCCCCGACGGCAAGTCGCAGGTCACCGTGGAATACCGCAACGGCCGGCCGGCGCGCGTGGATTGCGTGGTCATTTCCACACAGCACGCCGAGAAGGCCACCAACAGCCAGATTCACGAAGCGGTGCTCGAGCACGTGATCAAGCCGGTGGTTCCCGCCAGCATGCTCGACAAGAACACCAAGTTCCACATCAATCCAACGGGACGCTTCGAAATCGGCGGGCCCATGGGCGACGCCGGCCTCACCGGCCGCAAGATCATCGTCGACACTTACGGCGGTTACAGCCGGCACGGTGGCGGCGCCTTCAGCGGCAAGGATCCGACCAAGGTGGATCGCTCGGCGTGTTACATGGCGCGCTACATCGCGAAGAATATCGTCGCGGCAGGGCTGGCCACGCGCGTGGAAGTTCAACTGGCCTACGCCATCGGCGTGGCCGAGCCGGTCAGCGTGATGGTCGACACGTTCGGCACCGGCGCGGTGGCCGATGCGGAAATCAGCCGCATCGTGCGCGCCATCTTCCCGATGACGCCGCGCGGCATCATCGAAACCCTCAACCTGCGGCGGCCGATTTATCGCGCGACGGCGGCCTACGGTCACTTTGGCCGCACCGAAGAAGGCTTTACCTGGGAGCGTGCAGACAAGGCCGGCGCGTTGCGCAAGGAAGCGGGCCTGAGCGCCGAAGCCAAGCAAGAAGTGGCCGCGCGATAGCGATCGTAGGGGCGGACCTGAGTGTCCGCTCAAATTCCAAGAGGGCGCACACATATGTGCGCTCCTACAAGCAAAATTCCAAGTTCAAGAGGAGCAGCCTTGAGCACGACAGCAGCGAAATTGAGCGGTGACGTGAAAGATATCGCGCTGGCCGAGCGTGGCAAACGCAAGATTGAATGGGCCAACGCGCAGATGCCCGTCTTGCAGTTGATCCGCAAGCGCTTCATCAAGGAGCAGCCGCTGAAGGGTATTCGCGTTTCGGCGTGCCTGCATGTGACCAGCGAGACGGCCAACCTGGCCATCACGCTGCGCGACGGCGGCGCCGACGTGGTGCTGTGCGCTTCGAACCCGCTCTCCACGCAGGACGAAGTGGCCGCCGCGCTGGTGAAGGAATTCAACATCCCGACGTTCGCCATCAAAGGCGAAGACAACGCCACTTACTACGCGCATCTGGGCGCGGCGCTCGACCACAAGCCGCAAATCACCATGGACGATGGCGCCGACCTGGTCACGCAACTGCTGACCAAGCGCACCGACCTGGTGAGCCACGTAATCGCCGGCACCGAAGAAACCACCACTGGCGTGATTCGCCTGCGCGCGATGGCCAAGGACGGCACGCTGAAGTATCCGGTGATCGCCGTTAACGATGCGATGACCAAGCACATGTTCGACAA
>Ga0187893_10005043_pt1 | contig 24239 bp, 27 predicted proteins | sample MA1701074metaG_FD_139574 | JGI IMG/M metagenome (GOLD analysis project Ga0187893, IMG submission 139574) | White microbial mat communities from a basaltic lava cave in the Kipuka Kanohina Cave System on the Island of Hawaii, USA - MA170107-4 metaG ...
AATCGACCGGGGCGGCGTTTTCCGACTGCAAAAATTCCGCGGCATCCAATCAGTCTTGTAGGAGACCTCGATTGACCGTCGACATCATCCCGCTACATGACCGAGCGCCTTTTTCGAATTTTTTGGCGTTTGTTCTGATCGGAAACGACAAAAACCTCGGGGCAGGCGCTCAGAGGGGTAGAGGGACTCTGCGATGAACCGATCCAGCCGGAGACACATGGCCCGAGTGCAGAGAAGCACAAGGCCCTTGAAGGGAGCTCGCACGGTTGCCGCCCCGAGCGCGTTTGCCCGGCCTGCGCGGGGGCTCGTGCTTGGCGGCCTGGCGCTGGAAGCATTCCTGCCGTCGGCGGGACTCGGGGCGCTCCGGCTTGCCGGTTGGCCGGAGCCAGCGGCCCATTCATCCGACGGCCGGGCCGCCCGCCGCCCGAGCCCCGACTCCGGGGGGAATCGAGCTGAAGGCCCGCCAGCCCTCCGCCTCGGCCCGACTCTGGCGACCGCGGAGGCGGCTTGAATGAACCGAATCGAGCTGCACCAAGCCCTGGACCGACTACTGGACCGCCTCGAGGCCATAGAAAGCACGGCTCGGGCGCTGGTGGGCGAGTACAACCAAATGTTCCCGCACGCGCGTCTGTGCCTTTATCTGGTCCGGGACCGCGACTCCGGCCACGTCTACGGCCCCTACTGGGGCCGGCTCCGCAAGATCACCAAGGGCGGCCAGAAGAGGAACGTCAAGGACTATATTGGGACGCGCCTTGTCCGCCGGGACATGTACCGAAACGGTCTCGTGAACCTGCGCCGCGAGCTGCGAACCTTCGACCAGCGCGCCCGCAAGCTGCGCAAGGAGCGGAACCGGAGCGGGGGACGCCTCCGAAGGCTTCGGCGGATTCTTCAAGGGAGCCGGGAATGAAAATGGCGGGATGGCTCGCGCAGGGAAAGGACGGGACATCCCGGACATCCGGAACCGCATCACATGCCTTTACCCCCCTACCAGAATCCGCGAGCTTCGCCTTTACTGGCCGGTCAAGGGCCTGGAAAGTACTTCGCAAGCGATCAGCGCACATCCTCCATTGCCGCCATCGTCGGTGCGGCAAGAACGCCGCTCTCGAAACATCCGACCCAAAGGAATCGTTGAACCCGGAACCCAGGCCAGGCGCATGACCGCTGGCGTTGGAATCGATCGCATCGCACGCCGGGAATCCCACCGAGCCGCGAGATCCTTTCACGGGCAGGTCAGCGATGGAGCGTCCGAACGCCAAAACGACGGAACTTGATCAGGGAGTTTCGGCAGAAGCTCGAATCCTAAGCGCAGTCACCGCAGGCGGGATCAGTTGCCGTGGCGGTGGTTGCCATCCACTGGCGACAAATCTGCGGTTGGGCATGTCCTCTTGACTCCGGAGGCTCAATCAGCCCCAACCGTCTACCGATCGCCCATGATCTGTTCGTAGAGTTGCGCTTCCCCATTCTGATGGGCAACCAATAGGTGCCGTCCTGAGAAACTGATGGCAATCAGGCGAACCGCACCAGCTCGCATGTTTTCCATTGGAAGATCGCCTCGCGCTCCAGAAAGGACGGATTCGAGCCTTGTCGTTCCGTCAGCGAGGCCGGCGGCGAACCATTTTCCATCGGCCGACATCCGCAAGGCGAGAACACTTGAGGAGAAGAAACGGTTCTTGACGGGGGATTCTAGATCCGGACGCCATACCATGACGCTCCCATCGGTCCTCCTGAGCATCGCAACGGGACTGTTACGGGAGTTGAACCCGACGCAGGCGGGTCCAGAGACACCGTTGTATTCCAGCGTGGGATCGCCGCGGCCCGTGCTCTCCCATACCCCTATGCGGCCGACGTAGGCCGCCACGACGAGGCTAAGGCCATCGCTGCTGAAGGCAATGTCCGCAATCTGGTCATGCGCGTGCCGGATCTCCCGGACTGTTTCGCCCGTTCGAACATTCGCCACGCGCACGGAACCATCGCTCCGACCCACTGCCAACAGCGTTCCGTCTGGATTGAACGCGAGCGCAGTTTTGATCTTTCCCTCCGGAATGGGAATCCGGTTTCCCAACGAGCCGTCATGCATGCTCCATATGTTGACGAACTCGTCTTCACCCCCGGTGGCAGCCCAGTCGCCGTCGAGCGAAAAGGCGATTGAATGGACCCCTTTGGAGTGGGCTGGCAAGCGAAATCTTGGCTTCCCGTCGCTAGTGCCGATTACCGCGACGTTCCCCGATTCGCCTCCAATGGCGACAAGGTCCCCTTTTAGGCTGAAGGCTGCCGCCCAGATTCCCCGGGGGTCCTGGAATCTATGCCGTTGCTCGAACCGTGGCACGCCATCCTGGACAGCCTTGTCCGGTTTCGCCGAGTCAGGAACGGGTCTCCCACATCCCGCGATGGCGAGAAGGAGCACCGCATACAGAACACGCATTGTGCAACCATCCAAGTAAACGGCGAATGGCCTCTGCGCGTTCATCTGGAACCGCTCCACGGAACTCTACGCGTAGTTTGCCTGCGGTGGCAAATCGAGAATGCGGATATCAAAGCCATCTGGGACTCTGGTCATTCTCGCTTCGAAGGCGTGGCTTACACCCAAGCAACGCCTCGGAGCCCCGGCTACACCGGGTGCAGCGCCTGCACGATTCCCTCTTCGAGGTTCGATAGCGAGAATGCGGAGGATTTCCGCGCGCGTCAGCTGACGCACGGCCCGCCCCTGCGAATCAAGAACAGTAGCGCTCAAAGCGCCTTGGCCAGCGGCTGGGAAACTCTCCAAGATCTCAAAGCCAAACGTCTCGTTCGCCTCTTCTGCGAGCGAGGTGTCCAGGGGCACCGGCCTGGTGGTAGCCACCTGCTCGAACACCTGGAATCGCATGTCCACTCGGAGCCGGCCCTCCCGGCCAATCGGACGAAGCTCCGGGACTTCGCTCACGACAGGTCCCAGCGGAACGCGGTGTCGGTCGACCGCTCTTCCTCCCACTCCTGGAGGTGCCACGAGGCTGAGGCGAAAGACCTCTGAAAACGAAATCGTCAGTGAGTTTGTGAGTCGCGCGGGCGCCACCTCAAACAAGCCGATCCGAATCAAGACGGTCTGTACCACAAGGAAACCCGGTGGTCCGACGAACACGTAGCGGTAGTCGAATCGCCCCTCGGGGGCGAGGACACTCTCGTCTGACCGGAACTCTCCAGCAACCATGCACGCAGGTTGGCATGCCACGTATTGCGTGAAGATGCCTTGCCGATCCAGAGTTAGATTCGCTAGGGCGCGAACCTCTTCAGGCGCCGTGCTGCCCTCGATGTTGAGCATCGCTTGGCCCATGAAGAAGAACGGCGGCGTGGCGCCGAAGCCCCCGCCGCCACCTCCGGCGGCTCGCGGGGTCCCGCCCTCGCGGCTATTGCATCCCTCCGACATCTTCTCTTCCCTTGAATTAGAACTGCTTAGCGGCGTGGGCTATTACCCGGTTGCTCCGGATCGGTGTTGGGGGAATGTCGCAGTTTATTGCAAACGGTCCCCCAAATGGGGTGGAGCAGGAGCGAGCGTGGGGAAGCACGCCACGTACTGGCTGAAGATGCCTTGCTGATCGAGCGTGAGATCCGCAAGCGTACGGACCTCCTCAGGCGCTGTACTACCGTTGATATTGAGCATCGCCTGGCCCATGAAGAAGAAGGGCGGGATTGCACCGAACCCCTGGCCGCCCCCTCCGGCCGTGCGCGGGATTCCGCCCTCGCAGCTATTGCACCCGTCTGACATTGGTCATTCTCCTTCTTGTGAATCCGCTCACTCGGGCGAGAAGGCTGAAGTGCACACGCTAATCGTCACATCCTCTGCCTGGACCCGGTGCGCATGGGACCGATGAAAGAACTTGTCGCATGGCGGAACCGCATCTGCATGGAATATCGAATGAGGAAAGGTGGTAAAGCGAGCTCCGGCAGTACGTGTCATCTTACGTAAAGCCGACAAGAGATCCCCCAATCAAACTTAGGGGATTCATACTCAAGTACGAGGATGGACGCAGACACTTGAATGAACCGCGGCATATCGGAAGAAATCGGGATCGGAATCACGCGATTGTCCGCATGGAGGTTAAGCTTATAGCTCGGCTCCAGGAGGCTGCCCGGATCGAGGGTTATAATAAAGTCCCGCTTTTGGTCTCCTTGCCATAAGGGAATCCTGCCACTTGAGCCCGCCTCCGTTCTCTTCGCAGTCAGAGATCGCTCTACTGGTCCTGCGTAGGGAGGTACGCAGCAGGAACCCAAGGATGCGAAGAGGGCTACCAGCAAAGGCGATGCCTTGAGCGCCATTCCCATCTGTATCACCTAATAATTCGAATATTCAGCTCGCCCGTCCGCCTAAAATCGCACGTTTGCCGTGCGGGCTGTGTCGAGTCTTCTGCCCTGCCTTCGACGGAAACTCTAACGGTGTCCTGCAACTCACGGACAGGGAAAGGCCCGACGGTTATATCAACGCTATTGACCCCTCCGAGATCCGCCACCTCTACCTCATCTCCCATGTTGATTCTCATCCTGGCCTTTCCGCTTATCGTAACTGGGCGTCTCCCTCCTTCCGTAACGACGCTCAGCCTGATCCTGAATGAGGCGGGGCCGTCTCGAAAGGGAACTATATCGGCCGCACACGTGAGCGGCTGCGGTGGCGGCGGTTGATCTTGAAGTGCAGTGGGACATGCCACGTACTGGCTGAAGATGCCTTGTTGGTCCAGCGTCAGATTCGCAAGGGCCTGAACCTCTTCAGGCGCAGTACTGCCACTGACATTTAGCACCGCCTGGCCCATGAAGAAGAACGGCGGCGTGGCGCCGAAACCCTGGCCGCCGCCTCCGGCCGCCCGCGGGATCCCGCCCTGGCAGCTATTGCATCCGTCCGACATCTCTGCTTCTCCTTGAATCAGAACTGCTTGACAGCATGGGCGATGACCGACCCGTTTCCATTAGGGGGAATGACGATGATATTGTCCGGCGCCGGAACCAGGTCGCGGATCACGGCGCAAGAACACTTGGACTGGACGGCCAGGTTGATCGGCAGAAAGACCGTCATCCGGTTGTGCGAACGGTCAGGCTTCTCGGTCTCGCGGTAACGGAAGATCCTGGGCCCAAACTCGGCTGGAGCGATCAGATTCGCCGCGTTCCATCCGGCCGTGAAGACTACGAGGTTGGCCGAAAAGATCACGCCCTGCTGCATCTGCTTGACGATCTCTGCAGGAGGAAGCTGGACCGGCTCGCCGATCTTCTGAATCCTCCGCGCCTCGCCGTCGCCACCGATCTGGCAAGGCTGAACCATCCACTCGTCCATCCGGACGAATTCGGCGTTCCTGAACTTGGGGACCTGCTTGAGAACCCGCTGGCCCGTCAGACAGCAGAATTCCCGCTTCGCGAACTCGACGTTGAAATTCTCGACCCAATGGGCTTTGAAGAAAGCCAGCTCCGCCACGATGTTGCCGGCGAAAAATTGGCAGCCGCCCGAACCGACTGTGACCATCTGCAGCGCCTGAAGCAGGTCGGTCTTGTTCAGAAAGCCGCAGTTCTTGTCGATGACCTTGTTGGGGTCGCATTGCTCCAGGAACCCGCTGACCTCATTGTTCGCGGCCTGACCGAATTCCAGCTGTCCGGCGAGCGTTTGGAGAATCTTTTGGATCGCGATCTGCGTCTGCACGCCGTTGGGGTCGCGGCAGGAAGATAGTGTATCGCTCGCCTTGTTGGCGATCGTATGGGTCGAACTGAGTTCCTCAAATGGGAACTTGCGGACGTCCTGGTTGGCCTCAATCGTGTTGTCCTGAAGCGGGTCGCAGAATCCCAATGTCTGCGCCTTGTGGTCCGGGAAGATATTGACGAACGGCTGCGTGAGCTGGTTTCCGTCGATCGAGAAGATCGGAAGCACATCGAAGATCTCGTGGACCGGTGGGCAGTCTTCAATTGGGACTGCGTTAACAAGGTCATTGCCGAACCGACGGAAATCCGCACCTATCACGGGCATGAACGCCTCCTCACACAATCGTCCCAAATGGGCGAATCCAGACGCCTTGCGACGCACCTACGTTCCGTTGCGGGGACGACATCGCGCGTCATGGTCCTTGCAGAGTAACTGACGAGAGTCATGTACCCCTTTCCGCAGGGATCCCTGCGGGTGATGTAAAAAGAGCCAGCCTCTGCTGCCAGAAGTGTCGCTGGAGTTCCGCGGCGAATCAAGCAGTACTTTACCACGCTCAGCCAAGTCGGGCGGAGTTAGGGGGGGCACCTACGATTCGCTCCGGATGAAATCCTGTTGCCAGTCGGCAGCCCTGGACCTACCGAGTCGACGCCCCGGTCCAGATTACAGCCTCTCGCAATACCTGGGCAGCCGACTCCAAGCCCAGTTTCCGCCTGATGTTCTCCCGATGCGCCTCGACCGTTTTCAGGCTCAGGTTCAGCTTCCGGGCGATTTGCCGTGGGGCCGTGCCCGCGCCGATCAGGCGGAAGATGTCTGCTTGCCTTGGGGTCAGCTCCCTAGAGCGGATCCCTCCGCGCTGGCGCCTTGCCTTGATGCGTACCTTAAAGCTGCGCGAAGCGGTCCCGCTTCCGTCCATCGCCACCCACAGCGCCGCCATCCGCGCAAGATCCAACGAATCGCGCGCTCCCAGCTTCCTTCTGCAGATGGTCTGGATCGTTCGAATGGCCTGGGCAGAGATGCCCAACCGCTTTCCAATCTCTCGGGCGCCGTATCCTTGGCCCACGAACGCAAATACCTCAAGCTCGCGCTCGGAAAGCGTCTCCGACGGGATCCGGTCGCAATCGAATCGGAACGCGGCGGTTCCGGTCCGGATTCGTGCAGGGGTCGGTCCGGAGCGGTACGTGCCCCCTGCGGCAACCTTCCGAACGGCTCCTAGCAATTCCCGAGTCGGAGATCCTTTGCTGACAAAGCCTCGGGCACCGGCTTCCAACGCCCAGTCGCAGTACGGGTCTGCGTCCAACGCAGAGAATACGAGGGCAGGGGTTCGGCGGCGCTCCTGGTTAAGCCACCGGACCAGATCCAGACCTGATCCGCCGGGAAGCACGAGCTCGGTGATAACCAGGTCGGGGCGATGCCGCTCGATCTTCTGCTTTGCGGATTCCAAGTCGTTGGCCTGGGCACAGAGCATGTATCCGAGCTTGTAGATCAGCTCCCGAATCGCCATCAGGATCGCCGGATGGGGGTCGACCGCCAGGGCTGTCTTCTTGCGTCGGCTTCTGCTCACGTCCGCTTTCACCCTTCAATCCCGTCGGATGCTGTCCGGAGATGGCTATATCTTTTCTGCGGCGCCCTGAAGGCGCTTCAGTTCGTTCACGTGCGCCTGGTGCCGCTTGAGCCCTTTGCGGTAAATCTTCATCAATTGGTCGCGACGAGCGCGCTCCTTTTTGGCTTTACGCGTGTGCTCGCCTGCGATCCGATCGTGCTCCCCGGCGCGCTGTCCGTGGGAATCGGCGCGCCGCAGGATCGTCTCCAAAAGACGGCTCTCCGGCTCGGCAGAAGTTCCCGTCGGGGTCCCGGCCCCCGATGTACGCCGTCCGTTGCTCGAGGGAGTCGCCTCGTACCATCGGACCGTTCCCGGCTTGATCCCGAACCGCTTTGCCACTTCTCTATAGACCTGCTGCTTGGTTTTCTTCCCCCTCGCGTTCAGCTTTCGGGCGAGCGCTTGTCGCAGCTTGTCGCGCTGCGAAGCGGTGAGCTTTCTTGCGGCCATGAGAACCTCCTGTCCAACCTCTGCGGATCGTCAGAATCCTCCCCCTTTTCCCCCTCAAAGGACGATGATACTTATTGTCATCAAAAATGATGACAGGCCCAAAGGTCTAGATCTTTTGGCTATTCGATGCAAGCGTATGCCAAGCCAACCTGGACAGACCTGTCACTCAGATGGGCAGGGGAAGGCGTCCCTCTCTTTTTGGCGGCCGAAGCTCGTATGCGAGCTCTACGACGCGGGCATCGGGAGCTATCGCTCCTCCGCGAACTGGCTCAAAGTACAGCGCAAGGGCTTCACGAAAGCCCTTCAGGGCCGCCTCCTCGGTCGAGCCGCAACTCGTACACCCCGGTAACTCGGGGCAGTAGGCGGCGAACGATTCGGCCTTCTGATCGTACTCAAGGACGACGCGGAGCTTCATTGGAGCAAGATCAGGCTACCGCAGGCGGACCCGGGCGACAAGGGGCGGCCCCGCCGGGCCGGCGTTGCCACCAGCCCGGCGGTTTCCGTTGCAAAGGCCCTTCGTTCATGCGATAGACACCCGCAGCACCCTGTCTTGGAGTGTTCTTAGCAGTGACAGGGTTGGTCCACCACCCTTGGCGCAAGAAAGTTGACCTTCTGTGACCCATTTTTGGCGCAAAAAAGGCCAACTTCCATGCGCCGAAACTGGCTCACAGAGGTCAACTTTCTTGCGCCAAGTCGATCACCCAGATCTCGTTCCCCTCGATGTCGGTGAACGACCCGCACCAGTACTTCCCCTTGGGATCGTAACTCGGGCCGAATCGGACCCCTCCCCCCGCCCGCTTGACGCGCTTGAAGAGCCCCCGCACATTCGGCGTCGTCAGGTGGATCACGACGGCGTTCGAGCGCCGACGACCCAGCTTCACCCCCTGCTGCTTGGCCGGCGCAAATCCGATCCGCAACCCGGGCCGCTCCAACTCCGTCCAATCAAACCCCTCCGTGACCACCATCCGCGTCTTCATTCGAAAGGTCTTGCGATACCACCGGATCAGCCGGTCGTAGTTCTTCGCCAACACGACGACGCAGAGCAGCCTCGCCTCCATCCCAGGCATCCTAACGCCGGTCCCGAACTTTCGCACCCGGCATGACGTCTATTCGGTAGGAGCCGCGCGGCGGGCGCGGTACCCAACTCATAAGGGAGGGCAGTCAAAATGGTCGCGCGGGAGCCGCGCCTGGGCGAACTGGCCGTCGAATGCGGCTACATGCGGCCCATCGACCTGGACCGCTGCGTACGGGCCCAGCGCCGCCTGCGCCTCTCCGGCGTCGCCCTCCGCCTGGGCCAGGTCATGATCCAGCGCGACCTCATCTCGACGTCGCAGCTCGTCGAACTGCTCGAAATGCAGCGCGATCGCCGGGGTCCGGGCGCCTGAGAGCGACGCTCCGCCCCTATCGACGCAGCGCCTCGACCTCCGCCACCACGCGGCGCAGCTCGCGCGTGAGCGTCCGCCGATCCCCCTCTTCGGACGCGATCTCCATCGCCACGTTTTTCACGCCTTTCGCCTCGGAGACCGCCTTGATTTCTGCCCGGCGCAGGCTGCGCTGCGCCGCCACGAGACGCAGCCCCGCCTCTTCAGCCTCCACCGCCCGCCGCGCGATGTCGGTCTCAAGCTCGGCCAGCGCCCGCCGGACGTTTTCGAGCTCCTGCTGCGCCGCGCGCATCTCCTCGACTTCCTTCTTGAACTGCGCGTGAAACTGGCGGATCTCGCCCTCGGAGACTTTTTTCTCCGCCTCAATCCGGCCGCGAAGATGTTCGGCGCGCCGCAGGACGTCGCCCTCCAGCGCCTCCAGCTCCAAGGCGGCGCGACGAACCGCGCGCCCCAATCGGGCCCCCCAGCGACGGCTGCTCTTTCGCGCAAGCCGGTCCTCCCAGCGACGAATCGACCGCGCCAGCCGGCGGACCCGGTTGCTCTGGCGGTTTTTCAGGCATATTTCGGAGAGGAGCGCCCGTTCGCGCGCGTTGTGTCCGCTGATCACGGCCGTCGAAAAAGGTAGCAACCGCCCCGTCCGCGTGTCAACCTTGAGTTGAACACGCGAGGCGGCGAAACCGCTGTTCTAATGTGAACAAACTCCCCGGAATCCTCTCGCTGATCCTCCTAGCGGCCGCGGCGCAGGCCTGCGCGGTCACGGAATACGGCCCGGGAGCCATCGTCCGCGCGGAAGGACGCAAGCTCGAAAGCTGGCAGCCGGCCGGCGAACCGCAGCTCCGAACGGTCGTCTCGGACTCGGGCCGCCTTTCCATCGAAATCGTCCGCGAAGAGATCCCGATCTATCGCGCCGAAAAGGTCGTTTTCGAAAAGGTGGCCTACACCCGGCGGCTGCCCCTCGGAAACGTCGTCATGCGCGGCCTCCTCTTTGGGATCGGCGTGGCGGTCGCCCGGGACAAGCGTTACGATCCCCTGTCGCGGATCTACGCCGGGCACGTCGCCCTTCACAGCCTCATTGTCGACGAACGCGAGCTCCGTCCGGCCGGGTCGAAGGTCGTCCCCGGCGAGTTCATCGAGGTCGAAAACATGCCGGTGTCCGCCTCTTCGGAGCGGCGGGCGCGGGGGGTCTCCGGCGTCGCGGTCCGATTCGACCTACGGCGCGGCGACGGCGCGCTCCGATGCGAAGAGCAGGTCACCGGACGGGACGGAAGGGTGGAGCTGGATCTTCGCGACGCCGCTCGATGGGCGAAGGGGGGCGCGTTCGTTGTCGTGGCCGCCCACGGCGAGGATGCGAGGGAATTCCGATTCACCGACGACGAAGCCCGGCGGCTCTCGGGAAGCGACTGAATTCGCGTCGGGCGGCACTCGTCACGTCAATGCCCCGAAGGGCCTTCCCGCGTGCGTCGACGGCCCTCGAGAATCACCGACAGTAAGAATCCGACCACGAACCCCGCAGGAATCGCGACCCAAAGCGATTCAAAGGCCCCATAGATCCCGCCGCCGAGAATCCCGCCGATCAGAACCCACAGGAAAACGAGCCGGCCAGGATTGGGGGGAAGCGCCATCGATACACCTCTTCCAAGGAATCATAGACCTTCGGCCGGAGACTGTCCCAGAAACCGGAGGGCGCCGGGGACTAATCAAGCGGGTTGCGGGAGGTGGGGTATGAACCGCATGACGCGGGCTCTATTCGGGTTGATCGCGATTCCGGCGCTCGCTCAGGACCGCGAGCCCGAAAAACTACCGGCGGCGGCCGGGGTGCATGAAATCCGCTCGACGTCGCACCCCGACATCCGCTACTGGGTGCACGTCCCCAAGTCGTATCGCCCGGGCTCTCCGATCCCTCTGCTCATCAGCTACGGTAAACATTACGAAAACGCGGCGGCCGAGGTCGGCAAGTGGGCGCAGGCGGCCGAAGCCGGGCCCTTCATCGCCGTCGGAACGACGATCGGCAAGAACGAGTGGTCCGGCCACGTGGACCTGAGCGAGGAGATCTTCGAGCGCGCGAATCGCAGCTTCACCCTCAACCCGTACGCGGTCTGCCTGACGTGCCGCGGGGTCGACCACATCCTGCCTTCGCTTCTCAAGCGGCCCGACCTCTTTCGCTACGCCGCGCAGCGCGACGGCTGGAAGCAGAACTATCAGCCGCCGCAGGTTTCGGACGATCAGCGCAAGCTGCTGGCGGCGAGCCACGCCTGGCTCAAGATGCGGTGGGGGACGCTCGACGCCGCTTACGACGAGGAGGCCTTTGAAAAGGCCTCGGTGTGCTTCGGGGCGCTCGGACTCAAGAGCCTGAAAATGGACCGGCGCGAGCAGTACGGCGACGGCAGCCCCGAGGTCGCGGCATGGTTCAAGGAAAAGCTGGCGCAGGATCAGGCGGTCCTCGGCGCCTCGCTGGCGGCGGACAAGGACATCGCGCGGGCGCGCGAGCTGGCCAAGGCGGGCAAGCACACCCAGGCGCTGGACCTGCTTCGAAAGCGGATCAAGGGCGGCGCGATCCTGCCGCAGGCCCGGGCGAAGGTCGAAAGGGAGATCGAGGCGCTGGAAAAAGAGGCGCCGAAGGACAAGTAGGCGGAGCAGTTTCGACGAAGACGAAAACGAGGTGAAGTGATCATCAGTCCTGCGGCGGGGGCCGCCCGGTTGCAAAGCCGAAAAAAAATGGTATCCTGCATGCAGTAATCGAGCCGGGAGCTTTCCCGGCATGGGTGAACGACAGGATCCCAACCCGGATCGCACCCCTTTAAAGAAACCGACGCCACCTGTCTCTGTTGTATGGGTGGGAACCCGGTGCGGCCTGATCGGGCCGCCCAAAGGCAACAGGGATATGGACCAAACAAATCCGCTCCCATCGGTGGGATTCGAGCAGTTCAGGCTCGGATCGCCCCTTCAACGTGGAATCTCCGCGCTCGGATTCGCCGAGCCCTGGCCGATTCAAACGCATACGATCCCGGCCGCTCTCGAGGGCCGCGACGTCCTCGGACTGGCCCACACGGGAACCGGCAAGACGGCGGCCTTCGCGCTCCCGATTCTCGAACGGCTGCTCGCAAACCCCGGGAATGGCATCCGCGCCCTGATCGTGGCTCCGACCCGCGAACTGGCGATCCAGATCGACGCCGAAATCCGCAGCCTCGCCAAATTCACGGCCCTGAAAACGATCACTCTCTACGGCGGCGTCTCGACGCGCGCGCAGATCGACGGCCTCCGGAAGAATCCGGATATCGCCGTCGCCTGCCCGGGCCGACTCCTCGATTTGCTGGGGCAGCGGGCGATCACCCTGGCCCATGTCCGGACGCTCGTTCTGGACGAGGCGGACCACCTTTTCGACATGGGATTCCTTCCGGACGTCAAGCGCATTCTTGCCGCGCTGCCGCAGAATCGGCAGAACCTGCTTTTCTCGGCGACGATGCCGGCCGAAGTGCGGGGGTTCGCCGACCGGCTGCTCCGGGACCCGCATGTGGTGGAGTTGTCCCGCGCGGTTCCGGCCTCGACGATCCGGCATGAGCTCTACCCGGTTCACCCGAGTAACAAGGTCGCCCTGCTCGAACACCTGCTCTCCACACAGCCGATCAAGTCCGCGATCGTCTTCACCCGCACCAAGCACCGCGCCGAGCGGCTCGCGGTGCAGCTGGCCAGAGGCGGACGCCGGGCCGTGGCCCTGCAGGGAAACATGTCGCAATCCCAACGGGATCGCGCCATGGAGGGATTCCGCGGGGGCAGGTTCGACCTCCTCATTGCGACCGATCTCGCGGCCCGCGGGATCGACGTCCTGCATGTTTCGCACGTGATCAACTTCGACATGCCGAACAGTCCCATCGCGTACACGCACCGCCTGGGCCGGACCGGGCGCGCCGAACGATCGGGAATGGCCTACACCTTCGTCACCGACGACGACCGCGAGATCGTGCGCCTGATCGAAAACAAGATCGGCTCGACGATTCCCCGCCAGCTCATCGAGAGACTCTGGCGCGAGCCCTCCCCGTCCGAGACCTCGAAGCCGCAGCCTGTTCACTCGGAAAGGAATCGGCCGGCAACCAACGCCCGCTGGGGGCGTGCAACCCACCGGCGACAGCGCCCCCGGTCCCGATAGAACGGGCCGAAATCCGCGGTTTCGATCCCGTGGTCGGCCGGCCGGGGCCTTGCGACGCCGTAACCGCTCTTCATCTCCCAGGGAATGCCGGACCGGGTCTCGTTCGACCGGCTCGGGCCTCCGGGCTTCCCTGTCCACCCCCGCCGCTCGCCGACGCACTAATCCTTCAGCTGAAAAGCCGGCGGCAATGACACGAACGGCACTGCACCTCCCGATGGCGGCCGCCCTGATTTTCGGCATGGGCGCCTCCGGCGCGGCGCAGGACCCGGCCGGCGTCCCTCCGCGCAAACTCAAGGCCTACTCCGAGGCTTACAACAAAGCGGTCGACTACACCATCAAGAACCTGCAAAAGGCCAGCTTCCCCGCGAAAATGGTGATCGGTTGGCTCTTGCTGGCCGACGGCCGCTTCCCCACGGAGCTCGAATCGGTGACCCGGCTTGCGATGGGCTGGGACAAACAGAGCTACGGCGACCATTCGAAAAACTGGTTCCCGGCGCTCGCGGGGATCCTCCTCTCCGAATACTACAAGCACTTCCAGACCGAAGAGGTTCGCGCGGCGCTGCAGGGCATCGTCGATCATTTCGTCAAGGTCCAGGAGGCGAACGGGGGCTGGTTCAAGTGGTTCGAGGGCGCGGTCAAGGACATGCCCGGCTATCCCGTGCGGACGTTGGGGATTCTCGACGGGACCATCCTCGGCTTTTTGTACGGCGCGAAAAAGCAGGGATGCAAGGTGCCTGAGAACACGCTGAAAAAGGGCGAAGAGTGCATGAAGGGCATTCTCGGGGCGCGCGGGATCAGCTACGGCACGGGGCAGCGCGGCGGCGACACCACCGGCGCCCGCGGCGGTCTGTCGATGCTCGGCCTGGACACCGCCGGCTCGCGGTCCCATCCGATCTGGACCACGTACGAAAAGCACATTCCGACCTGCATTCCGAACATGGACAAGGGTCATCATATCGGGGCGTTTCACTGCCTCGGGCTCACGCTCGCCTGCTGGAAACTCGGGCATCACGCGGCGCTGCTGGCCGAGTGGGGTCCCAAGCTTTCGAAAAAGCAGGACGCGGACGGCGGCGTGTTCGTCGGCGACGACGGCGCGGACGGAGGCGAGGCGGGCCTGCTCCGCGGAAATCACGGCTCGACCGCGGCGTTCGCCCTGATGCTGCTGCTTCAGGACACGACGGTGCTCAAGCCAAAGTCCGCCTCGAAAAAGCCCGACGGCGGATCGGCCGGAGGCGGCGGGGGGTCGGGCAACCCGTTCTCGAAAAAAAAGGCGACCGAAGAGGTGCCGACCCAGGACCCCAAGGACAAGAAATAGCCGGTGGAAGGCGATCAACGCGCCGACCGGATCGCTTCGTCCAAAGCGGCCGGATCGGGAAGGCCCTCGAACAGCCGCCGAGCTCCCGGACCCCGGACGAGAATCGTCGGCACAGCCTGCACGAACGGGAACTCCGACGCCGGCACACGACGCACCGCGAGATCCGGGTGGCGCGCCCGCAGCTCCGGCAACCGCGCCGCGAGTTCGCGGCAGTGCGGACACTCGGGATCCTCGAAGATGACGAGGTCCAACCCTTCGGCCGGCGGAAGCGGTTCGCCCTGGGCGGGACGTACGACGGCCGCCGCGAGCAGAAGCAGCGTCGCGAACTCGATCGCGCACCGCAGCGCAGGACGCGGGTCCAGGGGACGCCAAAACAGCCACAGCGCGACCGCGAGCGCCGCCCCCGCCAGGCACGGCAGGCATGTCGCGCCCGACCGCAGCATCGACGCCACGAGACTCGCGTGCACGGCCAGAGCCCACTGCGCGCCGAGGCCGGCCGGCGACGCCGCGCGCGGGGCGAGCACGAGCGCCGTCAGACCGGCGTAAAAGGCCGCCCCCGCCCACGCCCACCCCTCGCCGCGCCCGCACGAGGCACAGGCGCGCAGGGCGAGCGCGAGCGATAGCGCGGCCTGGGCGGCGCACACCGCAGCCGCGGGCCAGCGCGCGCGCACGGCGTCACTTCCAGAAGAGGTCGCCCAAGATGCCGGGGAGCAGCGCCAGCGCGATCGACGCCAGCAGGCAGATCACGGCGAAATCCCACTCCCCTCGCTTGATCCCGCGCGCGACGCCGTAGAGCGCCGCCGCAAACGCGACCGCGGGGAAGATCCATTCGGTCAGGATCGTGATGAGGGGCTTCATCGTCCGTTCGGCCGCCTTTTCGAGATCCCGCTCGCTCTGCGCCTGCGCCGAAGCGGCGCAAACCACGGCCAGCAGGATCGCCAGGGTCGCCCAGCGGGTCATGTCGGTCTCCTTCGATTCAAAAGGTCCATACTTGTTCATTCCACGAGCGGCCGAAACGTGACCGACTTTTCGAAAAAATTTTTCAAAAAACCGGTCACGTTTTCGCATCTCGTGGAATGAATAGATATGGCCTTTCGAAAGGCGTGTCCGCACACCCTCGACCGGCCGGTCGCGTTCTTCGGCCTCGAAATCGAGGACCTGCTCGCGCTGATGGCCGCGGCGGGAGCGCTCCTCTTCACGGCCGGCGCCGCGGCGGCGATCGCGGCGGCGGGCGCGGGGTGGTTCGCTCTGACGCGGCTCAAGCGCGGCAAGCCGCCGGGACACCTCGTATCGCTTCTGTACGGCGCCCGGGTCTTCGCGTGGCTGCCGCTCTTCGCGCCGCCTCACCTCGTCCGGCCGGACTGGGGGCGCGACGGCCGCCTGCACTTCAGCGCGGTCTCCGCGCCGTCGGACGCGCGCTCCCCCTACGCGCGATTCTATTGGCGGGGAGGCAGGTCGTGACGCCCGAGGACAAAGCTTCGATGGCGGCGATTTTGGCCGCTGCGGCCGTCGCGATCGTCGCGAAACTGGCCGCGCTCGCGTGGGCGCTCGCGTCGCTCGGCGAGCCCGCCCTTTACTACGGAGGATTCTGACATGTGGACGAAATACCGCGGGGTCTTGATCGCATTCGGCTGCCTGACCCTGGCCGGCGTCGTGCTGGCGGTGGCAGGAGCCCCCCCTCAGGCGTCACCCCCCCTCTCCGGACGCCCGCCCGCCTTTGACGACTCGATCCCGGCCGCCGGAGAGCTTCGAAATCTCGCCCTCGCCTACGATGCCCGCATCGCGGCGCTGGAGGAGCAGACCCGCTCCTCGAAACAGGCCGTGTCGGCGCTTCAGCAGGCCCTCGGCGAGCTCGCGGGCGTTCTAGAGCGCTCGCAGGTGCGCGAAGAGGAGCTGCAGAAGCGCCTCTCCGAGCCCCCGCCGCAGGCGCCCACCGCGCGCCTGCTCGTCCTGAACCTGCCTCCGGACACGGGTCCGGGCAAGGGATTGACCCTCCCGGCGGGGAGCTTCGGGGAGGCGACGCTGCTGACCGGCGTCTTCGCCCCCGTCACGGGCGAACCGATGCCCGTTCTTGTGCGCCTCGACGCCGTCCTCACCGGACCGCGCCATACGCGCGTGCCCGTGCAGGGCGCGTTTCTCATCGGCAAGGCTGCCGGCGACGCCAACAGCTCGCGCGCCGTCATCCAGCTGACGAAGCTCAGCGTCGGCGATGAGGAGAAGCCGATGAACGGCTGGGTGGTCGACGACGACGGCGTGCAGGGAGTGGCCGGCGAGTATGTGTGGAACGCCGGCCGGCTCGCCGCGCTTTCGTCGTTGTCCGGGTTCGCGCAGGGCGCGGCCAAGGCGCTCGGACATTCCGAAACCACGACGGTGGTCGGGCCGTTCGGCGCGGCCTCGCGCGAGGTGACGGGCGACCCGGCACGATTCGTCGGCGCGGGCGGGGCGGCGGCGGCGCTCGAAAGCCTTTCGAAGCTGATCGAGCAGCGGATGCAGGAATTCACGCCGGCCGTCTACGTGCACAATCGGGGGCGCCGGGTCACGGTGGTTTTCCTTGAGACCCTCCAGCTGCGATCGGCGAGCGAGGAGCCGGCGCGGATCGAGCCCAACTTGGGAGGGTTTGACCGATGAAGAGGCTTGCAGCGCTCCTGCTGTTGATCGGCGCCGGCTGCGCGGGGGGCGTTCCGGCGGGAGGAGTGCCGGTGCGCAGCGCGTACGACGACGCGCTCGGCGACGCGGCCGCCCGCCTGTCGGTCCGGGCCGACGCGTCGCCGCTAGCCGCGCGCCCTTTCGTCCCCGTTTATTACCCGCCCGACATCTTCCCGATCTACGTCCCGTCAAGGGTTTCGAGGACGCGGGACCTGCTCGTCGGCGAGCACTGGATCTTCATGAAGCTCAACGACGGCGGCTGGTTCCCCGAACGCGAAGGCGCCGCCATCGAGCCCGTCGACGCGGGGACGCCCGAACAGATGCGGGCGCTTCTTCGCCGGATCGCTCCGACCCGGTTCGACGAGGCAGTCCGAAAATGAAGGACGCGTTCGGCTTCGGAGGATTCCTGCCGTACGAGAGCTTTGATGGCGGAATCTTCCGCAACGTCGACGGCTCGATGGGTTCCGCTTGGGCTCTGTCGCGCCGCCCGTGCGAGCTTGCCTCGAAGGACGAGCTGGGCGATTTAGCCGTCAAGATCGCCGGGCTGTTTCGACGGCTCCCCGAGGGCGCGGTGTGCCAGTTCCTGCTGATCGCGGACCGGGAGCTCGCCGGCCGCTTCCCGCCCGGCGCCGGGGAGGGGCTCTTTGGGGATCTGCTGCGGGCGGCCGAGCGTTCGCTCCGGTCGATGGACCTGCCGGTCGACGGGTCGGCGTTCCGCGCGCGCAGCCTCGCGTCCCTGTTCACGCTCAAGCTCCGCCCCGAGACGGTGCGGGCGCCGGCGTGGCTCTACCTGAGGTCCTCCGGCGAGTTCCGGGCTCGCCACGAGCGCGAGGACGCCTCGAGGCGGGCGAAGCTGAAGGCGCTCTCGAGGGACGTCGAGGATTTATTCGGGCAGGCCGGGCTGGAGCCCGCGCGGCTGGACGCGATCGCGCTCCGCCGGACGGTGGCCCGCCTGCTCAACCCGGAACGCGGAGGCGATCGGATGCTCCAGACGCACGTCGATTTCGATTCGCGCGCCGGCGTCTGGGAGCTCGACCGGATCCCGCACGCCCTGCTCAGCGTGACCGAGCTTCCCGGCGAGACCTGGGCCGGGATGCTGGCGAAGATCGTGTCGCTCGTCCCCGAAGGGATGGTCGCGGTCAACCTCGAAATCCCCGAGCAGCTGTCGATCCAGCGTACGCTCAAGGCCAAGAAGCGGCTCGCCTTCTGCCAGGACCGCTCGGGCGAGGCCGACCTGGCGTCGATCCGGGCCGAGGCGGACGGGGTGCTCGCCGACATGTTCGCGCGCGGCGTCCGGGTGGCGCGCGCCCGGGTGCACGTCTGGATGCGCTCGCGCGAGCGCCTGGACGAGGTATGCGGGGCGGCGCTCAACGGTCTGCAGGCGGCGGGCTTTGGGGCGGTCCGCGAAGGGCCGCTGGCGCTCTCGCTTGCGCTGCAATGCCTGCCGCTCGCCTACGACCCCGCGAACGACGACACGCTCAAGCGCGGACGGATGCTGGAGGACGTGAACCTCGCGCATCTGCTCCCGGTCTACGGCGCGTTCCCCGGTACGGCGCGCGGGGACCTCACGCTGCTCAACCGCCTCGGCGAGGTCGTCGGTTTCTCTTTTTTCGAAGGTGACGTCGCGCCTCACGGCATCGTGTGCGGGGTCTCGGGATCGGGCAAGAGCGTGCTGTCGAACAACCTGATCCTCCACGCGCGGCGGCGCGGGGCCCGGGTGTTCGTTCTCGACCGGGGCCGCAGCTATGAAAAAATCGCGTCGGTCCTCGGCGGCCGGTTCGTGCGATTCGACGGAGAGGCGAAGAGGTGCCTCAATCCGTGCGGGCGCGAGCTGGACCCCGACAAGCTGGTGTTTCTGACCGATCTCTTCGCCGAAATGGCGACCGGCGGGCGCGGCGACTTGAGCCTTCGCGAGCGGAGCCTTCTCTCCCAGGCGCTGCGTCAAGCCTTCATCGAGGCGCAGAACGAGGACGTCACGGTTTCGCACGTCTGCCGCGCGCTCGGGCGGATGGATCATCCGGCCGCGGCGGACCTGGGGCTGTGCCTGAAGCTCTTCACGCAGGGAGGGCCGTACGGGGAGCTCTTCGACGGGCCAGGCGAGCTGGACGCGTCGGCGGATTTCGTCGTCTTCGAATTGGAGCGCGTCGCTCTCAACAAGGAGATCGCGAGCGTCGTGCTGATGGCGATCCTGCAGCGGATCACGGACGCCTGCATGCGCGACCCCGACGTGGAGAAGCTGCTCGTCGTCGACGAGGCGTGGACGCTGCTGCAGAGCCCCGCGACCGCGCGATTCCTGGAGAACGTCTTCCGCACCTACCGCAAGTACCGCGCGTGCGCGGTGATGGTGACGCAGCAGGTCTCCGATTTCGACGGCCCGGCGGGCGCCGCGATCCGCGCGAACGCCCCCAACCGGTGCTATCTCCGGCAGACCCCCGAGACGATTCTCGCGATGGAAAAGCTGCTCGACCTCAAACCGCCCGAAAAGGAGGCGCTGTCGACGCTTCGAACCCTCAAGGGCGCGTTCAGCGAGATGCTGATCCTGACGCCGCGGCAGTCCGGGATCGCGCGCCTCGTCCAGGACCCGCTGACGTACTGGATCACGACGACCGACGCGGAGGACAACGTGGAGCTCGACGCCCTGCGCTCGAGGTTAGCGGAGCGGGGAGATCCGGATCCGCTGCGGGCGGCGTTGCAGGCGGCCTCGCTGCGCCATCCGGGCGGCGTCCAGGCGGCCCGGGAGAGGCGCCATGGATGAGTCGATCCAAGGCCTGACGCAGGTCGACTCGCTGTACGAGGCGCTGGGCCTGCAGGCGGCGGGAAGGCTGATGGAGCTTTTCGGAAGGGTCCAGCTCCCGCTCGTGGTGATCCTGGCGACGACGGCGTGGCTGTTCTACGAAGGGGCGGAACGCGGGAGCTATCGGCGCACGGCGGTCTACTTTTTTTGCGCGGCGTTCCTGTGGTTCCTGCTGTCGCCCGTGTCGGTCCTGATCCCCGCGAAGGACCAGCCGATGACCTTCACCACGCCGCGACTGCTCTTCCACCTCAACGGCGCCTGCGACGCGCTGTCGGCCGCGGCCACGAACGGCCATGCCAAGCTCCGGCAGGAGATGGCGGACGACCGCCTGGGATTCGTCCTTCGCGAGATCCGGATCGCGGATCCGCGCCTCGCGAGCGAGGCCCGGGAATTTCTCGGCGACTGCGCGGGTCCCGAGATCGCGGCGCGCGAAGCGGCGGGCCAGGCGACGGAGGAGTATCTGATGCTGCCGATGATGGTGTCGCGCTTTGAGCGTCTGGGCCCGGGCCTGGACGCGAAATGCCGTCCGCGCCGCGACGGGCTTTACGCCCGGGTTCGACGGCATCTGGCGTCGCGGGACGAAATCCGGGGGGTCCTGGCGAATCAGAAGTGGCGGCCGTTTTTGGAGCGGGTGCTCGCGGCGGCCGGCGTCCGAGTCGAGCTGCAGGTTCCTATTTCGGACTATCTCGTGAACGTCGCCGTCGCCCGCGAGTGGACGGCCGGCGGGTCCGATGTCGAGCGCGCCGAACGGGCCACCGGTGGGTCGGGCCTGGAGCTAATCGCGTCGGAGCGCCACAACAGCCTTCCCACTCCCCGTCTCGACCAGATCGGGACCGCCGCGGTCCACCTCTATTCGCGCGGTTCGATGGAGGTGGAGGCCCGCGCGAAACGGTACGAGCTCATGATGCACGCGCCCCGGTTCTACGGGCTCTCGCTCATGCTGGCGATGGCGGCGTTCCCGCTGGCGGCGCTCTTCGCGCTGCTCCCTTCGGGCTGGCCGGTGCTCGCGAATTTCGCGAAAATCTTCGTCTCCGTGAAGCTGTGGCCGGTCTTCTGGAACCTGCTGTCCGTCTTCAACGACGTCACCGACGAGCCGGACGCGCGGCTCGTGCTTCCGGCGGTGTACGGAATCATTCCCGTAGTTTCGTTCGTGCTCGTCAATCTCGCGTCGGGAGCCTCCGGGGACGCCTTCCGAAAGGTGGTGGACCCGGGGCCCTCGCCGATGCCGGCCGTCAACGCGGTGGCCATGAAAGCGATCCCATGAACACGAGCGAAGAGCTGCGAGCGTCAATCGTCCATGGTGAATGGTAAACCGTCAATAACTGGCCCGAGTTTCATCAGGGGCTTAGCATGGGCTCCATCATGAGCGCCCAACCGTCGATGATCCGCCGGGCGGTCGAGGGGGACCGCGACGCCCTGGACCGTCTTTGCAGCGAATACCGCACGGTCCTGATCCGGTTCGCCAGGCGGATCGCTCCCGAGGCGGACGATGGGCACGTCAACGAAATCCTGCTGCGGGTGCTGGAGCTGATGCGGGATCCCCGCCGGGAGTTCGACGAGCGATTCGGGGAGAAATTCACGGCGTGGCTCTATGCGGTCGCCGAAAACGTGATGCGGCACGAGCGGCGGACGCGTCGGCCCGTCCGCTGGATCGACGCGCGAAGCAGCGACACGGACGGTTTTCGCCCGATCGAGCCGGTTTCGCGCGGCACGTCGCCGTCGATGGCGGCGGTCCGGGCCGAGATGCGGGAGGTGGTCCGCGCGCGGATCGAGCTGCTGCCCCCGCTCTACCGTGACGTCATCCGGCTCCACTGGATCAACGGCATGCCGTGCGCCGACATTGCGCGCAAGCTGAAGGTCGACGAAGACACGGTGCGCAAGCGGCTGCAGCGGGCCCATGACCGGCTGCGGGTTCTCGTGATCCGCACCCGGACGACGCTGCACGGGCTCTCGGGGGCGTGACGTTCCAGCCGGCGCGGCCGGCCGAACAGGACGATCCCGCACGCCGCCGCAGCCGAGGCCGATCGCGCGCTTCGAGCCCCCCCTTTCAGGCGCGAAGACTTCCGAAGCGATGTCCGCATTTTCGACAGCTCCAGGCCGCGCTGTCGTCCCGGATCACGCATCCCCCGAGCACGATCTCGCCGCGCTCCGCCGCCTCGATCATTTCCGTCCCGGGCAGGCCGTAGAGGATGGGTCGGGGATCTTCCGCTTTGCAACGGGGGCATCGGGGCGGCGTCTTTTCCGGCACGCACAAGATCTTAACCGCTGGTCAGGCTTGCGATCGCTCCTCCTCGGAATTCAGTGCGCCCCTGGCGCGCGGCACCGCGCGGGCCCTCGACCGCTTGACTTGCCCCGGACGGCGACTCACAATGCCGCCCAAGCGAATCATGTTCGGCTTCGTTCCGAAACAGAAGACATTTTTCGACCTCTTCGACCAGCTGGCGGAAACCGTCGACGAGGGGGCGAAACTGCTTTTGGACGCCACCCGCGACGACACGGACACCGCGGAGCTCCAGAAGCGGATCAAGATCATCGAGCACCAGGGCGACGAGATCACCCACAAGACCATCGAGGAGATCAACAAGTCCTTCGTGACGCCGCTCGACCGCGAAGACATCCACGAGCTCACCTGCCGACTGGACGACATTCTCGACCTCGTGGACACCGCGGCGACCCGGATCGTGCTCTACAAGATCGCGCTCCTGACCGGCGACGCGAAGGAGATGGCGGCGATCCTCGCGAAATCGACCGATATCGTCAAGCGCGCGGTCAAGAAGCTCCGGAGCGCCCGGGAGCGCCGGACCATCCTGCAGGATTGCATCGAAATCCACACGTGCGAAAACCAGGGGGACCGGCTCGAGCAGCACGCGCTGGCCGCGCTCTTCGACAACCATCACGACGCCGTGGACATCATCAAGTGGAAGGACATTTACGACGACCTCGAAACCGCGATCGACAAGTGCGAGGATGTGGCGAACGTCTTGGAATCGCTCGTGCTCAAGAGCTCCTGATCCGGGCCGGAGGACAGCCTGATGGATCCGACCATCCTCGTCCTCTGCGTCATCGTCGCGGCGCTGCTCTTCGATTTCACGAACGGCTGGAACGACTCGGCGAACTCGATCGCCACGGTCGTATCGACGCGCGTCATGACGCCGATGGTCGCGGTCGTTTTCGCGGCGATCCTCAATTTCTCAGGCGCCTTTGTGAGCACGAAAGTCGCCAAGATGGTCGGAACCGGAATCCTGGACGTCGGCCAGTTCCCAAGGCCGATCGAGCTGCAGCCGATCCTTTTCGCGGCGATGATCGCCGCGGCCGGCTGGGTGGCGTGGTCCACGGTCAAGGGGCTGCCGATCAGCGCGTCGCACTCGCTGATCGGGGGGATGGTGGGCGCGGCGGTCGCGGTCAAGGGGTTCGGCGTCGTGGTCGGCTCGGGCTTCGTCACGATCGTGCTGGCGCTCCTGCTGTCGCCGCTCGGGGGGTTCATCTTTTCGTTCATCCTGCTCGTGATCGTGTACTGGCTCGGCCGGGGCCTGTCGTACCGCCGGGGACAGCGCGTCTTCGGATTCCTGCAGATTCTGTCGTCGGGATTCATGTCGCTCCAGCACGGACAGAACGACGCGCAAAAGGTGATGGGAGTGATCGCGGTCTCGCTGTTCGCAGGCGGGTTCTTGACCGATCCCGCCACAGGCGCGGTGCTCACCGACTTTACGAAGCTTTACATCCCGATCTGGGTCATGGCCGCGTGCGGCGGCGTGATCGCGCTGGGGACCGCGATCGGGGGGTGGCGGGTCATCAACACGTTGGGCAGCAAACTGGCGCACATCAGCCCCGTCGAGGGGTTCGCGGCCGAAACCGGGGCGGGAATCGTGCTTCAACTGGCCGCGTATTGGGGCGTTCCCGTCAGCACCACGCATACGATCACCGGCGCGATCCTGGGCGTGGGGAGCGTCCGGGGGGTCAAGGGCGTGCGCTGGGGGATCGGCGCGAAAATCGTCTACGCCTGGGTCTTCACGCTTCCCGCCTGTTTCGTCCTCGGCTGGATCCTGAGCGTGCTGACCTGGAGCCTGGGCTTGCACTGAGAAACCCACCCTCCCGATGGCTATTGAATGGATGCAGGTGGTGGCATGGGGAGTGATTTAGGCGAGATCCTAGTCCGCAATGGGCTGGCCCGGCCGGAGCAGGTCGACGAATGCCGGGCGGAGCTCGAATCGCTCCGCGCGCAGGGCCGGACGCCGCTCCCCAGCCTGACCGAGCTCCTCGT
>Ga0187893_10005045_pt1 | contig 24229 bp, 19 predicted proteins | sample MA1701074metaG_FD_139574 | JGI IMG/M metagenome (GOLD analysis project Ga0187893, IMG submission 139574) | White microbial mat communities from a basaltic lava cave in the Kipuka Kanohina Cave System on the Island of Hawaii, USA - MA170107-4 metaG ...
CGGCCAGCGCCGCGTCCTCCTCCGCCGCCGCGAGGCATGCGTCCCACGAGGCGTGGCGCATGCCGATCGTGAGGAAGTCGACGCCCTCGGGCCAGAAGCTGCGCAGGTACTTGAAACGCGCGGTCCGGATCCCGCGCGTGGGCATCGCGACGTCCTGGCGGTGGCGCGTGTGGGTGAGGAAGACCTGCTCGCGCAGAGGCGTCCCCGGCGCCTCGAGCGCCGCGCGGAACGAGCGGCCCTCCAGGCGGCCGGGAGCCGGCGCCCCGGCGAGCTCGAGCAGCGTCGGCATGAGGTCGACGAAGCTCACCATCCCGCCGCAGGTCGCTCCCGCGGGCGCCGCGGCGGGCCACCGCACCAGCAGCGGCAGGTGGATGCCGCCCTCCCAGAGCGTCGTCTTGTGGAACGGGAATTCCATGCCGTTGTCGGACAGGAAGACCACCACCGTGCGCTCGGCGACGCGCTGCTCCTCGAGCAGGTCGAGCAGCAGCCCGACTCCGCGATCGAGCCGCGTGATCGCGTCGGCGTAGCGCGCGAGCTCGGCGCGGACCTCGGGGCGGTCGGGCAGGAGCGCGGGAAGGCGGACGGCGCCCGGGTCGTGGAGACCCGCCACGCCGCCGAGCGCGCGATGGCGCGGATCGATCCCGGTCGAACGACGCATCCAGCGCGGCAGCTCCGCCTTCGCCTCCGCCGCCGTGAGCGGCCAGGGCCAGTGCGGATCGTCGAAGTTCACGTTGAGGAAAAAGGGCTTCCCTGCGGCGGCGCACTCCTTGACGAACGAGCGCGCCCAGCGCGCGATCGCGTCGAGGTCGCGGCCGCTCGAGAAGTCGCCGCTCGGCTTGAACAGGTCGAAGCGGAACTGCTCGATCGGCTCGAGGTGGGACTTGCCGAGCAGCGCCGTGCGGTAGCCGGCCTGCGCCAGCGTCCCCGAGAGCGTCGCCACGCCGCGCCGGACCGGCGTGAAGCCGTCGGCGCCGCTGCTGGTGCCGTGCAGGCCGGTGTGGATCGCGGCGCGCGCCGGCTGGCAGACGGCGGTGGGGGTGAACACCCGCGTGAAGCGCACCCCCTCGCCCGCCAGCCGGTCGAGGCGGGGCGTGCCGATCGTCGCGTTCCCGTAGCAGCCGAGGTCCTCGAGCGCCTGGTCGTCGCTCACGAGCAGGAGCATGTTCGGCGGCGGCTCCGGCCGCAGCGGCCGCGCCGCCGCGCCCAGTCGCGGGGAGCAGGCGGCGACGCCCGCCGCGGCCGCGCCGGTCGCCAGGAACTCGCGGCGCGAGAGGCGCCGCGGCGCCGGCAGCGCGTCCGGCGCGGTCACGCCGACTCTCCCAGCCGTCCGCAATGGAGGAGTCCGCGCGGATCGAGCTCGTGCTTGAGCGCGGCGGTCAGTCGCGCGACGCCGGAGCCGGGGGATGCCCGAGCCGCCGCGGCGCGTATCGACGCCGGGGCGGCGCGGAGCGCGACCATGCCCCCGAGCGCCTCGAACTCGCGGCGGAGCAGCGCGAGCCCCGGCGCGAGCGGATCCTCGGCGCCGCCCGCGGGCGTGACCTTGAGGAAGCCGGTCCCGCGCAGGAGCTCGAGCGCGACCTGGCCGGTCCCGAAGTGACCGAGCGCCGCCAGCACAGCGCGCAGCCGGCTCGGCGGGAAGTGGAGCGAGAGGTGAGTCGTCCTCGCGTCGTCCCCGCGCGAGCCGACCTGCTCGATCTGCCGGAGCGGCCGCGGTCGCGCCGGGCGCGCCTCGGGCTCGAGCACCTCGCGCCGCCACTCGCCGATCCGACCCGCGAGCGCCGAAGAGACGGTCGCGAGCTGGTCGAGCACGGCCGCGCGGGCGCCCTGGAAGCGGACCACGAGATCCCCGGCGACGCGGGCGGCGGAGAGCGGCCCGACGAAGTGCGCGCCGGCCGCCGCCACTCCGGGCTGCGCGAGCGCGTCGGCGGCCGCGACGATCGTCTCGGTCTCCTCCGCCTCCGCCCAGCCGACGAGATCCGCGGCCGGGAGGGGCCGCAGCCGCAGCGTCGCCGCGACGACGACGCCGAGCGTGCCGAGCGCCCCGTGGTGCATCTTCATCAGGTCGTAGCCGGCGACGTTCTTCACCACGCGACCGCCCGCCTTCGCGAAGGCGCCGTCCGCACCGAGCACCCGCACGCCCAGCAGATGATTGCGCAGCGTGCCGTGTCCGGACGCCACCAGGCTCGAGGCGGCCGACGCCACCAGCCCGCCGACGGTGACGCGTTCGGGATCGGGCGGCTCGATCGCCAGCCACTGGCGGTGGCGCGCCAGCTCGCGCTGCAGATCGGCGAGCCGGCAGCCCGCCTCCACCGTGATCACGAAGTCGGCGGGCGAATGCTCGACGACTCCGGCGAGACCGAGCGTCGAGAGCGCGAGGTCGGCGCGCGCGAGCGGGCGGCCGAGCCCGAGCGCCGTCCCGCCGCCGACGACCAGGAGCGCGCCGCCCGCGGCGCCCGCCTCGACGACGACGTCGCGCAGGGCCGCCGCGCTCTCGGGCCGCGCCAGCCGCGTCGGCGCCGCCGGACCCAGGTCGACCAGCTGGGCCGGCGACCAGTCGGCGGCCGCGGTGACGATCCCGCGCGCCTGGAGCCGGGCCGTCAGCTCGCCGCGCGGCGCCGCCGTCGCGCCCGCGCTCATCGCGTGACTCCCTCGATCGCCACGCCGGGGCGGAACTCGACGCACACCCGCGCGCCGGGCAGCACCTTGTCGGGGTTGCACAGTCCGAGCGGATTGAACGCGCGCCGCACCGCGGAGAAGACGGCGAGGTCGTCGTCGGAGAAGAGCAGCTTCATGGCGTCGCGCTTCTCCGCACCGATGCCGTGCTCGCCCGAGAGCGAGCCGCCCGCCTCGACGCAGGCGGCGAGGATCCGTTCGCCGGCGCGCACGACGCGCGCGACCTCGTCGCGATCGCGGCCGTCGTAGCTGATGTTGGGATGCAGGTTGCCGTCGCCCGCGTGGAAGACGTTGGAGAGGCGCACGCGCTCCTCGGCGGCGATCGCGCGCACGCGTCGCAGCACCTCGGGCAGCTTCGAGCGCGGGACGACGGCGTCCTGGACGTAGAGGTCGGGCGAGAGGCGGCCGAGCGCGCCGAACGCGCCCTTGCGCCCCTTCCACAGTTTCGTCCTCTCCTCGGGCGACGTCGCCTCGCGCGTCTCGAAGGCGCCGAGCTCCTGCCCGGTCCGGCGCACGCGCCGCGCGTCGTCGTCCACCTGCGACGGCAGCCCGTCGAGCTCCACCAGCAGCACGGCGTCGGCGTCCTTCGGGTAGCCGGCGGCCAGTACCGAGGCCTCGACCACCTGGATCGTGGTGTGGTCGAGCATTTCGAGCGCGGCGGGAAGGATCCCCTCGGCGACGATGCGCGTCACCATCTCGCAGGCGCGCTCGAGCTCGCGGAAGGCGAACAGGAAGGTCCGGATCGCGGTCGGGACGGGGGTGAGCCGCACCGTCAGCTCGGTGGCGATCCCGAAGGTCCCCTCCGAGCTCACGAAGGTGCCGACCAGGTCGATCCCGGGCGTCTCGAGCAAGGTCCCGCCGAGCCCGGCCACCTCCCCGTCGGGCAGCACCACCGTGAGCCCGAGCACGTGGTCGGTGGTCGTGCCGTACTTCATGGTGTGCGGTCCGCCCGAGTTCTCGGCCACGTTGCCGCCGAGCGTGCACGCAGTCTGGCTGGAAGGGTCGGGTGCGTAGTGCAGCCCATGCGGCTTCACCGCGGCCGAGAGGTCGGCATTGATCACGCCGCACTGCACGCGGGCGTGGCGGTCGCGCGCGTTCACGGCGAGGATCCGTCGCATGCGCGCCGTCTCGATCACGATCCCCGTCTCGCACGGCAGCGCCCCGCCCGAGAGCCCCGTCCCCGCGCCGCGCGGGACGAACGGCGTCCCGGTCGCGGCGCACCACCGCACGACCGCCGCGACCTCCTCGGTCGTCGCCGGGAGCACCACCGCGCGCGGCCGCCGGCGGAAGTGGGTGAGCCCGTCAGACTCGTAGGTGAGCAGGTCGGCTGCGCCCGCGAGGACGTGCTCCCGTCCGACGATCCGTTCGAGCTCCGGCAGCATGCGCCGCGATTCTGCCCCCGCGCGCCCTCACCGCAGCCACGAAAGCGCCCGCTCGACGCGCGGCGCGACCGGGGATCCGACGCAGCGCTCCGCGAGCGCCTCGAGCTGGTCGCGCACGGCGCCGCGCGACGCGTTCGGCCGCTCGAGCGCTTCGAGCGCGGCGAGGAGCGACTTCTCGACCGCGAGCTCCCGGGCGAACGCGGCGTCCTTCTTGAGCGCGAGCAGCCCCGCGGCCGCCTCGACGGCCGGCGGAAGACCGGCGAAGAGCTTCGTCACCTGCTCGAGCCGGGTGCGCGCCCGCGTCGGGTAGCCCTGCTCGCGAGCGAGCCGGCTCTCGTTCACCATGCGGGCGGCGCCCGCCTCGAGGTTCTTCACCACCGTCTCGGCCAAGGCGCGCCGCGCGGCGTCGGCGTCCTCGTCGGCCAGGATCCGCCGCGCGAGCGCCAGCGACTTGGGGTAGTCGCCCTTCGCGTAGGTCGAGAACTCGCGCGGCAGATCGGGGATCGCCTCGACCCACAGAGACTCGAGCAGCCGCTCGACCGTCTTCCCGATCTCGGCGGCGCTCTCGGCCGTCGAGTCGAATCCGTGCCACCGGACCACTCCCTCGCCGTCGAGCACGAGCGCCATCGGCGTGCCGTATCGGTCCGCGAGCCCGCAGATGCGCACCGATCTCTCGTCGCGGTCGCGCATGACCGGGAAGGTGTAGCCCTTCGACTCGAGCTCCCGGCGGATCTTCGACTCGTCCGCCATCCACGGGTACCGCTCCTTCTCGAACGCCGTGGCGATCGCCACCACCGCCACCCGATCGTCGCGCGCGTGGCGGTCCGCCAGCGCCTGCGCCGCGGGGAGCGCGTTGCTCCAGCAGCTCGGACAGCCGAGCTGGAAGATCTCGAGCACCACGACGCGGCCGCGCAGGTCGGCCGGACTCCAGCCGCGCCCCTGCAGCGGATGGGCGAGCTCGAGCGCGGGCAGCGGGCGGTCGAGGAGCGGGCTCCCCTGCGCGAGCGCGAGGCCCAGCAGCGCGCCGATCACCACCACCAGACCTGCTCGTGGTCGTCGACGAGCTGGGCGAGGCGCGTCTTGGGCACGAGCTCCACCTCGGGGATCAGCTCGTCCCGCTTGAGACCGTAGCGCCCGACGTCCTCGTGGACGGCGAGGATCGACACCCCCTTCTTCGCGAGCGCCGCGAGGTCCTCGTGCAGCCGCGGCGGCCGCGTCTGCTTCCTCTCCCCGAACGAGAGGCCGGCGGTGTCCTGCTTCCGGACCGCGCCGTTGACCGCGTTGCCGCGCAGCAGCAGGGTCAGGTCGGCGCCGTTGCCCTTGAGCACATGGAGGAACCAGACGACCGTGTCGTCCTGTTCCTCGATCGTCGCGCGGAATCCGGTCTCCAGGATCGAGAGCACCTTCTTCGCCATCGCCGTTCCTCGCGGAGGGGATCGTGGGGGAGGGGGCTTGGGGGGAGGGGTTCGGGGGAGGGGTTCGGGGGAGGGGTTTCCCGGGCGCGGGTCGGTCGCGCCCGCCGTCACCGGGTCGGGATCACGAGCGTGCTGGTCGCGCCATCGACGAACTTGAGGAAGTCGGCCGGGCTGCCGCGGCGAATGCCGGCGATCGACTCGCCCGCGCCGCGCTCGTCGACGCAGAGCCCGCAGTTCACCCAGTCGAGCTTCAGCCCCTTCGACTCGGCGGCGGCGGCGAGCGCCGCGATCCAGTCCTTCGGGTTGGGGTGGTCCTCCTGCGTCACGTCGCAGCCGTGCACCGCGTTGGCGTGCGGCTGCTGCTTCGCGAAGGGCAGGTAGACGGCGCCCTCGTAGGCGAAGACGTTGACGTGGCAGCCCTTGCGGATCGCGGCGTCGACCAGGCGCAGCGCCGTGGTGGAGCGCGCGTTCTCGTAGGGAGGATCCATCAGGAGGAACGTCAGCGTGGGTGCGCTCATCTCGCTGCTCCGCGTCAGTGCCAGATGACCTTCGAACCGTCGAGCATGCGATCGACGACGACGTCGATCGGCGCCGGCTTCGCTCCCGCCGCGAGCGGCGCCGTGATGCCGCGCTCCCGGAGAGAAAAGTCGTCGGCGAGCAGCTTCACGCCGCGCGCCGTCGCGCGGGCCAGCGCGTCCGAGAGCGCGCCCTGCCGCACCGGCAGGACGCCGTTCTGCACCAGGAACATCGAGACGTCGTGGCCGCGGCCGGCGAGCTCGGCGGCGAGCTCGTAGTTCTCGACGACGGCCGCCGCCTCCGCGGGCTCGCGCGACTCGATCAGCAGGTAGCGGGCCATGCGATCCTCCGGGAAACCGAGGGGAGGAATCATCCGCGCCGCACCGCGCCGCGGAAGTGGGTTCCCGGGGAAGGCGGCCCCCTTTTCCCCCGGCGCCTCGGGAATCCTCCTGATCCTCGGGGGGCTCCGCCGATAGGAGGCGCCGGAGCGGCGGACGGGCGCGCCAGACGCTCCAGGCGCGCCAAGCGCGCCAGGCGCTCCAGGACCGGTCGATGCCCCCCAGCGCAACCGATTCCATTTCCCCGAGGACTTCCCCGCCTCCCGGCGCGGCGCCGGTCGAGCCGGCCGATTCGTTCCCCGAGCGGGTGGGCGACTTCCACCTGATCCGGAAGCTCGGCACGGGACCGACCGGCGTCGTCTTCCTCGCGCGCCAGGAGTCGCACTCGCGCGACGTGGCGCTCAAGGTCGTCCGGCCCGGCCACTTCCGCGACGCGACGGAGCAGGAGCAGTTCCGGCGCGAGATCGAGGCGGTCGCGCGCCTCGGGCACGAGGGGGTCGTGCCGGTCCTCGGCGCCGGCGAGGAGGCGGGCGCGACGTGGGTGGCGATGGAGGTCGTCGAGGGCTGCACGCTCGCCGAGGCGCTCGCCGAGCTGCGCGGAACCGGGCGCGAGCGCAGCGCCGCCGCGCTCGCCGAGGCCGTCCGGCAGATCGTCCAGCGCAAGCTCGGCCGCACCGCGACGGTCGCCGGCCGCGACACGTTCGCCGGATCGTGGGTGCAGTGCTGCGTGCGCATCGTGCGCGACGTGGCCCGCGCGCTCGACCACGCCCACCGCCGCGGCGTCCTGCACCGGGACGTCAATCCATCCAACATCCTCCTCGATCTGCGCGGACGCGCGCGACTGGTCGATTTCGGGCTCGCCAGCCCCGAGGGCGTGCGCCGGCTCCCGGCGATCGGCGAGCCGCTGGGGTCGCTGCCCTACCGCGCGCCGGAGCAGATGCGACGAGCCGCGCGCGAGGTCGACGCGCGAACCGACGTCTACTCGCTCGGGGTGACGCTCTACGAGCTGCTGGCGCTGGAGCTGCCCCACTTCGACGCGGACGCGCGGCGCACGCGCGATCTCGTCCTGGAGGGCGAGCCGCTGCCGCTTCACGAGCTCGTCCCCGGCATCCCGTGGGACGTCGAGACCGTCTGCCTGGCGGCGATGGAGCGCGATCGCGAGCGCCGCTACCCGTCGGCCGAGACGTTCGCGCGCGAGCTCGAGAGCATCCTCGCGATGCGGCCGATCGAGGCGCGCCGCCCGGGTCCGGCGCTGCGGCTGCGACGCTGGATCGAGCGGCACGCCACGATCTCGATCGCGGTGCTGGCGGCGCTGGCGCTCAGCGTGGCGGCGCCGACCGTGGCCTGTCTCGCGCTGCGCGCCGAGCGCGACCAGCTCGCGGCGGCCAACCGCCTGCTCAAGCAGCAGGCCGACCGCGCTCAGGCGGCGCTCGAGGCGGAGCGGGCGCGGACGCGTGCGGCGCACGAGGGGCGGTGACGGCGGGGCGCGAACCGGGGGGATTCGCATCTCACGCGACGGCTGCCCGCAGCCCGGCCGCGCGATCAGGTCGGCCGGCCGGCGCGGGGTGCGCCCGGGCCGGGCTCCGCGGCCGGCGCGCGCTCGAACTGCGCCTCCTCGGTCGAGCCGCGCAGGGCGGAAGTGGAGCAGGCGCCGCCCGAGACCACCTGCGCGACGTCGTCGAAGTAGCCGGTTCCGACGAACGCCTGGTGCTTCACGGCCGCGTAGCCGGCGCTCTTCTCGAGCTCGAACTCGCGCTGCTGCAGGCGCGAGTAGGCGGCCATCCCCTCGTCGCGGTAGCCGCGCGCGAGCTCGAACATCGACGTGTTGAGCGCGTGGAATCCGGCGAGCGTCACGAACTGGTACCGGTAGCCCATCGCGCCGAGCTCGCGCTGGAAGCGGGCGATGGTGGCCTCGTCGAGATTGCGGCGCCAGTTGAAGCTGGGCGAGCAGTTGTAGGCCAGGAGCTTGCCGGGGTACTGCGCGTGCACCGCCTCGGCGAACTCGCGCGCCTCCTCGAGATCGGGGTGCGAGGTCTCGCACCAGAGCAGGTCGCACCACGGGGCGTACGCGACCGCGCGCGCGGCCGCGCAGGCGAGCCCGCCCTGGATGGCGTGGTAGCCCTCGGCGGTCCGCTTCCCGGTGAGGAACGGCCAGTCGCGCTCGTCGACGTCGCTGGTGAGGAGCGTGGCGGAGTCGGCGTCGGTGCGGGCCACGAGGAGCGTGGGGACGCCCAGCACGTCGGCGGCGAGCCGCGCCGCGCCCAGCTTCTGCACGAACTCGCGCACCGGCACCAGCACCTTGCCGCCCATGTGGCCGCACTTCTTGACCGACGAGAGCTGGTCCTCGAAGTGGACGCCGGCGGCGCCCGCCTCGATCATCGCCTTCATCAGCTCGAAGGCGTTGAGCACGCCGCCGAAGCCCGCCTCGGCGTCGGCCACGATCGGCGCCAGCCAGTCGACGTCGTCCCTCCCCTGCGCGTGGTGGATCTGGTCGGCGCGCAGCAGCGCCGCGTTGATGCGGCGCACCACGCTCGGCACCGAGTTGGCCGGGTAGAGCGAGAGGTCGGGATACATCTCGCCGGCGAGGTTGTTGTCGCCGGCGACCTGCCAGCCGGAGAGGTAGATCGATTCGAGGCCGGCCGCGACCTGCTGGATCGCCTGGTTGCCGGTGAGCGCGCCCAGCGCGTGCACGTAGGGCCGCTCGTGCAGCAGCCGCCACAGCCGCTCGGCTCCGCGCCGGGCGAGGGTGTGCTCGACCACGATCGAGCCGCGCAGCCGCAGCACGTCGGCGGCGCGGTAGGGACGCCGGACGCCGATCCAGCGCGCGTCGCTCTCCCAGCGCGCCTCGAGCGAGTGGGCGGGGTCGTGGCCGTTGTTCGCGGTGGTCATGGGTCTCTCCCGGAGGTCAATCGAGTCGTTCGTAGGCGCGGAGCGTGAGGAAGTCGGGCATCTGCGGCGCCGCGACCAGTTCGTCGCAGAGGCGGGCGGCCTGCTCGAGGCGCCGGGCCGGAGCGGGCGTCGCTCCAGGCGCGGCGCGCTGCGCCGAGAGCTCGGCCTCGAGAAGCTCGCGGAAGAGCTCGAGGGTGATCGGCCGTCCGTCGACCAGGCGGGCGCCGTGGCGGATCCACTGCCACACCTGCGCGCGGCAGATCTCGGCCGTGGCGGCGTCCTCCATCAGGTGGTGGAGCGGAACGCAGCCGACCCCGCGCAGCCACGCCTCGAGGTAGGCGTGGGCCACGCTCACGTTGGTCTCGAGCCCGACGTGGGTGATCCCTCCCGGCGGCGGCTCGAGCAGCTCGCGCTCGGTCGCGTCGACGTCGTCGCGCGCGACGTCGATCTGGTGCGGGCCGGCGATCCGAGCGTCGAAGACGCGCGCGGCGACCTCCACCAGCCCCGGATGCGCCACCCAGGTGCCGTCGTGGCCGTCGGCCGCCTCGCGCTCCTTGTCGGCGCGCACCTTCGAGAGCGCCGCCTCGTGCTTCGCCGGGTCGTCCCGGATCGGAATCTGCGCCGCCATCCCGCCCATCGCGTGGGCGCCGCGGCGGTGGCAGGTCCGGATCAGGAGCCGCGAGCAGGCGCGCAGGAAGCCGCGGTCCATCGTCATCTGCGCGCGGTCGGGGGTGATCCAGTCGGCGCGCGCCCGCAGCGTCTTGATCGCGCTGAAGATGTAGTCCCAGCGTCCGCAGTTGAGCCCGGCCGAGTGGTCGCGCAGCTCCCAGAGGATCTCGTCCATCTCGAACGCGGCCGGCAGCGTCTCGATCAGCACGGTGGCGCGCACGGTGCCGCGCGGGATCGACAGCGCCTCCTGCGCCAGCAGGAAGACGTCGTTCCACAGGCGCGCCTCGAGGTGGCTCTCGAGTTTGGGCAGGTAGTAGTAGGGGCCGCTGCCGCGATCGATCCGCTCGCGCGCGTTGTGGAAGAAGTCGAGGCCGAAGTCGAAGAGCGCGGCGCACGCCGCCCTCCCGTCGACCACGAGGTGGCGCTCGGGGAGGTGCCAGCCGCGCGGCCGCACCATGAGCGTCGCGAGCCGCTCGTTCAGGCGGTAGCGCCGGCCCTCGGGGCTGGTGAACTCGAGCGCCCTCCGCGCCGCGGCGCGCAGGTTGTGCTGCCCGCGCATGCAGTTGGCCCAGGTGGGCGAGTGGGCGTCCTCGAAGTCGGCCATGAAGACGCGCGCGCCGAGCTCCGCGCTGTTGAGAGCGTTGACGATCGTCTTGGCGTCGACCGGACCGGTGATCTCGACCCGTCGATCGAGCAGGTCCTTGGGCGGCGCGGCGACCCGCCACGCGCTCCCGCGGATCCCGGGGGTCGACGCGGGGAACGCCAGCCGCTCTCCGGCGTCGAGGGCCGCCTGACGCTCGGCGCGCCGCCTCAGGAGCCGGTCGCGGCGGTCGCGGAACTCGCGCTCGAGCCGCGCCACGAACTCGAGCGCGGCGGGTGTGAGGAGCGCCGCCTGCTCGGGAACGTGCGCTGCGCGAAGCTCGACGCCGTCGAGCGTGGTGGCCTTCATCCGCGAACTCCGGACCCGCGGCCCGCGGCGCACCGTGCGCGCGCGGGGAGGCCTCAGGGACTAGCGCGTCCGCCGGGGGACGCGCGGCCGGACGGCCGCGGCGGAGCGAATCGGGACGAGGTTTCCTCAGGCGGTGCGAGCGCCCGGAGCGCGCGCCGGGGGGATCAGAAGATGCAGCAGCTGCAGGCCGAGAGCAGCGCCGCCCCGAGCAGCAGCGCGCCGGCTCGGACGAGGGAGCGCGGCGCGCGGCGGGCGGTGAGGGGCGGGCGTGGCATTCGGCGTCCTCGCGGAGGGGCGCGCGAATCTACCACGCCGGTCAGCGCAGCTTGAACCGCAGCACGAGCCGGTCGTCGCCGGCCGCGCCGAGCTCGAACTCGGCCGCCGTCGTGCTTTGCTCGGGCACGTGGAGGTGAGCCCGGTAGCGGCCAGGCGCCAGGCCGACGAACTCGAATTCGCGGCTCCCCGCCTCGAGCTGCGCCCACGCCACCTGCTCGTAGCGCCTTTCGTCGTGCGTGGCGACGACGTCGAGCCAGATTGGAGCGTCGCGGCCCGGATCGGGGGTGATCTCGAGGCGCCCCGCGCAGGCGACGCCGCGGTCGAGGCGGAGCGTGATCGGCGCGGCGGCCGGAAGCTCCGACTCGACCGACGCGCGGCCCAGGCGCGGGTGGAAGCCGACGACCCGGTAGCGCCCCGGCCGCGGCAGCTCGAGGCGGGCGATGCCGCTCTCGTCGGCGACCGCGCGCACGCTCTGCCATTGCACCTGGCCCGGGCCGTGCTCCTCCTTCCACTCGACTGTCACCATCGCCCCTTCCGCCGCGCCGCCGGGGCCGGCGACGACGATCTCCTCCGATGCGAAATCGAAGAAGACCTCGACCACGCGCTCCTCTCCCGCCGTCAGCTCGAACCACTCGTGGTGGAGCGGAGTCCGGTGCCGGTCGAGTGCCGGGTCGTCCGTCTCTTCGCACCGCTCGATCGAGAGGTTCACGAAGCCCGGGGGGATCTTCTCGATCGCGAAGCGCTCGCCCGCGCGCACGTCGACCCGGCGACGGCGTTCCTCGGTCTCGCCCGCGCCGGAGGAGTGGACGCGCACCCGGAAGGATCCGCTGCCGTCGCGCACCCGCACCATCCCGCGGATGGCCGCCGGCCGGCCGGCCGCCTCCGGATCGACGTCGATCTCGAGCTCGCAGGTCTCGCCGGCCGCGAGGGTGACCTGTCCGCGGCGCGCCGGAGCGCCGGCGCGCGCCGCTCCCACGACGCCCGGCAGTGCCTGCTGCGGGTCACCGGCGAAGAGACGCGGGATGAGCTCCCACATGCGCTCGCCGGGCTCGAGTCCCGAGAGCGTGAAGGTCCCGTCGGCGCCCGCCACCGCGAAGCGCGGCGGCGCGTCGTCGATGTCCACGCGGTCCTCGGGGTTCTCCGACGCCCGGATGGCCGCCTGGAGCAGGAAGAGCATCGGCACGGCGAGCGGTCGGCCGCCGTCGTGCACGAAGCCGCGCAGCGTCGCCCCCGGCCCGAGCGCGACGTCGACGCGCGCGCCATCGGCCGGGAGCGCCGCGAGGTCGACGACGCGGCGATCGACGGCGAAGGCCGGGTGGAAGACGCGCAGCCCAAGCGGCGCCGGCGGGACTCCGGAGAGGCGCGCCACCCCGAGCGCGTCGGTGCGGCGCTCGATCAGCGGAGGCGAATCGGGGCCGCCGGTCGCGACGCTCACCTCCGCGTGCTCCACCGGCGCGCCGTCGCGCCCGTCGGTCACGTGCACGAGGAGCTCGAGCGCGGGAGCGAACTGAAGCGTCGCCGCGCGCGCGTCGGCGTCGAGCTCGACGTCGGCCATGGCGGGCGCGAAGCCGGGCGCGCGGCCCACGAGGCGCCAGCGGCCGGCCGCGAGCCCGCTCACGCGCAGGCGCCCGTCGTCCACCTTGGTGACGCTCGAAGGTGGGACGCGCCGCAGCGGAAGCAGCGCGAACGCGGCGGAGGGGAGGAAGGGCTGCACCCACAGCTCGGCGTCGGGAACGACGCCGCCGCCCCGGCGCTCCAGCGCCACGTCGAGCGGGATCTCCGCCGGCAGGGTGATCACGACCGGCTCGCTGCCGTCGACGATCGGGCTGAACGTGAAGCCGGCGTCGCCCTCGCGGCGCGCCGCCGCGACGAAGGAGTCGGCGCCGTCGGCGAGGTGATCGATCGAGAAGGAGCCGTCCTCGCCGCTCGTGGCGGCGAAAGCGATCGCGAGGTCGGCGGCGCCGAGGTGGGCGCCGCCCACGACGCGCGCTCCGGCCACGGCGGCGCCCGCGGCGTCGACCACGCGGCCCGCGAGGGCGCGGCCGCGCGAGAGCTCGATCGTCCCCACGTCGCGGTCGCGCCGGCCGGTGGGCGCGGGCCCGCTCCACGCGCCCGTGAACCCCTCGCGATCGACGACGAGCGCGGCGAGCCCCTGCGGGACGCCGGCGAGCTCGAACGTCCCGTCGGCGCCGCTGAACGCGGTGGGGAAGGGGAGCCGCGCCTCCCACTCCCGCAGCTCGGGAGGGATCTCGAAGAGCAGCGGAGGCAAGTCGGCGTCGGTGCGGACGTTCATCAGCGCGGCGATGCGCGCGAGGTCGGCGACGCCCGGCTGGAAGAGGAACGCCGGGAAGAGCGTGGCGCGCACGCGCGCCCGCTCGACCGGCGCGCCCGCGCTGTCGACGACGCGTCCCCTCCAGGTGACGAACGGCGAGAGGACGACGTCCCCGAGGTCGGCCACGCTGCCCGACGCGAGCGTTCGATCGACGAAGCGGAGCGTGCCGCGCGGCCCGCCCACGTCGATCGCGAGCGCGTGGAAGGCGGTGCCGAGCGCGCCGTGCAGCTCGAAGCGGCCGTCCTCGCCACTCGAGCCGCGCGCGCAGACGGGCGCAGGCACCTGCGGCGGTCGGGCGCCGAGCGCCGAGTCCCAGTCGCCCAGGATCCGTCCCATGGCGAGCTCGAGCAGCTCGACGGCGAGGCCGGCCGCCGGCGTTCCGTCCTCCTCGACGAGGCGGCCGCGGATCCCCGAGAGGGCGCGGCGGTAGGACTCCGGCGCCGTCGCGGTCGGACCGGGCGTCGCGGCAGCGCGGGGCGACTCCGCCTCGCGGCGCTCGGCGGCGGCGAGCGGCTCCACGGCGGCCGGAGCGGCCGCACCATCGAGGCGGCCGTGGCCGGCCGCTGCCGCCGCAGGCGCGACCTCGTCGGCCTCCTCGCGCAGGAACCACCATGACAGCCAGCCGGCGCCCGCGGCGGCTGCGACCAGGGCGGCGGCGGGCAGCGGGCGCTTCAACGTCGCTCCTCCTTCATGATCGGGCTCGATCGGGCCGGAGTGCGGGCGGGAGTCTAGCCCCCCTCGCGGCCCCCGGGCCCGTCGAGACGCGCCGCGGATTCCCGGCCCCTCCATGCGAGGATCGGGGCGCGCCGCCGCAGCCGTGCCGGCGTGGCGCTCGCGCTTTGCGGTGCGCGCGGCCCGTGGTTCCCACCCGGAAAGGAGCTCGATGACCGCCGCCGCGCCGGCCGCACCCGTGATCGTGCTCGAGGGCGTGACCAAGACGTTCGGGAATCACGTCGCGGTGGACGACGTCTCGCTGCGCATCCCGCGCGGCTCCGTCTACGGCTTCATCGGGCCCAACGGAGCGGGCAAGACCAGCACGATCCGCCTGATCGTGCACATCCACCTGCCCGACCGCGGGCGGGTCGAGGTGTTCGGGCGTCCTGCCGGGCGCGAGACGGCGCGCCGCGTCGGCTACCTGCCCGAGGAGCGCGGCCTCTACCCGAAGATGAAGGTGCGCGACCTGATCCACTACTTCGGGAAGCTCAAGGGCTGCTCGAGGGGGGAGCTGCGGACGCGCGCCGACGCGTGGCTCGACCGCCTCGGACTGCTGCCGTGGAAGCTCAAGCGCTGCCAGGAGCTCTCCAAGGGGATGCAGCAGAAGGTGCAGTTCATCGCCACCGTGATCCACGAGCCGGAGCTGCTGATCCTCGACGAGCCCTTCTCCGGCCTCGACCCGGTGAACGCCGAGACGCTGCAGAAGATCCTCGAGGAGTTCCGCGCGGCGGGGCGCACGGTCATCTTCTCGACCCACGTCATGGAGCACGCCGAGAAGCTGTGCGACGCGGTCTTCATGATCTGCCGCGGCCGCAAGGTGCTCGACGGCACGGTCGAGGAGATCCGCGCGCGCTTCCGCGAGGACGTCGTGGAGGTGGCGGGCGAGGGCGAAGCCGACGCCTTCCGGCGCCTGCCCGGCGTGAGGGCCGTGCACGACCGCGCCGGGCGCGTCGAGATCGAGCTGCAGCGCGGCGCCGACCCGCAGCGGCTCCTGCAGGAGGCGCTGCCGCGCTTCCGGGTCAGCCGCTTCGAGATCCGCGCGCCGCGGCTGCACGACATCTTCGTGAAGATCGCCGGCGAGGACGGCGGCCTCGGCGGCGGCTCCGCCGCGAAGGGGGAGTGAGCACCATGCTCGCCGGCATCTGGCAGGTCGCCGTCCGCGACTTCAACGCGGTGGTGCGCACCAAGGGCTTCGTGATCGGACTGCTCTTCATGCCCGCCGTGATGGGGGCGAGCGTCCTGCTGCCGCGGCTGCTCGCCCGGTTCGGCGAGCAGGGGGAGCGGCGCTACGCCGTCGCCGACTTCACCGGGCGCCTCGCGAACCCGATCGCGGAGAAGGTGGCGGCCCGCAACGCCGAGCCGGGGCGCCGCCTCACCGTCGCGCTCGAGCACGTCGACGTCGCCGCCCGCGGCGGAGACGCGGGCGGTTTCGCGACCGCGCGCGCCGAGCTCCAGTCGGGACTGGTCGACCGGATCCGCGCCCGGGAACTGTACGGATTCGTGATCCTCGGCCCGCGCGTCCTCGACCTCGCGGGCGCTCCGGAGCGCGGAGCCGCCTTGCGCGGCGAGGAGGCGGGCGTCGCCTACGGCGCCGTCTCGCTCACGACGGGCGACCTCAAGAACGTGCTGCGCGACGCCGTCGTGGACGTCGTGCGCGAGACCCGGCTGGCCGAGCAGGGGGTCGATCCCGCGCTCATGCGCCGGATCTACGAGCGGCCGGCCTTCGACGAGTTCGTGGTGAGCCGGCGCGCCGACGGCGAGGGGGCGGTCAAGTCGAGCACGGCGCAGGAGTCGTTCGTGGCGATGGGCCTGGTGATCCTGCTGCTGATGGGCGTGATGCAGTCGGCCGGGATCCTGCTCACGTCGACCATCGAGGAGAAGAGCAATCGCGTGGTCGAGGTGCTGATGTCGTCGATCTCGCCGTTCCAGCTCCTGGCCGGGAAGGTCGTGGGCGCCTGGCTCACGGGGCTGGTCATGCTGATCGCGTGGGGCGGAGGCGCCGCCTTCACCGCCGACCACTTCGGGGTCCTGCGCGCCGAGGTGATCTCCGCCGGCAATGTCGCCTGGTTCGTCTTCTTCTTCCTGACCGGCTACCTGCTCTTCGCGGCGCTCTACGCCTCGATCGGCGCCATGTGCAGCTCGATCCAGGACGCGCAGAACATGATGCTGCCGGTGATCGTCCTCATCATGATCCCGATGTTTGCGATGGCGCACGTGCTGGAGCACCCCGACAGCAGCCTTTCGATCGGCATGAGCTGGTTCCCGTTCTCGGCGCCCTTCGTGGCGCCGATGCGTCTGGCGCTCTCGCCGCCGGCGCCGCAGTGGCAGGTCGCCGTGGCCGCCGCCATCGTGGTCGTCAGCGCCGTGTTCCTGATGTGGCTGGGCGGGAAGATCTTCCGCACCGCGATCCTCATGACCGGGAAGCCGCCCCGTCCCTCCGAGATCTGGAGGATGCTGCGGGAGGCGTGAGGGGGGAATCATGCTCCGATGGGCGATCGCCGGGTGGCTCGCGACGGCCGGCGAGTCGGCGTGCGAGCGGGACGTCGCGTTCGCGCTCGCGGAGCTGCCGAGGCGGTGCGCGCCGCTGCTCGAGCTCAAGGGCGTCGACTGGAAGCGCGTCTCCGCCGAGATGACGGCGGCCGCGGCCGCGGCGAAGGACGACTCCGACCACCTGCTGGTGCTCTGCCGGCTCGTCGCCCGCCTCGAGGACGGGCACGTGGAAGTGCGGCCCGCGGGGGCGGCGAGGCAGGTCGAGCTCCCGGCTCCCGCGCGCCCCGAGCTCGGCGGACCCGGCCTCTTCCTCTGCCGCTCGGGGGAGAAGCTGCTGGTGAAGAACGCCTGGCGGTCGGCCGGCGACGGCGGGATCCGTCCGGGCATGGAGGTGGCGAGGATCGACGGCCTGCCGGCCCTCGAGTGGATGGCGAAGCGGGTCGAGGCGCTGCGCGACCTCCAGGGCTTTTCCACCGACCAGCAGGCGTGGTTCTTCGCCTGCCACCAGGGACTCGCGCTGCCCAAGGGGACGAAGCTCGAGCTCGACCTCAAGGATCTCAAGGGGAAGAAGCTCGCGCGCAGCGTGCGCTGCGAAGACGCCAACCAGACGCCGCAGGGGGCGGCCTTCTTTCCCGAGAAGCTCGAGACGACGAAGGACCTGAAGTACGGCCGCACGGCGGCGGGCTTCGGCTACGTGCACGTGCGCCGGTCGCCGGGCGATCTGCCCGAGCAGATGGACGCCGCGCTCGCGGGGCTGGCGCCGCTGCGCAAGCTTCCCGGGCTCATCCTCGACTTCCGCGGCAACTCGGGCGGCGGATTCGACCACGACGCGCTCTTCGGCCGCTTCGTTCCCGCCGGCAGGACGGTGAGCTTCGGGAAGAGCTACGCGAGCGCCGGCCCCGATCCCTACGGCGGACCGGTCGTGGTGATCGTCGACGCCACGGTGCGCAGCGCCGGAGAGACCGCGGCCGGCATGTTCAAGGAGGACGGCCGCGCCTGGATGATCGGGGAGAGCGCCACGGCCGGCATGTCCTCGCAGAAGGAGACGATCGAACTGCCGAGCGGGAGGTTCTCCCTCTACGTCTCGGTCGCCTCCAACAAGGGACGATTCAACGACGGCCGCGGCATCGAGGGGATCGGCGTGATCCCGCACGAGCTGGTGAGCTTCGCCGCGAAGGACCTCGACGCCGGCGTCGACACGTTGATCGCGCGCGCCGAGGCGGTCCTTCGCAGGTTCACCGCCGCGAAGGTCCCCTACGACCCCGGCGACTTCGGCTGGAAGTAGCCGGCGGCGCGGCGCCGGACGCTACGCCCCCGCGTAGATCGCGACGCCGAGGGCCGCCGTCGCCGCGAGCAGCACCATGATCTGCACGATCAGTCCGAAGTTCACGCGCAGGTTGCGCCACGACAGCGAGCGCAGCAGCAGGATCAGCGCGTAGGACTTCGCGATGCGCGCGAGCCGCAGGTCGCGCTCCGTGGCGCCCGCGCGGCTCCGCGTGACGTCGCGGATCCACAGCCAGCTCGCCGCCACCCACTGCACGAACATCCCGGTGAAGATCAGCGTGAGGAGAAAGCGGAACGAGACGTAGGGCTCGACGTGCGCCGCCAGCCAGTCGACCAGCCCGCGCATCACCCGTTCCCCATGTAGCGCTGCTTGACCAGCAGGTAGGCCAGCGAGACGAGCGCCATCAGGACGACGAAGAGCAGCGTCCAGCGCAGCGCCACCAGCTTCCAGTAGAGCTCGCGCTGCAGGCGCGCCTCGAGCAGCTTCTCGACCTCCTCGAGCTTGTCGTCGATGCGCTTCTCGATCAGGTCGAGGAAGATCTTGGCCTCGAGCTTGACCTTCTGCAGCGTCTCGTCGGCGAGACCTCCGGCCACCACGCGGGCCTCGTCGATCTTGCGCTTGACGTAGGCGTCGACCTCCTCCTTCGCGACTTTGCCGACGTCGTTCGAGAGCAGCGCCTTGGGGTCGCGCAGGAGCTCGAGCCCCTCCTTGAGCTTCCTCACTCCGTCCAGCAGTCCCACCCGTGAGGCTCCTCGCCGCGACGACGTCCCGATTCTGGCCGATCGCGCCCCGATCCGGCCATCGGGGGTCGCGGGCGCGGGATTCGGGCCGGGAAGCGCCGTCCGCCGCCGGAGCGGCGGATGGCGAGGGTGATGGGACTTGAACCCACGGCCTCCAGCGTGACAGGCTGGCGCTCTAAACCAGCTGAGCTACACCCCCGCGGATGGTGCGCGGGACGGTCGGACGAGCGGGTCCGTCCGGCCCGAGGAGCGCGGGAACATAGAGCGCGGCCGCGCGGCGCGCAACCGCCTCTACAATGCCCGGCCCGTCCACACGAGAGATCCAGTGCCTCGCAGCCCCCGCGCGCCAGCCGCTCCTCGTCCGATCGTCTCCATCACTCGGCGCGTGGAGTTCGCGGCGGCCCATCGCCTCGAGAACCCGCGCCTCTCCGACCGGATGAACCGCCGGCTCTACGGTCCCTGCGCGCACAAAGGCGGCCACGGCCACAACTACGTGCTCGAGGTGACGCTTCGCGGCGAGGTCGATCCCGCGACCGGGATGCTGATCGACCTCAAGCGGCTGAAGGCGGTGCTGGAGCGCGAGATCGTGAGCAAGTGCGACCACCGCAACCTGAATTCCGATCCCGACTTCCTGCGCGGCGTCATCCCCACCGCGGAGAACGTGGCGGTCGCCTGCTGGCGCGTGCTCGAGCGCCGGCTCCCGCGGGGCCTGCTCCACCGCGTGCGGCTGTTCGAGTCGTCGCGCAACTTCGTCGACTACGACGGCCCCGGCGGCGGGATGCGCAACGGGAGCGCACGGTGACCGATCGGACGCCGTCGCTCCTCGTCACCGGCGGCGGGAGGGGGATCGGGCGGGCGACGGCGCTCCGCTTCGCGCGCGAGGGGTGGGGGATCGCGCTGCTCGCGCGCAGCCGCGGCGAGGTCGCCGCGACCTGTGCCGACGTCGAGGCGGCGGGCGGCCGCGCGCTCGCCGCGGCGGGCGACGTCACGCGCGAGGAGGAGGTCGAGGCGGCGGTCCGGCTCGCGGAGGAGCGCTTCGGGGGGATCGACGTCCTCGTCAACAACGCCGGTCTCTTCCGCGTGCGGCCCCTCGCGGAGCTCGACGCCGCCGCCTGGCGCGCGACGATCGACACGAACCTCACCGGCGCCTACTTCGCGACACGCGCCGTCGTGCGCCGCATGCTGGCGCAGGCCGCCCCGCGCGGGAACGGCGCGAGCCGCGTTCGCGCGATCGTGAACGTCGCCTCCGAGGCGGCGCGCAAGGGCTTCGCCGGCTCGACGGCCTACTGCGCGAGCAAGTACGGGCTGCTCGGTTTCGGCGACGCGCTGCGCGAGGAGCTGCGGCCCCTCGGCATCCGCGTCCTCAACGTGCTCCCCGGCCAGGTCGACACGCGCGCGTGGGACGGGTGCGGGCTCGACCTCGAGCGGCTCGGGATCCGGCGCGATCGCATGCTGCGGCCCGAGTCGGTCGCCGATGCCATCGCGCACGCGGTCCTCGCCCCGGGAGCGGCCGTCGCCGAGGAGATCCTGCTCAAGCCGCTCTGACCCGGATCCCCGGGACGCGGCGGCGATCCGCTTCCATGAAACCCCGCCGGGGAGGCCGCCGTCGAAGGCGCGCGCGGTCCGATCCGGGCCGCATCCTCCGCGGAACGGAATATCATTCCCCCCTTCGGTCGCGGCGATCGAGTCCGAGTTAACGAAGGGCTTCGTCGTCGACCCGTCGCCCGATCAAGAGGTCCCGGCTTGAACGTCGCACTCCTCCCCGCCGCGGCACCGCTCGTCGCGGTGCTCGTCGGTCTCGCGCCGCAGCAGGCCGCCGCTCCGGGCAAGGACGAGGTCGGCATTCCTCCGGACGCCGGCGCGCGCAGACCCAAACCCTCCGCCGAACCCGACGGGAAGTGGCTGATCGCCGACTGGCCCGCGACCCGGTTCCGCGAGGTCGCGAAGGAGTCGGGCATCGACTGCCTGAACATCTCGGGCGCGCCCGACAAGCCGCGCCTGATCGACACGCTGGGCTGCGGGATGTGCTGGTTCGACTACGACGGCGACGGCTGGCTCGACCTCTTCATCCCCAACGGGAGCACCTTCGAGGCGGTGACGGGCCGCGTGGCGAAGACGACGCAGCCCGACGGAACGGTGACGGAGGCTCCCGTCAGGAACGAGTTCTCCGACCGCCTCTACCGCAACCGCGGCGACGGGACCTTCGAGGACGTGACCGAGAAGGCCGGCGTGAAGGACGACCGGTGGGGGATCTCGGCGGCGGCGGGCGACTACGACAACGACGGGGACGACGACCTGTTCGTCTGCAACTTCGGGCCGTGCTTCCTCTACCGAAACAACGGCGACGGGACCTTCACCGACGTCGCCGCCGAGGCGGGGGTGCAGTTCGGCAACGTCACGCCCGGCGCCGCGTGGGGCGACGTCGACGGGGACGGCGACCTCGACCTCTACGTCTCGGCCTACCTCGACTTCGATCCCGACAACCCGTGGCCTCCGTTCGCCAAGACGATGCGCGGGATGAAGGTGATGCTCGGCCCGCAGGGGCTGGCCGGCGCCGCCGACCGCCTGTTCCGCAACGAGGGCGACGGCCGCTTCACCGACGTCTCCAAGGAGGCGGGCCTTCGCGTGGCCGAACGCGAGTTCGGCTTCACCATCCACATCGTCGACCTCAACCAGGACGACCTGCCCGACATCTTCGTCGCCGACGACATGACGGTGAACCACCACTACCGCGCGGTTCGTCCGGGGAAGTTCACGCCGAGCGGCTCGGAGAGCGGCCTCTCGGTCGACCGCAACGGCGACATGAAGGCGTGCATGGGGGTGGCGATCGCCGACCTCAACGACGACCTCATCCCCGACCTCTTCATCACCAACTTCTCGGCGCAGACCAACGACCTCTACCTCTCGCAGGGCGACAACCTCTGGGAGGAGGATCCGGCCCCGACCGAGCGTGCCCATCGCTCGGTGCCCGACGTGGGCTGGGGCACCGGCTTCTTCGACTTCGACCTCGACGGCGACGAGGATCTCGTGCTGTTCAACGGCCACGTCTTCCCGCAGGTCGAGACCGAGAAGAACAGGGTGCAGGAGTACTACCAGCTCCCGATGCTCTACCGCCGCGACGGGCCGCTCAAGTTCAGCGACGCGGCGAAGGCGGCCGGCCCCGATTTCCACGTGCGGCGCTGCTGCCGCGGCGCCGGGTTCGCCGACTACGACGAGGATGGCGACGTGGACATCGCGCTGTTCGAGATGGACCGGCCGGCGCTGCTGCTGCGCAACGAGACCGAGAGCAAGGGGCGCTTCCTGCGCGTGCAGCTCCTGGGCACGACCATCAACCGCAACGCCTACGGGTCGCGCGTCGTCGTCGAGGCGGGCGGCCGCCGCCACACCCGCTGGGTGCTCGGCCAGGGCTCCTTCATCAGCCAGAACGATCCGCGCGCGCACTTCGGGCTCGGGCTCGCCGACTCGATCGACCGCATCACCGTGCGCTGGACCGGCGGCAAGGAGGAGGTGATCGAGGGGCCGCTCGGCGTCGACCGCACCATCGTCATCAAGGAAGGCATGGGGAAGGTGGGCGAGCTCCTGCCGGCGCGCACCGACGAGAACGGAACGCGGCTCCCGGCCCAGGTCTGGACCCGCGCGATGACCGCGGCGCTCGCGCAGCGATGACGGCCCGCGCCGCCGCCTGCGCGGCGACCCTGCTCATGGGATCGCAAGCGGCGCCGCAGTCGGACCCCTCGTGGGAGCTGCGCGACTGGCCGGCCATCCGCTTTCGCGACGTCGCGAAGGCGTCGGGGATCGACTGCACCAACCGCTCGGGCGATCCGGAGAAATCGCGCTTCATCGACGGGAACGGCTGCGGGCTGACGTGGCTCGACTACGACGGCGACGGCTGGCTCGACCTCTTCGTCCCCAACGGCAGCACGCTCGAGGCCGTGATGGGCCGGGCGAAGAACGACGCCAGCGACCGTCTCTACCGCAACCGCGGCGACGGGACGTGCGAGGACGTGACCGAGCGGGCGGGCGTGAAGGACGACCGCTGGAGCTTCTCCGCGGTCGCCGGGGACTACGACAACGACGGCGACGCCGACCTCTACGTCTGCAACTTCGGCGCGAACTTCCTCTATCGCAACCGCGGCGACGGCACCTTCACCGACGTCGCGGCCGAGGCCGGCGTGCAGTTCGACGGCGTCACTCCCGGCGCCGCATGGGGCGACGTCGACGGCGACGGGGACCTCGACCTCTACGTGGCCGCCTACGTGAAGTTCGACCCCGAGCGCCCCTGGGCCCCCTTCGCGCGCCGCATCCGCGGCCTGAGGGTCGCCCTCGGGCCGATCGGGCTCGACGGCGCCGCCGACCGCCTCTTCCGCAACGAGGGCGACGGCCGCTTCACCGACGTGAGCGCGGAGGCGGGGCTGCGCACGAGCGAGGCCGACTACGGGCTCACCGTGCTGATGGCAGACCTCGACGGCGACGACCTGCTCGACGTCTTCGTCGCCAACGACATGACTCCCAACCACTTCTACCGGCAGCTCCGCCCCGGCCGCTTCAAGCCGAGCGGCTCCGGCAGCGGCCTCCTCCTGAGCGGCGACGGGGACTCGCAGGCGTGCATGGGGATCGCGATCGGCGACCTCAACGACGACCTGCTGCCCGACCTCTTCGTCACCAACTTCTCGGCGCAGACCAACGCCCTCTACCTGTCGCAGGGGGACGGCGTCTGGGAGGACACGCCGGGGCCGGTGGAGCGCGCCCGCAGCGCGATGCCCTACGTCGGCTGGGGCACCGGGTTCTTCGACTTCGACCTCGACGGCGACGAGGACCTCGTCGTCTTCAACGGCCACGTCTACCCGCAGTTCGAGAGCGAGCGTCCGCGCGTGCAGCGCTACCTGCAGCCGCCCATCCTCTACCGCCGCGACGGCCCGCTGCGGTTCTCCGACGCGTCGGCGCAGGCGGGCGCCGACTTCGACGTCGAGCTCTGCGCGCGCGGCTCCGCCTTCGCCGACTACGACGACGACGGCGACGTCGACATCGCGCTGTTCGAGATCGACCGGCCGACGCGGCTGCTGCGCAACGACACCGGCGGCGGGAGCGCGCGCCGCGGCCGCTTCGTGCGCGTGCAGCTGCTCGGCACGACGGTGAACCGGGACGCCTACGGCTCGCGCATCGTGCTGGAGGCGGGGGGGCGGCGCCACGTGCGCTGGGTGGTGGGCCAGGGCTCGTTCCTGAGCCAGAACGATCCGCGCGCCCACTTCGGGCTCGGGTCCGCCGAAGGCGTCGACCGCATCACGGTGCGCTGGCCCGGAGGCCGCGAGGAGGTGATCGAGCCGACGCGCGACGCCGGCGGCGGCCTCGTCCCGATCGCCGTCGACCGCACCCTCGTCATCCAGGAGGGGCGGGGGATCGTCGCGCAGCTCACCGGCGAGCCGGCCGCCGGCGATCCCGAGGCGCGTCGCGCTCCGCAGCTCCTGCCGCGCCGTCGCGCAGACGAGCTCCATGCCGCCGAGAAGGCGGCGCGCGCCGATGCGCCGGCGGCCCCGGCCGGCGGCCGCTGACCGGCCGGTCAG
>Ga0187893_10005046_pt1 | contig 24226 bp, 17 predicted proteins | sample MA1701074metaG_FD_139574 | JGI IMG/M metagenome (GOLD analysis project Ga0187893, IMG submission 139574) | White microbial mat communities from a basaltic lava cave in the Kipuka Kanohina Cave System on the Island of Hawaii, USA - MA170107-4 metaG ...
CGCTGAATCTGCTGGTAGCACTTCGTGAAAGTCTTTTTGATCAAGCTGGAGCGAATCCTGACTGCCAAGGATGAAAACAGGCACATTATTTCCCTTCCAGCGCTTGATTATTGGCAGTGTTTCATTTTTGTGATACTCGTATCTATCATGAAACTCCATTTCTCCGTGATCATTGTAGGTGCTTGTTTCTTCCAACCTGCCGTCAGGAGAGTAGTTACTCCATTTTCCAATTGAAGTCCCTACATGGTCATAAAGGTACCTTGCTTGAACATTGCCATCAGGAAAGTAATAAATCCACTCTCCGGTTTGTTTGGTATCTAAGCGGGTGGAGTCATTTGGGTCATACATAGCTGGGAACGACGGATAGTTCAAGAACAACTCTTCAACAGATACTTTCGTCTTGACCATGCGATAGTGACCAATTGATGATACCTGTCCATCGGGATGGTATTTTACCTGCTTGCCGGCCTTTATACTATCCCTTCTGTCGTACACCCATTTTAGCAGAGGGGAAATGCGTGGTTTTGGCGAGGTAGTGAACGTGTACTCCTTTGTCCAATCGCCGGTACTCGTCAGAATCTGACCAAGCACGAGCGTCGAATCAGATAGTGAATAGATTGAGTAGGCGCCACTCAGTACGTTCCTGGAGTTAGGACGGTTTGTTGGGGATATCTTTAGATATTGCTCATTCACTATGGCCCAGGTTCCATCTGCGATGTAGCCGGGATTGTACTCTCCGTTGCAACTAAATTCAACGTTCTTTTCGCAGTCCTCAAATTCATCCCAAACACTCCTTCTAGTTTCAACCATTCGGAGGCAGTGCCATTTTTTTCCGCACAATGCGGCGTGGAGATCTGCGGTAATGGCCAGGGCCTTAGGATCCTTAACATGAACATTTCCGGTGATTTGACTCCATGCGACAGGAACATTTGCCAGGCTCAATACCAGAATTGTTTTAAGAAAATGGCACATAAGCTGGGGCAAATTCCAATTGGGCGACCGATACTAAGATAGGTTTTAATGTCGAGGCAAGCCAGACTACACAATCGCTTCACCCAACACCTTTCCAAAAAAGTCACGTTTTCCAGACATGGCCCTATGACGGTGCCGTCCAATCAAACTCATACATTGAGTGAATTGATTTCATATGGAACTGGAAGATGACGATGCCAAAAAAGATGTCCGTACCATGCCCCTTTTCAAGAAAGGAAAGGAGATTTACGATGTAGTCCATCAAATAGGAAAACTGATCCCCGAGGATAATGAACACCTGCAGGACATCAGGGGACAGATGATGGGAGACGCGGCGCTCCTCACGTTAAAAATTGCTGGCGCGGAGGCGGCCGGACTCTACGACATCAAGATGGAGGCAGCGGCCATTATCAGAAAGGCAGCCAATGACCTGAAGATTACAAATCACAGCCTTGAGATGTTCGGGTTTAAGGAGGTCAGGTACTTCCAGATTGTACGCGATCTAATCGAGGAGTATCGCCTGCTGTTTATTGATTGGGTGGCCGGCTTCGATAAGTGGGATTACATCATCGACCGCTGGGGGCTTTTCAACCCGCCCGGTGTTGGTCCGTTCGACAAGGATCCAGACGACGATATTCCATTCGATCCGAGGGATTTCCTGGGACCTGAAAGTGGCTAAAAATCGAGCCTTAAAGTCTATGTTTTGGCTCAAGGCAGCAATGATTTGAGCCGAGTTGAGATGTAAAATGAGCTTTATTTGATTGAAATGTGAGCTTAATAAGATTATGGCTCACACGTTTGTATAATAAAGCTCATTAATCATATATTAGAGCTTCAATTGTGGACAGAATGAGCTCAAACTATGTCTAAAACTCAAGCGGAAAAGAGAGACCGGATTCTGGAGGTCATTCGGACACATCCGAACATTTCGTCGAAGGAGATACACGAAAGGCTTCTGGGCCAATTTGGGTACGCCACCATCAAGCGGCGGCTGCAGCGCCTACTGGAAGACAAGTTTGTGGCGATAACAGGTAAAGGGAAAGCCACACGCTATCGCATCAGCGACGCCCTTGAAATCCTATACCCTATCGACATTGACGTGTACTTCAGCAAGGAGATTGACGATAGAGAGATCAAGCGTCGATTCAACCATTCAATTTTTGACCTACTGAATGGCCTCCAGTTGTTTACGGACGCTGAAATGAGACGCTTGACCGATCTGCAGCAAACGTATGAGCAAAACATTGCATCACTTTCCGGCGAAGAGCTCAAGAAGGAAATTGATCGGCTGACCATTGACCTAAGCTGGAAATCGTCGCAGATTGAAGGCAATACCTATTCATTGCTAGAAACTGAGCGGTTGCTCAAAGAGAAGGAAACAGCGGCCGGCAAGCAGCGCGATGAAGCAACCATGCTGTTGAACCATAAAACCGCGCTCGATTTTGTATTTGACAATCCGCAACAATTGAAGCATTTGAGCTTAGCCCGAATTGAAGAAATTCACAGCTTGCTCATCAAAGACCTGAATGTAGCGCGGAACATCAGGGTGCGCAGGGTTGGTATTTCCGGAACCAATTATTTACCTCTGGAAAATGAATTCCAGATCAGGGAAGCTTTGGAAAAGGCATGTGTCTTGATTAACAACACCCAAAACGTATTCTCAAAAGCCCTTCTTGTACTGGTAATCTTCTCTTACATCCAGGCATTTTCGGACGGTAACAAGAGAACAGCTAGAATTCTCAGTAATGCAATACTGATCAGTCATCACCATTGCCCGTTGTCATTTCGAACGGTTGACCCCATTGCATACAAAAAAGCCATGCTGCTATTTTATGAGCAAAACAATATGGTCGCTATGAAGAGGCTCTTTATTGACCAGTTTGAGTTCGCTGTTGATACATATTTCTAGGAATGTACGGGCTGCCGACTAAGCCTGAAATGGTCTGGTTACAGATAATTGTCATCGATGCTGGGCAAGCAGGGTAGCCTCGCCGGATAGCGACCAATTGTCACTAATAGGTAATGGTCAACCCACCACCCCATTTCATATCACTGTCGTAGTGGGTAGAGAGGGATATATACTTGGTCACAATGTATCTCGCACCAACGGTATACTCCCGGTCGCTATTAACAGCAGCGCGTAAACGCATGCGCGATGTCACAGGAATTTCGTCGCGGCTGATTTGGAGTCTCAAGAAGCCTGTGTGATCAACACGAAAATCTGTCTTGAGGAAGAAAGGCAATGTGTACTGAATGCCAAAACAGAAGACTCCCCGGTCATTTTGGTGTTAACCTGCCCGAACATGTTCTTTTCGTTTTCTTCTTCGCTCCGATTGCGAATGTCCCAGCCCAAGTAGGGCATAAAGAACTGGTTGCGGCCAATGAATCGACCGATATGGCTTTCGGATTCATACCCGGTTGCACGGGTAAGTCCGATGCGCCATTCAGTTTGCAACAAGAGTCGCGTATTGGCTAACATGACCTCGCCATCACTTCCGTTACTCTCCAGTCCAATTTCGGCCCCCCAATACATTCTTCTATCGTCATGGTAAACCTTGCGTAAGCTTTTTCAGGATTTGGGATGTCGGGATTAGCAGAGGAGTTCTCGTAACTAAAAATTCTTCCCATTCCTGCCATCATATGATATAAGATGTGACAATGGAAATACCAGTCACCACCTGCTTCACTCGCATGAAATTCAATGGTATCGGTTTCCATGGGCATGATATCCAGCACGTTTTTTAGGGCGCGTATTCGTTTTGACCATTCAGCACACGAAAGAAATGTCCGTGCAAGTGCATGGGATGGCGCATCAACGAGTTGTTACGAATGATGATCCAGATGTTCTCACCTTTCTTTATTAAGATCTTGGTTGTTTCAGAAACGGTTTTGTTATCAATTGTCCATACATAGCGGTTCATATTTCCGGTCAGATTGAATACCATGGTGTGCTGGGGAGCTTCGGGTAGGGTGGTCCGAACGGGAGACTTTAGCATGCTATAATTCAACGTCACTGGAACTTCATCGCTATCCAAAACTTCAGGGTACATCACAGTGTTCATATCCATTTGCTGGAGACTCATGTTCATGCCCATGTCATTCATTTTGCCATTCAGCCTCATCATACTGTTCATCATCTTCATGCCTCAAAATATTTGAGACGGGGCAGGGGCTCAGCTTTCTTCACCACACCAGCTCCAAGCCAAAGAGAAGTGCTCCCTGTTCTATCTTCGGATGTAGCCAGGAATTCATAGCTGCTATCAGTGGGAATGATAACTTTTACATCATACGTTTCAGATACACCTATGATTAAGCGATCAATTTCAACGGGCAAGATGTAGCTCATCTGAAAGAATTGTTGACCAGTTAAGCTTCCGGCTAACAGATTCTTCATGGTGAAATGAGATGGATAATTTTGGTCTTGATGGCCTCAATGAGTCTTGACTTTCTATCATCAATTCGCTCAAAACCATGCGCTTGTAGAGCACCATCTACCTTTTCCAGGGTAGCGATTGACAAATTTCCTTCGGCAAGGATTACTTCACCGAGTGTTACTTTCTCGGGGTGCAATCCAAGTTGTTCCAACTCTTGCCTGACAACCGCGATGCATCGATTGCAGACCATGTTCTTGATGTAGAGATTCACAGAATTCAGATTGGGTGACCAAAATTCAAGGAAATTACTTTTTTGATCAATTTACCTCGATAACAAGTCCACCCTCGCAAAAGTTTCGAGGGAAAAGCCGCGGGTTGAAGTTGAACCTATGAAATGGGGGGCCACGGTCGAACCTACACCTCGAGAATCGCCCCCGACCGCTCTATAGTAGCCCCCGGCAGGAATCCGACTTCGCGAAACGCTACGTCGGACACAGTCGAACCTGCATCTTCAGAATCGCGGAGTCCTTTGCTTTAGTAGCCCCGGCAGGAATCCGACTTCGCGAAACGCTCCCACCTTCGCTAAAGCTTCGGCTGGACACGCCGTCGGACACAGTCGAACCTGCAGCTTCAGAATCGCCCCGACAATATTTGCTCCAAAAGTAGTCCCGGTAGGAATCCGACTTCGCGAAACGCTACGTCGGACACAGTCGAACCTGCATCTTCAGAATCGCCCCGACAATATTTGCTCCAAAAAGTAGCCCCGGCAGTTCAAATGTCGAACCGAGATTCATTGAAGATTTGAAAGTGCTCTATCAAATATCTTCCCTTCTAGGGAGTAACTCCAACAATTATCGATTATAGCCCTTGGGCGCTTAATTTTTTAAATCTCGGACTGAACATTTAGCAATCTGATCTTCTGGCAAGTTAATTTCAAATTCATATCGCAATTGTGGGTCAGCATAAAGTTTATTTTTCTTGAATTGTGATATCCACTTTTCAAAGGCGGAAAGGGTTTCGGTATCATCAAAGACAAAATGTTTACGCCCTCGTTTAATGATATGCTTTAATTCTTTAGGAAGCAGTCTTGGCTCTTCACCAAAGTAATAGAAATGGCGGGAGAGCAAAGAGAATTGTCCACCCAAGTCTCGTTTCATATTGTCAAGCGTATGCACACTTTTACGGATTTTTGGAGGAGTACTACTAGTAAAATCATAAATACAATCTCCCATTCGTAGGCGAAAGTCTTTATTGAACCATTTTGGAAGTTTTTCAGGCAACCGTTGTTGAGCAAAGTTATCATAGTCTGCCATTGACAATTTATGGGTGACTTTCATTGCGTAGACCAACGAGTCTGAAAGGTCATATATCTTGCCGTCTTTGAGGTGTGAATTTTTTGATCCGGTTCCAACAATCCAGTCACCAATATTTGCGGTGCGTCTTATGTCTGGTTTACAGATTGTAAGTGTACAAGTTCCCCAAAAGGGATTTGGAGCGGCTCCGTCATCGTGACGCAACACATACGAGTAAAGTCTTATGCCCCTGTCTTTCATTGACATTTTTAAAACTTGGTTGGGAACGTTAAGGCACTGAAAATTAAGTTTTTAGCGCGAAAACATTAGATTCAGCAGAATAAGCTATATTTAATAAAACATAATAAGCTAATTTACGTACAACATAATAAGCTAATTACAATACAGCGTAATAAGCTAAAAAAGGGCAATTCTAATCTAAAATAAACACAGGATGGCTACTCCTTCTGAAAAGCTCGCTCAATCTCTGGAAGTATTGAAAGATCTTCAGAATGTCGATGGCGCAGCCGCTATTCGAGCTAGCGATATTTCGCGCACACATAGGGAACGATTGGTAAAGCATGGATTCCTGCAAGAGGTGATGAAAGGATGGTACATTCCAACAAGACCAGACGAGCAACCTGGCGACAGTACCTCCTGGTATGCCTCCTTTTGGCGTTTTTGCACTGTCTATCTGGAAGAGCGTTTCGGAAAAGAATGGTCACTTTCACCGGAACAATCTCTTTTGCTCCATAGCGGAAACTGGACTGTGCCACAACAACTTCTCGTTCGTTCACCGAAAGCACGAAACAAAGTGACTCCACTCCCTCACAGCACTTCTCTTTTCGATGTGCGTTCCTCAGTTCCCGGACGTGGGGATAGGGAGGAAAAAGAAGGGATGCAGCTATTTTCATTACCAGCAGCATTAATCTCTTCTTCCCCAGGATTCTTTACAAGTAATCCTACGGACAGTCGCACGGCATTGTCTCTAATCAAAGATGCTTCTGACGTCCTTCCGAAATTACTCGATGGAGGACATACCGTAGTTGCAGGCCGGCTTGCCGGTGCATTCAGGAATATTGGCCGCGACCGAATTGCCGATGATATCATAAAGGCAATGCAAACCGCAGGTTATGACTCTCGTGAAAATGACCCGTTTACAAACCGCATTATCCACTCTGGAACAGGACGTGACAGATCGCCCTATGTCAACCGATTAAGGATGATGTGGTATGCGATGAGAGAAACAGTCATTGCTCGCTTTCGAAAAGCACCGGGACTACCAAAAGATAAGGCAGGTTTCCTGAAGCATGTTGCAGAAGTCTACGTAACGGACGCATACCATTCTTTGTCAATCGAAGGATACAAAGTAACTCCTGAATTGATAGAACGTGTAAGAAGCGGAACATGGAACCCAGAGTCAGATGGTAAAGACAAAGAACAGCGCGATGCTCTAGCAGCCAGAGGATATTGGCAGGCATACCAGGCTGTGCTGAAAAGTCTTGATGGGATATTAGCTGGGCAAAATCCTGGCAACATAGCTGATGCTGATCATGGAACATGGTATCGTGAACTGTTTGCACCGAGCATATCAGTGGGACTTTTAAAACCAAGTGATTTAGCCGGCTATAGGAACGGTCCAGTATACATAAGAAGGTCAATGCATGTTCCGCTAAATCGAGATGCAGTACGCGATGCGATGCCAGCTTTTTTTGACTTACTTAGAGAAGAGCAAGACCCAGCGGCACGTGTCGTGCTCGGTCATTTCATTTTCGTTTACATTCATCCTTACATGGATGGAAATGGTCGCATCGGTCGATTTCTCATGAATGTAATGCTGGCGGGAGGAGGTTATCCGTGGACAGTCATTCCAGTTGAGGATCGAAAATTATACATGGAAGCGTTGGAACAAGCCAGCGTGCATCAGAATATAGTGCCTTTTACAGATTTTATTGCAAAGCATGTGTTAAGAGGAATGAAGGGCGAGCCTCCTCCCAAGATTCCAAATGTTTGAAAATCACTCGACCTTTAGACAACATACTTGAAACTTTGCTCTACCTCAGTTTCCGAGGATTTCTTTAGTAAGAGCTTCAACAGAATAGTCGTAAGGAATCTTTTCCTGTTCCAACCTGAGGCTGTTCTCCCTAACGTGATCAAACAGACTACGCTCTTCTGGAGTTAGGTTGCTCAACGAGTAGTCTGAAATCGGCTGACCATCGCCAATCTCGGACTTAAAACGGTGAAGTGTATCCCAATCCATCAACACACCTTTTGTTTGATGAAAGTATCCGCGCAATTGATCCAAAATCAGTAGACCGTGAGCATCAATATCTCCCCAATAGAATATTGATTTGCATTTCAACCATTCAACGTTCGCAAAATACCGGATATAGAAGCCTCCACCACTCCAGATTGCAATTGTTTTAGGTAAAGCCTGGAGGGAGAGGAAATTGATTTTATTCTCTGTAACCACCACATTCGAACAATTAATCTCTAATGTCTTAAACTGGCTAACTGGAATGCTTAAATCTGTAAGACCATTAATGGTTAGTGAATCATCTAAAATTCTCATCCGAATCAGGGGTTTATCATATTTGAGATTGAACCTTCGTTGAAAACTTTTTTCGTTTACGTTTATCGAACTCGGGATTAAATAGTCCAGACATGACGCCAATAGTGCTTGGTTCTGTTCAATAAATTTAGTGTGTAATGGAATTGGTAACTGCCTTATATATAAATCAGGTTTTGGATTTTCAATGAAGTATTTTAAGACCTTTAATAAATCGCCCCATTTGTCACAATGTCCGATTACAGTTTCCGGATAAAGGCTGATCCACCCTTTTAGTTGTGGTATCGCTGAAATTATTTGAGCACTAATTGTTTTAAAGTCCTTAAACTCTTTCTCCTTTTTCAGAAATTTGAGGTAGTCAATAAGCGTTTCAAAAACTATCTTTTGAGGGAACGGATTTTGACCGATCTTTCTATTTGCGATTTCCTCCCACATCACCGTGTAGCCAAAACCAATTTTTTCCTTACTATCACTCCTTAGAGCATTTAACTCATCATGAATTTTTTCAAACTCCCTGACGGCCGTGCCAGGTTTAATCTTGCTAATGCGAGTAATTTCTTTTGGAAAGCATTCGACTCCATCCAGCACACTCTGAAGTATTTCCTTCCACCATTTAAGAGCTTGACGCTTAATTTCCCTCGAACTTATCATTATGCAGTTTGAAATTGTCGTTTAACCTTTTCTTCAAGGTATTCTGAGTACGAGAGATTTCTAACTTGAGAATTGTTCCCATCTTTATTGGAAACGAAATGAACCGTATTCACATAGTTTTCAATGATGTTAATTTTTTGAAGGGGTGTTACTATGAGAAGTTGAAGGTTCAATTTTTTAAATAGCTCAAGACCATAGCGAGTACTTTCATCAGAACCTCGTCCAAATGCTTCGTCAATTACGACAAATCGAAACGACCTCGATTTAGACTCTCCAGAAATTAGCCCAAACTGGAATGCTAATGCACTTGCCAAAATAGTATATGCGAGCTTTTCTTTCTGGCCGCCTGACTTACCAGATGAGCCTGGAAAGAATTCCTTTTCAGAGTCGTTCTCAACATATCGTTCACTGGCATTGAAGTCAAACCACTGCCTGACATCAGTAACCTTTGCAGTCCAATCAACATCTGAAGATTGTGCACTATTGAACCTATCTAGTATCTTCTTAACCTGATTATACTTTTCTTCTGTATATATATCGGAGTCGCTGAAGCTATGAGAATAGCAGTTCCTCAGGTCTTCACGGAATAGTTTGATTTGCTGATCTTCAGCAGGGTCGGTAAGAATTTTAATGTATGTCCCTTTGTTATACTCGATCTCCCTGAGGTGTTTGTTTATCTCCTCTATTTTGTCCTGAATGTCTTTCTCAAAACTCTCAAGTTTACTATTAAAAATAGCAATACTTCGTATTGTATTCTTATTGAGTTCCTCTTTGAATTTTTTTTCATGCCGTGGAAGATCGTCTCTTAGAATCCCTTCAAACATCTTTAGGTACTCAGGTAGTGCTTCAATTTCGGAAGGCAATTCACTCGTTTCGGCTTTGCTGTGATCTTTAATGTCCTTCATCCGCGAAATTATTTTATCCCGTTGTTTGTTTTGGTCTTTAATTAACTTGTTTCTTTCCCCTCCTTCTTCTCCCGTAAGTTTTCTATCCAGTGCTTGCTGCGCATTATCAATACTCTTAAGCGTGAAAATTAGCTCCGCCTGACGGGATTGAATTTCCACAAAAATGGACTCTTTATCAGCCTCATCCTGGACCTCGCCAATGATCTGCCGACAATCTTTGAGGTCTTCGAAATATTTCTTTATGTCACCCTCTATCAAACCTATTTCTCTATTCTTTTCCTGCTTCGCTAACTTAGTCTCACCTTGTTTGGACTTGATCTGATCAAGCTGAAGCTGTAGTGCTTTTAAGATATTATTCGAATTTTCTAAGGCAATTCGCTCGGCTTTAAGTTGTTCAATGAAAATATTCTCATGCTTCCAATTGATCTCACTATAGTTGGCAATTCGCAATAAATCGTTAAGCGATTTTTCTACAATCTTGTTATTTGAAGATTCTTGTTCAATGTCTTTTATTTTGCGCTCCGTAGCTTTAAGTGTACCTTGTAGGTCTGATAGAGACTGTTCCAGTGCTTTGATTTTTTCAACATTGCTCCAACCGAGGACATACTGGCGCCTGTCGAAAATGCTCCTTCTATCGTCCTTCTCATGTCGCTTCCAACCTGCTTTAATCTGACCTTCCTTTGTTATTGCGTCCGGTATCCTCTGAAACTCTTCAAAACCTACGCATGAATAGTCATAACGATTTATAAGCTCTTGGTTAAGCCAGGCTTCAAGCGGAGTGTCGGGTTTTATTTCGAGTTTGTTGACAACTGAGTTCAAATTCGAAGCTGCCTGTCTGGGTTTAATGTCTTTCACGTCTGCCTTGTAATACACTAATCGTTGACGTTTACCATCTTTAGACTGTAATGTTGTTTTATTTACATACTGGCTTATACGATTATACAACTCAATGGGCACGATCATGCTCATTCCAAAACTATGAAGTAGCCTTTCAATGGCGCCTTCCCATTCCAAGCTCTCTTCTCGCACTTTTAATAGCTCGCCTACAAAAGGTATGTCTTTTGAATCTATGTCGAGATCGTCTGCCATTTGCTGACGAACAGTGATCATATATTCCGGAATTTGTGACTCTCTGCTTTTTAAAGAATCTAATTCTATTTGATCCGAATTAATTTGAGCTTTAATGTTACGCTCGTCTGCCTTCAACTCGTCACGATCAGCCACTAATTTTTCTTGTCGAATTTCTATTTGCTTATTGAGGGTAGCGCCATTTTTGATATTCGAGTAAAATAATTCTTCATCTTCGGCAAATGGAAAATTGCAAATTGCAGCAAGCTGAGAATAGTCCTGTGAGCGGGAGAGTTTTTGCTCCTTTAACATTTCGTGTTGTCTTCTTTCTTTTTCGATCTCCTCCAATCGCTTTCCGCCATTATTATTTATATCTTGATGAATTTGAATCTCTTTCGTCTTCAATTGCTCTGACTCTTCATCAAGTTGGATTAGTTGATTCTGAAACTGTGATAGTTTGATATTGCACTCATTTATTTCGGACTCCAACAGATCAATCTTTTTCTCTGAAAACCAGGCAGGCATCAAAGCTATTATTCGGCCAATCTTTAATATCTTATTCTCCAGTTCCCGGTACTGAGTGGCGTGTTCTACCAGCGGTTTCAGAATTTCTAATTGTTCGCGGGCTACGACCACTGCTTGATGAGCTTTGTTCAGGTCATCAAACCGTTTGCGCAAATCATCAATTCTTGACTTCACATCGGTCTTTTCTAACATGTGATCCCGCACAAATCCCGTTAAACTGCTAACCGACTTCATCGAAACTGTCTGATAGAACAAATCAATCGCTTTGTCGCTGTTCATACCGAACAGCCTCCTAAATCTTTCACTGTATTTGCTGAAATTGTCATCGAAAAGTTCCATTGCACGGTCATTCCGCAATCGTTTCTTCAGCTCGGTTATATCATTGAAATCTTTGAAATGGTCAGCTATTGAAAGTGGTTTAGTAGCGATGATTAGCAGTTTTTCGACTTTGTCATCTTTTATCCAAAAAATCTGCGCAAGGCTTATGGTTTCAGTGTAATCATGATTAAAGAAGACTGATATTAACACGCTATAAGTATTCGCCTCTGGCCTCAGATAAACTTCTTTAGCGACATTTGTATGTTCGGCTTTTTCTTTTTTGAACTCACCCCTAACGTAAGTCTTTAACGACCGCTCTTTGCTTTCTGCGCCTGCGGCCTTGTTGTAGGTAATTTTATTGTAAGGAACGAGCAGTGTTGTAAGGGCATCAGCTAAAGTTGACTTTCCTGATCCTATGTCCCCAGTGAGCAATGAATTACTTCCGTTCGGTTCTATTTTCCAGACTTTATGGTGGAAAGTACCCCAGTTCAAAACCTCAAGAGCCTGAAGCCTGAACCCGGTCTTTGTTTGATTGTGCGTAACTTCCATTTGCATGAACAATAAAAATGTTTTAAGATGCTGATTCTTCAGCATATTGTTTAAGCTTTGTTAAAAACTCCTCAACCTTATCTGCATCAATAAATGCTTTTATGACTCTTCTTATTTCATAGGTATCAACTTCATTCTCAAGGGGCCTTAGAAACCCTTCATCTATCACACGCGAAATCTGAGTCTCTATTTTCCCAACCTGTTTGGCTTCATCAGACGTTTCGAAAAGAAAAGGCTTTACCCTTTCAATAATTTGTTGTTTACTGATAATTGCTCTGGAAGAAGCTCCAGCGGCATCATTCTCCAAAAGATATTTTCGGAGTATAAGGCATGTCAATGTCAGCAAGAAGCTTATTGGTCTACGCTCGATCAGACGTGGCATTTCAATTTCCGGGTCGAATTCTTTCTGCTTAAGGAAGGCGTGGCCCTCAGACTTGTCCAGGTAAAGATCAACGCCAAAAGGCAGAAAATGCTTTCTAACATCACCTTCATACTCAAGCAGATTCTGCCAAACGTCTTTGTGAGAATCATAAACAATTCCTTTCAAAAGAGCTACCAGGGAGATTGAATGTGGATGCATGGCGTTATCTGTTAAATATTATCTGTGGAACCTTTACCTGATAAATTTTTTGCGACTTGTAATTTTGTACAAGCATTTCGTCTTCAATTCCTGGATTGACAAAGTGTTTTGTTTCGGCTGAAGCAATTTGATAGTAGGCAATTAACTCAGCAATCCCTCTTGTAATCCCAAAACGACCAACGACCTCCATCAGCGTTGCTTGATTCTGATGCCTAAGAACAGTGGCAATATTTTCTTTCAGTTCATCCAGATCAATATTAAATTGTTCAAAGAGTATGTCGTCAACTGGTTCGGCTACACCAACCTCATCAATGTTTGTGTCAAATTTTACTACTTGGGGTGGATTGAAAAGTGATCTTCCAATGAAAAAGCTTGGTTTGAAAATACCATCAATTTCAAATTGCAGATCATAAATGCCTGGACTGCCCTTATTGTCAAGTAGTAGTTTTTCAATTTCTTCAATACTGGCAAGAATGCGCTTACTTTCAAGGAGAGATTTCTGCTCAACAAATTTTCTTAACTGCTCAATCAGACTGTCATTGGTACGATTGACTTTATCGCCCGCCTCGATCAAGTTATTCTTAATGCGAGGAATTGTCGATTGTTCTTTGAGACGCACAATTTGCGGAAGGTTCATTATAGACCCAATAAGTTCTTCAAGTTCGGATTGCTTCTGTCTGCTCATCAAAAACTCCCAGAAAGCCTTAAAGCTCTTGCCTTGATCAGTTGTCCAAACATAATCTTGCTCATTGAAGATATCGTCCAGCAATCGACCCTTAGACATATTGCTTTTGATGATTCGTTCTCGGATTTGTCGATCCAAGTCTCTGAAGTTTTGTTCAACTTGTCTGAAGTCTCCTAACAACCTTTTGGCCGTCTCCTCAGCATAGGCATATCTCTCTTTTACTTTGGTGTCGTCAAAGATTTCTATATTACCTTGCTTCGCTTTTTGCAACTCAGTTTCAATCTTTTGGCTGCGTTCCTCTAACTCCTTTACACGTTCATAAACATTGCTATTGGTCTTTAAGACAAGTTCTTTTAGGATTGAGAAAAAGTGCAATAATCTTGACTCCGTGCCGATAAATTCTTGCTTTCCCAAATCTTCCATCCACTTTATTGCATTTTCCGCGGCCGGTGTAAGGTCAATGACTGGATCATCATCGGCCTCGTAGTACCTCCGGAAGAAACCTAGTTCAGTCCACCTAAGTAGATATTGCTTGGCAGTCCCTGCGTAAAACATCTCAGAATGATTTAATGAAAAAAGGAAATCACTTAGTAAAGATTCAAGTTCTTTCTCGGGATAGGTTATCCTGTTTTGTTGCTTGTAAGACAAGTGAATAAAACTGATAACCAGAGGAGCATTATCCGCCCTCATCAACTTTATAGTTGTGTCGTTTTCAAAAAGCCACTTTACATTGTCATGTGTCATAACAGAAGGTCAGGATTTGCCTTTGATCATCTCAATTTAGCTTTGATTTAAGAAAAGAACGTGACAAACCGTGTCAAACAGAGCCTTTGTGACCTCAAAATCAATATTTTAGCGGTTTTCAAAAAAACACGTACACGACCAGCACCTGCTAGGGTTTCTGTTTAAGGAAATACCTTAGATTAGCACAAAGCAGGATTCTGCTTCAATAATTTGACTTGGAATTCTTGATTTAAAACATGAGACGTACCTCCGACACTTTTGAACTAGCCGCCACTGATTTATCTAATCATTTGAGTTGTGCTCATCTCACACAGCTTGAGCGGAAAGTTGCATTGAAGGAAATCAAAAAGCCGACTTGGCACGATCCTTCGCTAGACGTTCTTATACAGCGAGGCCAAGAACATGAAGCTGCTTACGTGGAATTTCTATCAAGAAAAGGTCTGAAAGTAGTAAATCTAAATGGGCAATCATCGCAAAGAGTTGTTGAAGCTATGAAGCATGGCGCGGATGTTATCGTCCAGGCCGCGCTTCAAAATGGTCACTGGACCGGTCATGCTGATATATTATTAAAAGTACCAGGCGAAAGCAATTTCGGTAACTGGTCTTATGAGGTGCAGGATACCAAACTTGCTCAAAATACCCGAGCGGCTACGATACTTCAGCTAAGCCTGTACACTGATTTGCTTACAACACTGTTGGGAAATTCTCCAGAAAAGATGCACGTGGTTAAACCCGGAGAGAATTTTCCAACGGAAGAATATCGCTTTGCAGAGTTTCAAGCTTACTACAGGCTGGTGAAGAAAAATTTTGAGCAGGTGATGGCCGGGCCAGAACTTTCCACTTACCCTGATCCTAATGAACACTGCAATATTTGTAAATGGTGGCAAGTATGTGACAAGAAGCGACACGATGATGACCACCTTTCGTTGGTTGCTGGCATTCGTTCTCTTCACATTGTTGAATTGCAAAGACAAAAACTTCAAACTCTGGAGCAATTTGCAAAAGCTGATAAACTTGAAAAACCTGAGCGTGGCAATCAGGAAACATTCATCCGAAAGCAATCTCAGGCAAAGATTCAACTCGATGGACGCTATAAAAATAAATTACTTCACCAGACTTTACCGATTGAGGCAGGTCGTGGCCTCAACCGCTTACCAGAACCAAATGAGGGCGACATTTATTTTGACATAGAGGGCGATGCTTTTTATCAGGATGGGGGACTTGAATATGTCTTTGGATATGCCTTTAAAGAAACCAGCAATCTGACGTACAAGCGCTGCTGGGCAAAGAATAGAGTTGAAGAAAAGAAAGCGTTTGAGCAATTCATGCAGTTTGTCACAGAGCGGTGGAAGCGATTTCCTAAGATGTACATTTACCATTTCGCTCCTTATGAGCCTTCTACCATAAAACGATTGGCCCGTGTGCATGCTCTCTTTGAAAAAGAGGTTGACGATTTGCTTCGGGCCGAGCGGTTTATCGACCTTCATTCTGTATTTAAAGAGGCGTTGCTAGCTAGTGTTGAAAGCTACTCCTTAAAGGAACTCGAAAAATTCACGCAATACACCCGTAAAGTAGCATTGCATGATGCTAGCGTAGCCCGAAAATCCATAGAAGTGGCGCTGGAATTGAATGACTTTAAATCCGTCTCAAAGGAATCCATTCAGATTGTAGAAGACTACAACGAAGATGATTGTTTGGCTACCGAGGCCCTTCACAAATGGCTGGAGAATTTGCGAACGGAGCTTGTTAGATTAGGAAAAGAATTTCAACGACCGGAATTAAAAACAGGTGAGGCAAGTGAGAACGTTCAGCAACTTGACACTCGTTCTGCGGCAATTTTCAAGGCTCTTACAAGTCAGCTACCGGAGGACAAGGCAACATGGAACAATGAGCAGGAGGTCAAGTGGCTTCTGGCCCATCAAATAGAATATTTCAGACGCGAGGACAAAAGCGCTTGGTGGGAATACTTTCGCGTGCATGAACTGGAGCAAGACGATCTGCTGGAGGAACGAAAGGCAATTACAGGTTTGCGATTTATAGGAGAACTCCCAAAAGATAAGGGAGAACGAAATGTTACGCATCGCTATACATATCCTCCGCAAGAGTTAAGCATTGACGAAGGTGACGACTTGGTGGAAGTGAAAGGTGACGATGTCGGTTCGGTTAAAGCGATTTCCCTGGAAAAACTTACGATTGATATTAAGAAGACCGGCAAAGCTGTTGATGTGCATCCAATTTCAGTTCATGAAAAGGACGTTGTTCGCCCTGGTTCGCTTGAAACTTCCCTCCTTAACCTTGCCAACGATATAACTGAATACGGTCTTGGTCATACTTGGCCAGATCATGCAGCTAAGGATTTATTGATGAGAAGGAATCCAAAATTGACTGATGGAACAGATGGAGTGTTCGCAAAAGAAGGTGAAGACACTGTTAATGCAGCTATTCGCATCGCGCTAAATCTTGACCGAAGCTATCTCGCCATTCAGGGCCCTCCGGGGTCGGGAAAGACGTACACTAGCGCAAGGATGATTATTGAGTTGACGAAAGCGGGGAAGAAGGTCGGAATAACAGCAGTTAGCCATAAAGTAATTAGAAACCTTTCACTTGCAATTATTAGAGAGGCGAAAAAACTTAATCACGCTTTCAGCTTTGTTCACAAGGTCAAGGAGTTCGATGAAAAATGTCCCGATGAAATTACTGAAGTGAAGGCAAAATCGGAGAAAGTGAACGCTGGACTTAATGAAGGCAAAGTGGGTTGCGGAACAGCTTGGCTATGGGCTGAGGATAGTTCACGGGAAGTGCTAGACTACCTATTTGTTGATGAAGCAGGGCAAATGTCCCTTTCACAAGTATTGGCCGCGTCTCGGGCAGCGAAGAACCTTATTCTTCTTGGCGATCCGCAACAGCTTGAACAACCTCAGAAGGGTGCGCATCCTGAAGGAAGCGATGTGGCTGCCCTTGCCTATTTATTGGAAGGTCATCCTACGATGCCGGAGGGAAGAGGCTTATTCCTGGATATTACACGGAGACTTCACCCTGATATCTGTAAATTTACTTCGGAAATATTTTATGAAGGCAAACTTCGGTCTTTGCCAGGATTGGAGAAACAAATTATCTCCGGCACGACTCCCTTTGATGGTTCCGGTCTTTTTTATGTGCCCGTAAACCACAAGGGAAACCAGAGTAAATCCAAAGAGGAGATCGATGCCATTGCTGACATTGTAGCGAAACTTTTGACTGGCGGTCAATGGACTAACGAAGAAGGTAAAACGCAACCGCTGGGTAAAGAACATATTCTCATAGTTGCACCTTTCAATGCGCAGGTAAGCGCACTTCGACAAAGACTACCTGGAATCGAAATCGGCACGGTCGATAAATTTCAAGGCCAGGAAGCACCCGTTGTTATTTGCTCGATGACGTCTTCTACCGTTGAAGATGCTCCCCGCGGAATGAGTTTTCTGTTTAGTCCGAATCGGCTAAACGTTGCAACAAGCCGTGCCAAATGCATTTGCATTTTGGTTGCAAATCCCGAGTTGCTACAACCAGATTGCCGAACAATTGATCAGATGCGATGGGCAAATGCTTTGTGTCAATTTAGTGATGTAGCAAAGACTTTGCAGATGTTACCCGGTTAAAACCCTAGACTTTTACAAATCTGTAGTAACCTTTTATATGTTGAGCATAATACTGTCCTTTAGAAGGCGAGTCGAGGAAATCCTGATAAACTGCTAATGGCACATCAAAGTATTGATAAATAGCCCCGCTACGAAATTCGACTTCTAAAGTATTTGAATCTTCATCAAATCCTATTGATGAAATATTTGATGAATCCACTGGTATTCTATTCATGACTCCTTTTTCTTCGTTAGTGTTTTAATTTTTCCCTCTCCTTTAAAAACCTTTGAAGGGAGGGGGTTCTGTGCCCTCCAGACTTCCAGGAACTCCTCAAAATTAGGATTGGGTTCCATAGGTATTCCCCAGCCTCCAGGTTGCAACGAATCTTCTGTTGGCTTTTCATCGTAGACAATTGGATCCTGACTGTCTGGTCTTTTGTCTTTGGGAGGTGCTTCAATAATTGTTCTCATAGGAAGTTTCACAGATTCACCAATGATGATAGCCTCTCCCGTTCTAAGTATTGGAAGCATACTTGTTAAACCGTCTAAATTATCAGGCAGCACCCCGCTTATGTGACCTCTATCGGTTACATTCGCTAATCTTAACGCAAAGAAGGTCCCACACTGTGAAAGAATCGTTGAGTTTATTTCGGATGGTCGTTGGCTAACAATCATAGCACCAATTCCATATTTTCTTCCCTCTTTTACAATTCTTTGAACCACGTTGGAAGCAATCCCCTTGAAGTTTTCGTTGAGATAATTGTGAGCTTCCTCCATAACAACCAGTAAAGGTCTATGTCTTCCTCCTTGCGACAACCGTCTTGACCAAAATAGTCCTTCGTATAAAACTCGCAAGAGAACTCCAATAAAAGAATCCAGATCCTTGACAACTTTTCCATCCAAATCGGGTGAGTATTCTCCTGGATGAAACAGGAAGTCATATCTCGGAATTCTAAATTTTGATCCAAGCGTCTCGAGTTGCCCCCGTATATTCAACGTACTTGTTCCATACTGTATCTTCTCGGGATCAGATGCTACATTTTTGACCGGTTTAAATCGCGGGGGAATTGCCTTAGCTGCATCTCCAACAATGTCACGGTTATCCTTGTCTTTTTCGAATGCCCAGTTTTCTCGTACGGGTTTTTTCCCTCCATCAGAATAGTACGTAAAAAAAACCTCGTTCCATAGATCAAACCAGAGTTGACTTAAACTAAATGGAATGGGGCTATCAACGCTTAACGTTTCTTTGGATACCCCCTTTTTTGGATAGACGGAAATGGTCTTCTCCTTGTAGGATAACATTCTTTCCAATAGAGCACTCCTATCTTTTTCATTTGAAAAATCACCAAAAGACACCTGCATCAGTTCATCGAAATTCAATGCCCAAAACGGAATATAAAGTTCGTTCTCTTGATTTCTATTATCAGCATTAACCTTGAAGATGTTAGCCTGACCTCTAAACGCATGACTATACTCTCCATGAATATCCAGTATTATTATTCGTGCTGAGGGATAATTTTTCGAGTTTGATAATGCAGAGAGCAAGCTAGCTACTGTTGTTGATTTCCCTGATCCCGTTGTACCGACAACTGCACTGTGCCTCGTTATAAGTTTATTTACATCAACCAAAGCTGAAATAGATTCAGATCCAGCAATGTGTCCAATTTTTACAAAGTAAGGTTTGTCCGGTTGCCCGTAAATTCTCTTTAAATCGGATTCGGAAACCAAGTGGACTTCATCGCCAATTGTTGGGTATTGTGAAATCCCTCTTTCAAAATTTCCATTTCGCTGTCCCTCGCCAATTAGCTGAATCGTTAACCATCGATTCCCATTGACCTGATTTTTATCATGTTTTTCCGGTGCTGCGCTTGATCCCACTTGAGTAACTATCCCAAATAAATCTATGTAACCAATCGGGATTTTTACAAAGCTTCCAATTTGACCAATGCGATAGCCCTCTCCATCAACATAGGTGAGTCCCGAAAGCGCTTCATTCCCAAGACTCACACTTACTGACGTGCCAATAACATCTTGAATTGTTCCTAAATATGTTGACTTACTTTGCATCTTCCGTTTTGAATTGCTCTTTGCCAATTAGCTCCTGAAGTAGACTACCGAATTTTGCAAAATTCCCAATCTGCAACTGATGGTGAATTATCGTTTCATCTGGGTCGCCAGCAATTTTAGCCTTCACTGTTTCTGATACCTCTACAATCGAGTTCGCAATATTTTCTTCATTCAATGAATCAGGATTCGATACTTTCCACTGGCCTTGTTGTCCTCCTATTACTGCTTGATCGAATGTCCAAGTACTTAGATTAAATCTCCCTTTTGCGAGAGCAAATGCCTTTTCATATCGAATAAACTCTTTGCCAGCTGAATCTTTGCCCATACATGTGTCATGCAGAAGGGCAATCAACATAGCAGTGGGATTGGCTTTCAACGCATTTAAAATTGTGTCATTCAAATGGGTATCACTGAATGAATATCCAGTTGTAACAAGTACCGCTGATGTTTGTCTAAGAAACGAATTCAAACGATCAATCAACGCCAGATACGGCATCTTTCTGCTTTGATCATATTTCAAATGTGAGGGGTGAATAATGTAAGAATCGCCTGCTTCCACATTTGTCGATCGATATACTTCATTGCTTGAGTTTAAAAACCAATTAATAGATCCGTGGACTTTCCAAAGCCTGGTCCAATGTTTAGGAATCAGAGAATCTTCAATTGCTCTTAAATCAAAAAAAGGTTCTCTTGATCCAACAAAACCGTCAAAATATGCAACACCGGTCTCCTCAAACGCTTGCTCTGCGAGTAAGTCGTAGTTGGTGGTAAAGCATTCAATGGGGGAATCACCACGATCGATTAGATGTATCCATTGTGCTAACTTATGATATGGGGTTTCTTTGTCAGGGAGCGAGACATGCACTTTAGAAACTATTTTCTTACATATATTCTTTTCCAAGTCGGCCAGATCGCTTTCCGTTAAGCCTCTAACTTCTTTTGCTCCTGCTGAGATTTGTTTCAAACCACGAACAAAACTCAAAACATCTTCAATATTTGGGTTACTATTTCCCGTTTTATTGAGCTCATCAATTAAGACATCGTAGGAGTTTTTCGTGCTTGTCTTTGATCGCAACTCATCATTGACAAATTTGGTAAGTCCAGCAATATCTGGAATCAAAGGCCATTTTCCAGCAGGCATACTTACAGCAAGCGGGCATCCCGCGGCTAGGAAAAAGCCTAGAGGCTTTTTTGTTTTGAGAAAGTGTCTGCCGTAAATATTTTAGCTGTCTAACTGGATCATGAAAATAGCTCATGTTTATGATTGGGGTTTGATCGTTTTCTCGGATACTTAGTAAGAATGAGACTTTCTTGACAATTAAATAAAAAGCCCATCCAACGCAGTTTTATACTGCATTAGGATGGGCTCCACAGTTAAAATATCAAATTTTTAGGACGAAAAATAATTCTCTATAGAAATTTCAAAATCTTCGAAAATTAGTTCTCTTCCACAATCTTTATCTCATCCTCAGTTAACCCGTAGAGCTGATAGATCATTTGGTTAATTTTTTGTTCTGAAGTTTTTACACTTGTTAAGTCTCCCTTTTGTTTGAATTGAATAATTGAATCTACAAGGGTTACGATGTTCTTTTTTTTATCAGGTGTGGCAAGCTTAATTGGGAGCCAATCTATGTTCGCCTTTTTTATTTGGGGGAATACTTTTCCGACCTCGTCCAACCTATTTCGATACAAGTATTCAAAGAGCCTCGAATTTAATAGGCCAAGGAGGTACTTCAGTTCGTTGAGTTCGTCAGTTATTCCTTCCAGTAAATTCATGGTATGAGTTGAATCTATTGGATAATATCCTTCTGTGTCGAGTGTAGCGATGATTGTGCTTGCAGTTTGCCGTATAAGAATTTTTGGCCTATCAAGGTCCTCTTGATTCCTTGGCCAATGAAGGCAATACCAAGGTAGTTTTCCTTGTACCGTTTCTCTTTTTTTTGACAGCCGCGATTTGTGAGGGAGCAAAAAGCTTTCAATTACTTCATGATCCACCTCTGACATAGATTTGATTGAATACAAGATGTATTCCCCACCGAAGTTCAGCTCATACTTACTGATATTCTCACCTCGCAAAGTTTTTCGAATCGTATCTGAGGTGACACCGATTGAAGAAAATGTACTCTCATCACCTATAAAACAGTCGTTTCCACCCGTTGTAATTCCTTGTGTTATTTTAACGCAACTGCCTAATTGTTTACTAGCCAATGCAATCTTAGATGGATCAATTCGCGACTTATCAGTTGAAAGGAAAAAGCCATCAGAGGACAAGATGTCTTTTGCTGCGGATATCAAAAGATTCGACTCAATCTTTTCCACCTTTGACTTGAAAATAGCAGTTTTGATTACATCGTTTTGCTCCACGTTACAATCGATAATTGAAATCACATTATCAACAACAGCATCATCAAAGACTCCCGTTAGTTTGAGCAACTGAGTAACGGAAGTGTTTTTCATAAGTAACAGCCTAGCCTTGCTAAACTGCGGATACTCAATAAATGTGTGTGGTGTGATATAACTGACAACCCCATGCTCTTTTGCCAATTTCAACGCTAGCTCAAAAAAAGTTACATAGATGTCAAACGTTCCTGAGAAGGAGTTTTCATATCTTGCCAAGATGTAGTTCTTTATTTGGACAGTGAATAGGTCTCCATAGGGAGGATTGCCAATCACCAGATCGAACCCTAAGAAACTTCCATCTTTGTCTAGCACTTCTGGAAACTCGAATCTCCATTCAAATGCGTCTTTGTAAATAGTACTGCTCTTAATTTCTTCAATTTCGACCGCAAGTTTCTTTATTTCACTTTCAAGTTTCTCTTTCTTTTTTGTTTGTTCTCTTTTTTGTTTTTCAGTTGGCTCAAATACTCGCGCTTGATTAAGTAAGTTATAGAGTTCTCCACTTTTCTTGTTGAGAACTTGAATTTTGGGATCGTTCTTGCCAATCTCAGTACGGAAGTCCTTTTTGATCTGACCAATCAATTTTTCAAATCCACGCTTAGCTTCTTTGTCAGTAGCGTTCTTATAATCGTCTACAAAACCGCGATAATCATCAATTGAGTACTTTATGCTCTTAAGGGCTTTACTTAAATCTGCATCAAGTGTAAACCGGCTAATTAGCGAATTACCCTGCTTGATATTAATATCAATATTGGGTAAAGTCTCCAGTTCTTTGTATTTGCTCTCCGTAGTGTAGTAAGCGTTCTTCAATAGTTCTATCCACAAACGCAATCGGCAAATCTTTACGGAGTTCGGGTTTATGTCTACGCCAAAAAGACAGTTTTCGATCAGCGTTTGTTTCTCATGGAAAAGTGCTTCCTGCACACGCTGACTTTCCTGATTTCCCGGAGCGTATTCAAAAAAGTCCTCCGCGTTAATGGAAATCATGAGTTCATCATTCACTACTTCCACTGAATATTCACGTAAGCGATTCCCTTTTCTGTCGCACAGGATACCTAGCTCGGATTTAATTGCAATGATCTCGTTCAATGCAGAAACGAGGAAGTGACCAGAACCAACTGCAGGGTCGCAAATCTTCAAGCTATTAATAACATCATTAGCCTCTTTGATGTCGACAATCTTGTTATAGAGCTGGTCGAACGTCTCAATCTTCCAATCTTTTGCTTCATTGAATTTTTGAACAGTAGCCCCGCGAATGGTTTCTCTGCACATGTACATGGTAATGAAGCCGGGCGTGAAAAATGACCCGTCTTTATAACCATTAATTTTTTCAAAGATCAAGCCGAGAACAGATGCATTGATCAACGTTTTGTTTTCCTCCTGTATCTCTTCTTTCCCTTCTGATGAAAAGTCGTAGGCATCCAAAAATTCGAAGAGATATTGCAAGATTGGCAAATCGCCTTCCCTTCGTTTTCCGTGTTCGTTCTTCAACACGGTGGCGCTGTGCAGTTTCAGTCGTGCGCTTTCATCAAGGCTGTTGATCCTGATGGTATCATCCTCCAACGAGCTAATATCGAATAGAGAACTATTGAGGTAAGGAACATGAGAAAATTTGTCCTTGATGCCGCTGGTGCGTTCACTGAATTTTCGTGCCAATACCTGAAAGAAAAGCTTGTTAAGCTCATCGTAGTTCGGAATATTTTTGAAATCCAGGAAACGATAGTCTTTGTTGCCTTTGTGGTAATTCAGCAACTGACCCTCCAGCAGTTTTAGAAAAAGTATCCTGTTTATCCAGGTAATGCACAGCTCGAGCGCAACATTAAATAAGCGCTCTTCCTTCGTATCGCCAAAGTCAGCATTCCCGGGCAATTTGTGCAATCGGTCTTCGCTCTCAAGTATGTTGATCGTATTTTCAA
>Ga0187893_10005047_pt1 | contig 24224 bp, 5 predicted proteins | sample MA1701074metaG_FD_139574 | JGI IMG/M metagenome (GOLD analysis project Ga0187893, IMG submission 139574) | White microbial mat communities from a basaltic lava cave in the Kipuka Kanohina Cave System on the Island of Hawaii, USA - MA170107-4 metaG ...
AGCGCAGCTTCGAGATGGTGATCTCGCTGTTGGCGGTGCTCAAGGCAGGGGGCGCCTATCTGCCGCTGGATCCGACGTATCCGTCGCCACGGTTGTCGTTCATGCTGGCCGATGCGCAGCCGGCGGTGTTGATAAGGCAGGCGGGCTTGAACCCGCTGGTGCAAGTGCCGGAAGGGATGGCCGTGGTAGTGGTGGATGAAGGGTTGCAGACGGTGGCGGAAACGTCGATAGCTAACCCACAGGTGGAGCTCAACGCGGACAATCTGGCGTATGTGATCTACACCTCGGGCTCGACCGGGCAGCCAAAGGGCGTGATGATTCCTCATCGCGGCCTCAGCAACTATCTCAACTGGGCCAGTCGCGCCTATGGCGTAACTGCGGGAGGTGGTGTCCCCTTGCACTCTTCGCTGAGTTTCGACTTAAGCATCACGGCGCTCTGCAACCCCCTGATCACGGGTGGGTGGGTGCATCTGCTGCCGGAAGAGAAAGGGGTGGAACCGCTTTCGAGTGTTTTGCTGGGAGGGAAGCCGGACTACAGCCTGGTGAAGATCACGCCGGCGCATCTGGCAGCTTTGCGGCAGACAGTGAGCGAGAATGGGGAAGAGGTGGCGGTGGGGACGCGCTGCTTTGTGATCGGGGGCGAGGCGCTAAGCTGGGAGGAGGTGCGGTACTGGCGGGCGCAGGGAGCAAAGCGGCAGTTGGTCAACGAATACGGGCCGACCGAGACGGTGGTGGGCTGCTGCGTCTACGAGGTGGGCGAGGCAGCAGCGGGGGCGGAGGACGAGAGCGGCGGAGTGCCGATCGGGCGCCCGATAGCGAACATGGAGATGTACGTGTTGGACGAGCGGATGAGCAGTGTGCCGGTGGGAGTCAGCGGCGAACTGTACATCGGCGGGGTGGGTTTGGCGCGCGGCTATCGCGGGCGAGCGGAGTTGACGGCGGAGAGATTCGTGCCGCATCCGTACAGTCAGGAGGCCGGGGCGAGACTGTATCGGACGGGGGACATCGGCAAGTACCTGCCGGACGGGAAGTTGGAATACGAGGGGCGGCGCGATGAGCAGGTGAAGGTGCGGGGATACCGGATTGAGTTAGGGGAGATCGAGGCGGCGTTGCGCGAACATGAGGCGGTGCGAGATGCAGTGGTGGTGGTGCAGGAGGATGAGAAGGGGCACAAGCGTTTGGTCGGTTACCTGATCGGCCGAGAGGGGCAGGAGGTGGCTGGCAGCGAGTTGCGGCAGCACTTGGGCGAGCGACTGCCGGAGTACATGGTGCCGGGCCATCACGTGTGGCTGAAGCAGTGGCCGCTGACGAGCAACGGGAAGGTAGACCGGCGCGCGCTGGCGCTGTTGAAGAATACGGAAGACAAGCGGGAGCAGGACTATGTGGCAGCGCACACCCCGGTCGAAGAAAAGTTAGTGGGCATCTGGGAAGAAGTATTAGGGGTCGAGAAGGTGGGCATTCATGACAACTTCTTCGAGTTGGGCGGTGATTCCATTGTCAGCCTTCAGGTAATTGCGAAAGCTGGGAAAGCCGGTCTGTTACTAATGCCCGAACACATTTTTCAGTACCCAACCGTCGCTGGTCTGGCATCTGCAGCAATTGTTGGTGCGATGACACCGCCTGTCATCCTGAACGTAGAGCTTGAATACGAAGGCCTCGATAGGTTGTTAGAGAAGGTTGAATTCGAGGTTTGAACGACGTCTTAGCAATTAGCCGACTTAACAGTTGGAACGATTGTCCATGAGCGCTAAAGATATTGAAGCTGTTTATCCGCTCTCGCCGGCGCAGCAAGGCATACTCTTTCATGCCCTCTATGCTCCCCAGGCAAGGGCATATTTTTCTCAGCTTAGCTGCATCATTCACGACGACCTTAACATTGAGGTCTTTGAACGCGCCTGGCAGCACACGCTGGATCGTCACGCAATCCTGCGCACCGCCTTCGCCTGGGAAGAACTCGATGAACCGCTCCAGGTAGTGGGTCGGAATGTCAAGATGCGTATTACGCAATTTGACTGGCGAGAGTTGTCCCTCGAGCAACAGCAAGAGCGCCTCGCCACGCTTCTTGAGGACGACCGGACGCTTGGCTTCCAACTTTCCAAAGCGCCTCTCATGCGCCTCTCAATAATTCGGTTGTCTGAGCATGCTTATCAGTTCGTCTGGAGCTTTCATCATTTGCTACTGGATGGCTGGAGCCAGTCATTGATTATTAAGGAGGTCTTCGCTTTTTATGAAGCGTATTTGCAAGGCAAAGAGATCGAGTTGGATGAGCCGCGCCCGTATCGCGACTATATCCAATGGCTGCGACAACAGGATGCCGGTAAAGCTGAGCAGTTCTGGCGCGAACAACTGCGCGGGATAACAACGCCGACGTCGTTTGGCATCGAGCGTTCATCAAGTGCGACGCAAGACTATGCCCAACAGCAAATAAAACTCTCGGCGCAACGCAGCATCGCTCTCAAGGAATTTGCGCGGCAGCAGAGATTGACGCTCAACACAGTAATACAGGGCGCGTGGGCGCTGCTGTTGAGTCGTTATAGTCATCAGTCGGATGTGGTGTTCGGGGCTGTGGTTTCAGGGCGACCGCCCACCCTCGCTGGATTCGACAAGATGGTTGGACTGTTCATCAACACGTTGCCGGTGCGCGTGCGCATCACTGACAAGCAGAGCGTGGGGGTATGGTTAAGAGAATTGCAGGAAGCTCAGGGGGAGATGCGACAGTACGAGTACAGCTCGCTGGTCGAGGTGCAGGGATGGAGCGAAGTACCGCGCGGACTGCCGCTGTTTGAAAGCATTTTAGATTTTGAAAATTATCCGATGGATAGAGCTTTGCAGCAACAGGGCGCGAATGTCGCACAGAGTGACATCGGTTTCGTCGTCCGGACAAATTATCCGCTCGAAGTTGTGGCGGTACCGGGAAACGAATTCTCGCTACAGCTTAAATATGATCGCAGTCGCTTTGACGATGCAAAGCTGACGCGCATGCTTGGACACTTCCAGACCTTGCTCGAAGCCGTCGTCGCTGACCCGGACCAGCCGCTGTCACATCTCCCACTGCTCACTCCGGCTGAAGAACGTCAACTGCGGAGCGAGTGGAACCTGACCCAGGCTGACTTTCCGTCTGAGGGACTTTTTCATCAAATATTCGAGGAGCAGGCGACCCGCACCCCCAATGCTGTAGCGGTGGTCTGTGGCCGCGAGTCGCTCTCTTACCGCCAACTCAATGAGCGGGCTAATCGATTAGCAAGAGCGTTGATAGCGAAAGGCGCCAGGCCAGAGGCAGTTGTGGCTTTGTTGATGGAGCGGAACATCAATCTGCTGGTTTCCATTCTGGCTGTCTTTAAGGCGGGCGCCGCTTATGCGCCTCTGGATCCATTGCATCCAGCCATGCGGCTGAAACAAGGCCTCGAACAGAGCCAAAGCGCACTGTTACTTAGCTCCAGTAAGTTTGCCCAGGTGTGCTCGCAGGCGATAGACGGTCTCCCCGAACCGCCCGCCGTCTTACTGATTGACGAGTTATTAAATCAGAAATTGTCGGAAGCGAATCCGGAAACGTCTGTCGCGCCTGGCAATCTGGCGTACATTATTTTCACTTCGGGATCAACGGGATTGCCGAAGGGAGCAATGATTGAACATAGAGGGATGCTCAATCACTTATTTGCGAAGATTGTTGATTTGCAATTGACGTCTGATGACGTGGTCGGGCAAACAGCATCACAGTGTTTTGACATCTCTGTGTGGCAGTTTCTCGTGCCGCTGATGGTTGGTGGCAGGGTGCATATCTTCGACGATGAAGTCATACGCGATCCCGCGCGATTCTTTGCAGAAGTTGAGAAAGGGGCGGTTTCAATTCTCGAGACAGTGCCTTCATTACTGCGGACCACGCTCGAAGCAGAGATTGACGATCGTCGTCGAAGTGTTCCGGCATTGTCCGCAATGCGATGGTTGCTCCTGACAGGTGAAGCATTGTCGCCTGAACTTTGTCGCCAATGGCTCAATACTTACCCGCAAATACCTTTACTGAACGCGTATGGGCCAACGGAGTGCTCCGATGATGTCACGCATCATGTAATCGGGCGCGCGCCGCGGGAAGAGGTTGTCAGAGTGCCTATCGGCAGACCCATTGCAAATACGAAATTGTACATCCTTGATTCACGTCTGCGGTTAGTGCCCGCCGGCATTAGCGGTGAATTATATGTTGGCGGCGCAGGTGTCGGGCGCGGTTATGTCAATGATGCGGCGCGGACTGCCGTATCTTTTGTGCCTGATTTGTTCGCCGGCGAGCCGGGCATGCGTCTGTATCGGACGGGTGACTTGGCCTGCTACACGCCTTGCGGTGATATCGAATTCCTGGGACGGATTGATTCACAGGTAAAGATTCGCGGCTTCCGGATTGAGTTAAGCGAAATTGAATTGGCGCTGCGCAAACATCCGGCCATCCGCGAAGCAGTTGCTCTGGCGTGGGAGTTTACGGCGCAGGATAAAGGCCTCGTGGCTTATGTCGTGGCGCAACCGGATCAGGCGCCCAGCTCCGGCGAGTTGCGAAGTTTTCTGAAAGAGAGTCTTCCTGAATACATGTTGCCGGAAGTGTTCATCATGTTGGAGGCTATGCCGTTGACGGCTAACGGAAAGCTGAACGGACGTGCGCTGCCCGCCCCCGATACTCAAAGAACGTTGCAAACCTCGCTTCCGGTCGCGCCGCGTACGCCGATCGAAGAGACTCTTGCACGATTATGGAGAGAGGTTCTGAAACTGGAACAAGTCGGTATTCAAGATAATTTCTTCAATCTCGGTGGACACTCCCTGATTGCAATCAAGTTAGTAACTCGGATTCGCACAGAATTTAATGTCGAATTATCGCTCGCGGACTTTTTCAACGCGGCAACTATCGAAGCGGTGGGCCTGAAGCTGGAAGAGGAATTGATTGAAGCATCAAACCCCGCCGAGATAGACGCCATACTCAGATTGTTAGAAACCGTAGAAGAAACTGAAGCGGAGAGTATGCTCGCACACAGCGACGCTCTTGAAGCTAGTTAGCAAGAAAGTAAAATTCAGCCTCACTCGCGCCTGAACATCAGCCTTAAACAGTCAGCACCCAAGCACAGAACGCGGATCGTAGTCTGCAAGACGAGGAAAACGATGAACACCATCGAGCAAACTGAACGTCTGAAAAACCTGTCACCTGCGAAGCGTGCCCTCCTGATCAAAGCGCTCCAGAAGAACGCGACTCTAGGTCAGGAAACGCAAACCATTCCACGCCGCGAGAGAACGAGTGATGTCCCGCTCTCGTTTGCTCAACAGCGCCTTTGGCTGATTGATAGATTGGAGGCTGGCACTGTTGCCTACAACGTTCCTTTCGCCGTCCGCCTCAAGGGACCGCTCGACGTGGCTGCATTCGAGCGGAGTATTAATGAGGTCGTCAAACGTCATGAAGCTTTGCGGACCACCTTTATGCTGGAAGGCGACCAGCCGATACAGATCATTGCCCCGCAAGCTTCGTTGACCGTTTCGCTGGTGAATCTAAAGGACTCTCCCGCAGACAATAAGGAAGCGCAAATTCAGCGTTTGGCGGCGGTTGAAGCACGGAGCCGCTTTGACCTGTCAAAAGGGCCCCTGCTTCGCACGACGCTGCTTCAGTTAGACGAACAGGAACATGTGGCTCTGTTCACGATGCATCATATTGTTTCCGATGGTTGGTCTGACACGGTGCTGATCGAGGAGCTGGTCAGATTCTATGAGGCTGACCTGACCGGTCAACCGGCGGCGCTCCCCGACCTCCAAATCCAATATGCAGACTTCGCTCTCTGGCAACGCGCACGACTTCAAGGTGCTGTGCTCGACGAACTTCTTTCTTATTGGCAGCAGCAGTTGGCAGGCGCGCCGCCCCTCTTGAACCTGCCGACGGATTATCCGCGCCCGCCCCTGCAGACTCATTCGGGAGCCCTCCAATCCAAAGTCTTTTCCGAACGTGTATGTAAAGGGTTGAGAAGGTTGAGCCGACAGGAAGGCGTCACGCCTTTTGTGACCGTGCTCGCGGCCTTCAAGACATTGCTTTACAAATATACAAATCAAACGGACGTGGTCATCGGCACACCGGTTGCCAATCGGACGCAACTTGAAACAGAAGGACTGATAGGTTGTTTCCTCAACACCCTGGTGCTCCGGACTGATCTCTCCGGCAACCCAAGTTTTCGCCAGCTATTAGGTCAAGTGCAGGGGATCACGCTCGGCGCACAGGAGCATCAAGATCTGCCTTTTGAACTTCTGATAGAAGCGCTCAATCCGGAACGCAATCTCAGCTATGCTCCGCTTTTTCAGGTCTTGTTCCTTTATCAAAACCAGCCGGTTGGGAACCTGGATCAAAAAGATTTGTCGCTAACTCCAATCGATATTCACAGCGGCACAGCCAAGTTTGATTTGTCCCTATCTGTTGTTGAGGGTGCGCACGGGCAGCTAACCGCATCACTCGAATACAACACCGACCTCTTCAATGCGCAAACCATCACGCGCATGCTGGGACACTTTGAGACTTTGCTGGCCGGCATCGTCTCTGATCCGGATCAACATCTTCGTGACTTGAACTTGCTCGATGAAGCAGAGCAAGAGCAAATCTTATTCATGTGGAACGAGACGCAGACAGAGTTTAGTCAAAGCGCAGGCCTGCACACGCTGTTTGAGGAGCAGGTAGCACGTACACCGGAGGCGGTGGCGCTGGTGTTTGGCTCCGAGTCGCTGAACTACCGAGAACTGAACCAGCGAGCTAATCAACTCGCGCAGCAGTTGCGCTCGCTCGGCGTGGGCCCGGAGTCGGTAGTGGCGGTGCTGATGGAGCGCAGCTTCGAGATGGTGATCTCGCTGTTGGCCGTGCTCAAGGCTGGAGGCGCCTATCTGCCCCTGGATCCGAGCTATCCCCCGCAACGGTTGTCGTTCATGCTTGCCGATGCGCAGCCGGTGGTGTTGTTGAAACAGGCGGGCTTGCAGAATCTGTCTGCTCTGCCCGAGGGGATGGCTGTGGTGGAAGTCGATGAAGCGGCGTTGCGAATGGCGGAAACTTCGACTGCGAACCCGGAAGTGGAAGTGGGAGCGGCTAACGTGGCCTATGTGATCTACACCTCGGGTTCGACCGGTCAGCCCAAGGGGGTAATGATCACGCATGGGGCCATCAGCAATCGGCTGCTCTGGATGCAGCAGCAATATCAACTCGATGCTTCCGATGCGGTGTTGCAAAAAACACCCTTCACTTTTGACGTGTCGGTGTGGGAGTTTTTCTGGCCGTTGCTGACGGGCGCGCGGCTGGTAATAGCGCGCCCCGGAGGGCACCAGGATACACGGTACCTGCTGGAATTGATCCGCACGTGCAGAATCACGACGTTGCACTTTGTGCCGTCGATGCTGCAAGCATTTTTGGGTGAAGCGAAAGTGACTGAGGGGTGCCAGAGTCTGCGCTGCGTGATTTGTAGCGGGGAAGCATTGGTGCCGGAGTTAGTGAAGCGCTACTACGAGCGGCTGAAGGCGCCGCTGGAGAACCTATATGGGCCGACGGAAGCCGCGGTGGATGTGACGCGGTGGGGCTGCGAGCCGGATACGGCAATAGCTGGCGCGATGAGCGTGCCCATCGGACGGCCCATAGCGAACATTCAAATGTACGTGCTGGATGAGGGGATGAACGGGGTGCCGGTGGGAGTCAGTGGCGAACTGTATATCGGCGGCGTGGGCTTGGCGCGTGGCTATCGGGGCCGGGCCGAACTTACAGCCGAAAGATTCGTGCCGCATCCGTACAGCCGGGAGGCCGGCGCGAGACTGTACCGGACGGGAGATGTGGCGCGGTACTTACCGACCGGGGAGATTGAGTATCTGGGAAGAGCAGATTATCAGGTGAAGATCCGCGGGTATCGGATTGAGTTAGGCGAGATCGAAGCGGTGTTGCGGCAGCATGAAGCGATCACTGATGCCGTAGTGGTGACCCGGCAGAATGCGTTGGGCGAGAAACAGTTGGTGGGATATTTGGTGATAGCTGATGGAACAGACGAGACTGAGCAGCAGATAACCAGTGCTGTTTTGAGGAAGTATATCGGAGCGCGGCTGCCGCATTACATGATACCTGCGATTTTAATGAGGCTCGATGAGATGCCTCTCAGCGCGAATGGAAAGATTGACCGTCAACGTTTACCGGTGCCAGAGACCAGAGGGGTTGAGAGAACGCCTGCTGCACCTACGAATCCGATCGAAGAAAAACTGGCAGTGATTTGGAAACAGGTTCTGCGCCTCGAACAGGTGTCCATTGATGACAACTTCTTCGCTCTCGGAGGAGATTCTATTCGCATCGTTCAGATAGTGTCTCAGGCACAGTATCAGGGCCTGCACTTTGAGGCCCAGTTGGTTTATCAACATCAAACCATTCGAGAGTTAGCACGGGAGATTGAAAGAGCTGCACAACAGGCTCACCTTCCAGAGCACTCGAGTGAAGAGGAAGATGCGGAACTGGCCCGTCTAATGGAAATGCTGGAAGGGCTTTCCGAAGCGGATGTCAAAGAGAGGATCGAAGAGAAGACCGCCGCCCTTCTTTAAGAGAGGATTATTCCATGAGCAGTATCGCAGAACGCATTGCCGATCTGAGCGAAGATAAACGTTTTCTTCTGGAATTGCTGAGACAGGAAAACCGTAAGGAAATCTCAAGTGCGAGGAAGTTTCGGCCTGAGGTTGTTACTACGGTCACCACCCAGCAGAGCCAGGCGTTTTGTCTGATCTCAGACGCGGATCGTCAAAATTTACCGGCAGACGTGGAAGATGCTTATCCGCTGACGATGCTGCAAGCGGGGATGATCTACCACATGGAAGAGACCCCCGAGTATCCGCTTTATCACAACGTCGACAGCTATAACCTCGATGTAGAATTGGACCATGTGACGATGCAGGACGCCATCAATCGGGTGGTCGCGCGTCACGCCGTGTTGCGCACCTCGTTCGCATTAAAAAATTACAGTGAGCCGCTCCAACTTGTACACAAGAACGCGACTCTTCCCGTAACCATTGACGACCTGCGACATCTGCCCGCTTCTGAACAGGACAACATTGTCAACGCATATGTTGAAAAGCAGAAAAGACTCAGATTTGATCTGGCTCGTCCACCCTTGCTTCGTTTCCACATTCATCGTCGCACGGACGAAACGTTTCAATTTACGCTCACCGAGTTCCATCCGATCCTCGATGGTTGGAGCTTGAACTCGACACTCGCAGAAATTTTCACGACCTATTTCACATTGCTCAAGAAACAACCTTTGCCCGACGTCCCGCCTCTCTCGACGTCGTTTCGTGATTATGTGGCCTCAGAGCGCAAGGCGCTTGAATCCGATGAATTCAACGAGTACTGGACGCAAGCGTTAAGGGATGCTTCGGTGATGGAACTTCCGCGCTGGCCCGCTTCCTATCGAAATGAGGGCGATCGGCCGGTGGTCGGACTGCGCGTTCCCATTCCTCGGCAACTACTCGAAGAATTGAAACAGCTTGCGCAATCGATAGCGATGCCGCTCAAAAGCCTCCTGCTGGCAGCACATATCAAGGTCATGAGCGCGCTCGGAGGACAACAGGATGTCGTTACCGGATTAGCTACACAGGGCCGGCCGGAAACTGCGGGCGGCGACGCGCTTCGCGGTCTATTCCTGAATATTGTTCCTTATCGGTTGGATTTGCCGGGCGGCACTTGGGTGGATTTGATACGAGAAGCTTTTAACGCCGAACGTGCCTTGCTTCCTTATCGCCGTTATCCGATGGCGGCGATTCAGAAGAACCTGGGAGGTCACCCCCTATTTGAAACCTGCTTTAGCCTGGTTCGTTTTCACGTTTATCTAGACTTGCTCGAATCAGATAACAAGTTAGAGATGGTCGGGACAGGTATGGAGTTTGAAGAAAACAACTTCACCCTCTCGTCTAATTTCGGGATGCATCCATCCGGGTCACACCTGATTCTAGTTCTTGAATACCATACAAGCGAACTTTGTAACGAGCAGGTGCGAGCCATCGCCACATATTATAAGAACGCACTGTCAGCAATGGTCAATGCGCCTCACAGTTTGCATCAGTCGTTTAATGTTATATCTCCTGATGAACAAGAACAAATCATCGTCAAATGGAACAACACGAAAATGGATTTTGCCGGCACTGAATGCTTACACGAACTGTTCGAGCAACAAGCAGCCCGCACACCGGAAGCCGTCGCTGTCATCTTTGGTTCCGACTCGCTGACCTATCAACAGCTCAACGAGCGCGCGAATCAACTCGCGCATCACCTGCGCTCACTCGGTGTCGGTGCAGAGTCAGTAGTTGCCATCCTCATGGAACGCAGTTTCGAGATGGTCATCTCAATGTTGGCTGTGCTCAAAGCCGGGGGCGCTTATCTGCCGTTAGACCCCGAGTATCCATCGCAAAGGTTGTCTTACATGCTCGAAGATGCCCGGGTCCGGGTGCTGTTGAGACAGGAAGGTTTGGGTACCCTGCTCAATGTGCCAGAGACAGTGACCGTCGTGGTCGTGGACGCGCATGCTGTAGCGGACTCTGAGTCAAGCCCCGCAACGGAAAACGCTATCTCGGTATTTGATGGGGATAACCTCGCTTATCTCATCTACACTAGCGGTTCAACCGGCACTCCCAAAGGCGTGATGGTCTCGCATCGAGCCATCTGTAACCGCCTCCGCTGGATGATCCATAACTTCGGTTTTGACGCCTCCGAGCGCATCCTGCACAAAACCTCCTTCTCCTTCGATGCCTCAATCTGGGAGTTGTTCGTCCCGTTGATCAGCGGAGCGCGTCTTGTCATGGCGCGACCGGGCGGGCAGCAGGAGAGTGATTATCTGGCAGAGGTAATCGTCGCCGAGCAGATCACAACAGTGCAATTCGTTCCTTCGATGCTGAGGGTGATGGTCAGTACCGAGGGTTTTAACGAAGCCAACACGTTACGCCGCGTGTTCTGCGGCGGAGAGGTGCTAAGTCCGGAGTTGGTCAACAGTTTCTTCGAGAGACAGGGTCTCGCAGAGCTACATAACCTGTATGGGCCGACGGAGGCGGCGATCGATGCGACGCACTGGCGGTGTCTGAGATTGACAGAGAGTCAGAGCGAGGCAGAGCGTGCGGAGTTGAGTGACGGAGTGCCAATCGGTCGACCGATTTCGAACATGCAGATGTATGTTTTGGACGAGCGGATGAGATGTGTGCCGGTGGGAGTCAGTGGGGAAATCTATATTGGAGGGATGGGCCTGTCGCGTGGCTATCGCGAGAGGGCAGAGTTGACGGCCGAAAGATTCGTCCCGCATCCCTACAGTCAGGAAGCAGGAGAGAGATTGTACCGGACGGGAGATATCGGGAGGTACAGGCCGGACGGAAGCCTTGAGTACGTGGGTCGCCAGGACCAACAGGTTAAGGTGCGAGGATATCGCATTGAGTTGGGAGAGATTGAAGCGGCGTTGCGAGAGCACGAGTCAGTGGCCGAGGCCGTCGTGTTGCCATTAGCTGATGAGCAGGGACATAAGCGCCTGGTCGCCTACTATGTTGCCCGGGGGGAGTCAATCACTGGCAGCGATGAAGCGCGCTGCCAACTGCCTAATGGCTTGGAAGTGGCTTTCATTAACCACAATGAAGCGAAGCTTATTTACGGGGAGATCTTCGATGATGAGGTCTATCTTAAGCATGGCATCGAGCTTCATGATCACGATGTAGTCTTCGATGTCGGAGCCAATATCGGGTTGTTCTCACTTTTTGTCCGTCAGCGCTGCCGCCATGCCAGAGTCTATGCCTTTGAACCGGTGCCGCCGGTGTTCGAGAAACTGCGAGCCAACATGGCGTGGTACGGGTTGGAGGTGCAGCTCTTTGAGCACGGGGTGTCGAATCGGACGGGGGCGGCGTCCATCAGCTTTTATCCCAACTGGTCCGGAATGTCTGGCCTCTATGCCGACCGAGCGGTCGATGAGGCGATGACCAGAGCGTTTGTACGCAATCAGGGTCAGGAATTGGTGGACCATGCGGACGAGTTATTGGAGGGAAGATTTGAGAGCGAGACATTCGCGTGCCAGTTGAAGACCCTCTCGGAGGTAATTCGCGAGCAACAAATTGAGCAAATTGATTTGCTCAAGATTGATGTAGAGAAAAGTGAGTTGGATGTGCTCGAGGGCATAGCGCCTGAAGATTGGAAAAAGATTAGACAGATCGTAATGGAGGCGCATGACCTTGACGGTCAGTTGAACCGGATTATCGAGTTACTAGAAGACCACGGATTCGATGCAAAGTTTGAACAGGATAGCTCACAGCAGAACACGGGTCTTTACAACATCTATGCAATCCATCCATCGAGAAGCAAGCGAGCGATAGATGTCGGGGAGACAGCGACAGGTAGCACGCTCGCACCAAGGGTGGCTCCAACAGCTTTAAGCGAAGGTGCTTTGAGCGACTTTCTGAAAGAGAAGTTGCCGGAATATATGGTTCCGTTGAAGTACGTGAGAGTCGACCAGTGGCCCGTGACGGCCAACGGCAAGATTGACCGCCGGGCGTTATCGCAGATCGAAGATGAGAGCGGGTCACGAGAGCAGGTCTTTGCCGCGCCACGCACACCCGCAGAGGAGGTATTAGCACGAATTTGGAGCGAGGCTTTGGGAGTTGAGCAGATAGGCATCCATGACAACTTCTTCGAGTTGGGGGGCGATTCCATCATTCTTCTAACCATTGCCGCCAAAGCTTCAAAAGCTGGTTTGAAGTTTCTCGCTCGCAATATGTTTCAACATCCCACGATTGCCGAGTTGGCTACCGTCGCGTCCCGTATTAACACTGACAAGCCCAAACCAGAAACTAAAGATGAGCCTGCGACGGGGTTACTTCCACTAACCCCGATTCAGCACGCTTTTTTTGAGAGCCAACTGGACCATCCGCATTATTTCAACCAATCGGTGATGCTCTCGGTTCCCAAGAATCTCACTCCAAATATTTTACACACGATCATGAAGCAGATAATGCTTCATCATGATGCGTTGCGGCTGCGCTTCCAAACTCTGCCTGACGGCAGAACACAAGCATCGATCAGCGAAGTGACGGAACCACTGCCGCTCGCGATTATTGACTTGAGCCATCTGCCTCCCTCATCTCACGTGGCGGCCATAGAAACCGCCGCCGCCGGTTTGCAAGCAAGTCTTAACCTGGGCGCAGGTCCCATTCTGCGTCTGGCGCTATTTCTCACTGGCGAGGCTACCTCCGGCAACCGGCTGCTGCTCATCATTCATCACCTGGCGGTCGATGGAGTGTCGTGGCGCATCCTGCTGGAAGACATGCAAACGTCGCTGGCGCAACTGACGGCGGGGCAAGCGCTGCGGCTACCGGCGAAGACCACCTCATTCAAACAGTGGGCTGAAGGGTTGCAGGCGCAGGTGGCTGCCGGATCGTTTGAGTCCGAAGCCGCCTACTGGGTGGATCAGGCGACCAGCCCAGTCACTGACTTCCTGCCGCCCTTGCCCGTGACTCCCGCTCCGACCCAGGCTGAAGCCATCACGCTCACACTGTCTTTGACCACAGCCGAGACTAGTTTGCTGCTGCATGAGGCCGCGGCCGCTTATCACACGCAGATCAATGATCTGCTCTTGACGGCGCTGGCGCTGGCCGTGCGCCAGGTGAGCGGCGAAAGTCGTCTGCGGCTGGAACTGGAAGGACATGGCAGAGAAGAAATAGTAGAAGCGGTGGAGTTGGGACGCACGCTCGGCTGGTTCACCACGCTGTTTCCGGTGCTGCTGGACATCTCGGGAGCGGGCACCGAGCTGGGGGCGGCGGTGCGCAGTACCAAGGAACAACTGCGGGCCATCCCGCAACATGGGATTGGTTACGGATTGCTCAAGTATCTGGCTAACGACACAGTGAGCCGCGAACTGCGAGCGGCGCCGCGACCGGCGCTGGCGTTCAACTATCTGGGACAGTTCGATCAGGTCCTGCATGAAACAGGCGGGTTTGCCGGAGCTCCTGAGTCAGCGGGAGCAAGTCAGAGCGAGCAGACGCCGTTGAACTATGCCCTCGAGATCAACGGCAGCGTGAGTGGCGGTCGCTTGAGTCTGGATTGGAGCTTCAGCCCGCGAGTGGTGGCACAAACGCAAGTTGAGCAGTTGATGGCGACGTATGGAGAGGCGTTGCGCTCGCTAATCACGCATTGTGCGGGACGGCAGGGCGCGTACACGCCGGCGGACTTCCAGTTGAGCGGGCTTGGGCAGGCGGAGTTGGACCGTTTGCTGGCGCGAGTTGGAAACGAGGTGGAGGACATCTATCCGTTGTCGCCATTGCAGGAGGGTCTGTTATTTCACACGGTGCAGGCGCCTGGGAGCGGCGTCTACATGCAGCAGATGAGTTGCCGGTTCGGAGCTGGGTTTGATGTGGAGGCATTCAAGGATAGTTGGCGGGATGCGGTGCAGCGACACGGCATCTTGCGGACAGGCTTTGCGTGGGAGGGGTTAGGCGAACCGGTGCAGGTGGTGCGCGCGGGAGTGGAGTTGGAAGTTAAGGAGCAGGACTGGACCGGAATGAGCGAGGAGCAGCGCGCAGCCGCGATGGCGAATTATCTGGCAGCGGATCGGGAGCGTGGGTTTGAAGTGCAGCAAGGGCCGTTGATGAGGATGGCTTTGATGAAGGAGGACGACGCTTTCTTCTCCTTTGTGTGGACCACACATCATTTAATCCTGGACGGTTGGTCGATGGGCCTGTTGGTCCAGGAGGTATTTGAGAACTACGAAGCCCGGTTGCGCGGCACGCAGGTGTTGAGAGAAGCAGTGCGGCCAAACCGCGATTACATCGAATGGCTGCTACAACAGGATATGAGCCAGGCTGAAGCCTACTGGCGAAAGACATTGAAAGGGTTCACAACGCCGACGCCGCTTGGTCTCAAACACTCTTCCAACGGCAAATCTGACTCAACGGAAAACTTTGCTCATCAGGTCACGACTTTGTCGGCTTCCAGAACCGAAGAGATTAAAACTTTTGCACGACGGCAAAAGTTAACCCTCAACACCGTAATACAGGGCGCGTGGGCGCTCCTGTTAAGTCGTGACAGCGGCGTAAGGGACGTCGTGTTCGGAGTGGTAGTTTCGGGCCGGCCAACTGAACTCGAGGGATTCGAAAACATGATCGGAGTATTCATCAACATGCTGCCGATGCGAACCGAGGTCAGAGTGGAACAGAAGATTGGAGTTTGGTTGAGCGAACTTCAGAAAGCACATGTGGAGATGGGGCAGTTCGAGCATAGCCCGCTGGTCCAGGTGCAAGGGTGGAGTGAAGTGCCGCGCGGGCTGCCGCTGTTTGAGAGTTATTTGAATTTCCTGAATTACCCGCTCGATGATTCCTTGAGGAACCTGGACGGGCCGCTGGAAATTCACGATGCCCGTTCCATCGAGAGAGCAAACTATCCGATAGCGATTGATGTCATGCCCGGCAAGAATCTGTCCGTGGAAATCACTTATGACGTGCGCAGGTTTGACGCGGCTGAGATTGCGCATACGCTGAGGAACTTTGAAATACTGCTCGATAGTTTTGTCGCCCATCCAGATATCACGTTGAGGACGCTCGAAGAAATACTCAACGCCTCCGACAGACAAGTTCAGGCAGCACGAGAGCAAAATCGCCAGGAGTCTCTTCGCCAAAGAATCAAGACCGTCAGGCGCAGAGTCGTTTAGTGCCACTGAAAAACATAAACAAAGTAGACGAGCTGGCGAAGAGAGGCCGGAGCAGGTAATGGTTAGTCAGATACAAGGATTTCGACTTTCACCTCAACAGAGTCATCTGTGGAAGTTGCAACAAGAGAGCAATGCCTATCATGCTCAGTGTGCGATCTTGATTGAAGGCGACCTGAAGAGAGCGGCTCTGGAAGAAGCTTTGCAAAAGGTTATTGACCGGCACGAGATATTGCGCACCACATTTCACCGCCGGCCAGGAATAAAAATCCCAATTCAAGTCGTCGGCCGAAGCACGCTATCAGATTTGCCCTACACCGACTTGAGCGAGCTGAGCGAGCCAGCACAACAAGCCTGGATAGAGCAACAGTTCAAACAAAAAGGCGTGCCGTTTGACTACGCACAGGGGCCAGTTCTGCGTTTGGCCCTGCTTGCCATCTCAAAGCATCGTCACCTCCTGCTGATGAACTCCCCATCCCTCTGTGCAGACGATGCGTCGCTCAAGATTCTGATTCATGAGATCAGCAGGTGCTACGGGTGCGTCCTAACGGGTGAAGAACTACCGGACGAAACCCTGCAGTATGCCGATTTGTCCGAATGGCAGAACGAACTTTTTGAATCAGAAGACGGGGCAGGGATCAGTTACTGGCGCAGACAGGATTTTTCAGAACTGCTTGCGATTAGGCTGCCATTTGAGAACGCTGCTAACCGAGAAGCAACTTTCGACCCGCGATTTATCACGGCGCTGCTGCCCCCAGACCTCCTGACCAGAATTAGATCGGTGGTTGAAAAATATGAGACATCGCTTTCCACCTTCATGCTGGCGTGTTGGCAAATCCTGCTGTGGCGTCTCAACGGCTATTCGGACAACGTCGTCGGCACATCGTTCGAGTGCCGGAAATATGAAGAACTCGCTGACGTGCCGGGACTTTTCGCGAAGTATCTGCCGCTGCGATGTCGACTGAAAGACGCTTTGCGCTTCGAGGAAGTATTAAAGCAGACCGACGAACAGAGAAGCGAAATCGAGAAATGGCAAGAGTGGTTCAGTTGGGGTCAGGATAAAGCATCAGTTGCACATGCTTTGCCTGAGCAGAGTAGAGAAACTTTGTTCACGCCAATATGTTTCGACTTCAAGGAGTGGTCTGACAAATATTCCGCCGGCGAAGTGCTGTTTTCAATTGACAAACAGTACGTCTGCATCGACCGGTTCATCGTCAAGCTCTCCTGTGGTGAGAAAGATGATTGCTTAACCACGCAATTTCACTACGACGCAAACGCGTGTCGCGACGAAGACATTGCTCTCCTTGCGATGCAGTTTGAGACTCTTTTAGAGACCGTCGTGGCGGCGCCCGAAACTACGATCGGCAAGTTGGAGATTTTTACCAAAGCGGAACGCGAAACGCTGGTTGTTGACTTCAACCGCACCGCGGCCGAGTTTCCACGCCAGCTTTGTCTGCACCAACTATTTGAAGAACAAGCTGCGCGCTCGAAAGACGCCCCGGCCGTCATCTACAAAGATTCTGCCATCTCCTACGCAGAACTCGATTGCCGCGCCAATCAACTCGCACGTCACCTGCGAACGCTCGGCGTAGGCCCTGACCGCCTGGTCGGCATTTATTTGGGACGCACGCCGGAAATGATCGTGGCCCTGCTTGCCACGCTCAAAGCAGGCGGCGCGTATTTGCCGCTCGATCCCGTTTATCCACCTGAGCGCCTGGCTTACATGCTCGAGGATGCACAGGTCTCAGTTCTTTTGACGACCCGAGAAATGAGAGAAAAGTTTAACGTTCAATTGGCCCAGGTTGTCTGTCTGGACGAAGACTGGAACAGGCTGGACCAAGAGAATGATGCTCCCTTGCCGAATGAGGTTGAGCCGAATCACCTTGCCTATGTCATCTACACCTCGGGTTCCACGGGCCGGCCGAAAGGCGTGATGATTACGCATCGTGGCGCAGTCAATTATCTCAGTTGGGCGACAGGGGCTTACCGGGTCGCAGACGGCATAGGTGCGCCCGTACACTCGTCCATTGGATTCGATCTAACGGTGACCAGCTTGTTCACGCCGTTGCTTTCCGGGCGCAGCGTCATGCTGGTAGAGGAAGAAGCAGGACTGCACGGACTCAGAGATCGGTTGCATCGTCACGGGAACTTAAGTTTGGTGAAGATCACACCTGCACATCTGGGGATGCTCAATCAGTCTTTGCCGGGCGACGAGGCGCTGGGCGCGACCAGAGCGCTGGTCATCGGCGGCGAGGCTTTGTCAGGTGAGAGCTTACAGTTCTGGAAACAGCATGCTCCGCTAACGCGAATCATCAACGAGTACGGGCCGACCGAGACGGTGGTTGGCTGCTGCGTTTACGAAGTTGCCGCTGGGCAAACGCAACCCGGCGCAGTGCCGATTGGTCGTCCAATTGCAAACACACAAATCTATGTGCTCAACGAAGAAGGTCAACCCGTGTCGGCCGGCATCAGCGGAGAGATTTTCATCGGCGGGGAAGGCGTAGCGAGAGGTTACCTGAATCATCCGGCATTAACCGCCGAGAAGTTTATCCCTGACGCGATCAGCGGAGAGCAGGGGCGACGTTTATATCGGACTGGCGATCTTGGAAAATTTCTGCCGCAAGGTGGAATCGAATATGTCGGGCGCGCGGACGCTCAAGTAAAAGTGAGAGGTTATCGAGTTGAATTGGGTGAGATTGAAGCTGTCATCCTCGAGCTGAACGAAGTGCGGGAAGCGGCCGTCGTCGTGAGAGATGATGGCGCCGGAGATAAAGCATTGTTGGCATACGTGGTGCTGGATGATGAAGCCGAGCACCGCGTTGGAGCATGGAAGGCAGAATTGAGAAAGCGTCTGCCGGAATACATGATACCCGCCGCTTTCATACAGTTGGAGTCATTGCCGCTGACAACAAACGGCAAGATTGATCGCAAAGCGCTTCCTGAATATCACGCGGATGAGTTTACTACGGGCGCTTCGGAGCCAGCGTTACAGACCCCCATTGAAGAGATCGTCGCCGGAATATGGGCCGAGATGTTCGGTCTCAAGAAAGTAGGCGTTAAGGCTAACTTCTTTGAGCTTGGTGGACATTCACTGCTGGCGCTCAGGATGGTGTCGCGCCTGCAAAGCGCGTTTCAAATAGAGTTGGCGGTTGATTCCGTATTTGAAGCGCCTACCGTTTCCAGCCTCGCCGCAGTTATCGAAAATAATATTCGTGCCGGTGAAGGACACACACTGCGCGCCATCCGACCCGTCTCACGCGAACAAGCCCTGCCGCTCTCATTTGCGCAACAGCGGCTCTGGATTCAGGACCAGTTCAATCCGTTAACGGCTGAATACAACATTCCGCTCGGCGTGCGCCTTGATGGGAAGTTCGACGTCCAGGCGTTTGAGCTGACGCTCAGTGAGGTCATCAGGCGACACGAAGTGCTGCGCACAAGCTTTCCGAGGTCCGGCGATTTGCCCGTGCAAGCCATTGCGCCGGCGGCGCCGGTGAGCGTGCCGATCGTTAATCTCGACGAGCTGCCGGAGGCATCCCGCAACAGCGAGGCCCTGCGCCTTGCCGTTGACGAGGCCGCGCTGCCATTTGATCTCGCGCAGGGGCCGTTGCTCCGTTGCAAGATTTTGCGCCTTGATGAAGAACAACATTATGTGCTCGTTACCATGCATCATATCATCAGCGATGGCTGGTCCATGGGAGTGCTGGTGCGTGAAATAGCCGTTCTCTACGATGCCTTCTCGACCGGAAAAGCCGCGGCGCTTCCCGAATTGCCAGTTCAATACGCGGACTTCGCCTACTGGCAACGGCAGTGGCTTGCCGGGGAGGTTGAAGAGTCTCAACTTGCTTACTGGAAACAGCAACTCGCAGGCAGTCAGCCCATCTTGCGACTTCGCACGGATTGGCCACGTCCAGCGATGCGAACTTCTCAAGGCGCCACCCGATCCCTGTCTCTTTCGCGCACGCTGTCGGAAGGGATCAAGCAACTCAGCAGGCGGGAAGGCGTCACGCAATTCATGACTTTGATGACTGCTTTCCAGATCCTCTTGCGTCGTTACACGCAAGAGGATGACATGCTCATCGGCGCAGATGTCGCTAATCGCAATTACCGCGAAATTGAAGGACTCATTGGGTTTTTTGTCAACCAATTGGTCTTTCGCACAAACCTCTCCGGCGATCCGAGTTTCAGAGATTTGCTTGGTCGAGTGCGCACGACGGCCCTGCGTGCTTACGCAAATCAAGATTTACCTTTCGAGAAGCTGGTGGAAGTTCTCAAACCAGAACGGAGTTCCAACTACTCGCCGCTGTTTCAGGTTAAGTTCATCTTTCGGAATGCGCTCGAGGAGACTCTTGAAATTCCGGGCGGCGTCCTCACGCCCTTAAACTTCAATCAAACGACTACGAAGGTCGACTTGATGATGTCGGTCGAAGACAACGGTCACGCGTTGGATGTTTCTTTGCTGTACGCCACAGACCTCTTCAAAGAGGCGACGATTATTAACATGCTCAAGGAGTTTGAGATGCTGCTGGGCGTCGTCACAGCGCAATTCGAGGTCAGGTTAAGCGCACTTGATGAGACGCTCGCTGAGTTTGGCCGGCAACAACAGAGAGCGAGAGAAGCGCAGTTTAAAGAAGCTCGCCTCAGCCTGTTCAAAAATATCAAACAGAAGACTGGAAACGGCAACGGCCGGAAGAATGCGCCGGGGCACTTTGCCTCAGAAGTCAGGTTAAGTCCTTGGACCGAAGCGGTACCGTAGCGCGGTAGTGTCGGGATCGGTTTCGGGCACGATGATGAACTGAAGCTGGTAGTGAAAGAGACGTATGAAAAATCAAGCCGAAGAAGCTGATCACATTAAAGAGGCGGTCAACGGTTTTCGTCTGTCACCTCAACAAAAGCGCGTCTGGAGATTGCAGCAGGCGAACCGGGCGTGGCCGCGCCGCGTCTCGTGCGCCGTTTTGGTTGAAGGTTCTCTCGACACGGCAAGATTGCGAGCGGCAGTAGAGAAAGCGGCGTCACGTCACGAGATACTGCGCACCACTCTTAATGCTCTGCCGGGGAAGATCCCTCTTCAACTCCCTTCGGAAGTGAGCATCTGTTGGCAGTCGGATGTAGACATCAGCGGCCTGGATGAATCACAGCAGAAAGCCCGTCTCGAAGCGCTGCTGCGGAAGCATGGACATGGCGCTCTTCATCAGGAAGTCTTGCAGCTCTGTCGTGTCGCCCTCTCGCCGAACATGCAAGTGTTGTTAATCAGTCTTCCTATGCTCTGTGCGGATGCACAGACGTTGCAAAATCTGGTTTCCGAAATTGGACGATGCTATGCCGCTGAAACTTTTTCAGACGAGCCGCTTCAGTATGCTGTTGTCTCCGAATGGTTGAACGAATTACTTGAGGCGGACGAGGCGGCAGCGGGACGAGAGTATTGGCGCGCACATGACCCCAGCGCTTTGCCCGCGTTGACTCTTCCTTTCGAGAAGACGGCTTCAGAGGCGGAGGAGTTTGAGATCGGCGTTTTTTCTCACCGCATTCATCATGAAAGCGCCGCTCAGATCAAATCACTCTGCGGGAGGTACGGGGCGACGCCCGATGCTTTCCTCTTAGCCTGTTGGCAGGTCTTGCTTTTTCGGATGAGCGGTGAACCAAACTTTGTCGTCGGAACTGCTTTCGACGGGCGCGCGGATGAAGAATTGAAGGAACTGCTTGGCCCGTTAACGAAATACTTACCCATTCATTCTCGTTTTGATCAAGGGATGAAGTTCGCAAAATTCCTGGAACAGGCACAAGCCTCGATGGACGAGGCACGAAAATGGCAGGAGTGTTTTACCTGGGAGCATAGCAACACGTTCTCCGCCAATGGTAATAGTTTGTCTTTCTTTCCTATCGCTTTCGACTATCAGGAATGGGCAAAATTCCATGCACATGAGACGAGCTTTTCTGTCCGAGAGCAATTCATTTGCCCCGAACCATTCAAACTCAAACTCTGCTGCGTCCAGACATCGGATTCTCTAACAGCAGAATTTCATTATCATGCTGCCCGGTTCTCCCTGGCTGACATTGAATGTGTCGGCGGAAGATTCGGCGAGCTCATGGAAAGTATCTGTCACAATCCTGAAGCACGCATCAGCGAGTTGCTATTGCATCTGAAACAACGCCTGCCTGACTACATGATGTCTACAGCTTTTGTGCCAATTGACGCGCTGCCAATTACCACCAACGGCAGGGTAGAGCGCGCCAGCCATCCCGCACCCCATCAGCTAAATCCAAAACCCTTTGTTGCGCCCTTTGTCGCGCCTCGAACTGCGTTTGAAGAACAACTTGCAACCATCTGGCGGGAGCTTCTCAAGGTTGAGCAAGTTGGAGTAAATGACAACTTTTTTGAACTGGGCGGACAATCTCTGATTGCCACGCAGCTTGCATTGCGCGTCCAGGAGACATTCAACGTCTCGCTCACGTTGCAGCTCATCTTTGATAACCCAACCATCAACGATTTGGCTGCGGCCATCACCACGAAACTAAGCGAAGCAGAAGACCAGGCAGAACTTAATCAGATGCTCGAAGATCTGAAAGAGCTTTCGGCGGAAGAAATAAAGGTCTTACTCGATGTTGAAGGTTAGCGTCCTCCGTCAGAGAAATTAGTTGTGCCCCCACAACCGCCAGTCCTTTTTAAATAGCAGTCGAAAATTCTCACTTAATTCTTAACCGGGCAGGGGGATACCGCCTTGGAAAATATTTCTAGCTTAACACCAGATCAGCAAGCGCTTCTGGCACTCAGGCTGCGAAGAAGGGCCGCCGAGCGTCGGGGCGGAGATCCATCAACCCCAATGCTCAGGGCTGTCACTCGCACCGCGGAGATGCCGGTCTCCTTTGCGCAACAACGATTATGGTTTCTTGAACAGTTTAATCCCGGTTCTTCTGCCTACAACATACCATTTGCGATTCGTCTCGCCGGCAGATTCAACGCGCTCGCACTCGAGCAGTCGCTAAATGAAATTTTGCGCCGACACGAAATCTTGCGAACAACTTTTACTTCCACTGACGGTCAACCCGCGCAAATTATCTCTCCGTCAAAGACCCTTTCAATGCCACTGATAGATTTGTCTGGCTTAGATAGCGCGAAGCGCGAAGCCACACTAAACCAATTGAGCACAGCCGAAGCTCGACGAACGTTTGATCTCAGGCAAGGCCCGTTGCTGCGCGCGACACTGTTGCGTTTAGGAGAGCTGGAGCATGTAGTCCTGCTCTCGATGCACCACATTGTTTCAGATGGTTGGTCTATTGGCATTCTTATCAAGGAGATCGCGGCCCTCTATCAATATTACTCCGGCGGAAAGTCTCCGCAGCTCTCCGAGCTGCCCATCCAATACGCAGATTTCGCTCACTGGCAGCGGCAGTGGATGCAGGGAGACAAGTTGGCCGCAGAGCTTTCCTATTGGAAGAAGCGACTCGCCAACGCTCCTCCGCTTTTAAATCTGCCGAACGATAGAACTCGCCCGCCAGTGCAGAGCTTTCGCGGGGCGAGCCAATCGTTGACTCTTTCACAAAGTCTTTCGGATGCGATTAAAGCCTTAACACACGATGAAGGCGTCACGACGTTTATGTTGCTCTTAGGAGCCTTTCAAACCCTTTTACACCGGTACACAGGGCAGATTGACATTAGCGTAGGCACGGTCGTCGCGGGCCGCAACCATAAGCGGATTGAAAACCTCATCGGATTTTTCCTCAACAGCATTGTGTTGCGCACAGACCTTTCCGGCAATCCGACTTTTCGTGAACTCTTAGGACGTGTTCGCGCAACCACGCTGGAAGGCTACGACCATCAGAATGTGCCTTTCGAGAAGTTAGTGGACGAGCTACAGCCGGAACGCAACTTGAGTTATAACCCGCTCTTTCAAGTCATGCTCATCGTGCAGAACACCCCTGCGCAAGGACTCTCACTTCCCGGCCTCAAAATGACACCCATTGCGACGGAGTTTGGTACTTCAAAGCTTGATTTAACACTCACGATGGAGGAGACGGAGGCCGGGCTAATCGGCTCACTTGAGTATAGTACTGACCTCTTCAATGCGCAGACCATCACGCGCATGCTGGGACACTTCCAGACTTTGCTGGCCAGCATCGTCTCTGATCCGGACCAACATCTTCGTGACTTGAAGTTGCTCGATGAAGCCGAACAAGAGCAAATCTTATTCAAGTGGAACGAGACGCAGAGAGAGTTCAGTCAAAGCGGATGCTTGCACACGCTGTTTGAGGAGCAGGCCGCGCGCACCCCGGAGGCGGTGGCAGTGGTGTTTGGCTCCGAGTCGCTGAGCTACCGAGAGTTGAACCAGCGAGCCAATCAACTCGCGCAGCAGTTGCGCGCGCTCGGGGTGGGCCCGGAGTCGGTGGTGGCGGTGCTGATGGAGCGCAGCTTCGAGATGGTGATCTCGTTGTTGGCGGTGCTCAAGGCAGGGGGCGCCTATCTGCCGCTGGATCCGACGTATCCGTCGCCACGGTTGTCGTTCATGCTGGCCGATGCGCAGCCGGTGGTGTTGATAAGGTCGGCGGGCTTGA
>Ga0187893_10005048_pt1 | contig 24223 bp, 18 predicted proteins | sample MA1701074metaG_FD_139574 | JGI IMG/M metagenome (GOLD analysis project Ga0187893, IMG submission 139574) | White microbial mat communities from a basaltic lava cave in the Kipuka Kanohina Cave System on the Island of Hawaii, USA - MA170107-4 metaG ...
GTGACGCTGGCGTCGTTCGCGGGGGCGCTCGGCGTGGCGGCGCTCGTCTGGACGATCTCGAGCGTGGGCGGGCGGGCGAACGTGACGACGCTGGTGCTGGCGGGGTTCGCGGTGGGGGCGTTCTGCGCGGCGATCGTGTCGATCCTCGTGATCCTGCACACGAAGAACTGGGGCGAGGCGATGCTGTGGATGATGGGGAGCGTGAGCCGCGCGGACGGGTGGATGCGCGTGCGCGTGGCGCTGCCGTTCGTGGTGCTGTCGCTGGCGGCGGCGTCGGTCTACGCGCGGGACCTGAACGTGATGACGCTCGGCGAGGAGCCGGCGCAGCAGCTCGGGATCGAGGTGGAGCGCGTGAAGAAGGTGCTGCTGGCGGCGGGGACGGTGGCGGCGGCGGCGGCGGTCGCGATGTGCGGCGTGATCGGATTCGTCGGGCTCATCGTGCCGCACGTGGTGCGGCGTCTGGCGGGGCCGGACCATCGCACGCTCCTGCCGCTGACGGTGCTGGGGGGCGGCGCGTTCCTCGTCGCGGCGGACATCGTGGCGCGCGTCGTGCTGCCGCCGGGGGGACTGCCGGTGGGGGCGGTGACGGCCCTGGCCGGAGCCCCGTTCTTCCTCTTCCTGCTGCGCCGGAAAGGGACCTAGGTCCGCGTCGGCCAGGAGCGCAAAGTGGACGATCAGGAGCTGAGACCACACGTGCGAACTGAGGCGTACTGCGGATGAGCCCGTTGGAAGGCAACCGCAAAGGGGCCAAGAGCGCAAAGGGGGTCCCTCAAGGGCTGCGTCCCTCAGCGCGGCGGCCGCAACCGCAAACAGCGGTGTGCAGCCGCCGCTCGTGGAAATCGCTGCGGGGACGCGACATGCCCGCTCTTGCGGGCCTGCCGCGTTCCTCGCGATTTCCAAGGCGGCGCTCCGCGCCGCAGCTGAAGAATCGTGACGGGCTGTCAAGAAACTCAGGAATAGTAGATCAGGAACCTGCCACGCCTTCTTCGCGACGCCGGCGGTTCACCTCCATCCCCACCCGTTTCTCGCTGCTGTCCCCGTCCGGCCATCCTGAACGTAGCGTTCAGTTCAAGTCGCTTTGCGCCCTCTGCGGTTGCCTTCCGTTCCCCCGCACCTCATGACGCCAATGAGCACAGCGATGAGCGCCATGGAAGACGACCGCCAAGGGGCTTACTTCGAAGGTTTCTTGCGCGGAGGCTTGTCCGCGCGCAGCGACTCGTCGAGTTTCTTCACGATCTGCTGCGTGTCGCCGCTGCCGCCGGTGGGCGCGAGGTCCCCTTCGAGCGCGCTCAGGAGCATCTCGGTCGTCTCGGTGCTCGGCGGCGGCTTCGGCGGCGCCTTGCGGAGCTTGTCCTTGTCCTTGTCCTTGCGGTCGTCTCCCATCCCGCACCCCTGTGACTATTGTACCGCGCGGGAGCGCTTGGAGGTGGCGCGCGTGTTGTTGCCGGCGATCCGGTCGAGTTCGCGGTAGACGCTTCGTGCCGACGGCGGCCGGTCGGCCGGCGTCTTCGCCATCAGGCGCTTGACGAGCTGCGAGAGCTCCTTGGGGACGGCCGGGTTGAGGAGCGTGAGCTCGGGCGCGTCGTCGTTGCACACCTTGAGGAGGACCGTGACGGTGTCGGTGCCCACGAACGGCGTCGTGCCGGAGAGCATCACGTAGAGCGTCGCGCCGAGCGAGTAGAGATCGCTGCGCGCGTCGGTCGGCCGCCCCTTGGCCTGCTCGGGGGCCATGTAGTGCGGCGTGCCGAGGAGGGCGTCCGTCCACGTGCACGAGTCGGGCGCGACCTCCTTCACGAGGCCGAAATCCGTGAGCTTCACCTCGCCGCTGCGGCCGAGGAGGATGTTGCCGGGCTTCACGTCGCGGTGGACGAACCCGTTCTCGTGGGCGTGCGCGAGCGCGCGGGCGACGTCCGCCGCGATGTTGATCGCGACCTTCGGCGAGACGAGGCCCGACTGGTCCAGGAGCTCTTTGAGGCTGCACCCCTCGACGAACTCCATGACCATGAAGTGGACGCCGGCCTCCTTGTCGATGTCGTAGATCTCGACGATGTTGGCGTGCTTGAGGCGGGCGAGCGCGCGGGCCTCGCGGACGAAGAGCTTGATGAAGCTCTCGTCCTCGGCGAGGTCGGCGGGCAGCACCTTGACGGCGGCGAGCTTCCCGAGCTGGCGATGGCGGGCGAGGTAGACGCGGCCCATGCCGCCGCGGCCGAGGCGCCGGATGACCTTCCAGCGCGAGAGGCGGACGGTCGCGGTCTCGTCCTCGATCTCGTTGAAGACGTCGTCGATGCGCAGGTTGGAGCGGCCGTCGAGCCTGTCGACGCGCCGCAGGGGGGTGCGGCAGGACGAACAGGGGTATTCGCTCTGGGGGTCGAAGTGTTCGACGAAGCGGACCTCCTTGCAGCCGGGGCACCAGAGGTCGGCGCCGCGGAGGATCTGGAGGATCTGATCGACCTGCGCGGAGGTGAGGTCGTTGCGCTTGACGAGCGCGGCGATGAGTTTCTGGCGGTCGCGGGCGTTCTCGAGGCCGAGCTCGCGGAGGACGGATTCGAGCTGCCGGCGGGAGACGAAGCCGCGGCGGACGGCGACCGCGGCGAACCGGTCGATGGGGACGCGTGCCACGCTCCCTACATTATAGGAGGAAGCGCGCGCGGTGGGGCTTGAGGTGTTCCGGCCGGGCGGGTAGTCTGGCGTGCCATCGCCTACCTTGAGGGGAGACCGTTCGCCATGAAGCGGCTCATCGTCTGCCTGCTGTTCGGCCTCGCCGCGCCTTCAGTCGTGAACGCGCAGGATCCGACGCCCCCCCCCGATCCGGACGCGGGCGAGGACATCACGTCGCTCACCAAGCAGACGTTCTACTCCACCGGGAGCCCCCAGACCGTGAGCGCGGTCCAGATCGACGTCAACTGCGGCGGCGGGGCGCTGGATACCTCGGGCGGCATCCGGATCACGATCCCGTCGACGCTCAACATGACGTGGGACACGGGCGCTCCCGCGCCGACGACGGCGATGGTCGGAACCGGCGCCGGGGCCGTCGGCGCGATCACGTTCAGCAACGGCAACAAGACGATGGACATCGCGGTCACGACCAACTTCGCTTCCACGCAGATCGTCCGCATTACCGGCGCGCGGTTCGTGATCGCCGCGTCCGCGGCCGCCGCGACCGACTGGCTCCAGCTCAGCCATGACGGCGACCTGGTCGTGGAGGCCTACGACACCAACTTCATCCGCATCGCGGGCACCCCGAGCGGCTCCTGCGCGGGCCAGACGTTCAACATCGGCGATCCGACGACCGCCATCACCACGATCACGATCACCGACGCGACACATGCGTCGCTCACCGACTCGCGCAACCTGCGCATCCGCATCCCGAGCGGCTTGGGGATGACCTGGGACTCCGCCGACTCCAGCGCGACGTTCGGCGGGTCGGCTTCCGCCAAGGCGGGTGCGATCACCTATTCGGGCGACGCCAAGACGATGTTCGTCGATATCACGACGAACTTCGAGAGCGGCGAGACCCTCACGATCGCCAGCCTCGGCTTCACGGCCTTCGGCACCGTGTCCACCGGCAATCTCGAGATGAGCGCCGACAACGGGGCGACGTGGGTCACGATCAGCGGTCTGAAGGAGGTCGGCGGGACCCCCACGCTCACCAACGCGACCCAGGTGTTCGCCGTCGCCGACCCGTCCACGTCGGCGGGCGCCATCACCGTGCAGGACGCACCCGGCGTGGCGAAGATCACCGACACGAACAACATCCGCATCCGCATACCCGCCGGCCTCAACATGGAGTGGGATACCACCGCGTCGGTGAGCTTCGATGAGTCCGGACTGGTGGGCGGCAACGTTCAGAACGCGCCGGGCGGGCTGAGCTACTCCGCGGACAACAAGACCATGATCATCAACGTCACCACGAGCTTCGATCCCGGCGACACGCTCGTGATCAACGGCGCCGCCTTCCGCCGGTTCACCGCGGGTTCGTCCGCGACCGCGCTGGAGCTGGACGTGGACAACGACGGCGGCACCGACGCCACCAGCGCGACCAAGTCCATCGGCGCGCCGACGATCTCCTCCGCGGCCGACCAGGTCTTCACGACCGGCACCGGCTCCACCCCCATGAGCACGATCACGTACACGGAGAGCGCCGTCGGCGTCATGAACAGCGCGCGCGGCATCCGCATCCGCATCCCGTCGGGCTTCGACATGCGCTGGAACACGGGCGTCACCTCCGCGACCATCGGCGGTCCGGACGCGGGGCTCGTGACGGGCGCCGGCCCGGGCAGCGTCACCGTCACGTTCGCCGACTCCAACCGCACCATCGTGATCCCGGTGTCCAGCGTCAGCAATTTCCCGGGAGGCGCGACGATCACGATCTCCGCGCTCGAGTTCGTCGGCAACCCCGGCCCCACCTTCACCGTGCCGGAGCTGCCGGACAACCTGGAACTCAAGGCGCACCCGAGCACGGTCGACCTGCCTCCGCTCACCTCGTTCAACGGCACGGACGAGGACGACAAGACGGTCGCCGTGGGCGGCCAGCCCACGATCGCGGCCACCGGCAACATGAGCTACGCGGCGCGCGACCCTGCGAGCCCGCTGCAGGCGGACATCGTCATCACGGACGCCGCCGGCGTGCACACGATCGACAATTCGACCGACCTGCGCATCCGGATCGCCGCGTCGTTCGACATGCTCTGGAACGACGCCGACACGAGCATCCAGATCACGGCGTCCGCGACGACCGCGGGGAAGATCAACGGCGCCGTCCTGGTCAGCGGAAGCACGTACGACGTCCCGGTCACCTACGAGAACACCGGCGCCGGCGCCCTCCAGCAGGACAAGGTGCTGGTGATCGGCATTCAGAACGACTTCAGCCCCGACGAGACCTTCACCATCCTGGGCGCGTCGCTTTCGTTCGTGTTCCCCGCGACGGGGGGCGGAGAGGCGGCGCAGGCGAACGTGCTGGAGCTGATCGTCAACGGCAGTCCGACGAGCTCGCCCCCGGCGGACACCGACGGCGCGAACACCATCGCCATCGGCGCGCCGACGATCACGTTCGCGAACCAGATCTTCGGCACCGGCGACCCGGGCACGGCGAACAACACGATCACGATCGCCGAGGACGGCGCCACGCCGACCATCCGGATCACCAACGGCATCCGCGTGCGCATCCCGGCCGCGGCCGCCCTCACCTGGGACACGACCGACCTCGTCGCCACCTTCGGCGGATCGGCCGCGGGCAAAGTCCTCGGCATCAGCTACCCCGACTCCAAGACGCTCCTCATCAGCCTCACGCCCGTCACCGGCGACTTCGCCGCGACCGACACGCTCACGATCGACAACCTCACCTTCCTGCCGGGTCTCGCCGAGAGCGGCCCGCACCAGCTCGATCTCATCGTCAGCGGCGCCGCGCTCACCGTCACGGACACGTCGAACCCGGGTACCGGCGACCTCATCATCAGCAACCGCCCGACCATCACCAGCGTGCTCACGCTCGACACGAGCGCCAACGGCGTCCTCGACCAGATCATCGTCACGTTCAGCGAGGACATCAACGGCGCGACCGCGTCCGTGGCGACCGGCGCAGGGTTCACCTTCGGGACCTACACGATCGTCGCCGGCACGGAAACCGCGGCCGGCGTGGTCACCTACCTGCTCGTCGAGTCGGGTACGCCCGACACCGGCGCCACGCCGGCGCTCGCCTACAACCCGGCGACGGGTAGCCTCACCGACGTCTTCGGCCTGGAGATGAACGCCGTTGCCGCGTTCCCGTCGACCGACGGCGCGCCGCCGCGGATCATGGGGCTGGCCGTCTCGGACGCCAACGGCGACGGCACGCTCGACCGCCTCACGTTCACGTTCTCCGAGCCGATCGCCGCCGGCCTCGACGTCGGCGACTGGCAGATCGTCGGCGCCGACGGCGCCAACCTGCTGCCGGGCGCGACGCTCACCGTCGTCGGCTCGACGCTCGTCTTCGACGTCGTCGTGCCGATCAGCGCCGCGGCGCTCCCGCGGTACCGCTACGACCCGACGCTCAACGCGAACGGCGTCCAGCTGGCCGACGCCTCCGGCAACGCGGTCGTCGCGCAGTCGAACAACACGGCGCCCGTCTCGAACGCGGGACCCGACCAGTCGCTCCCGCCGACGCGAGTCACCCTGGACGGCACCGCCAGCGTGGATCCGGACGGACAGTCGCTCACGTATGCCTGGGCGCAGACGGGCGGCCCGGCCGGCGTCACGCTGAGCAGCGCGACGTCGCCGACGCCGACGTTCCTGGCGACGGTCGACGGCGCGTACACGTTCACGCTTACAGTGAGCGACGGACTCGTCACGACGCCCGACAGCGTCACGATTGCGATCATCAACGTCGCGCCCAATGCGGACGCGGGCTTCGACCAGACAGTCGATGCCGGAACCGCCGTCACGCTCGACGCGTCGGACACGGTGGACGTGAACGGCGACGTGGTCACGTTCGCGTGGGCACAGGTGAGCGGGCCGGCCGCCGCGCCGCTCTCGGGCAGCGGCGCCACCCGGACGTTCACGACCACCGGACTCAACGGCGTCTGGGTGTTCGAGGTGACCGCGAGCGACGGCCTCGCCAGCGGCACGGACCGCGTCACCGTGCGCGTGAACGCCGCCGGCAACGCGGTGCCGACGGCCAACGCGGGGCCGGACCTCGTCGCGACCGTGGGCGCGACCGTCACGTTCAACGGCGCGCTGAGCTGGGACCCCGAGGGCGCGGCGCTTTCCTACGCGTGGACGTCGCCGTTCGCGCTCACCGGCGCGACGACCGCGGCACCCACGTTCACGCCGACGTTCACGGGCCTTTTCACGTTCACGCTCGTCGTCACCGCCTCGGGTGTGGACAGCGCACCCGACACGGTGAACGTGCTCGTGATCGCGCCCTCGAACCTGCCGCCGACCGCGGCGGCCGCGCGCATCGCTCCCGCCGGAGACCCGATCGTCGGCGACACCGTCACGCTCGACGCGAGCGGGAGCGCGGATCCGGAGGGCGCAGCGCTCATCTATTCGTGGCTGCAGGTCGCCGGACCGTCGGCCCTGCTCGTGGGGCCGTCCTCGCTGCAGCCGTCGTTCGTCCCCGTGGCCGCGGGCACGTACGTGTTCCGCCTCGTCGCGGGAGACGGCGTGCAGAACAGCCCGCCCGTGGACATCGCCGTTCCCGTGCTCCCGGCCGCGGGCACCGTTCCGACCGCCGTTGCGTCGATCGCGGCGGCCGACGACCCGGACGGCGACGGGCGGGTGCTGAGCAGCGCCCCGCTGCCCGTCGATCTCACCGGGGCCGCGAGCACGCCCGGCGGCCTCTCGTTCTTCTGGGTGCAGACAGACGGCCCGGCGGTGCCGCTGGCGGGCGCCGCGACGAGCGCGCCGAGTTTCTTCCCGTCGCTGCCCGGCGTGTACCGCTTCACGCTCACGGTCATCGACGCGGCGGGCGTGCGCGACGACGCGTCGCTCACGGTGGTCGTCGACGCGGCGAACGAGGCGCCGACGGCCGACGCGGGCCCGGATCGCAGCGGCGCCGCGGGGCAGGCCATCGGCCTCGACGGAAGCGCGAGCTTCGACCCCGTCGATGCGGACGCCGTCACCGGATTCTCCAACGGGCTGACCGCCTTCTGGACGCAGGTCGCCGGGCCGGCCGCGGCGCTCTCCGACCCGTACGCGGCGTCGCCCTCCTTCGTGCCGTCGGCGGCCGGCACGTACGTCTTCGCACTCGTGGTGAGCGACGGCGTTGCCCAAAGCGCGCCCGACACGGTGGCCGTCACCGTGTCCGGGTCGCCCGGTGGGGACGGAGGAGGTGGCGGCGGTGGCGGCGGCTGCGGCCTCACGGGGCTCGAGCCGCTTCTGTTCCTGGCGGTGCTCCGGCGACGGCGCATTGCTTTGACGCCCGGTCGCCGGGCTGCCTAGAATCCCCCACTCATTTCAGGATTGCCTATGCGACTTTCGCTCGTCGGGGTGTTGATGTGTCTGGCCGCGGGCGCGGTCGCCGCGCAGGATCAGCAGCTCGGCGCGCGGACCAAGGGGATGGGAGGCAGCTATACGGCGTTCGAAGACGACCCGGTCTCGATCTGGCTCAACCCGGCCGGCATCGCGACGCAGCCCGACCAGCTCTCGGTGCAGTACCAGACCTACACGGCGTACCCCGTGACGTCGGAGCGCGGAACGGGGGACGAGATCGTCACCGACGTCGAGCCGCGCACGATCCTCGTGGACCCTCCGATCATCCCGTCGTACGTCGGGACCGTGTTCCAGATCGGCGACGAGTCGGGCCCGATGGCCATCGGTGTGTGTTACGCCCGGCCGTACCACCTGAACTACGCGCTCAACCGGATCCTCGACCCGAACCAGACGGAGTTCACGCCGAAGGACAACGTGGAGCAGGCGTTCTACCGCTTCCGTGCCGCCTTCGCGCGCGACTTCAAGTTCAAGGACGGCCCCGGGTTCTTCACGCACCTGGCCGTCGGCGGCGGACTGGACGTCGGCTTCTCCCGCTGGGAGTTCCGCTCCACGTCCGAGACGGACCGGTCCGACTCGTCCACGTCGTTCGGTTTCGGGCTTGGCACGCTCCTGGGCCTCTACGACAACGGCGAGTCCTTCAAGGTCGCGATCGGGCTGGCCTATCAGAGCCCCATCGAGTTCGAGTTCAACATCGACCCGGACGTGCTGCCCGCCTTCGACATGCCGCAGCAGATCAACGTGGGCGTGACGTTCTACCTCTTCAAGGAGACGCCCCTGCGCGCGACGCTCGACTTCCAGTTCGTGAGCTGGGCGAAGACGGCCGAGGAGCCGATCTTCGCGGGCCAGGAGGAGTTCGAAGACGCGTTCAACTTCTCCGTCGGGTTCGAGTACCGCATCCGGCTCAACGAAAAGGGGTCGATGTTCCTCTACCCGCGGGCCGGCTACCGGAGGTTCGACGCGCCGTGGGGGGACAAGGACGACCTGCCCGCGACGGGCGCGTTCAAGCTCGTTCTCGACACCAAGGGGGAAGCGTTCAACCTCTTCACCGTCGGCGTCGGGTTCCAATGGACGACCGAGGCCCAGAAGGTCCGGTCGATCGACTTCGGCCTGGACTTCGGCGGGGATTCGTTCAACGCGGCGATCGGTCTCACCTACGAGCTGTAGGAGCACACACGATGCGCACCTTCTCGTCGATCCTCGTGGCGGTGGCAGCGCTCGTGCCGGGCTGCAGGGGCAACGTGAACGACGACGGCGTGCTCCTGGCCTCCACGGTGCGGATATCCCTCAACTCGTCGGGGGCGCAGGGCAACGACGACTGCTCCACGGTCGAACACTTCGGCATCTCCTCCGACGGACGGTTCATCGCCTTCACCAGCAAGGCGAGCAACATCGTCTCCAACGACGGCAACGACGCCGAGGACATCTTCCGGCGCGACACGGTCACGGGCCAGACGATCCTCGTCTCGGCCAGCACGTCCGGCAATTCCGCCAACGCGAAGAGCAACCGCCCGCAAATATCCGGGGACGGACGGTACGTGACGTTCGAGTCGGCGGCTTCGGACCTGCCGGATGCGCCCGTCGGCCCGCCGGGGGCCGGCTTCATCCAGATCTACCGCCGCGACTGCGACACCGGCACGACGGTCCTCGTCTCGCGCTCGACCGGTCTCTTCGGCATCCCCGCCAACGGCAACTGCCGCTACGGCGTGATGTCCGCCGACGGCCGGTACGTCGCGTTCGAGTCGCAGGGTGAGAGCCTCGACGGCACCGTGGGCGGCGGCATCGACGCCGAAGTGCCGGGCGTCGGCGCGGAGGACATCTGGCGCCGCGATCTCGATCCGGCGAGCGGCTTCGAGACGACGCTCGTCTCCCGCGCGTCCGGCTCGGCCGGCGGGGTGCCGACCGGCGCGAAGGGAAACGCGCGCAGCCGCCAACCGTCGATTTCCGACACCGGGCAGTTCATCGCCTGGGAGTCGGACGCCACGAACCTCGTCGCCGTCGGGCCCGTCGAGGGCGGGCCGGACACCAACGGGCTCTCGGACGTCTACCGCCGGGACATGGTGACGTTCACGACCATCCGCATCACGCGCGACACGACCGGCGGCGATCCGAACGGCGTCTGCGAGCACGCCGAGATCTCGGGCGACGGCCAGTGGGTGACGTTCCGCAGCACCGCATCCGACATCCACGCGGACGACGACGGGACGGAGCCGGACATCTTCACGCGCGACGTGGTCGGCGGCGTCAACCACATCGAGTCGGTCCACTCGTCCGGGTCGCAGGCGGGGTCGAGCTGCCACCACCCCAACATCTCGCAGGACGGGCGCTTCGTCGTCTTCCAGTCGGACTCGACGAACCTCATCAACGGCGACACCAACAACGCCACCGACTGCTTCCTGCACGACCGTGTCACGAGTGCCACGATCCGCGTGTCGGTCGCCACGTTCGGGACGCAGGCCGACGGGTTCTCGACGCGCCCGCGCATCTCGCGCGACGGGCGGTTCGTCGTGTTCGCGACGACGGCCACGAACCTGGCCGACGACGACTCGAACGGCGTGCCCGACGTGTACCGCCGGGGGCCGCTGCGGTGAGGTAGGATAGTCGCATGACGACCGCGCTTCTCATCCTGGCGCTCCTGGGTCAGGCGGAACACCGCATCTCGCGCACCGCGAAGGCCACGTACCAGGACTTCGTGAAGAAGTGCGACGACGCCGCGCGGATCGCGGAAAGCAATCCGGCGGACGCGGTCAAGGCGCTCGACGAGTGCATCACGACGACGAAGATCGACAAGCGCGAGTGCCGGCTCAAGTTCGAGATCCAGTCGGGCACGTACGGCACCGCCGTCGACTTCTTCCCGTATCACTGGCGCGGGCGCGCGCGCGTGAAGCTCGCGGAGTCGGCCGAACGGGACGAGAGGGTGAAGCTGCTCGAGGCCGCCGTCGACGACCTCCAGAAATCGGTCGACGCGGGCGTCAAGGCGAGCGAGGCGCACCTCGAGACGGCGAAAAAGCTCCTTGAGGAGGCCAGGCGCGGAGGTGCGGCCGTCGACCCGCTCCCCGCGTTCGACCGCGGGCTCGACGACCTGCTCGGCGCGGCGAAGTTCGTCGACGCGAAGAAGTACGTCGAAACCAGGGGCGACTTCCTCTCCGCGGAGAAGCGCGCCGAGTACGCGAAGAAGGTCGAGGACAAGTGCCGCGAGCAGCTCAAGTGGGCGACCGACCAGTTCCTCGAGCACGTGCAGGTGCTGTCGGCGCCGAACGACGTGATGCGCCTGTCGCCGGCCGGCTTCGACCGCGACTTCCGCCTGCCGGCGGCCGAAACGCTGGTGGTGACGACGCCCGCGTTCGCGTGGTGTATCAAGGCGCGGGACGCGTTCACGGCGATGCGCGCGAAGAAGGACGCGCTCGAGGCGCTCTTCGACGCCGCCGTCGAGGCCGTGCCGCTCGACGAGAAGGGCGAGAACCCGTGGTTCGCGGCCGTGGAGCGGCTCGCATGGGCCGTCGTCGAGGACGACCTCCGCCGCCGGACGGACGAGGCGCAGGCCGCGAGCGCGGACCAGAGGCTCAAGCTCCGCACCGAGGTCGAGGGCCTGAGCAAGCGCTGGACCGCGTTCCAGGAGCGCCTGCTCAAGGCGGCGGAGAAGCGCAGCGACTTCGCCGCGACGATTCCGCGCCGCGACCCGGCCGCGTACCTCGCCCGGTTCCCGGTCGACGCGACGGGTCTCGACAGGATCGTCGCCGCCCTCGAGACCAGCGTCCACGCGGAGGATCCGGCGAAGGAGCTCGCGAAAGTCGAGGAGGAGCTGCGGAAGATCGACCGCGGCCGGCTCACGCTCGAGTCGCGACGGCGCGTCGCGAGCTACCGCGTGGTGGCGGCGGCGCTCCGCGGGTTCCTGGACGGCAAGTCGGTGGACCAGCTCGCGGCGGACCTCCGCGACGTGGCGGACGAGCTTCGGGCCGCGGGCGGGCCGGTCGGCGACTTGAAGCGCTACGGGCAGAAGGTGCTGCAGGTCTTTGAGAGACTGCGCTGAATCGACCGGAGACGGGAGCCGGTCTACTGCGGCCTCATCCGGAACGAGCTCGGGCTCTCGAGGCCGCCCGAGTACACGTACGTCCGCCCGCGCTCGAGGCCCTCGCCCGTGGCCTTCACCTCGTACGTCTTCCCGTTCGCGTCCACGAAACCGAACGTGTACGCGCCGATGTCGAGGTCGCGCAGGACGAGCGGCGTGAAGAGGCTGTCGCCGGCGGCCGTCGCGTCGCCGACGACGCGCCCGTCGCGCACCACGTACTCGTCGCCCGTTCGGAGCGATCGCAGCTCCGCGCCGGGCATCGGGAACACCTTGAGCGTGATCTTGCCGCGGTAGGCGACGACCGGCTCGAGGACCTTGCGCGCGTCGGTGTATCGCGTGCGGATCCGGTCGTAGTCGCCGCCGAGGTCGGCGACGACGTCGATCATGACGGCCGCCCACGCGTGCTTGCGCTTCGCCTCGGCCTGCCGCTCCAGCCACTCGCGCTTCGGCCAGGCGGCGGACGGGAGGACCGTGGAGGCCTCCTCCTGGAGCCAGAGCATCGCCTCCGGCAGGAGGTTTTTCGGCGTGTCTTTCAGGAATTTCTGCGTCTGAGTGACGGTCGCGGGCACGCGCTCGGTGAATCCCGAGTACGACGCGCGGAGCTTGATCGTGGAGAACGCCTCGCGCCACTTCTCGTCCGCGTCGAGGTCGGTCGACGGCGGCGGGACCGGCGTGGGGGGCGGCGGGATCGGGTCCGTCTTCGGCTGGGTGCGGCGCCTGTACTCCGTCCACCCGAAGACGCCTCCGCCCGCGGCGAGCAGGAGGACGACGATGAGCGGCCACGGGTTGCGGTGGATCCTGCGGCCGATGCGCACGATGAAGCCCGGCGACCTCGCGAGAACGGATTCCTCGCCCAGGAAGCGCTGAAGGTCGTCGGCGAGCGCCGCGGCGGACTCGTAGCGGTTCTCCTTCGTCTTCTCCAGCGACTTGAGCACGATGGCGGAGACCGGCTCCGGGATCTCCGGGTTGATGCGTCGCGGCGGATCGGGGTCCTCGCTGCAGACCTTCATGAGGAGCGACGCGGCGTTGGCGCCGACGAACGGCGCGCGCTGGGTGAGGAGCGCGTAGAGCGTGGCGCCGAGCGAGTAGACGTCGCTGCGCGCGTCGATGTCGTGCACTTCGCCGCGGGCCTGCTCGGGCGGCATGTAGGCGGGCGTGCCCATGACCTCGCCCGTGACGGAGAGCGCGGACTCGGAGCTGTACATCTTCGCGAGGCCGAAGTCGGTCACGAAGGGGACGTTCTCCTTCGTGATCATCACGTTGGCGGGCTTGAGGTCGCGGTGCACGATGCCGGCCTCGTGCGCGGAGTGGACGGCGCGGCAGACCTTCACGAAGACCTCGAGGAGCGTCCGGAGCGGCAGCTTGGCCTTGTCCATGCCGCTGCCTTCCACGAACTCCATCGCGATGTAGTGCTGGCCCTTGTGCTCGTTGACCTCGTAGACCATCACGATGTTCGGGTGGCGGAGACGCGCCGCGACTTTCGCCTCGCGCTGGAAGCGGACGATGTACTCCTCCGCCTTCACGGACAGGAGCTTGATCGCCGTCCAGCGCGAGAGCTTCGAGTCCCACGCCTTCCACACCGCGCCCATGCCGCCCGCGCCGACCTGCTTGACCATCACGTACTGGTTCATCAGGCTGTCGGGCCGGGCGCGGGCCTCTTCGACCTCGGGCGGGACGTGGTCGATGCCCGGGCCGCGCGCCGCGCCTCCACGGGTCTGCAGCTCGGAGGGGGGTTTGCCCGCGGTCGGCGGTTGCGACGGCGGCTTGACGGTCTTGAGGTCGCTCTCCGGCTTGCTCGGCCTGCCCTCCGAAGCCTTTCCCGGGGCCTCGGCCGAACGAGGGACGGCGGAGGAGGGCGGGGGCGTCTTGCTCGGCGGGAGCGGCCGCGCCGGGGGCGGAGCCGGGGGCCGGGCCGGGGGCGGCGGAGGCGGCGAGGCCTTGAAGTCCGCGTCGGCAATGGTGTGATCGTCGCCTTCGTCCGGCGGAGGGGACGGTGCCTTGGGGGGATTCCACGTCGTGTCCTTGGTCCCCGGTTCGCGAGGGTCGCTCTCCGGCATCGCGCCCTATTCTAAGTCGCCGGGAGGCGATCGCACATCCGAATCGTTCCACGCATTCAGTCCTTCGGACGACTTGCGGCGGCGGCTGATATATTCCCGCCCGCTGGAGGACTTGGAATGCGAACACTCACCACGCTTGCTCTCTTGTTGTGCGTCGCCGGCGCGGCCTCGGCGCAGGACCAGCAGCTCGGCGCCCGCACGAAGGCGATGGGCGGCAGCTACACGGCGTTCGAGGACGACCCGGTCTCGATCTGGCTCAACCCGGCCGGCATCGCGACGCAATCGGATCAGGGCGCGATCGCGTACCAGACGTACACGGGCTACCCGGTGAAGCGGGAGCGGTCGGGTGGCTCGATCGAGACGGACTCCGAGGCCGAGACGATCCTGGTCGACCCGGCGCTCCTGCCGTCGTTCATCGGGGGCGTTGGACGTACTGGTTGATGTGCTTCTGCGGGTCGTTGAGGAACGGCCGCACCTCCGGCGGCATGTCGTTCGTGTCGCGCCGGCCGGGCCGGAGGCCGCCGCCGCGCGAAGGGGGCGTGGTGTTCACGCCGCGCTGCGAGGGGGGCGTGAGCTCGGCGCCGACGGGCGGCGCCTTCAGCGTGGGGGCCGTCGGGTTCGGGAACGTGGCGCCGGTCGGAGGCTCCGGGGGCGCGGGGACGGGCTTCCTGGGCCCCTTGGGCGCCAGGTCCATGATCGTCTGCCCGTCGTGCATGTCGGGCGGGGTCTCAGAAGCCTCTTCCTTGTCGCGCTTCTCGGTTTCCTTGTACTTCTCGTCGTCGTCTTTTTTCTTGCCGGACACAGATCGCTAGCGTAGCCGGAGCGCGTCGGGCGGGCAAGGCAAGGTTGAACGCTTGACCGCGGTCGCCGCGGCGCTCTACGATCGCCGCCCATGCGCGACATCATCCGCACCCCGAAGGCGCCCGCGCCGATCGGCCCGTACTCGCAGGCCGTGCGCGCGGGCGGGTTCGTCTTCGTCTCCGGCCAGATCTCGATCGACGCGGCAAGCGGCCAGGTCGTCGCCGACGACATCGCCTCGCAGACGCGCCGCGTGCTCGACAACGTGAAGGCGGTCCTCGAGGCGGCCGGCACCGGGCTCGACCGCGTCGTGCGCACCACGATCTTCCTCCGCGACATCAACGATTTCCCGAAGGTCAACGAGGTGTACGGCTCCTACTTTCCGGAGGCGCCGCCCGCGCGGTCGACGATCCAGGCGGGCGCGCTGCCGAAGGGGCTGGCGATCGAGGTCGACGCGATTGCCCTGGCCTGACGGAAAACGGCCGCACCCTCACCCCAGCCCATGGGTAGACAGCAAAGGACGCTGAGGACGCGGAGAAGAAGGGCATGATCCCCCTGCTGTGCTGCCTGCTGACCCAGGCGACGCTCGAGGACGACGTCGAGCGGTGGAAGGCCGCCGACTCCACGCGCGCGATCGTCGACGGCGCCCTGCGCTGGGAGGCGGCGAAGGAGTCGTCGACGCTCTCCGCGGACGTGCTGCCGGGGAGCGGGCGCGAGATCGGGCGCATCGCCTTCCGCGTGCGCGCGGAGGGCGACCGCGAGCGGACGCTCGACGTGCGGCTGCCGCAGAAGGACGGGGTCTTCTGGCGCAGGATCGCCGCGGGTCGCGCGTGGACGGAGGTGTCGCTCGCCCCGTGGCAGTTCCGGTCCGCGCGCCTGCCGTCGTGGGAGAAGCTCGCGACGCTCGAGTTCTCGATGCGCGAGGCGCCGGGGGCGGTGCTCATCGACGGGCTGCGGATCGAGAAGCCCTCGGAGGCGGGGCCGACCTGGCTGGAGCCGGCCGGGCCGCTCGCCGCGCGCGCGTTCGGCGACGGCGCGGAGGCCGCGCGCCGCGCGACGACGACGAACTTCCGCGTGTTCACGGACGCGCCGCTCGACCCGGAGAAGATCGGCGCGGCGTGCGAGGAGTTCCTGGCGCTCTTCCAGAAGACGTGGGGGCTGCCGAAGGCGGCGCTCGACTATCCCGTCACGCTCGTCGTGACGAAGACGCGCGACGCGTACACGAAGTTCGTCGAGCGGACGTCCGCCGAAGTGTACGCGTCCATCATCGACGCGGACGACCTCAGGGCGGGCGGCTTCACGTTCGAGCAGTACTCGGTGACGTCGTACCTCGAGGAGGCCGGCGAGAAGCGGCCGGTCTTCTACCACGAGGCGTGCCACCAACTCGTCAAGCGACTGCTCGGCCTGCGGGGCGACGCGGGCGCCACGTGGATCGAGGAGGGGATCTGCTACTTCCTCCAGAACGAGTTCCATCCCCAGCCCGGGCTCGCCGCGGAGGTAAGCAAGGTGCTCGACAACCCGCGCCGCACGGCCGTCGAGCGGTTCGACGGACGCCTCAGGCCCGCGGGCGCGCAGAACCTCCAGTCGATGACCTACGCGGCGATGATCGCGGCGTCGGAGAAGCGCGACGAGATCGTCGCGTCGCTCCGCGCGCGGGCTTCGCTCAAGCGGGCGGTGGAGGACGTGCTCAAGCTGTCGCCCGAGGAGTTCGTGGCGAAGTGGATGGAGTTCTGCCGCGGGCGCTGGAAGTAGCTCAGGCGAACAGCGGCTTGAGGTGCGCGAGCCCGCGTGCGCCCGCGCCGCCCGGGTCGTCCTTGTACGGGTAGAGCTCGAGCGTCACGAACCCGGCGTAGCGGATCTTGTCGAGCGCCCGGCGCACGCGCGCGAAGTCGATGTCGCCCTCGCCCGGGACGAGGTGCTGGTGGACGCGCTTCCGGATGTCCTCGAGGTGGATGTTCCAGATGCGCGCGCCGAACTCCGCGATGGCCTCCGCGAGGTTCTCGCCCTCGCACTGCGCGTGCCCGAGGTCGAGGTTCACGCCCATGAGCGGATGGTCGAGCTCGTTGATGAGCCGCAGCGCGTCGCGCATGCCGCCCACGAGGAAGCCGGGCTCGTACTCGACGCCGACGCGCACCTCGGGCTTCCGCTCCGCGTGCGCGAGGATCTGCTCGAACGCGTCGAAGCAGAGCGCGGAGGCTTTCGAGGACGGCTGGCCCGGCGCCTGCGGCCCGGTCGCGGTGCAGACGCACGGCGCGCCGAGCGCGCGCGCCAGGTCGATCGCGCTCTTCACGTACTCGATCTTCTTCCTCCGCTCGCCGAGGTCGGGCTCGATGAGCGACGGCAGGAAGCCGCGCGCGGCGTCGCGTCCGAACCCGACGGCCGTGTTCGCGTTCAGGTTCGAGATCGGGAATCCCGCGAGCGCGCGCTTCAGCGCGTCGACGTCCGCCGTCTTCGGCCACGCGTGCGGCGCGTCGGCGAGGATCTCGACTCCGTCGAAGCCGCGGGCGCGCACGTCGGCGACGGCCTTGTCGAGCGGCCACGTCGTGTAGGCGTTGGTCGAATAGGCGAAGCGATGCATCGCGCCCCCATTATAGGTAGAATCGCCGGGGCATGGCGGACACCAAGAAGCGGCGTACGGGACAGACGAAGATCTTCCACACGCGCGTGCACGAGCCGCCGGCGCTGAAGGGGATCGCCGCCAACCTCTACACGCTCCAGCAGGACCTGGAGGTGGCGCGGAAGATCCAGAACCGGCTCCTGCCGCCGAAGCCGGAGGTCGAGGGCTGGGACTTCGACTTCTTCTACCAGCCGGCGTCGGAGGTGGGCGGCGACTTCTACGACTTCCTGCCGTTCGACGGCGGCCGGCTCGGGATCCTCGTCGCCGACGCGTCGGGCAAGGGCCTGGCGGGGGCGCTGCTCATGGTGGAGGCGCGCGCGATGATCCGCGCGATGGCGTCGATCGCCTCCTCGCCGCGCGAGATCCTGTCGGCGGTGAACCGCGTGCTCCTGCGCGACCTGGACAAGGGGATGTTCGTCACCATCTTCTTCGCGCTGCTCGACCCGTCGAAGAACACGCTGACGATGGCGAACGCGGGGCACTGCCCGATGCTCCTGTGGCGGCGCGACGCGAACGAGGTGGTGCCGCACCAGCCGCGCGGGCTCGTGCTGGGGGCGGCGACCGAGGCGAAGTTCAGCGCCGCGATCGTGGAGGAGACGATCGCGCTGCAGCCGGGAGACCGCTTCGTGCTCTACTCGGACGGCGTGCCGGAGCTCATGAACCCGGTGCAGGAGGAGTTCGGCATGGAGCGCCTCGAGCGGTGGCTGCGCGCCAACGCGCACCAGGCGAGCGAGCCCGCCATGCAGTCGCTCATCAGCACGCTCGAGATGCACCGCGCGGGCCAGGTGCAGTCGGACGACATCACGATCGTGACCGGACGCGCGGCGCCGTGAGTCCCCGTCGTTTCTGATGCGTGACGATTCGGGAAGTAGCTGCTGCCGGAGAGCGACGAGCACGCGCGCGAGTTGCTGGCGATCGTCCGCCCCGTCTGTGAGGAGATCCGGCGCCTCCTGACGACCCGGTAGCGCGACTCCGGACGTGGGACGCGGGACTTCGGGACTTGTCGCGCACGCTACGGCGCGCGCTCGATCGCCGCCAGCGTGATCGTGTTGAGCGCGGTCGCGTAGACGCGGCCGCCCTCGCAGCCCCACTTGTCGGACGGGTCCCAGCTTCCTTCGTAGCAGCCGGTCCGCCGGCGCGCGGGCAGGATGCCGTCGAGCGCGCGGCGCTGCCACTCCCGCCAGACCTCGCCCTCCCGCTGCGCGCGCACCAGCGCCTGCGTCCCGTGGTACCAGTACAGGTAGTCCACCGACAGCCCGTCCGCGTTCCGGTACGGCAGGTCCGCCGACAGCCGCCACACGGCGCCCTTCGCCGAGGCGGACGCCGGCTCCTGGCCGATCGCCATGCGCACGTGCAGCGCGATGGCGGTGTTCGTCTCGTGGTCGTCGTACCGGTCGTTGAGGCCGGCGATCTTCCACCCGCGCTCGCCGCGCGCCGTGTAGCCCGCGCGGTAGTTGAGCGGATCCGTCACGTCGTCGAGCCAGCGCGCGACGTCGCCGTTCACGTTCTCGGGCACGTCGATGTAGATCGCGCGGCACACCTCGACGGCCGCCATCGCCCAGCCCGTCACCGTCATGTCGGTCGCGCCGGCCTCCGGCCCGTAGCGCCAGCCCGCGCCCCGCGTGCGGGCGCGCAGGAGGAACTTCAGCCCCTGCTCCGCCATGTGCCGGTGCAGCGCGTCCCACGTCACCGCGCCCCACCGCGCCATCGCGAGCGTGGCGATCGCGTGCCCGAGCAGGTACTTCCCGTCGCGACGGCCGAAGCAGTGGTTGTCGTCCATCTGCCGCATGAGCCACCGGATGCCCTTCTCGGCCGCGGCGCGGAAGTCGACGTCGCGAGAGCGGGCGCGCCTCGGATCGCACATGCCCGACTCGATGATCGCCAGCACGGCGAGCGCCGTGAGCGCGAGGCTGTGTTCCTCGCGGCCTGCCCCGAGGCACGCCTGGTGCGGGCACATCTGCATGTAGCCGCTGGCGCTCCACGAGCCGTCCGTCGGGAACTGGTGCCGCACGAGCCACGCCGCCGAACTGTCCAGGACGGAGACGAAGTCCGGCTCGTGCTCGACTTCGACGGGCGCGGGCGGCGGGAAGAACCCGTCGTCCTGGATCCGCGTGCGCGCCGCGGGCGTGCCGGCCGCGGGATCGACGATCATGAGACAGCCGAAGGAGACCGCCGTCGACAGCAAGAGAACGCTCGGAAGCAGGAAGCGGCGAAGCTCCCGGCCTTCGTCGACCACCACCGGGCGGAGAATCGGTCCCCCAGCCATAGTGTCTCTTACCCCTATGATAACGAGACGCCGCCGGGAGGGTTCATCGTACCCTGAAAAAAACTTTCAGCGGGGCGGCAGCGTGACCGGACGGTGCCCGGTCCCGAAATCCAGAACCTCGATCCGCCGGCCGCCCGCCTCCAGCCGTACGAGGCCGCCGTGCTCCCCGCCTCCCACCAGCGGGGGAACGTCCCGGCTCCACGTCCGCGACTCCCGGTACTCCCGCCCCAGCTCCTCGTCGCGGAACAGCCGCGTCTCGACGGTCGTCTTCACCCGGCGCGCCCCGATCGCCAGCTCACCCGCCGCCGTCTCGACGGACTCCGGCTTCACCTCGCGCTCCTCGCCGTCCGACTGGACGACCGGCTGCGCGACGGCGATCGACTCCTCGCCGGCGGACGTGACTTCGCGATAGACCGCCCGCTCGATCCGACCGCCGGCCGTCACCAGGCGCAGGCTCGCGCGGCGCGGGTCTCCCTCCTCGATCACCTCCATCCACGTCCGGCCGCCCCGGCGGTCGTCCACCGCGATCGTGAGCTCCTGCTCGGCCGCGTCCTTCGCGATGCGCACGCGCACCCACGTGCCCGGCTCGACGGGGGACGGGTCGCCGAACGGCCACACGTCGCCCACCGCGGGTGCGTGCGGCGCGCGAGGCCCCGCCGCCGCGGCGATGCGCCCCGACTCGCTGGGCGTCGCGAAGGAACACGAGCCCAGGGCGAATAGGAGGACCGGCGCGAGACCCCGCATGCCTTCCATCATATACGCCGATCCGATATCCTCCAAAGCCGTGGGCGACGAACGCACGATCTGCGACATCTTCTTCCACGGCATCGGCATCCGGAAGACGGAGCGGATCCTCTACAAGCCGAAGACCGGCGGCGGACCGTACCGCGCGATGTCCACCGACGAGTTCGCTGATCGCGTGCTGCGGACCGCGACGGTGCTCGCCGCGCGCGGCGTCGGCGAGGGCGACCGCGTCGTCATCCTCTCGTACAACCGCCCCGAATGGGCCATCGCCGATTTCGCGACGCTCCTCCTCGGCGCCGTGAGCGTGCCGATCTACTCCACGCTTCCGCCCGACCAGGTCGAGTTCATCCTGAACGACTGCGGCGCGAAGCTCGTCTTCGCCGAAAACGCCGGGCAGCTCAGGAAGTTCTCCGGCCGGCCCGCGATCGTCTTCGATCCCGCCGACGGCGCCCCGGCCCTCGACGACCTCCTCAAGGACGCGAAGCCCGCGTCCGTCGACGAACTGCGCGCGCGCGCGAAGGCGATCGACCCGCAGGCGACCGCCACGCTCATCTACACGTCGGGCACCACGGGCCAGCCGAAGGGCGTGATGCTGACGCACGCGAACCTGGTGTCGAACCTGCTGGCGACCTGCCGGGTGATCCGCTTCGAGGAGACGGACGTCGCGCTCTCGTTCCTGCCGCTGTCGCACTCGTTCGAGCGGATCGTCGATTATGGCTTCTTCTACATGGGGGCGACGATCGCCTACGCGGAGTCGACCGACACGGTGCCGCAGAACATCGCGGAGGTGCGGCCGACGCAGATGGCGGCGGTGCCGCGGGTGTACGAGAAGTTCCACGCGAAGATCCTCGACGGCGTGAAGCAGAAGTCGCCGCTCGGCCAGTCGGTCTTCCGCTGGGCGGTGTCGGTGGGGAAGCTCGCGGCGATGTTCCGCCAGCGGGGCGAGGGCGTGCCCCTCGGGCTGCGCTTCCGCCGCTGGATCGCGCACACGCTCGTCTTCCGCAAGGTGCACGCGCGGCTCGGCGGACGGATGCGCGTGATGGTTTCGGGCAGCGCGCCGCTGTCGGGCGAGATCATCGAGTTCTTCTGGGGCATCGGGCTGCCGATCCTCGAGGGGTACGGGCTGACGGAGACGTCGCCGGTGATCTCCTGCAACAGCGAGAACGCGGCGCGGCCCGGCACGGTCGGGCGGGTGATCCCGGGCGTCGAGGTGAAGATCGCCGCCGACGGCGAGATCCTCTGCAAGGGCCCGAACGTGATGAAGGGTTACTACAACCGGCCCGAGGAGACCGCGTCGGTGATCCAGGACGGCTGGTTCGCGACGGGGGACATCGGCGAGTTCACGAAGGAGGGGTTCCTGCGGATCACGGACCGCAAGAAGGACCTTCTGAAGACGAGCGGCGGCAAGTACATCGCGCCGCAGCCGATCGAGGGCCGGCTGAAGCTCCAGCCCGGCGTGGCGAACGCGGTGGTGATCGGCGACGGCCGCAAGTTTCCGAGCGTGCTTCTCGTTCCGGTCCCGGGGGCGACGCGCGACCAGCTCGAGGCGGCGGTGACGGAAGTGAACAAGACGCTCGCGCACCACGAGGCGCTGAAGAAGTTCCAGGTGGTGGAGAAGGACTTCACGATCGAGGGCGGCGAGCTCACGCCCACGATGAAGGTGAAGCGCCGCGTGGTGGCGAAGAAGTACGCGGAGCTGATCGAGACCATGTACGCGGAGTGAATCCGCGCCGGTCGCCCGATCCGTACTTCCGGAAAAGCCGGCCCGTGGGAATCAGCGGGCATCCGTCCGCGTTTTTCCATATAATGGAAACGGCATTTGCAGTACGGAGCAGTACCCCATGAGCATCACCGGACTCCTGAAGGCGCTGGCCAACCCGGGGCGGCGCCGCGTGTACCAGGTCATCTGCCGGGCCACCCACCGCCGCCGCAAGGGCATCACGGTCGAGGCGATCTGCCGCGTGACGAAGCTGAAGCAGCCCGCCGTCAGCCACCACATCGCCCGGCTGTCGGAGGTCGGCCTCATCCGCCGCGAGCGGCTGCGCTACTGGGTGCTCTGCACCCCGCGCGACGAGGGGCTGGACCCGCTGCGCCGGTTCTTCCGCAACCCGGCGGCGTTCCCCGTCGAGTAACCCGGGCGCGGAGGAGGCCGGCCGGCGGTCGCCATCGCGTCATCGTTCACGACAGGCTCGCGGCCGCGTCCTCTTCCGAATAGGTCGCCGAAAGGATCCGCTCCAGGCACAGCAGGCCCAGCGTCGCGCGCATGCACGAGTGCAGGAGCCACGCGACGCGGCGGCCCGACATCCGCGCGCACCCGTCCACGGCGATCATCCACCCGATCTGCGCCGACTCCAGGCGGCCGAGGGTGCGGAGATCGACCACCGTCACGGGACCGCCGGCCCCGGCGAGTTCGCGCGCGTGCTCCTCCGCGTCGCGCGGGCCGCACGCGGTGAGCTTTCGCACGCGGGCGATGCGCAGGCCGCGGACCTTGACGGCGGCGAATTCGAACGTCGTGGTGCGGCGCAGGATCATGGTCGATCGTGGAAGAGGGGAAGGCCGCGCGGCCCTCCCCCCGTTCCGGGTGCGGCAAAAGTCTCTCCGGATCTTCAATGCCGCCCGCCGGGGGAATCTCCCGCAAACCGTCGCGCCCGTGAAAGAAACCGCGCCCCGCCGCATTCTGAATGTGGACGCGCGCGCTCGACGCAGGCGCCCTTTGCTTGTGCTTGTGTCGGAGGCGTTCGCGCTTCGCGGTGGAACCCCGTGTTGCCTCCCTGTGAGGATCGCATGAGACTTCTCCTGCTTCTTGCCGTCGTCATGGCGACCTGCGGCGGATGCCGGCGCGTGGATCGCGACAGTCCACCCGCGCCCGGCACCTGGGCGAAGGCGTACGGACCCGCGACGCCCGAAGAGGCGCAGGCCGGCCTCCTGTCGCTGGAGGACGCGCGCGGCCTGGCGGTGATGCCCGACGGCGGAATCGTCTTCGCCGGCACCCGCGGGGTGGACGCGTGGGTCGTGCGCCTGGCCGCGGACGGCGGCGTGCTGTGGCAGAAGGCGTACGGCGGGGCGGGCACGCACGTGGCGAATGCCGTCGCGCTCGCGCCGGACGGGAACGTCGTCGTCGCCGGCTCGACGGCCTCACCGGACGACGACGTCAACGGATGGGTGATGAAACTCGGAACGGACGGCACCGCGCTGTGGCAGCGCGCGTACGGGGGATCGCCCAACGAGCAATTCCGCGCGGTGGCGGTGACCGCCGACGGGGGGTGTCTCCTCGCGGGCGAGACCGGTTCGCAGCTGCTCACGCCCCCGGACGCGTGGGTCGTGAAAGTGGACGCTGCGGGCGCGATCCTCTGGCAGAAGCGCCTGGGCGGGAGCGGCGCGGACGCGGCGGCGGCGGTGCGGCCGCTCGACGACGGCGGATGCGTCGTCGCGGGTCGCACCTCGTCGGTCGGCGCGGGATCGAGCGATGCGTGGCTCGTCCGCCTGGCCGCGTCGGGATCCGTCGTGTGGCAGCGCACGTACGGCGGAGTCGGCGAGGATCGGCTGGACGACGTGGCTGTGGCGGGGGACGGGTCGTTCATCGCGGCCGGAAGCACGCGATCGTTCGCGGTGCCGCTCGAGGACGTGTTCCTGACCGACGCATGGGTCCTGCGCGTGACGGCCGACGGCGCACTCGTCTCCCAAACGGCCTACGGCACGCCGCAGCA
>Ga0187893_10005050_pt1 | contig 24210 bp, 16 predicted proteins | sample MA1701074metaG_FD_139574 | JGI IMG/M metagenome (GOLD analysis project Ga0187893, IMG submission 139574) | White microbial mat communities from a basaltic lava cave in the Kipuka Kanohina Cave System on the Island of Hawaii, USA - MA170107-4 metaG ...
ACTGGGCCCGTTCCGAGGTACAATCACCGCTGCGAACTGAGCATCCCGCTCGTGCGCCGCCTACGTGGCCTGACCAGACGCGGAACTGGCGGCATCAGCGTCGTTCATGAATTAACCGGGCTAGGGGCTGCAGAAGAAGTGGAACTCCACATTTCCTGGGAGGCAGGCCGACTCAGCGTGGTTAAGCAGGGAATTGATCTTGTTTCGCGGAGACTTGGCCAACCTCGCCGCCGAGATGCCGGGCTGTACGATCCAACACTCGCGCTTTGACCGCTGGTTCTCGTAGACCTCCAGCAACAAGTCCTCCACTTTCCGTGAGGGCCGGAACTCGGGACGGACTTTGGCCACCAACCGACCGACGTGCGGCTCGAGGGCAGTCCACTGGAAGAACTGTAGGTTCTTGAGACACTGCGCCAAGACGACCTGTACATCGTCGACACGGAGTCCGACAGCCTTCTTTCCCGAGAACTTCGCATGGATGAGTGTGACCCTGCCCTGCCCGACCGCGAGATAGTCCGCTACTTCGTTGGACCCGTCATCGCAGATGACCACCTCCGGCCAACGCTCGACCTTGAGGTGCCTGAGGATCGCATCGCCGATCGTGTCTTTCCGTCCGGCGATCAGGCTCTCCTTCGTGATGCCGATGTCCGTCCACTTCATGTCCGTGCGCGCCTTCGTGAACAGCTCATCGAGCCCGGTGTTCCTGTACAACTCTCCAAACCTGTACGAGAGCCCGCGGGTGAACACCACCGTGAATGCCTCCTCCTCATTCAGCAGCTCGACAAGGTCCCGGGCGCGTCGATGTTCCAACTCACCGCTGTCGTCGCAGAGTTTGGCCCTGCGCGGGCTAGCCCCGTTCGGATAGGCCAGCGACACCTTCGAACCTGCCCGGTCAATCTGTAGTTCGAACGCGATGACCGTGCCGGCATCATCTGTCACTTCGAAGCGGGCCGGTCCAGCCTTCGAGAGATAGCATGTCCAATCCGCCGAGAACTTGCCCTCCTCACCTTCCAGCCACACCATTCCCTTCCGGTGGATGGAGTAGTCAGCATAGAACGCGATAGGCACGATGCCAGCTGGCGGTCTTGCAACTGGCGCGGCCAGCACCCACCGCCGCTTCCCAGGATCGCGCGCTGAGAGGTCGGCGGCAAGTCGATCGCATTCTGCCGTGAAGCCAGCAGCGTCCTCAATCCATGTTCCCCATACCTTACGCTTGCTCGCCGAGCATCCGAAGGGCTTCGATTTCTTCCCTCCTGTCCCCCGCTCAACCGCGAACGCGTGTCGGAACCCAAACATCGCATCCCTGACCGGAGACAGGGTGTACGTTGCATCCCGGGCGAAGTGGATCTTCCCCTCGGGCGCGCTCCGGCCCGGTGCGTTCAAGTTCTGCATCCCCAAGGACCGAATCTCCGGCCGGCGTTGCGCCAGTACCTTCTCGATGTCGCCCGCGCGAACTCGTTCGAGATGCTCGGAGAATGAACTAGTCAGGAGGTCAAGCAGCGCGCGGCAGTTCGAGTGCACGAAGACGAAGTCCCCCTCGCGGTAGAGCATCGCCTCGTCATTCTCGATGTCCTCGAACGCCGACGGTCCGCGCACCCACGAGGGGTCCGTTGTGTGCCTCACGTGCACGTATTGCAGTACCTTCATCCTCTCGTACCGAACCACGGCAAACGTCGAGTCCTTACGCCGCCGCATCTCAACAGCGCGCTCGACCTCGTTTCGCAACTTGAAGTTCCGGTTATCCGGGTCCACGAACACCACGACTTGGTAGAATGGCCGCACCTGCTTCAACGGAATCCCGCCACCTCGTCTCGTCAACGTGCCCTCTCCTCGTGCCGTTCTCGAAACCCTGCCTCATCGCCGAGACAGCGCCCGGAATCTGCTCCGGTCGCCCGCCACCGGCGCCGCCACGCTTGGACGACGAGCCGCTCCAGCGCCGGTGGCACCGCCGTGGGCGTATGAGACTTCTCAAGGGCGGATACGAAGGCCTCCGCTGTGATGCGCAGCGCCGGTCCCGGCGCTTCATTGGCGAGTTCACTCACAAGGAAGCCGGCATCGAGGAGCAGTTTGGCCAAGGTCACCCCCTCTCGAGTCGGTTCCTTGAGCACAGCCAGAAGCGGATCGGTCTCGTACTCTGGCGTCACAGGCCCCGCCCGAGCCGCGGCGCTCGTTACGTAGATCCCGAACACCCTCATTCGTCCGAACTCGTAGATCTGGGGAAGCGTGATGCCGCCGGCCCAGAGCACCCGCACCCCCAACTCTGCGGCGAACGCATCGAGGCCGCGAACCTGATTCGGCCCCAGGATTCCCCTGGGGTCGTGACCATGCTTCATGAGGCGCCATCCCCGCGACTTCTCCATCGTATCGATCAGAACAACACGGACCCCATGACTCGCCACCGTCGCAAGCCAGCGCCGCACGCCTGCGGCCACATCGCTCCCGGCGTAGACTTTCTCCTCCGTCAGCAACCCCTGGTCAACGAAGAAGACCGGAGCGGCCGACCAGTCTCCGCACCACGCCTGAATGCGCGCGACCACCTGTTCGGTCTCCTCAAGGGTGAGGGGATAGACCCCGTACTTACCCAGCTCGAAGCCCATTGCACGGGCGGTGTTGAGGCTGCTCCAGACGGTCCGGGCAACGGTTTCCGAGTCTACGGTGTTGCGCGTCCGGAGCCGCACACCGTGGCGGAGGGCATGGCGCAGGATCGGGCCGACAAGGCCGGGAGCGAGATAGGTGAGCAGGCCAGGCATCGCGAGAGTATCCTGGGCGGCTCTGCGCACGACGCCGTCGATCAGCACGTCTCGGAGGCCGGCGTCGCGGGCCAGGGCCATCGTGAACATGGCCGCCGCCTTCCCCTTGGGGCCGAGACCGATGCGGCTTACCAGTCCGACACGGTGCAAATCCTTCTGGGTCCCGGGTTGGCGGCGCACCGTCTCTGCCAGCGCCCTGAGGATCCGAAGCCGCTCCCGGCGGGAACGGCGCGTCGTTCGTTCAAACTCGACGTAGATCGTGATTCGCCGCGGGCCGCCTGGGGATCTGACGAAGGGATCGAGGGCGGCGAGGATGTGCTTCCGGCAGTCATCGGATAAGTGACGCCAGTGACCCTTAGGCACGGTCACGACTGGATAGCGCTCGAAGAAGCGCAGGTTTACTTGTGTCCCAACGTTGGTCGTCGTCAGGATGCGCCCCATACACTCGACCCGGATCGTGGCGAACTCCCTGGGGCCTACGGGAGTCTCGCCAACAGCGCCGAGCCGCTCAGCGTCAAGGGCGACGCCCACTACGATCGGCGGGCATGGGCCCACGGCACGCACCTTGGCCGACCGGAGAGCCGCCTTTCGGACTGCACGCGCTGCACTCCCCTCGTCGCTCACGCCGAGAAAGGGGCCATGGCGCCGGTGGTCGTAGTCCTTGAGCGACACGGCAGGTGGGTCACCCTGGCCACCCAGGAAGAGCAACGCATCGTACGCGGCCCGCCGCAGGCGTTTCAGTGAGCCGCCGCTCCAGGGGTGAGTGGCGGTGGATGCGACGGCGTCGTGATACTCACGGATCGCCCGACGCGCTTTGTCGGAACCGCGGCGGACTTCCCTGATCTTCTCGGCGGCGGCGATCTCCCGCGTTTCCACTTAGGACTTCCGAGGATTACTGGTCTTGGGCTTCAGGTCCCAGAGGAGCCAGTTGTCGTCGGGGACTAAACACTGGAGCTTGTGGTCCCACTTCCGTGGGAGCCTCAAGGTGAGCTTCTCCAGGAATGGCAGCAGGGGTCGGTAGATCTTCCGGTTCTTCTCCTGTTCGTCCAGACGGGCCCACTTCCAGCCGAAGTGCTTCCGGTAGGAGTCGAAGCCGAAGCCGTCGAAGAAGCCTTCGCCCCCCACCAAGGGCATGTACCAGAGGCTCGGAATCCCCCTGGGGTTTGGCTTGATCGGAACTTCCTGCTCCAGACCCCGCAGTAGACGAGTCCCCTTGCTGTCCTTCCTCAGGTACTCGCGGAGCTTGATAAGCGTAGGGAACTCCAGCGGCGGGCTCACAAGAAGGACCGGTTTACGCTGTTGGCGGCAAAGGGCAATCTCATGCACTGTCCCGACGCTGTAGATGTTGGTCGGGCAGAACGCGATGGTGAAGTCCGTGGTGTCCACCATGCGCAGATCGATGTGCAGGGTCTCCCAGAACTGCCGCTCGCACAAAGCTCGGGCCTTCCGCCCCTGAGGGTTGTTGGCAAAATTCCAGGACTCGCGGCCCGCTGCCGTCGCGGCGTCCTCCCGGCCGTATTCGTGCAGACCTCGGAGCTCAGGTTTGTTCCATGGGTCGAATACGGTCGCTCCGTAGTACTGCAGGAACTCTCCCACCCGGTTGCGCCAGCCATACTTGCGTTCGGCTTCCCGGGAAGTTACGAAGTCCATAGGCCCGGAGAGATAGACTCGGGCACCACGAAGTAGACCTCTGCGACGGCCTTGAACGGGATCCATAGGTTTTGCAACAGCCTCCGGCCGGCGTTGAATGCTTGCCGCGCCGACGGGACCTTCGGCTGCGGTGGAGGATCTTAACAGATTAGGAATGGGAGCAGAGTGCGAGCAGTAGCCCCCTGCAGGCAGAGCCGTGATTCGGTTTCGCCTGCGCCGACGGGAAGTGTCGAGGCATTGCCCAGAGACTCAGTCTTCACACCGAACCAGGGCTAAGACGGCCCTGACGATCGCGCTCGAGAGACTTGGCCACCTTTCCACGACCAGCCTGAGCTCCGGGTCGTCCACCGCCGTGGGCAGCCGGTCTCTTGCGGGGACTGAGAGTTGTGCTCCTGTTGTGCTCCCGATAAGTCCGGGGTTGGTGCCGGTCGGGTTCTCCACCGTCCGGCCTGCGCCACAGGTCTCGGCCGGAAGTTGTTGAGTCTGTCCGGGTTGTGGCCGATCCAGTCCGGGCTGGAGTCCGCCCGGTCCGTCCTTTGAAAATGCAGGTTTGGTGGACCCGGACGCAAAGAATTCGAACCACGGCCGAGATCCCCTTCGAGGCTGCCCTCCTCGAGACCGCGGAACCGCCCCTATATCAACAAATCGCGCCCAAGGTCTTGAGGCTCTGGGAGTTGGGGCTCAGTCTGTCGCGCATCGCTCGACACTTGGGAGTGACGGACAAGACCGTAGCCAAGAGCCTGGGTTCGGACCGGCGGCCCAGTCGACTGCGGAAACCAACACGCGACCCATAAGCAGGCTCCCACGAGGTAACAGTGCTAAAGCCACACCCGGCCTTGCCGAGCCCGAGATCTACCTCGTGGAAGCATCTACCTCTTGAGCTTGCCCTGCATGGCCCTGTTCACGGACTTCCCACCGGCCTTGACGTTCGCCACCGAACGGCCGTACGGATCACGGGCCACGGTGTCGATGGTAACCTCTTCGCCCTGAATCAGCTTTCGGAGGGCCTCTGTGGCCTTGCCAGCTCCCGGCTGGCCTTTCTCTGGCGCATCCACGTTTGCCAACCGCACCGGGTTCTTCCGGCTTGCCGTCTCAAACGTGTCGCCATCAATGACCTTGGTGACCGTTTCCTTGCGTGCCATGTCTTCAGCCTCCTACTTCTGTTCTGAATCCCCCTCCGGCATCCGCTCGATATCGGCCTCGTCCAGAGGCTCTTCAACCGCATTACGAAGCCAGGATGCATCGAAGCCGCTTGTCGAGCTGCCTTCAACGCGTACGGTGACCCTTCCCTCATCAGACTTGTCAGCCAGATTAGCGATGGCAGGGAATGCCTTGAAAACCTGGTCCCTTGTGGCCTTGAACATTAGACGCACGAGGTTCTGGCGTCGAGCAGCTGCCGCACCCTGCTGGGTCGGAGCCGAAGCGGTCGGTCCGCCTTGTGTCTGGACGCCTGGCTCCGACACAGAAACCTGCGCTCCACCGTAAGTAGCCCCCGGAGCCGGAATCGCGGCGGCCTCGGGAACGGCCGCAGGAACCATGATGAAGCCGGATTCGAAATCCACCTCGTCCTCGGCAAGCGTCCTTCCGATCACCACCTTGTCCCGGACCACCTGGAACCTCCCATCGGAGCCGAGGGTTGGTGGCTGTGATCCACTCGTGTACGCGAAGGCACCTTCTGTTACCCCACGTGCGATGCCCTTGCGAAGCACGGCCGAGGACTCGAGACGTGGCGGCGCGATGTCCCGGAAGAAGGACTCCAGCACCTCTGACGTTTTGATCCCCAGAATCGGCGGTTCGCCCTCAGCGACCGGTTCTCCCAGCTTCACCCGTTCAGCGACCTTGCGCGGGGTAACCGTGCCATGGACGCGCGGAGTCCCCACGCTCGTGAGAAGCTCCATGATCCGCTGCTGAATCCCGGCTGCTTGAAGTGGCCGACCGCCCCGCTCCACGCGCTCTATGTCAATCTCGCCGTCCACCATGCGCGGCAGCCACACCGCAGAGTACTGGTCGCGGAAGCAGGACTCCGCTGCGGCCTCTTCGGTGCGTTTCCGCTCCTTAAGCTGGTCCAGCTGGTCCTTCGTCAGGCGCAACTTCTGCTTCTTGGCGTCCACCCGCTCGATGGCCAGGAGGTAACGGACCGCGCGGCGAAGCGCCTCGATCTGCTTCTTGTCGGGGATCGCCAGCCCGAGACCGTTCCGGTAGCGTCTCGGGCGATCCCCGTACTTCGACAGCAGCTCCTTCGCCTGGCTGTCCTGGTCGGCCTTGCTCTCCCCCGCGAACTCCAGAGGGAGGTAGGCCACCAGGAAGCGCGGGTCTTCGTCCGGGATATCCTGGCTCTTCCCAGGCCACACGACGGCTGTGTGATGCCCCGCGAGCCGAGTGTCGAGCATCTCCTTGGACTTGTCCCGAACGGGGCCACGCCCCTTGGCCTGGGCTTCCTCTCGTGACACCGTCTGTTCCGCGTCTTCGATGAGCTTCGTGACGTTCGGGTCCTTCTTGAAGCAGTACCGAACGCCGTCGTAGTGCAGGTAGAGACACGCGTTGCGAAGCTCGGACAGCACCGCCGTGGCCGTGATGTTGTCGAGGTCGGGACCGACGCAGGCCGCGAGAAGCTCGCTCTCCGTAACGCCAGGGGGAAGGGTTTCGGCCTCACCCGCTCCTTCGCGCCGGAGCCCGCCGAAGGAGTACAGGAGGATGGCCGTGGCGAGGCGCGTCGCGGGCTTGACGCTGGCCAGCGCGGGTGTCTCTCGTGCCATCCGTTCATCGATCCGCTTTGCCCGGGCGTTCGGCCCATCGATGTCCGCCGTAATGACCGGATCGTAGTCGTTCTGGACTCCGAGCTCCTTAAGCATCTTGACCCGGACGTCGACGTCCTTGAGCGGCACGTCCCCGGGACCCAAGAGCGGCTGTGCCCCACCGTTTCTCTTGAGGGAGTGCATGCATGAGGCGAGAAACCGAAGCGCTCCCCGCGTCCGTTGGAAGGCGTCTACGGCTGTCCAGCGCTCTCGCATCACATCGATGAGAGCCGGGTGGAAGGGGTAGGCCGCGCGCATCCGGTCGCGGAGCAAACGCCCTTCCTCCTCCGCCTGCTGGCGTTCGGCGGGCGTTTCCGCGTGAGCCCTCCGCATACCGGTAACGACCTCCTGATACGAGGTCGCGACGTCGGTGGCCGTAGCCGGGTCCGGGGCGGTGCCAAGAAGACGACGCTGCAGAATGGGAAGGACTTCGTCCCCGGTGACCGGCTCCCGAAGCTGATCGACCCTCGCGGCGAGCTTGTCGATCTCGGCGAGCAGAGCGACGTTCCCGAGCGCCTCCCGAGCGCTCCAAGTGAGCGAGTAGACGAGCGCCGCGTTCGTGCTTCCGGACACCTCGACGGTGAGGTTTTGGAAGAAGTCCTTGGCTTGTCGTTGGAGGGTCGAATCGAGCACGGCCACTGCGGCCGCTCGTTCCATGTACTTCAGCACCTCATCGAGCAGGAGGAGGACCGGACGTCCGCCTGCCCCCTTGGTGAGAACATCGCGGATCACGTCCCCGCCAGGAGCCACGCGATCCTGGTCATGCTCCGCGACGATGGGGAAGGCTTTCTCCGGGTCGATTTGCCAGGCGAGCCAGCCCCACATCGTTCGGATCGTGCGCCCTTCTTCAAGCTCCTTGCCATTGCGGGCGTCGAACTTCTCCCCGTCGAACACGGCAACCGCCACGTTCTTCGGCCGTGCAAATCCCTTCCCTTCGGGAATACTGTCCAGCGCCTCGCGCTTCCGTGCAGCGTGGAGGAGGGACGTCAGGGTGTGCGACTTCCCACCTCCGAACGGCGTGCGGAGCTTGAGCACCCGGTTGTAGCCCGCCTTTCCGGCGAGTGACGCGAGCACTTCCTCGAGGAGCTTCTGCAGATCGGCTGTCAGGTACGTCGCCCGGAAGAAGGCCTCCGGGTCCCGGTTCACCACCGGAACGTTGGGGTCGCCCGAGGCGATGGCTCCGAGATCGATGGCAAAGACCGCCTCCGTGAGTGCACCTCCTTCCACATCGGGGTGCAACTTCACAAGGTCGGTCCACGGACGGAGGGCTCGCGTGCTCAAGGAATTGCCTCCCCGTTGGTTGGCGGCTTCGCTGCCCAGATCGTGAGTAGCAACTCGGCATCATCGATCAGGCGGTAGAGCGGCTCGCGACCGCTGATCGCTTGACTCTCTGACAAGATGATCGGCACGCCATCGCCTCGTTTCTCCATGTAGAAGCGGCGCCTGACCTCACCCGCCGGATCCTCCACTGGGCATTTCGCGAGCAGCGTCGTCACGAGCTCGTTCCTCGTCGACTGGCGCAGCGCGATGCTGTCGATCGTTACCGTGTTCGGCAGTGGGCCGGGAGAGTATATCTCCAGCCGGTCGTCAAAAAGAAACAGACGGATCTTGGAACCATGGACCGAGTAGTCGCGGTGCGCGACGGCGTTCACCACGGCCTCGAAGACTGCACGGACACTGAACTGTGGTACCTCGACGCGAGCGGGATCCTTCCGAGCAGCCACTGTCATGTTCCGGCGCACGAAGGCGAGTGCTGCCCGAATCTGTTGGTCGAGGGGTCCGGTGATCTCCTGCCCGTCCAACTGGTAGTTGGAATCCTGCCGGATTCCGCGATAGTGCACGGCTTGAATGAATGCACCGGGGAGCCATCTCTCGGGGCTGCGGCAACACATGAGAACACCCGCCACCGTCGCGCGCTCGCGGCCGCCTTCGTCCGATGCCAGGAGCTTCATCTTCCGCAGCGTGGTGACCGCGTCGTCCGGCCCGGTGCCGAGAAATTGGCGCCATAGCCCCTGGTCTAGATCGGCCAGAGTCGTCTCTGGAACGGTCTGTTCCTCAAAGCGAATAAGTCGTGCCTGACTACGCTGCTGAAAGAGTCGTGCTAGAACGTCGGGCGGCATCTCCCGCTTGGAGCTCCCCTGGCGATGGAAGTAGCCGCCCGGACTCTTGTGGACGAAGAGGCTGCGTGGGACCTCGACCTTCAGAACTGGCCGCGCAACTCCAGCGCTGTCGGGGAGCTCGAAGCGGAATGACCGGAAGGTGACGGGAGGCTTGATGCTCTCGTTGCAGATCTCGTATAGATAACGCTCGACGATCTCGAGTTGATCAGCTGGAATGCCGGCGATGTCGCGGGTCTTGTCGTCCACGCCGAGCACTACCACCCCGTCGTGCGTGTTGGCGATGGCCGCCAGCTCGTCGGCGAGATCGTCGCGCTTTGGCTCCGAAACACGCTGACCTCTGAAGTGAACGGTCTTGAGCTCGAGCGATGTGTCCTCTCCGAGTCGGATCTTCCGAAGGAGTTCCTCGGGGGTGTCAAACACGGCGGCCCTCCAACGCGATCCGGCGGTAGCGTTGCTCGAAAGCCTCGCGTCCGCCTTCCATGACCTCACAGATGGTGTCCCGTACGTGCTTGTCCTGGAGGCTGCCTTCGCACTCTTTCTGCGTCTCCCCGCCACGTGCGCGGAGCGCCACTACCAGCTCTGCATCACCGTTGACCACGATATTGGGGTTATGGGTGACCACGGTGATCTGTCGGTGCCGCTTAATCTCCCGGAGCTGCGTGACGATCAGGTCGTAGATCAGGTGGTTGTCCAGATCGTCCTCCGGCTGATCGAGGACAAGTGGCTCCTCCCCGTAGGACAGTAGGAAAGCCAGGAGCGCAGCGGTCTTCTGGCCGGGCGAACCCTCCTGGATCGAGCGGAATTGATCTCCATCTCCTGTCGGGCTGTACTGAACGTCGAGGGAATCCTCGGGAAACCAGAGGTCAACGCGATCGAGCACCTCGGGTTGGAGCCTGCTGATGTGGGTTGCGAAGCGCTGGTCTCCCAAGGTGGCCGGGTCGTGTGAGCCCGCGGCGATCTTCCGGATCCTGTTTTTGACGTTCGCGAGAGCTTGCTCGATGTCATCCCGCCGACTGTCATTCCCATAGAGATCTCCGAGAAGACCCCCGTCACCCGGAGAGCCGATGTCCTTCTCGAAACCACCGCCTTCCCTCTGAAGCAGCTTGCGGAACTCGACTTCGACGGTGTTCCGGGCTCCATACGGGACAACCTGAATGCGAACGTACCGGTTGTCGCCCAGGACGTCATCGAGGAATGTCGTGCGGGAGTCGGTCAGCTCCCGCCGGAACTCCAGAAGTCGCTGCAAGCTGACATGGGCCTGCTTCCCCAGATCGGTGACCTGCTTCCTACGCTCGCCCAATGCCTTCAGGCGTTGCTCGATGGTTTGCCGGCGCTGCACCAGCTCGCCATAGGCCGCGGGGTCGCCGGCGCCTTCCTTGGAAAGTTTTTCCTGCAGGTCTTGGTAGGCGTGCATGGCGGCATCAACGGTTTTCTTCCACGACGACGAATCTCTGCTCTTCCGCCACTCGGCGAGAGCCTGATCCACCTGTGCCGCGAGATTCTCAAGCCCCTCGCGTATGGCGTCCAGACGATCTCGCGTCTGCGAGGCATGCTTCTGGAGCTGCGAATCCCCCTTCGAATCCAGATTGAAGGTCGTCTGATCGAGAAAGTCCGGGACGACGTCCGCCGCGACCTGGCGCAGCCCGTCGCCTGCACCGGCCCAAGTCTCTTCCCAGGCCTCGACTGCCTGCTGCTGCCGCCTGCGGCTCTGGAAGGCCTTGAGGACATCTGCGTGCCCCGCCTCCTCGAAAATCGCCAGCTTCCGCTTCACGTCGTCGAGCTCACCTCGCAGGCGCGGCTCCTCCGCAAGACCGGACTCGATCTCCCGGGCCTTCGCGCGAAGAGAAAGGAACCGGGCCTCCTCTTCCTTCCAGCGCTCGTTCCAGGTCCGCCGGTCCACCTCGGGCGCTTCGTCCACGACTCTCAAGAGCGCAAGAGGTGTCTTCGCCAGCTGAAAGACCTGCTTCTGGCTATACATCCGCATGGGGAATCGCTGCGAAACGTCGCCCTCCGCACGACGCCAGTCTCCGTTGTCTTCCTCCTCGATAGGATCCAGAGCGCCGGTGAGGCTCCACTGGACGCGGAACCTCGATCCATTCTTGCGGTAGATCACGCGAATCGCAGCATCGCTCGTCAACAGGCCGCTGTCTTCCCGGTTCGGGTAGACCTTTGCATACTTCTCGAACTCCGGCCGCAAGTCCTCGGGCAGCTCATCGACCCGCCGCAGCGCCAGTCGAAGGAACTCGACCAGGGTCGACTTGCCCGTTCCTCGGCCACCGACAATCGTGTTGAGCCAGGGGTTCAAACACAAAGTGAAGGCCTGCGCGCGGCCCATGTAGCGGGCATTGGAAACCTCGAGGGACTCGACCACCAGGGGCGCATGCTGGTTTGGGTCGCCCGTCTCTTGGTCGGAACGGCGCACGGAAAGCGGACCATCGAGAAGGGCAAGGCGCAGTCCCTCCAAGCTGGGCGATCCCATCTTGACCCATGTGAAGTGGCTCCCGGGGTACCGCTGGCCAGCGTTGCCGAAAGGATGGTGCGAGTCAGAACCCATCACCTCGGTCCAGCGGCACATCTTCTGGCCATAGATCGGTGGCTTTGCGGCAGACAAATCCACCACTTCCATGGCGAACACCTGTTCGTGGCCCAGAGCCTGTTCCAGGGTAGTTCCCGCCACATTGAAGAGTCCGTTGGCGCCGTCGATGTGCGCAGGGATAGGGATTCCTCCAGCGCCGTCGATGGCGTTTGCGACCTCTCCGAACGACTTGGACGTGACGGCGGCACTCGACCCTTTGGTTCCCGAGAACCCAGCGGCTCCGAGGAGCGTGTCGATGTCTGGAGTCGTCCTATCGCAACCCAGGATCGCCAAGAGGTGGACACCGCCATTCACAGAGATCTCCACGCCGGGAAAGAGGTGAAGCGGTCGGAAACCCTCCGGTTGCCTCGATTCCAACTCGGCGAGCGCGGTCTTGAGCTGGTCGACCCACGCACCGGTGTTGTGGTCGGTGACCGCGACGCAGTCAATCCCGGCTCGCATGTAGTCGAGTAGCCACTCCTTCGGTGTGCGCTGCTTGAGCTGCGCCTGCTGCGGTCCCTTGCCGTAGTCATCCGACGCAGGTGTGTGCGTGTGAAAGTCGAACTTCCACCATCGAGCGCCGTTCCAGTTCCAGGTTCTCATGTTCTTAACACCTTCCAGCACGCTACTTCCTCCCGATGTCGAACAGGGTGCCTTCATCCGCGGCGAGCCGCTGGTCGATGAGCGCCCGCCAGTTGGCGACCAGCTTCTTCAGGGCTGCCTGCTCGCCCGCCGTGGTGGTAACCGTGTGCTCTGCGCCATTGTCCTTCTTTCCCGCGAGAGCAGCGCCGGCAAGGGCCTGGGCGACGAGACGCAAGCGCTCCCGGTCGGGCCGGGCCTCGTCGAGGAACCGGTTGAGGTTGCGGGGCTGGTTCTCCACGAGCCAGAGGATACGGTGGAGCGCGTCGACGAGCGGGGCCGGCGCGCCGCCATCCTCCGGCAGGCCCAGCTTCTCCTCCTCCCCCCGCTCCGTAAAGTCCCGCAGGCGGTACTTGCCCTTCTTCTTTTCGACCAAGGCGTGCCGTCCCGTTGAGAGGCCCTTCTGGCCGTCGAGCTCCACGTTCTGCCCGTAGGTGAAGACAATGGCCTCGCCGGCCTCCATCTCGGCCGCCTTGTAGGCATAGCGCCAGAGCACGTAGAACCGGCTCGGGCCGTCGACGGCCGCCACGCCGCTGCCGGCCATGCCGAAGATCTTCTCCAGGAGCGTCTCGAGGACAACTCCTTCCACCTCGGCCAGGAACTTCTCAGCGGGGACCTCTTCGCCGTTTGCGTATTCGACACGATAGAACCGGGTGAAGGCGCGAAGGCCCGCCCCCACGGCCGCGATCACGAGGTCCGCGCCCGTGATCCCCATCTTCCAGAGCGAGTCTACGCGCTCGCGGACGATCTTCTCCAATTCGGGCCGAACCTCGTCCTCGTAGGAGCCCGTCTCTGCCCCATCCCGCTTGCGCGCGACCAGGAAGATGCTCGATGCGAGGGCCGCGGACTCCTGCGACATCAGTCTGCCGCCGAACTCGGTGTCCAGCGGCCACGCCTCGCTGACCGTGAAACCTGCCCGTCGCAGCGCGTCCACGAGGGTTGACCATCCGAGTGTCGTCTTGTGGGCATAGACGACCGCCAAGGGACCGCCCGGCTTCAGGACGCGGTTCCCCTCCTTGAAGGCAGCAAGCATCATCTCCTCGTAGGCGGAGCTCGCGGCCCTCATGTCGCCGTCGAACCGCGAGGACAAAGCGGTCGCCTCGCTCTTCTTGGGCGTCAACTCCGAAGAGAAGTGTTCGGGGTACAGATCGCCTATGGAGCGTTTCAGCCACACGTAGAAGAAGTCGGACAGATCCCCATAGGGGACGTTGTCGTAGTACGGCGGATCGGTCACGACGGCATCAAAGCTTGCGTCTGGATGGGACAACTGCAGCGCAGAACCGCGCGAGACCACGGCTGGTTCGGTCATCCCCGCCAGCTGTTCCACGACTTTCACAATCCAGTCGATGGCCTGATTCAGGTCGCCCGAGGCGTCGCCGAAGGGGTTGGTCTCGGAGAAGTCCCAGACAAACGGAAGAGCGGGACGGCCGAATGTCGATTGCGTCTTCGTGTAGGCAGGGTCCCACCGGCACATTGAGCTGCCCCGGTCGACCATGCGGTCAACGAGGATGCCCAAGTAGGTGGCGACGGCCTTCGCCCGGTCCTCGGCGACGCCTTCCGTGCGCATCGTCTCGACCGCGTTGCGCACTGCCTCGCACTGCGTGAGCAGTGAGAGAAGCTGGCGCGGATGGAAGAGAGCTGAAAACTTGGTGAGGCCATGTCGCGTCGGGGCTGTCAATCCTCGTGCATTCGGAGACGGGCGAGCAGGATTGATCGGTTCCTCGGGCAGGATGAGGCCAGACCGCGCCGTCAAGGTGTTGAGTCGGGCCAGGATCTCGTCGTCGGACGGAAGGCCGCGATTGCCGAGATCGCTGGCCTCCAGAAACGTTGTGCCCGTTCCTCGTGGGCTTCTGCAGACAATAGCGAGGTCCTGGAAGCCGACTCTGCCCCCGGCTCCCTCCGCCTGCACGTAATCGCTATCCGCTACGGTCCCGCAGAATGGGCACGTCGCGTTGCCGCCCTCCGAGCCGGCGGCCGGATCGAAGCCGAGGCTTCCTTCCGATGTGGCCTCCACAAGCTCGAACCGCACCCGCTTCTTGCCGCGGGGCGTGACGACCCTCAGTGCCGCGTACCGGCCCTTCTTCTTGGAAAGCCAGGTCTGCTTGACGAGTGGAACCGTCGCCCCGCAGGTCGGGTTCTTGCAGCGAACGGTGCGCGTCCAGAGGTAGGCGATCGGCACGAGGTATCCTGGCGGAACTTCATCCTTGGACGATTGCCACATGTCCGCCTGGCGGAGAGGTTTCGTTCCCTTGGACTTCGGATCAGGAATGAGCGGGTACAGATCGCCGATCTCGGCCCTGACCTTCTCGAGGACCCACTCGCCCCAGTAGCGGACCTCATCCGACAGGCCGCCCCATGTCGTCTCGCCCTTGGCGTTCTTGGGTCCGGTTATGCCACGCGCGTTCGGGTCCGGCTTCCCGTACTTCTGCGGGTACACCAGCGTGCAGAGCTCGATGATGTGGGCGACGGGGTTTAGGTCGAGCGCGTAGGCCTCGCATCCGAGACGAAGCGCCTCAAGGGGGATGGCCCCGCCGCCCGCGAACATGTCGAGCACCTTGGGTTTGGGCGCGCGTCCCTCGACGATGTCCTCGACCGTGACCGGCTTTCCGGTCTCCGTGGAGAGCCGTTCCGCGTGGGCCTCGAGAATGTGCTTCTGCGCCTCGACGATGGCTTGCGGAACACCCGGGTACTTGCAGAGCCGTTCCACGAACTTCGCGGCGTTGGCCCGGGTCAAGCTGTCGCGCTTCTCCTCTGGCCCGTTCGCCGGCCGGAAGCGACTGGCGGGGACCAGCGCTCCGTACACCGCAGCTCGGCAGGCCACGAGGGGACGCCGCGCCCACCAGAGGTGAAGCGTGGAGATGTGCCCCTTTCGGGGGGACTTCTCCCGCGAGGCCTCCTTGCTGATGGCCTCGATGGGCAGGTAATCCTCGATGAGCCTGCGGTCGTCCACGTCAACGATCTCCACAAACCGGGTTCTCAAGCTGGCGAAGTCTGCTCTCTATCTGCATGCGTCCCGCCAGCTGTAGATTCGGCGTGTAGTGAGCGGCGTAGTGAAGCGTGCCCTGGCAGTTCCGTTGCCACCGACCCGCACGGTCATGGTTCAGGACTCGGTCTTGGACATTGTGCGATTCCCCGACGTCCAAGCACGTCCAGCTCTCTCCGACCTTGCACCAGATGACATACACGCCTGCGCGAGCATCGAGCTGATTCGCTGAGGTAAAGGCGCCCTCGAATTGGTAGCCATGACGTTCGAAGCTCATGTGTGCTCCCCTCTCAGCATCGATCTCTTACACATCGAGGACAGCCTCCTCGCTCACCGGTAGGTCTGTACTCGGCTTCACCTGCAGCCAGCCGAGCACGCTCAGACCCCGAATCGTTGCAGCTACGTCCGCCTCGTTCAGGGGAGGACGCCTTTTCTGCTTCCAGCTCATCACCTCGCCCAGCAGGTCCATTTCACTCGGCTTGTCGGTTGCCTTCTTGGACGCGACGCCCTTAGCCGCAAAATGCACGGTCGCGGCAAGCTCCGCCTGCTGGGTGCGCATCCGCATGAAGAGGTCGGCAAGCGCCTCAATCGTATCCCTCCAGTCCGCAAGATCACGCTCATAGGCGCGCCATGCGTCCTCGAACGTCGGCCCGGGTTTGACGGCGAACATCCGACCCAGGCGCTCCTCGCGGATCAGGCCGTTGTTCTCGAGGCGCGTCACCAGAGCCTTCAGTTCGGGAGCAAAGGGGCCATAGCTGCTCCGTCTGTACGAGAGAAACCGGACGTAGTCGCTCGACGCGTTGGCGTCCGTAACGACCACGCCAAGGAGATCCAGAACATCCGTGCTGACCTGCAACACGCACAGGTCGGCGTGTTGCCCCTGGCGCTTGTATAGCATCGGGTTTCTGGCACATACGTAAAGGTTCGCGTAGTCGTGCAACTTCCGTCCCCCGGGAACCACTACCTTCGCTCGCCGGTCCTGAACGGCTTGCATTGCCACCGACGTGTGCCCGACCTGCGAAGCCCGGCGGTTCGACAGAATGCCCTGCCCGAGGATCGATGCGACATTGCTCATGTGTGCTATGTAGTGCAGTTCGCTCAACTCCTCGCGTCTCACGATTGGGCATCCTCATCCTTGTGCCTTAGCCGCATTCGCCACGGCGTCGGCCGGGATCTCGAAGAACCGCGCCGCCACGATCTCGCGCTTGGCGTGGTCGAGCCGAGCCGCGGGATTCTGAATTCGGACCAGTTCCGGAGTCTTGCCCAGCGGGTCCCACACGACATAGAGCCAGTATGTCTCCGCCAGTTGTTGTGCCTTGTACCATTCGTTCGTGGTGAGGCGGACAGGCTGCCCGCGCATGCGCCCCTTGACCTCGACGCGCTTCACGAACACATCCCCTGTAGCCTCATCGGCGACCCGGTGAGCCCGGACATCGAACCCGAGCTTCAGGTGGCCGACTCGCTCGATGCGATCATCCGGGAACCCTTCCTCCCTGAGCGCGGCGACCACGATGTCCTCGGCGGCAAGCTCGCTCTTCCTTCGGACGTTCGGATCGAGTTCGTCCGCGAGGTCCGCAAGCTGGCTTTCGGTATCGGCACCGGCCGCCAGGACAACAGCGGTGGCGACGTGTCGCACGGGCCCCGTCCGAGCAACGCCGAGCCGATTCAGGCCATCCAGCCGTTCCTCCCGCGCCCGCTGGAGTTCATCAACCTGCTTCCGGGCTTCATCCGCCGGCAACTTGTACTCCGGCTTGGCCGTCGCCTCCGCCGCGAGGAGCATCGCCCGTTCCTGGGCACGCTTGATGCGGGCATCGAAGGACCGCTCCAAGTACTCCCGGCAGATGCGGGCGAAGTGCTGGCGCTCCTCTTGGCAGCGAGCACGACACTCCAACTGGTAGGTGCTCTTCAGGTAGTCCGATGCGGTCTGGGTCTCGACGGGATCGAGCGCGGCTGGCGGGCTGGCAAGCGGCGGCAGGTTCAGAAGGATGTCACTCGGTACGATTTCGAACTGGTTCCGCTGCTCCCGGACCGCCACGAGCTCTCCGTGGAGCGGAACGTCGTTTCCCCGCGAGTCTTTGCCGCGGATGGTGATTTCGAAGAAGTGCAGCCGGTACGGCTCGGTCGTGAGCGGGTCCACGTAGAACCCGACACGTCCCTGGAGGTCTGCCAGCTTCTCGTTGAGTTTCTCGTCGACGGCGGCATACAACGAGTGCCCCGGCCCCATGAGAACGGCATCGACATGGGCGGACTGTTCGAGGTGGTGCTTGTGGAACGTGACCTTTCGGTACGAGGGATCGGCCTTGCCGAGGCGATGGACCGAGCGAAGCCGGTCGGACCGCAGGTCGGCCAAGACGTGCTCGATGCGCCATAGGCCGTCGGCCCTTGGCTCGACGCGAAGGGCGACTTCCCTGGCCGCCGCGACGAACTGGGTCTCGACGTAGCGCGGCATCAGCCGCTTCTCCTCGACCTCAAGGTTGCGGCGCTGGAACCCCGTGAAGTCCACATGGCTTCGCGCCAGCGCGATGCCCGTAGCGTCCTCGTATTCCTTCAGCTTGGCCGGATCGATCCGGTCGATCTGATCCAGGTACTCGTCAAGCCGCCGTGGATCGTAGGCAGCCTCCCGCAACATGTCAGGGAGGTTCACATCGTTCAGCGAAAGCACCTCGCCGATGACGTCGAAAACGCGGCCCTCGAGGGCCTCGTTCATCGTGTCCAGTTTCTCCAGCAGGCGGTGGAGGATGCGCCCCTCAACGATGGGCTGCCCATCCTCGGAGTCCGTTGCGACGAAATTGAAGGCGTAGCAGTCCCTGTCCTGGCCGATTCGGTGAATGCGGCCCAGGCGCTGCTCCAGGCGCGTTGGATTCCACGGCATGTCGTAGTTGATCATGAGGTGGCAGAACTGAAGGTTGATGCCTTCGCCGGCGGCCTCCGTCGCCACACAGACCTGGGCCGTAGTGCGAAACTGCTCCTGCGCTCGCTTCCGCTCGTGGGGATTCATGCCGCCGTGAATCTCACACGTGCTGAACCCCCAGCGTTCGAGGTGCTCCCGCACGTAGCCCAGCGTGGCACGGTGTTCGGTAAAGAGAAGGAGCTTACCCCGGCCATCCTTGAGCTCGACGAACTGCGCTTCTCCCAGGCATTTCTTCAGAGCGGCCAACTTGGAATCGTTCGCTAGCTCACGCACCCTGCGGGCCTGTTCGACGAGCTCCTTGAGTGCCGCGATCTCGGCGCGAAGCTGTTCCAGTTCCAGCGCCGCCGTGTACCCGTCGACAAGCTGATCACGAACCTCGTCGTCAAGATCATCTTCTTCTTGCTCCGCGTCGGGCAGGCGTCCTTGGAGCGCGGCGAGACGTTTCGCACGCTGGGCGGGTGAGAGCCCCTCGAGCTCGTCCAGCAGGTCCTGCTGCTTCTTGAGGCGCCGCTTCAAGGATTCATGGTTGGCGCAGGTCGAACTCACGAGGCGTCGCTGTAGGACCGTTCGCGTGAGCGCTGCGGACGACCGCCGCTGGCCCGTCTGCTGGGGAATGAATTCGTTGATGTAGGCCGTGACCGACTTGTAGAGAGCGTATTCCTCGCTGTTGAGCCGGAAGGTCACCGTCTTGGCGTGCCGATCCGGGAAGAGTCGACCCCCATCGAGATCCTTCAAATCCTCCTTCAGGCGACGCAACGACCAAGGAGAGTCCTTCCCGAGTCTGAACACGTCCTTCTGAATCGCAGTCGCCTGCTTTCCAAGTCGATGCGGTTCCGGGAAGAGATCAGGGTCGATGAGTCGTAGGAAGTGCGAGAACTTGTCCTCATCTCCGTGGTGCGGTGTAGCGGTGAGGAGCAGGATGTGGTCGGCCTGCGCGGTCAGGCGCGAGACCAGATCGTACCTCTTGGTCGTGGCGACTTTCGGTTCACGCCCCTGACCCCCCGACGCTGTCCGTGCCGAGCACTTGTGGGCCTCGTCGATCACCACAAGATCCCACCGTTGCTGCCACACCCGCTCGCGCACATCATCCTGCTTCGCGTAGTCCATGGAGGAGATGACCTGCGAGGAGCGTTGCCACGGGTTGGTCAGCTGCTGCTGGTCCACGGCAGCGAAGATGATGTCGAACGACTCACCGAACCACCGGAGCATTTCGTCTTGCCACTGAATTGTGAGCGGAGCGGGGCAGAGGATGAGAACGCGCTCGATGGCTCCCGAAGCTTCAGCTCCTTGATGAGCAGGCCGGCCATGATGGTCTTGCCGGCCCCCGGGTCGTCGGCCAGTAGGAAACGAAGGCGCGGCTGCGGCAGCATCGCCTGGTAGACGGCCTCGATCTGGTGAGGGAGGGTGCGGATGCCAGAGAGGCTCACGGCGAACTGGCGGTCATGCGCGTAGGCAAGGCGGATGCGGGCCGACTCGACAAGGAGGCGCAACCGTTCTGCGTCCGCAGGCTTCGCCAACGCCGGCGCTTTCGGTTCCGCGCCGAAAACGGTCGCGGCCTCATCGGGCGAGATGACCGCTTCCTCGAGCGTGCCATCGGGCAGCCGGACGCGGCACTCGTAGCCGGCCGAGCCGTCGGCGCCGAGGGCCCGGACATCCTCCAGGATCACGGGCACGTCGAAGTGCCCGGGGAGGGATATCCGGTGACTGATCTGCGTTGAGAGCCGATTCTCAGCCATGCCTGTTCTTTTTGCCGCTCGACTTGCGTCCTGCCGATCTCGTTTCCCTTGGCTTCGCGGGCGGGCTGGACCCGGAATCATCCCCACCGCTGGCCGTTACCCACTCGTCGACCTCCGAGAGCTTGAAGCGTAGCAAGCGTCCCACTCGGTGTGCCGGGAAGCCCTTCGAGTCGACCCAGCGGTAGATGGATTCCTTGGCTACCCGCAGGTGGGCAGCCACCTCCTCGATACCGACCCAGCCTTCTTCAGGAGCCATTCTCGATCCTGCCTCGCTCAAGCGAAGAGCGTCCATTCCTGACCATGAGGCGTCAAGAGAGTATACGAGAATTGGCTCCCTGGGAACAGAACGGCAGGGACGCGCCGGGAGCGAGGCGTCCGTTGCGGCAAGGAATCAGGACCTTTCGGGGTGAGGCTTGGAGCCCGGCTTAGGTCTCCGGCGCCCGGAAGCGCGGTGCGCAGATTCCCCCTCTCGTATGCGAACCCCCATTCTTCGGGCCGAGGCGGGTCTCGGAATTGGGTTAGGGGGCTTCCTGAATCGACCCAATCATCGGCCCGAGAAGGGAGCTCTTCCTCCGACCTCGCCGGAAGACCGGCTTGACACGGTACTATCGCCTGATAGACACTGGCTATCATGAGTGGCAAGGGAGAATACACGCTTTCGCAGGCCGCCCGTCTGCTCGGCGAGCCACAGCACCGACTGATATACCTCTGCGAGAAGGGGGTCGTGCAGCCGGATGTTCAAGACGCTGAGGGGCGCGGGAGCAGCAGGCGGTTCTCTGCACGCAACCTGCTCGAGTTCGCCGTCGCGCTGCGGCTTCGCGACCTGGAGATCGCAGCGTCCTTCGTAGGTGCCGTCATTCACGTCCTGCGAGCCTTCGAACTCAGTGTGAGAAAACGGATCGCCGACTTCCGCCTCCCCGAGAGCCTCCGCGATCCGCAGGCGACCGATCTGCGCGTCATTATCGGCGACGGGGCGCGACTCTACTTCTCGTTGGGCACGGGTGGGTCGACCAAAAAGGTGTACGGTGGGATCGACCTGCGGGAGCCGGCCTCGTCGAAGAAGGGCCTCCGTGCGCTCGAGCGTGACCTGGCCCGCCCCAAGGCGCTGGCGCCGAGCGCCACGTCGGGCGGGTTCGGGGGTCCTGAAGGAAGCAGACAGGCTCGGGTCGAGCTCAGCGTCACGAGGATCGCCCAGGAACTCCGGCTGGACGACTGAATTAGGGTTGACAAGATGATAGACAGTGACTATCATTTTACCGATGACTACGGCGACCAATGCGCGGCTCGGTTGCACGGCACCGGAACCGAGCTCGACGCACAGCCCACGAACCGATCCAGCGCTCGCCGCCCTTCTTGACCATCTTGCGGAGGAGCTGGCGCGCGAATACGTCCGACTGATGAAGATGGTCGGCAAGAACGAGGGCGTGCGGGATCGTCAACAACAAGTGGAGGAGAGGTAGCGATGCGCGCCGCCATCTACGCCCGGTACAGTTCCGAGAAGCCGCGCCCCGAGAGCATCGAGGATCAGGTCGTCGCCTGCAGGCGGTTGGCGGCCGAGCGCGGATTCGCCGTGCTTGAGGACCACATCTACGCCGACCAGGCTCAGTCGGGAGCAAGGCGGGACCGCCAAGGCCTGGCGGCATTGCTTGCTGCCGCGAAGGGCAGGCAGTTCGACGTGGTGCTGGTTGACGATCTCTCCCGGTTGGCTCGGGACAACTACCTCATGCTGTCCGTGTTGGCCGAACTCCACTTCGAGAACGCCCGGGTCGTGTCGGTGGCAGACGGACTCGACAGCAACGACGATGAATCCACCCTCGGGATCCAGATCCGGGGGATCTTCAACGAGCTCCAACTTCGGGATCTCAAGAAGAAGACCCTCCGCGGGCAGATCGGGCAGAAGCAGCGGGGTTTCTCTGTCGGTGAGCGAACCTTCGGCTACCGATCCGTTCCAGTCGGAACGATTCGCATGGACAAGAAGGGACGCCCCCGGCCCGATGGCTACAGGATGGAGATCGAGCCACACGAAGCGGCAGTCGTGCTGCGCATTTTCATGGCTTTCGCGGACGGCCTTTCCCTCACGCGGATCGTCCGGATGCTCAACGAGGAGGCGGTGCCGGGGCGGATCCGATCGAGCAAGGGCTGGTCGCCCGCGACTGTGAGCCGGCTGCTCGACAACGAGAAGTACGCCGGGCGGTGGGTCTGGAACAAGAGCGAAAGCCGCCGCGATCCTCGGACGGGCCGGCGGCGACGATTCGCGAAGCCCGAGTCCGAGTGGGTCGTGCAGGAGGACGAGTCCCTCCGAATCGTGCCCCAGAACCTGTGGGAGCAGGTTCGGGCTCGACGGCAAGAAGTCCGGCGTAGCTGGCCTGGAGGGAAGGGGCACGGCGGGTTCGCGAAGGCTCAAGGTAGTCGAGAAAAGCACTTCCCGACGCACCTCCTGTCCGGGACGATGTCCTGCGGGAAGTGCGGCGCGGCCATCGCCGAGGTGAGCGGCAAAGGAGGGGGCTACTACGGGTGCCTCGGGGCAGCGAAAGGGGCCTGCGACAACAAGATGCTCGTGCGGCGCAGGCTCGCCGAGACAAAGATCCTCAAGACGGTGGAAGAGAAGCTCTCCGAGCCCGAGCGCATTCGTTACGTCCTGGAGCGGGTCGAGGAGGGGGTCAGGAAGCTCTACTCGCACATCCCCGAGACGATCCACCTGAAGGAGACGGAGCTGTCCGCTGAGGAGCGGCGGCTCGCAAACTTCGTGGACTTCATTGGCGAGGGACGTGGGAGCCAGGCGCTTGCCAAGGCGCTCGTCGAGACCGAGCGAAGAGTCGAGGCGCTCCGAGAGGAGCTCGACGGTCTGCGTCGAAGCAGCGAGAAAATCTTCCAGGCCCCGCCGGTCGAGTGGATCGAGGAGCGACTCACCCAGTTGAAGGACCTCCTGGAGAGGAGGACAGTGCAATCTGCGCTCATCCTGAGGAGGCTGCTCGGGCAGATACGGCTCGAGCCGACTCGAGGGGACATCGGTCGACCCTACTACCTGGCGCGCACCACCCTGAACTCCCTCGTCCTCATGGAACCGTTCACCGAGCCCTACGGCTCGGAGACCGGTTCGAATTCTTTGCATTGGTGGAGGCGGCGGGAGTCGAACCCGCGTCCGAAAGCGATCGGCGGAAGGCGTCTACATGCGTGTCCCGGTCCGCAGTCCTCTCGACGCCTGAGACCGGATCGGGCAGTCGCTCAGGCGGCCAGTCCCCTCAATCTCGCCCTCCCCCCGGGGACATCGGGGAGGGCCAGCCGGTTACTCGGCGTCCTCGGGGCCTGCCACCGGCGGGGCCGGCCCCAGGACGACGCTACTGGTTAAGCAGCGTAAGCAAGCTGACTGTTGTCAGTTGTTGTTTTCCAACCGTTTTAGCGAGTGGTGGCTGGGTCCTCGGCATGCAGCCTGCGCCTCAACACTCCCGTCGAAACCGTTGCGCCCCCAGGACTGAGCGAATGCCGACCGGGTGAGGAGCAGCGGGAAGGTAGCACCCCTCCACCCGCGATGGCAACGCACAAACGCCTTGTCCGGCTGTTCGTGGTATCGGCGTGCCGTCTCCAGATTCCTTTTCAAACCCTTACGCCTCAATACGTTCCGGTGCTCAAGCCCCGTGAGTCAGCACGACAGCCATGTGCTGACAACCCCCGGGTGGGCATCCTTATTACTGTCGTGGCTTGCCGGACCCCGGGAGGGGCATCATTAGTGCGCACTGCTGCTCTCCAGCAGCTGTCGTACCGATAGAACCCCGACAACGCGGAATCAGCGATGCGCGCTAGCCCGCTTTTCTCACCAGGTTTCGTCGCGGACCGCGCAGATGCCGTCAGGCCGGGCAACCACAGCGGCGAGGCCGCGAGGCGTATCTTGACGATACGTTGAGTGGCCGAGCCTCGAGGACGCCCGGCGTGGCGAGCAGATCCGCGGTCGCAGCAGAAATCTGGTGAGAAATGCGGGCTTCTATGAAAGCGGCCATCCGGGTCAAGGTGGTTTTGCAGCGAATCGAAGGTGTGTCGCACTGGTGGGCCGCAG
>Ga0187893_10005052_pt1 | contig 24204 bp, 21 predicted proteins | sample MA1701074metaG_FD_139574 | JGI IMG/M metagenome (GOLD analysis project Ga0187893, IMG submission 139574) | White microbial mat communities from a basaltic lava cave in the Kipuka Kanohina Cave System on the Island of Hawaii, USA - MA170107-4 metaG ...
CGATGCCCAGCATCCCCCGGCGGAAGCGCCGGACCAACCCCCGCCTGCCGACGGGGCCCCGGGCCTGAGCGGACAGATCACGTGTCAAAACCGAGCGGACATTTCACTTGTCAGCAACAGTCATCCCTTCACGGAGCCGGTGAGGCCGGTGACGTAGTACTCGACGAAGAACGAATACACGAGGGCGACCGGGATGGACCCCAGTAGCGCCCCCGCCATGAGCTGCCCCCAGAAGTAGATGTCGCCGCGGATCAGCTCCGAGACCACGCCCACCGGGACCGTCTTCTTCTCCGGCGAGGAGAGGAAGACGAGGGCGTAGATGAACTCGTTCCAGGACAGGGTGAAGGCGAAGATCCCCGCGGAGAGGATGCCCGGCACCGCGATCGGGAAGATGATCCGCACCATGGCTCCGAAGCGGGTGGCCCCGTCGATCCGCGCGCACTCCTCCAGCTCCTTGGGGATGGTCTTGAAGTAGCCCATGAGGAGCCAGGTACAGAACGGGATCAGGAAGGTCGGGTAGGTGAGGATCAGCGCCCACGGGGTGTCGCCGAGCTGGAAGGTGCGGATGATGTTGGCGAGCGGGATGAAGAGCAGGGTCGGGGGCACCAGGTAGGTGACGAAGATGCTGGTGCCGATGGTGCCGGCCAGGGGGAACTTGAGTCGCCCCAGGGCATAGCCGGCCAGGAGCCCGCAGAAGAGCGAGATGGCGGTGGACGCGCACGCGATGAAGAAGGTATTCCACAACCACTGCGGGAAGGTGGTCTTGGCCATCAGGTCCCGGAAGTGCTCCAGGGTGGGCGCCAGGGTCCAGAACGGCGTGTTGTTCGCAGCGCGCCACGAGCGGTAGAGCTCCGCGTCGGGGCGGATCGAGGTGATCAGCATCCAGTAGAACGGGAAGAGCGTGCCGATCACGAACAGGGTCAGCGGAATATAGAAGTACACCCACTTCTTCCACCGGCGCTCGATGACCAAGGCCTAGGCCCCTTCCAGTCGGCGAAGGTAGCGGAGCTGCACCCAGACCACGATGAAGAGTACGGGGAGCATGAACAGGGAGATCGCGGCACCCTCGCCCAGGAGACCGGTGGCCACGCCGATCTGGTAGGCGTAGGTGGCGAGCAGGTGGGTGGCGTTGGCGGGGCCGCCGCCGGTCAGCACGTAGATGAGCTGGAAGTCGGAGAAGGTCTGGATCACGGAGAAGACCACCACCACCAGGGTCACCGGCTTGAGCAGCGGCCAGGTGACGTGCCAGAAGCGCTGCCAGCCGTTGGCGCCGTCCAGCGAGGCGGCTTCCTGGAGATCCGTGCTGATGGTCTGCAACCCGGCCAGGAGGGTGATCGCGAAGAAGGGCATGCCGCGCCAGGTGTTGACGACGATGGCGCACCACATGCCGTAGACGCCGTCAGAGAGGAACGGCAGCTTGGTGGTGATGAAGCCGCCCTGATACAGCAGCCAGTTCAGCACGCTGAAGGTCGGGTCGAACATCCAGCGCCATGCGAAGGTCGAGAGCACGGTGGGCACGATGAAAGGCAGGAGCATGGAGGCGCGCACGATCCGCTTGCCGCGGAAGTGGCGGTTGAGGAGCAGCGCCAGCCACATCCCGAGGACCAGCTTGAAGATCGTCGCCCAGAACGTGTAGAAGAACGTGTTGTAGAAGGCGGTCTGGAAGATCGAATCGTTCCAGGCCTTGATGAAGTTCTTGAGCCCGACGAACACGCCCAGGTTGCCGACGCTCGTATTGCTCAGCGAGAGCCACACCCCCATCACGAAGGGGTAGGCGATGAAGAGCCCCAGGAGGATGACGGTCGGGGCCAGCAGCAGGCAGGCGAGCAGGCGCTCGTTCTCGAGGAACCGGGTCATCCCGGTGGGCCGGGAGGTGCCGGGGTGAGGAAGCGCCACCTCGAACCCGGCGGTACCTCCCGACCCTCCCGCGATGGGTTTCTTCACGGACGCTACCCGTAGATCTTCTTCAGCTCGCCGGCCGCCCACTGGACGGCGTCTTCCGCCTTCATGCCCTGCACGCCCTTGGCGAACATGTCCACGACGACGTACTTCGTGTAGGCCTCGGTGGCCTTGGCCGACGGCGCCCCCGCGTACCCGAGAACGCGGGAGTTGTCGGCGGCGGTGCGGAAGCCCTTCATCGGCTCGTCGATCGTGCTCCAGAGCGGATGCTGCTCCCAGAACTTGGTGGAGCCGATCGAGAAGCCCTCCGCCACCTGGAACCACTTCCCGAACTGCTCCTTGCCGTGGAGCCACTTGAGGAAGTCCTTGGCCAGCTTCTGGTTCTTCCCGTACTGCATGACCCCGTGGTGGAAGGAGGCCTGGTAGCTCGACGAGCCGGCCGGACCCGCGGGCAGCCGCGCGTGCTGGATGTCACGCAGCATCGGCTCGCCCTTCTCGTCCTTGATCTTGTCCTGTCCGCGCTTGGCCGCGATGTAGATCGAGGCCCCGTTCAGCGAGCCGCAGATCTCGCCGGCCAGGAAGGCCCGGTTGTTGTTGGTGTCGTCCCAGGCCAGGCCACCCTCGTCGCAGCCATCCTTCCAGAACGCGGTCATGAACTTGACCGCTTCCACCGTCCCCTTGCTGTCGATCGCGGTCTTGCCGCTCTTGTCGACCTCCATCCCGCCGTAGTTCCACATGAGCGGGTAGGCCCAGCCCGGGGCGTCGCCAAAGGTATGGCCGAGGGTCTGGCCGTAGGGCTTGCCCTTCTTCTTGAGCTTCGCGGCGACCTGGCGCAGCTCCTCGTAGGTCTTGGGGAAGGTGGTGGCTCCGACCTCGTCGAACCACGACTTCCGGTAGGCGATGAGGCCGGGTACGATGCCGTGCGGTAGGGCCATGAACTTGCCGCCCACCTTGACGTTGACCTCGGACAGGGTGTAGAGCGCGCCCTGCTCTTTCACCTGCCACGCGACGAGATCGCTCACATCCACGAGCCCGTTCGCGTAGAGGTGCGGCCAGTTGTGGAGCATCTGGATGATGTCGGGGCCGCTGCCCGATTGCATGGCCGCGGTGATGCGCGGCTGGAGATCGTTGGCGTTGATGAACTCGAACACGACTTCGGCGCCTAGAGCTTTCGAGGCCTCCGGTGCCTGGCGCTTCAGTTCGACGTCGCAGGCGGGGATGAAGTCCACCCAGCGGACGATGTTGAGCCGCGTCCCCTGCGCGTAGGCCGGGGCCCGGCCCGCGGCGAGGATGCCCTCGAGCCCGGCGGCCGCGGTGACGCCTGCGGCGGCGGTGCCGGTGACGAAGGCGCGGCGGCTGAGACGGTGGTGACGTGTGGCGTCGCGTTCGGGAGTCTTCATCGACCATTCCTTTCGAGGCTAGGCCTCGTAGATCTTCTTGAGCTCGCCTTCAGCCCACTTGACGGCGTCCTCGGCCTTCATGCCCTGGACCGCCTTGGCGTACATGTCCACGATGATGTACTTCGTGTATGACTCGGTTGCCTTGGCCGAGGCCGGCCCCGGATGGCCGAGCATGCGGGTCAGGCGCGCCGCCTGCCGGAAGACCTGAAGCGGCTTGTCGACCTTCGACCACATCGGATTCTCCTCCCACACCTTGGTCGCGCCGACGGTGTACCCCTCGTTGACCTCGAACCACTTCCCGTAGTTCTCCTTCCGGTGGAGCCACCGGAGGAGGTCCTTGGCGAGCTTCTGATTCTTCGAGTACTTCATGATGGAGTGCTGGAAGGCGCCGTAGAGTGCGAACTGGCCCGCGGGGCCCTTCGGCAGGAGCGCCGCGTGCTCGATGTCCTGGAAGAGCGGCTCGCCCTTGTCGTTCTTCAGCTTGTCCTTCTGGCGCTTGGCCACGATGTAGATGGAGGCTCCGTTGAGGGTGGCGCTGAGCTCGCCGGCGTGGAAGGCGCGGTTGTTGTTGGTGTCGTCCCAGGCCAGCCCGCCCTCGTCGCAGGCGTCCTTCCAGAAGGCCTGCATGAACTTCACCGACTCGATCGCCCCTTTGCCGTTGATCACGACCTTCTTGCCGCTCGTATCCACCTCGGCCCCGCCGAAGTCCCAGAGCAGGGGATAGGCGAACGTGGGGGGATCGCCGAAGCTGTGGCCGAGAGCCTGGCCCACCGGCTTGCCCTTGGCCTTGAGCTTCTTGCCCACCTCGCGCCACTCGTCCCACGTCTTCGGGAACTCCTTGACCCCGATCTCCTCGTGCCAGGAGCGCCGATAGGCGACCGCATTGCCGCCGGTGCCGTGGGGGACGGCCAGCCATCGGCCGCCGACTTTCGCCGTCGAGGAGAAGACGTCGTAGTAGCCGCCCTGCTCTTTCCCGATGGGCTCGGCCACATCCGACACGTCGACGAGTCCGTTGGCGTAGAGGTGTGGCCAGTTCCAGAGCATCTGGATGATGTCGGCGCCACTGCCGGACTGGATGGCGGCCGTGATGCGCGCCTGGAGGTCGTTGGCGTTGATGAATTCGAAGGTCACCTCGGCGCCCAGCGCCTTGCTGGCCTCCGGGGCCTGCCGCTTCAGCTCCACGTCGGCCTCGGGGATGAAGTCCACCCACCGGACGATGTGGAGCTTGGTGCCCTGGGCCCAGGCCGGCGCGCGCCGCGCGGCCAGGATGCCCTCGAGCCCGGTTGCCGCGACGACTCCCGCGGCCGCGGTCCCCCTGATCAGCGCCCGGCGGGTCACGCCGGAGGTCGGCACCCTCGTGTTCTCGCGTTCCGGAGTCTTCATCGCCCCCTCCTCGGGCCCGCGGACCGGGCCCCGCCGATCAGGCCTCGTAGATCTTCTTGAGCTCGCCTTCGGCCCACTTGACGGCGTCCTCGGGCTTCATGCCCTGGACCGCCTTGGCGTACATATCGACCACGATGTACTTCGAGAACGCTTCGGTGGCCTTGCCGGTCGACGGACCGGCGTAGCCGAAGATCCGGGTGTCCCGCGCCGCGGTCCGGAACATCTGGAGCGGCTTGTCGATCTTGCCCCACATGGCGTGCTTCTCCCACGCGGTGGTCGCGGCCACGCTGTAACCCTCGCACACCTGGAACCACTTCTCGAAGTTCTCGCTCTTGTGGACCCAGCGCAGGAAGTCCTTGGCGAGCTTCTGGTTCTTGCCGTACTTCATCACCGCGTGGCCGTTGCTGAAGTAGAGCGGGTAGATCCCCTTGCCGCCGGCCAGCGGGTAGATCGCGTGGTCCACGTCGAGATAGAGCGGCTCGCCCTTGTCGTCCTTGATCTTGTCCTTCTGGCGCTTGGCCACGATGTAGATGCTGGCGCCGTTCAGCGTCGCCGAGATCTCGCCCGCGTGAAACGCGCGGTTGTTGTTGGTGTCATCCCAGGCGAGCCCGCCCTCGTCGCAGCCTTCCTTCCACAGCGCGGTCATGTACCTCACCGACTCCACCGCTTCCTTGGAGTTGATGACGACCTTCTTGCCGCTCGGGTCGGTCTCGGCGCCGCCGAAGGACCAGAGCAGGGGATAGGCCCAGGTCGGGGCGTCGCCGAAGGTGTGGCCGAGGGTCTGACCGTAGGGCTTGCCCTTCTTCTTCAGCGCGCTCGCGGCCTTGCGGAGCTCGTCCCAGGTCTTGGGGAACGCGTCGAGGCCGATCTCCTTGAAGGCCGACCTCCGGTAGGCGATCGCGTTGCCCACGATGGAATGCGGCACGCCCAGCCACTTGCCGCCCGTCTGGAACGACGGCCGGTACACCCCGTAGAAGCCGCCCTGCTCCTTGCCCACCGCCTCCGCGACGTCGCTGACGTCGGCGTGCGCCGCCTGGTAGAGCTGGGGCCAGTTGTACGCCATCATGAAGATGTCGGCGCCGGCACCCGACTGGATCGCGGCCGTGATGCGCGGCTGCAGGTCGTTGGCGTTGATGGTCTCGAGCACCACTTCGGCGCCGAGCGCCTTCCCGGCTTCCGGCACCTGGCGCTTCAGCTCGACGTCGGCTTCCGGGATGAAGTCCACCCAGCGGACGAGGTGCAGCTTGACGCCCTGGGCGAGAGCCGGTGCGCGCCGGGCGGCCAGGATTCCCTCGATGCCGCCGGCCAGCACGGCGGCGCCGCCCGCGGCCTTGATGAACGCGCGACGATCGACCCGCGTCAGGGCAGTTTTCTTCGGATTCATGGTCTCTCGGTCCTCCTTGACCGGGTGAACTGCCGGCATGAGGGAGCCGTTCCGTCGGCCCTCAGTGTCGTGGACTGCCCCTGTCGGGGTCGGAGCCCCGCCCGCGAGCCTCTGATCTCGTGAGGGCCATCATGGAGATGCGGCTCAGTGGTGAGATGACGCCCTGAAATGGTGGCCGATTCTTAGCAAGGAACCATGGGGCCTGTCAACGGGAAACGGGCGTTCAGCCGCCCAGGGCGGGGCTCGGTCGCGGCGCCGGCACCGCCGTCGGCGGCCTGAGCGACACTCCCAGGACCACCGCCATGAGCGCGATGGCGAAGGAGGCCAGAAAGAGCCCCTGGTAGCTGCCCAGCAGGTCGTGGAGGGCGCCACCGGCATAGGACCCGAGGCCCATACCGATGCAGGAGATGAAGAACACCGCCCCGTAGGCCGTGCCCATGACGTGCTCACCGAAGTACTCCCGCGTCACGAGGGCGTAGAGGGGCATGGCGGCCCCGTATGCGACGCCGAAGGCCAGTGACACCGCGTAGAGCGCCCCGGTGCCCGAGGCGAAGAGGTACAGGAAGATGAGCACGGCTTGCATGCTCAGGGCGGTCAAGAGCGTCGGCTTCGCACCCGCGCGGTCGGCCACGATGCCGGTGATCACCCGGCCGAAGATGGACGCCAGCCCCGAGGCGCCGAGAATGCTCGCGGCCGCCATTTTAGCCACGCCCTGGTCCATGGCGTGGCTCACCAGGTGGAACAGCGGCCCCGAGTGTGCCGCGCAGCAGCAAAAATGTGTCAGGGCGATCGCCCAGAACGGCCACGCTCGCCACGGCTCTTTCATCCGCGGGGGCCCAGAAATGGCCCCCGCGCTCCCCCCACCGCGGACACTCGCCGGGGCTCCGCCAGGCTGCCGCAGCAGCAACGCGCTCGGGATCACCACGACCCACGCCAGATTCCCGAGCACCAAGAACGCCACGCGCCAGTCGAACTCGTTGATCAGCCAGCGGGACAGGGGCGCCAGGGCGAGGATGCCGAGGCCGTTGCCCGCCGAGACGACGGCGGCGGCCATGCCGCGCCGGCCCTCGAACCACTTGATGGCCAGGACGGTGAGCGGGACGTAGAAGGCGCTCACGCCCGCGCCCACGAGCAGGCCGAAGGTCACGTAGAGCTGCCACACCTCCTGGACGTGGCTCGAGAGGACCAGGCCCAGGCCGAGCAGCCCCGCGCCGGTGAGCACGACGCGGCGCGTGCCGAGGCGGTCCGAGAGGTAGCCGGCGACGACCCCGCCCGCGCCCATCACGATCCAGTTGAAGAATGAGATCGCCCCGATGCCCGACCGGCTCCAGCCCATGGAGTCCTCGATCGGCTTGAGGAAGACCCCGAGGGTGAACAGGGTACCGATCGACATGGTGATGATGACGAAGGCCGCCGCTAGCACCACCCAGCCGTAGAAGGGTCGCTCGGTCACGAGGTCGCCATTGTCCTCTCCCGAACCGGGATGAGTAAGAGTAGCCCGCGCGGCCACGATGAGGGCCAGGACGGCCCAGCGATTGGGTCACCGCGGACGCGACGCGAGCTGCGCCTCTACCGCCCGGAGATCCTCCTCGGTATCCACTCCGATGATGGGCTCGTGGGTCTCGAGTACGTGGATCGGAATGCCGGCCTCCAGAAGGCGCAGCTGTTCCAGCTGCTCCGCCCGCTCGAGGGACGACGGCGGCAGGGAGTGGAAGGTGTCGAGAACCGGCCGGCGGTAGGCGTAAAGACCGATGTGCTTCCAGTAGTTGATGTCGCCGCGGTTGTCCCGGTCGAAGGGAATGGGCAGGTGCGAGAAGTACAGGGCGTCGCCGTGAACGTTGGTGACCACCTTGTTGACCGTGGAGCTCTCGACCTCTTCGCGCGTGGCGCGGATCTTGAGCGTGGTCACCTGAACCTCCGGCTCGTTGAGGAATGGACGCACGAGCCGCTCGATATGGCCCGGACTGATCGTCGGGTAGTCGCCCTGGATATTGACGTAGACGTCGGCGGCGCGCGCCCGCGACACCTCCCACAGCCGGTCGGTGCCCGAGGGGTGGTCGGCGCGGGTCATGACCGCGGGCACGTGATGAGCGCGGCAGGCCTCGACGATCTCGTCGCTGTCCGTGGCCACGAGCAGGTCGGAGAGAACGGGAGCGCGGCAGGCCCGCCGGAAGACGTGCACCACCATCGGCACGCCGGCGATCTCTCGCAGGGCCTTCCGGGGCAGGCGGGTGGACCGGAGCCGCGCCGGGATCACGCCGAGGACGATCACGACGCTACCCTACCAGAGATGGGCCCGGAGCGTGGCGGTGCGCCGTTCGCGCTCAGCTGACGGGACGGCCGCCCCCGCCGCGCAACCGCGGGTCGAGGAGGTCGCGCAAGGCGTCCCCGAACATGTTGAACCCGAAGACTGCGAGCGAGATCGCGGTGGCGGGCCAGAGCGCCATCCAGGGCGCGTGGTACATGAACGTCCGCCCCGAGCCCGAGAGCATCCCGCCCCACGACGGATAGGGCGGTGGGATGCCGAAGCCGAGGAACGAGAGCGCGGACTCGGCCAGGATGACCGTGCCGAGCCCGACGGTGGCTAGAATGATGACGGTCGCCATCACGTTGGGCAGCACGTGGCGGAGGATCACGCGGGCGTGCCCGGCGCCGAGGGCGCGGGCGGCCTCCACGTAGGGGTTCTGCATCGTCGAGAGCGCGGCGCCGCGGATGACGCGGGACGTGCCCGCAGCGCCGAGGATCGACAAGGCGAGGATCAGGTTCAGCAGACCGGGCCCCAGGGCGGCCAGCATGGAGAGCACGATCACCAGGGCCGGGAACGACATCCAGGCGTCGACCACCCGCTGGACGACGATGTCGTAGGCGCCGCCGAGGTAGGCGCTCGACACCCCGATGATCGTGGCGAGCACCGTGGCCAGGAGGACGGTGGAGAATCCGACGGTCACCGAGATCCGGGCCCCGAAGACGACCCGGCTCCAGATGTCCCGGCCAAGGTTGTCGGTGCCCATCCAGTACTTGACGCCGGGCGGCTTCATGCGGGCCACCGACTCGTCGTAGGTGTAGGGGGCGATCCGGTCGGCGAAAACGGCCATCACGATCAGGGCGAGCACGATCACCGCCCCGATGGCCCCCAGCGGCTTTTGCCGGCAGAACCGCAGCGTGCGAGCGAGGGACCGCGGCCGCGACGAAGGCCGGGGCGGCGCCTCAGGGATGGAGAGGGTCTGGACCGTGCTCGCCACGCTCAGTACCGGATGCGGGGGTCCATGACCGCGTAGAGGAGGTCGACGGCCAGGTTCGTCGCCACGATCATGCCGACGATGACCAGGTTGATGCCCTGGATGACCGGGTAGTCGCGCTGGATGATGGACTCGACCAGGAGCTGGCCCATGCCGGGCAGGCTGAAGATGACCTCGATGATCACGGCGCCGCCGGCGATCTGCGCGACCTGGAGGCCGAGCACGGTAACGACGGGGATCAGCGCGTTCTTGAGCGCGTGCTTGAGCACCACCACGCGCTCGCGCAGCCCCTTGGCCCACGCCGTGCGTACGTAGTCCTGGCGCAGCACCTCCAGCAGCATCCCTCGGGTGAGCCGCATGATGGCGGCCGCGGAGGCGATACCGAGGATGGTGCCGGGCAGGACGAACTGGAGCAGATGCATGGCCGGGTCCTTCGAGAACTCCACGAAGCGGATCATGGGCGTCCAGCCCCACCAGATGGCGGGGAGCAGGATGACGACGATGGCCTTGACGAAGGCGGGGATGGACAGCCCGAGGATGGCCGCGCTGCGGGCAAAGAAGTCGAGCGCCCCGTCCTGCCGGACGCCGGCGATGACGCCGACGGGGACCCCGATGGCGATGGCCACCGCGATGGCCAGCGCGCCGAGGGTGAGAGTGACGGGCAGGCGCCGCCCCAGCTCGGTGAGCACGGGCTGGCGCGTCCACAACGACTCGCCCAGGTGGCCGCGGCCGACCGCGCCGAGCCAGGCCGCGTACTGCACGAGGATGGGCCGGTCGAGCCCCAGCTTCGCCCGCAGCTCCTCCAGGTCCTTGCCGTAGGCTTTCTCCTCCAGCATGAGCTGCACGACGTCGCCGGGGATCAGGCGCGGCAGCGTGAAGACGATGAAGGTGGCGATGAGGAGCGAGGGGATGGCGATGAGGAGGCGGCGCAGCACGTACGTGGGCATTCCGGGGAGGTCAGTGGGCGCGACGCCGAGCCCGCTCGGCGCCGCGCCCGGTCCGGCCCGCTACTTGTCGATCCAGACGGCCATGAGCCGGCCGCCGAAGTCGAAGCCGTTGTTCGGCATGTAGTTCTTGATATAGGGCTCCCAGGCCGAGACGACCTTGACCGACCCGTCGACGCCGAAGTACCCGGCCTCGGCCGCGTAGCGCTGGATGTCGTAGACGATCTGCTTGCGCTTGGCCACGTCGAAGGTGCGCCGCTGGAGCTTGATCATCTCCGTGAGCTTCGGGTCGTTGACAGGCATCACGTTGAAGGGCTGCTCCGGCACGTAGACCCGGTAGAAGTAGGCCTCCGGGTCGGCCCAGGCGCCGCGCAGGCCGGCGTACATGTAGTCGAACTTCCCGAAGATCGTGCTGGAGATGAACGCGCCGTACTCCTTCAGCTTCAGCTCGGCGTCGATCCCGGCCGCCTTCCAGTTCTTCACATTGATCTGGACCGCGTCCATGAAGTCGGGGCCGTAGCCTGTGCCCGGCGCCTCCACCTCGGTCTTGAACCCGTTGGGGTAGCCGGCCTCCGCGAGCAAGCGCTTGGCCTCCGCCAGCGAGTGCGTGTAATTCTTGCGGCCTTCGGGGCCGAGCTGGTCGATGGGGATGGACCACTCGGCGAAGGCGGCCGGGACGACCGGATTCGGGGTCCAGTGGCCCTGCGAGAAGGCGTTCGCGTCGTAGAGCTCGGGCAGGTTGGTAGCCCGGGCCAGCGCGTGGCGAACCTTGACGTTGTTGAACGGGGGCTTGTCGATCTTGATCCCCTGCGATGCGCCGACGAACCACGTGTACTCGGCGGTCTGCAGCCCGGGCTTCCGCTGCTTGACCAGGGCCAGGTCGATCCGGCGGACCACCTGTTGATACTCGGGGCCGAAGTCGGTCTTGCCGGCCAGGAAGGCGGCCAGCCGCGAGGACGGGTCCTTGTCGATGAGCATCTCCACGCCGTCGGCGTAGGGCAGCCCCGGGACGAAGTAATCCGGGTTGCGGACGTAGGTGATCCTGACGTTAGGTTCCCACCGCTCGAGCATCCAGGGCCCGGTGCCCACGACGGAGTCGACCTTCTTGAGATCGCCGAACTTCTCGACGCACTCCCGGGCGATGATCCAGGTCGACGTGGAGGCCAGCATGTCGAGGAACCAGGCGTTCGGCTCCTTCAGGTTGAACCTGACGGTGTGCTTGTCCACGACGTCGATCTTCTCGACCGATTCCATCACCGGGCGATTGGGGTTGCCCTTGATGCTGAGAAACCGATCGTAGGTGTACTTGACGTCGTCGGCCGTCAGCTCGCGGCCGTTCACGGGAGGCTTGTTGTGCCAGCGCACGCCCTTCTTCAGCTTGAAGACGTAGGTCGTGTCGTTCGGCTGCGTCCACGACTCGGCGAGGTCGGGCTCGATCGGGTAGGTCATGGGCTTGACCGACGGGCCGGCCTTCACCTTGAGGAGCCGGCTATGGGTGAAGGACAGCGGGACCTGCGTTACGAAGGAGATCGTCTGCTGAGGGTCGAACCCGGTGACCGGATCCGACTGGAACGTGATTCGCAAGATGCCGCCGCGCTTGGGCGTCTGGGCGGCCGCGGGGGACGGTCCGAACAGCCCGGCCGCCGCTCCCGTGGCGCCCAAGGCGACGCCGGCAGCACCGGCCTTCAGGATCTCTCTACGGGTGACGGGCATGGGGATCTCTGGGTCGTTCATCACGCACCTCCTGTAACGGGCCGGCTCAGCCGCGATAGGCTCCAAGTGGGGCAACTCTGATGGCAACGCCGGGCCATGTCAAGGCGCCTGTGGCGCGGCGAGCCCCCCGGTTCCCGGTCAGGCGCCGGCGACCCGCTCCAGCCGCACCCGCGTCTCGCCGTACGCCGCCATCTGGCCGAAGTTGGACATGATGTCCTCGGTCAGCACGTTGGCCCCCCCGCCACGCTTGATCCAGGTGCCGACCGGCATGATGACCACGCCGCGGCCGATGCGCGGGTCCACCAGCGCCAGGACCTCGAGGTGCCCGACCGGGGAGCGGATGATCGCCCGCTGGCCGCTCTCGATGCCGTACCGGGCGGCGGTCTCGGTTCCGATGCGCACCGAGGCGATGGACGGGTGCTCCTTCTCGAGGATCTGGGAGAGGAGCCACTTCTTGCTGTAGTTCGTCACGAGCGTCAACGGGAAGTCGGGTAGCGCGCGGGGCTCGTGCCGGAGCGCGGTGATGAACTCGAAACGGCCCGAGCTGGTCGGATAGACGTGATCCGCGAAGGGCACCATCGGCGCCACCGGGCAGCGCACCGGGCCCTCCAGGACCTGCTCCACGCTGACACCGTGCCGCGCGAGCGGCGTGAAGATGCACGAGAGCCAGTCGCGCGGCGCCCCCGCCATCTCGGGCCCGATGCCGAGCCGCTCGGCCAGGCGCTGGAAGATCCACAGATCCGAGCGCGACTCGCCGACCGGCTCGGTCACCTGGTTCACGCCGCCGATGATGTTGTGCCCCCACCGCTGTTGAACTCGTGATCGGGGTGGCCCTCGAGCTTCACCACCCGGCCGTCCTTCACGTGGGCGATGATCCCGCAGCCGTCGGGGCAGTCGAGCGTGCACGAGGTGTAGATCGTCCGTTCCATGTCAGTCGAGGAGACCACTCGCATTCGCTCCCTGTCAACCACGGAGAATCGGCTTGAACACGCTCCGGGCTTTTGCTCTACTCGCGGCAGCAGCACGGCTCAGGCGCACCACGACCCACGAGGAGGTTCCGCAATGCGCGCACCACGTCTCCCGTTCTTCACGGTGGCTGCCCTCTCGCTCGCTTTCTGGGCCGGGCCCGCCGCGGCCCAGGCGCCGATCAAGGTCGGCGACATCAACAGCTACAGCGGCATCGGCGCGCCCTTCACGGGGCCGTATCGCGCCGGCGTCGAGATGGCCGTCGAGGAGATCAACGCCAGGGGGGGCGTCCTCGGTCGCAAGCTCGAAGTGCTCTTCCGCGACGACAAGGGCCAGCCCGCGGAAGCGGTGAAGCACGCTCAGGAGCTGGTCGAGTCCGACAAGGTGGTCATGATCACCGGGACCTTCCTCTCCAACGTGGGGCTCGCGGTCTCGGACTGGGCCAAGCAGAACAAGACGATGTTCCTCGCCGCCGAGCCCCTGACCGAGGCGCTCACCTGGTCCAAGGGGCACGATCACGCGGTCCGCCTCCGCCCCAGCACCTACGAGCAGGGACGCATGCTGGCCGAGAAGGCCGGCCGGATGAAGTACGTCAAGTGGGCCACCATCGGCCCCAACTACGAGTACGGCAAGCGCGCGTGGGAGACCTTCCGGGACCGGCTCAAGGAGCTGAAGCCTGACGCGCAGATCGTGGGCGAGCACTGGCCGACGCTCGGCAAGATCGAGCCGGGCCCGCTCGTCACCGCCATCCTGAACCAGAGCCCCGATGCCCTCTACGTCTCGCTTTTCGGCAGCGACTGGCTCGCCTTCGTCCGGGAGGCCCAGAAGCGCGGGCTGTTCCAGAAGACCTTCGTGGTCGGCATCCTGCTCGGCGAGCCCGAGTACATCGATCCGCTCAAGCTCGAGGCGCCCGAGGGCATGCTGGTCACCGGCTATCCCTGGTACGACGTCAAGATCGCGGGGCATCAGGAGTGGGTGGCGCGCTACATCAAGCGGGGCGACAAGACGCCGGTCCTCGGCTCGCTGATCGGCTACGTCACCTACCTGTCGGTGGCGGAAGCGCTCCGGAAGGCGGGAGGCCCCGAGACCCCGAAGCTGGTCACCGCCTTCAAAGGGTTGAAGGTGGAGACCCCGACGGGACCGATCACCTTCCGCGCCGCCGACGGGCAGTCCACGATGGGGGCCTGGGTGGGGACGACCAAGCTCGACGCGCAGCGCGGGGTCGGCATCATGGTCAACCACGAGTACGTTCCGGGCGAGAAGGTGCTGCCGTCGGAGGAAGAAGCGAAGAAGCTTCGGCCCGCCAATTAAGACCAACCCTCACCCAGCCCTTTCCCTTCAAGGGAGAGGGTATTTCGGAACCCTCTTCCCCGTCTCGGGGGAGAGGGCAGGGTGAGGGGGCTGGCCTCCCGTCATGTCCCTCCTCTTCGTGCAGCTGCTCAGCGGGCTCGCGAACGCGATGTTCCTCTTCCTCATCGCGTCCGGGCTCTCGCTCATCTTCGGCGTCACCCGTATCGTCAACTTCGCCCACGGTTCTTTCTACATGTTGGCCGCCTACCTGACCTACTCGCTCGCCGCGGCGCTGCCGGGCGGGCCCGCCGCCTTCTACCTGGCCGCGCTGCTCGCCGCGCTGCTCGTCGCCGGGTTCGGGGGTCTCGTGGAGGTGCTGCTGCTCCGCCGCGTGTACCGGGCCCCCGAGCTCTACCAGCTCCTGCTCACCTTCGCTCTCGTGCTCGTGCTGGCGGACGCGGTGCGCTATCTCTGGGGCGCCGACAACAAGACCGGTCCTGCCGCGCCGGGCCTCGCCGGCTCCGTGCCCATCCTGGGCCAGCTCTTTCCCTCCTACGACCTGGCCGTGATCGTCTTCGGGCCCCTGGTGGCGCTCGGCCTGTGGCTGCTCTTCCACCGCACGCGCTGGGGCATCCTGATCCGCGCCGCCACCCAGGACCGCGAGATGGTGGCCGCGCTCGGCGTGGATCAATCACGGCTCTTCACTTCGGTGTTCGTGCTCGGCTCCTTCCTGGCTGGGTTGGGCGGTGCCCTGCAGGTGCCGCGGCTGGCGCTCACCACCGTGATGGACACCTCGATCATCGTGGAGGCCTTCGTGGTGGTGGTGATTGGGGGGATGGGGTCGGTGTGGGGCGCCCTGCTCGCCTCGCTGCTCATCGGCGTGCTCAACGCCTACGGCGTGCTGCTGCTGCCGAAGATCGCCATCGTGCTCATCTTCGTGGTCATGGCCGTCGTGCTGGTCGTACGGCCGTGGGGCCTTCTGGGCCGGCCCGAGATCCAGCTCCGGCCGCCCGGTCGAGGGGCCGTCGCCGAGACGACCCCGCGGCGACTGGGCGCGGGGTGGCTCGTCATCGGGCTGGTGGTCCTCGCCCTTTTGCCGCTGGGCCTGCCGACCTTCTGGGTGTCCATCGCCGTGGAGATCTTCGCGTTTGCCCTCTTCGCGGCCAGCCTGCACCTCCTGATGGCGGTGGGCGGCATGGTGTCCTTCGGACACGCGGCGTATTTCGGCCTCGGCGCATACGGGGCGGCGCTGCTCCTCAAGATGGCGGGGCTGCCGATGCCCGCCGCGTTCGTGGTAGCGCCGCTGGTCGCCGCCCTGGCCGCGGTCGTGTTCGGGTACTTCTGCGTCCGACTCAGCAGCATCTACTTCGCGATGCTCACGCTGGCCTTCGCCCAGATCGTCTACGCGATCGTGCACCAGTGGGACGAGGTCACGGGTGGCGACAACGGGATGCTGAGCGTCTGGCCGGCTCGCTGGCTGGCCTCCCCGGGGCGCTATTACTACTGGGCGCTCGTCGCCACCGTGCTCGGCATCGTCGTGCTGCGGCGGGTGGCCGCCTCGCCCTTCGGGCTCACCCTGCGCGCGGCCCGAGATCACGCGCGGCGCGCGGAGGGGCTCGGCGTCAACATCCGGGCGCTGCAGTGGACGGCCTTCGTGGTGGCCGGCTTCGTGGCGGGGCTCGGCGGCGCCATCTTCGCCTTCCTCAAGGGCAGCGTGTTCCCGGTCTACACCGAGTCGCCCATGTCGGTGCAGCCGCTGGTGATGGTGCTGCTGGGAGGGGTCGGCTCGCCGTCGGGCCCGCTGATCGGGGCCGCGGTGTACAAGCTGCTCGATACGGTCATCACGCGTTACACCGACTACTGGCAGATCGTGCTCGGCGCGATCCTGATGGTGCTCGTCCTGGCCTTCCCGCGCGGCATCGCGGGCGTGCTCGACGGCCGCCGCTCTTGAGCGCCTCCGGCGGCCCGGCGGCGAGCGGGCCCGTGCTGGAGACCCGCGGGCTCTCCAAGTCCTTCGGCGGCGTGCGGGCGGTGGCGGGCGTGGACCTGGCCATGCCGAAAGGCGAGATCCGTGCCCTGATCGGGCCGAACGGCGCGGGTAAGACCACCTTCTTCAACATGCTCACCGGCCAGCTTCGGGCCGACGCGGGGCGTGTGCTCTTCAAGGGCGAGAGGCTCGACGGGCTGCCGCCCTACGCGGTCTGGCGGCGTGGGGTGAGCCGCACCTTCCAGATCACCGCCACCTTCGCCACGCTCAGCGCGCTCGAGAACGTGCAGGTCGCCCGGCTCTCCCATCTCGGCCGCACCTACTCGCTGCTGGAGCCGGCCGCGCGCCTGCAGACCGAGGAAGCCCACGGGCTCCTCGTTCAGGTGGGCCTCGCCGAGCAAGCCGGGCGGACCGCGGCCGTCCTCGCCTACGGCGATCTGAAGAAGCTCGAGCTGGCGGTGGCCCTGGCGAACGATCCGGAGGTGCTGCTGCTCGACGAGCCCACCGCGGGCATGGCGCCCGCCGAGCGGGGGGCGCTCATGGCGCTCACCGAACGCATCGCCCGCGAGCGCCGGCTCACCGTGCTCTTCACCGAGCACGACATGGACGTGGTCTTCGCGGTCGCGGACCGGATCATGGTGCTCCACCAGGGACGCGTCATCGCCGACGGCCGCCCCGCCGAGGTCCGCGCGGACGCCCAAGTCCAGCGCGTCTACCTCGGCGAAGACGAATGAAGCGGCACGCAGCGGGTGGCCCCGACCATATCGCCCACGGTCAACATGCCTTCAGGCATGTTGAAGATGAAGGGCCTTGAAGGACTCCCTGGAACTGGAAGCCGTCCAGGCCGGCTACGGGCTCTCGCAGGTGCTCCATGGCGTGAGCCTGAGCGCACGCGCGGGGGAGGTGGTCTCGCTGCTCGGGCGCAACGGGGCCGGCAAGTCCACGACCCTCAAGGCCATCGTAGGGCTGGTCGAGGTCACCGGCGGGGTCATCCGCTTCGACGGTCGGGAGATCACCCGGCGCCCCACCCACGAGATCAGCCGGCTCGGCGTCGGCTACGTTCCGGAGGACCGCCGCATCTTCGGCGATCTGACCGTGGCGGAGAACCTGAAGGTCGGAGAGAAGGGGGGCGGTGTGTGGGGCGCCACGCGCGTGTACCGGTTCTTCCCCAAGCTCGAGGAGCTGGCGGGCCGGCGCGCCGGAAGCCTGTCGGGAGGTGAACAGCAGATGCTGACGGTGGCGCGAACGCTGATGGGCAATCCCCGGCTGCTGCTCCTGGACGAGCCCTCTGAGGGCCTGGCCCCGGTCATCGTGCGCGCGCTCGGGGACCAGATCGCCGCGCTCAAGAGGGAGGGCTTGACGATCCTGCTCTCCGAGCAGAATCTCAAGTTCGCGGCGCGGCTGGCTGACCGGGCCTACATCATCGAGAAGGGCCAGATCCGCTTCGACGGACCCATGGCCACGCTGATGGGGGACGAGGCGCTGCGGCGGAAGTACCTGACCGTCTGACTCAGGGGAATGAGGAGTCCGGAGGAATCATTGAAGACGCTGATCAGGAACATCGGGCAGATCGTGTCCGGGGACATCGCGCGGCCACTGCTCGACGGCGACTCGATCGTGATCGCGGACGGCCAGATCGTGGCGGTCGGCCGGGGCCTCGACGCCGACGCCGATACCGTCATCGACGCCAAGGGCAGCACCGTGATCCCGGGCCTCATCGATTCGCATTGCCATCCCGTCTTCGGCGACTTCACCCCGCGCCAGCGGACGATCGACTTCATCGACTCCGGCCTCAACGGTGGCGTCACCACCATGATCTCGGCGGGCGAGGTGCACCTGCCCGGGCGGCCCAAGGACATCGTGGGGCTGAAGGCACTCGCCATCGTGGCCGCCAAGGCCTACGCCAACCAGCGACCGGCGGGCGTGAAGATGCACGCGGGCGCCCCGATCCTGGAGCTGGGCATGGTCGAGGACGACTTCGCCGAGATGGCGAGGGCGGGCGTCAAGCTCGTGGGCGAGATCGGGCTCGGCTCGGTCAGGACGGGCAAGGACGCGGCGCCGATGGTGAAGTGGGCGAAGAAGCACGGCATGACCGTGACCATCCACACCGGCGGGCCGTCCATCGCCGGCTCGAACGCGGTCACCGGCGACGTGGTGCTGGAGGCCGACCCCGACGTGGTCGGCCACATCAACGGCGGGACGACGTCGATGAGCGAGCGGGAGATCGACGCGCTGGTGGCCACCCAGATGGCCCTCGAGATCGTCCATTGCGGCAACGGCCGGATGGCGCTCCACGCGCTGCGCCGGGCCCAGGAGGCGAAGGCGGGTCACCGGATCATCATCGGCAACGACGCGCCGTCGGGCACCGGCGTGGTGCCGCTGGGCATCCTCCGGGTCATCGCGCATCTGGCCTCGCTGGGCGGCGTGGCCCCCGAGGAGGCGGTGTGCATGGCCACCGGAAACACCGCGCGCGTGTACAAGCTGCCGGTTGGCGTGATCGCGGCGGGGCGGGAGGCCGATCTCTGCATCGTGGACGCGCCGATCGGCTCGGTCGGCCGGACCGCGCTGGAGGCGCTCCGGGCGGGTGATCTCTTCGGCGTCTCCATGATCCTCATCGACGGGCTGATCAAGATCGGGCGGAGCCGCAACACGCCGCCCGCCGCGCGCGCGGCGGAAGTGGTGAAGGGTCAGGGGCCCGTCGCGGGGGGACACTGATGAAGATCCGAAAGCTGGTGACGGTGACCGAGGAGATCCAGGCGGACGGGGGCCGGCGCGTCGAGCGGCCGGTGAAGAAGGTGGCCGCGGTGGCGGTGATCGAGAACCCGTTCGCCGGCCGCTTCGTCGAGGACCTGCAAGAGCTGGTCAAGACCGGCGAGGAGCTCGGCGACCTGCTCGGCCGGCGCGCGGTGCTGGCGCTGGACGCGCCGGTCCACTCCTACGGCAAGGCGGCCATCGTGGGCGTCGACGGTGAATACGAGCACGCCGCGGCCATCCTCCATCCCACCCTGGGGACCCCGTTCCGCGCCGTGGTGGACGGAGGCAAGGCCATCATTCCCTCGGCCAAGAAGCTGGGCGGGCCGGGGACGACGATCGACGTGCCGCTCCATTACAAGGATGCGGCCTTCGTGCGCACCCACTTCGACGCGATGGAGGTGCGGCTCAACGACGCCCCGCGGGCCAACGAGATCCTCGTCGCGCTCGTGGTCACGGACGGCGGACGCCCCCATCCGCGCGTCGGCGGCCTGACCGTCGCCGAGGCCAAGAAAGAGGACGGCCTCCGATGAGCCCCGCAGGGGCGAAGAGGCCGAACCGCCAACCGAAGAATTTCACAGAAACGCGACAAGAAAAGAGAAGTTCCGGTGGCTCCGCCGGTTCCGGTGGCTCCGGTGTCAAATTCGGCCTGCGCCTGCCGAGCTTCGCGCTCGGCCGCAAGACGGCCACGCTCGCCGAGATGGGCGCGTATCTGCGACGCGCGGAGGACCTGGGCTTCGACTGCGCGGTGTCCATCGACCACCTGCTGCTGACCCCGCCGGCCTATGCCTGCACCTGGCTCGAGCCGGTGGCGCTGCTCGCGGCGCTGGCCGGCGTGACGCGCACGATCAAGCTCGGCACCATGGTGCTGGTGCTGCCGCTCCGGAACCCGGCCTATTTCGCCAAGGAGTGGGCCACGCTCGATCTGCTATCGGGCGGGCGCAGCCTCCTCGGGGTGGGGGTGGGCTGGCACGAGGAGGAGTTCGCGCTGATGGGCGTGCCGCACAAGGAGCGCGGGCGGCGGATGGACGAGATGCTGGAAGCGGTGACCGCGCTCTGGGCCGGCGATAGGGTCACCTATGAGGGCAAGTACTACAGGTTCCGCGACCTCACCATCGACCCCAAGCCCGTGCAGAAACCGCATCCGCCCATCTGGATCGGCGGCGGCAGCCAGCCCTTCGAGAAGGTGTACGGGCAGACCGTCACCAACATCGATCCGGTCCTCCGGCGCATCGCCAAGTACGCCCGGACGTGGGTGCCGCACTCCTCGGCGACCGCCGAGATGGTCAAGGGAGACTGGGAGAAGATCCAGCGGTTCATGGGCGAGCTCGGGCGCAGGCCCGACGACATGAGCAAGGTCTACTCGAACTTCGTCTGGGTGCTGAAGAAGGGCGAGAAGCCGGAGACGGCCATCCCGCACTTCAAGACCTACTCGGGCATGGATCTGGCGTACTGGAAGGAGTTCTATCTCCTCGGCGAGGCCGAGGAGCTGGCCGAGAAGGTCCGGGCCAAGGTCGCCAACCTGGGGGGCTGCGAGTACATCGTGCTCAACCCGCTCGACTGGGGGATGGAGCAGCTCGAGCTGCTGGCCGGCGAGGTGCTGCCCAGGGTGGCCCGGCCATGACCCCTCCGAATCAACCCTCTCCCTCTGGGGAGAGGGCAGGGTGAGGGGTTGTCGGGTGCGGGGCTAGGCCCTGTCCTCGCTCCCCCCGCGCTATCTCGGCGCGCACGTCAAGCGGGTCGAGGACCCCCGCCTGCTGGCGGGGCGGGGGCGCTTCCTAGACGACATCACGCTTCCCGGTCTCCTGCACGCCGCCTTCGTGCGCAGCGCGCACGCCCATGCCACCTTGCGGCGCGTGGACGGCAGCGCCGCGCGCGCCGTTGCCGGCGTGGAGCTGGTGCTCACCGGCCGCGATCTCGACGGCGTGGTGGCGCCCCTCGCCCCGCGCCTCCTGGCGCCCGGCTTCACCCCGACCGCCTGGCCCGCGCTGCCGACCTCGCGGGTGCGGTTCGTCGGCGAGGCGGTGGCGGCAGTGGCCGCCACCACGCCCTATGCCGCCCTGGACGGCTGCGGCCTCGTCGAGGTCGACTACGAGCCACTCCCCGCGGTGCCGGATGTGGACACGGCGCTCGATCCCCGCGCGCCCCGGCTTCACCCCGAGCACGCCTCCAACGTGCTCTTCGAGCGACGGGGCAGCCAGGGCGATGTGGACGGAGCCTTCGCCTCCGCCGCCGTCGTGATCCGCGAGACGTTCAGTCACGCACGCTGCTCGGCGTCGCCGCTCGAGGGGCGGGGTGTGATCGCGCGTTGGGAGGGCGGCGCGCTGACGCTCTGGGCCGGCACCCAGGTGCCGCACGTGCTCCGCGCCGGCGTCGCCCGCGCCTTCGGCCTGCCCGAGCCGCGCGTGCGCGTCATCGTTCCCGACACCGGCGGCGGCTTCGGCCAGAAGATGTACGTGATGCCCGAGGATCTGGCGGTGGCCGCCTTGGCCCGGCGCACCGGGCGGCCGGTGAAGTGGGTGGAGACGCGGCGCGAGAATCTGGCCGCCGCGGCCCAGGCCCGCGAGGCGCGCGTCGAGATCGAGGCGGCCGCCGACGCGGCGGGCGTCCTGCTGGCACTGCGCGCGCGCCTGCTGTCGGACAGCGGCGCCTACCATATCTATCCGCTCACCGCCGCGCTCGAGCCGCTGGGCACCGCCTCCATCCTGCCCGGGCCCTATCGCACGCCGGCCTACGCCTTCCACATCTTCGCGCTCGCCACCAACAAGCCGCCGATCGGCGCCTACCGCGGGGTGGGCATGACCATGGGCGCCTTCGTGATGGAGCGCACCCTCGACCTGCTCGCCGACCGGCTCGGCCTCGACCCCGCCGAGATCCGCCGCCGCAACCTGATTCCCCGCGACGGCTACCCCTTCACCTCCGTCACCGGCCTCGTCTACGATAGCGGCGACTATCCCAGAGCGCTGGAACAGGCGCTCGCGCTCTCGGGCTACCACCGGCTCACGCGCGAGCGCGAGGACGGGCGCGCGCGGGGCCGACTGCTGGGGGTCGGCCTGGCCTGCTACACGGAGTACACGGCGATGGGCTCCGAAACGTATCGAGGGCGCGGCATGGCGGATATTTCGGGGCACGAGGCCGCTCGGGTCGAGATGGCGGCGGACGGCGCCGTGACGTGCTACCTGTCGTTCCCCTCGCAGGGCCAGGGCCACGCCACCACCACCGCGCAGCTCGTGGCCGATCAGCTCGGTGTGCCGCTCGAGGCGGTGACCGTGCGGCAGCCCGACACCGACACCTCGCCGGCCGGCAACGGCACCTTCGCGAGCCGCGGGGCCGTGGCCCAGAGCGGCGCCGCCGGCGCGGCGGCGGCGACGGTCCGGCGGAAGCTGCTGGCCATCGCGGGTGGGCTGCTCGAGGCGAGCCCCGCGGACTTGCTGCTGCAGGACGGGCGGGTGAGCGTAAGGGGCATGCCCGACCGCGGCGTCTCGGTCGCGGAGGTCGCGCGGCGCGCCAGCGCGCCGCCGGGCGGGCTGCCCGAGGGCATGACACCGGGCCTGGAGGCGACCCGGCCCTTCGACCTGCCGGGGCCGACCTTCTCGGGCGCGGTGCATGTGGCCAGCGTCGAGGTGGACCCCGAGACGGGGCGCGTCACCGTGCGCGACTACGCGGTGGTGGAGGACTGCGGGCCCGTCATCAACCCGATGATCGTCGAGGGGCAGATTCACGGGGCGGTGGCCCAGGGCATCGGCGAGGCGCTCGGCGAGCGGCTCGTCTACGACGAGAGCGGGCAGCTCGCGACCGGCACCCTGATGGACTACGCGCTGCCGGTGGCGGGCGCGCTGCCGTGCTTCACCATCGCCCATCTGGAGACCCCGTCGCCGCTCACCCCCGGCGGCTACAAGGGCATGGGCGAGGGCGGCACGATCGGCGCTCCCGCTGCCATCGCCAACGCGGTGGCCGACGCGGTGAAGCCGCTCGGGGTGACGGTGACCGCGCTGCCGATCCGGCCCGCCGCCCTCCGGGGCGATCGTGGGCGCGGGCGCGGTGAGGCGTGAGGCAGAAGTCGTCCCGATTTTCTGGGGGCAGGGGCCGCAAAACAACAGCCTCCGAGGTCCCGGTAGGACACGCCCTCTCGGAGGATGTGCCAGGCCGCGACGAGGATCGAGTGACCGTCGGCCACGATGGCTTTCTTGTCGTCGCGTTGGCGTCCTCCCCGCCCACCACGTATCCGTCCGGCCACGTTGACCAGCGTTCGGCCTCCCGCTATCGTAGCCGCATGCAGACCCCGCTCACCCTGAGGCGCTGGCAGCGGGCGGAGTACGACCGGCTGGTGGCTCTCGGGGTGTTCCGGGGCGAGCCCCTCGAGCTGATCGGTGGCCAGCTCGTCGTCGCCGAGCTTCAGGGCTCCTCTCACGCTTCCGCGATCACCAGAGTCGACTACACGCTCCGGGCCATCGTGCCACCTGGATGGATCGTGCGGCTCCAGGCGCCGGTGTCCCTCGACGAGGAATCGGAGCCCGAACCCGATGTGGCCGTGGTGCCTGGACGGCCTGGCGACTATCGAGACTCACATCCTGCGCACCCGGCGCTTCTGGTCGAGGTGGCCGAATCAAGCCTCGAGCTCGATCGCACCCGCAAGGGCAGTCTCTACGCGCGCGCGGCCGTCGCCGACTACTGGATCGTGAACCTCGTCGATGGCGTCGTGGAGGTGTACCGCGACCCCGAGCCGGACCCCTCGGCAGCCTTCGGATACCGGTATCGCTCCGTCACCCGGCTGGCGCCTCCGGCCGCCGTCGTTGCACTCGCGTTCAGCGGCGAGCGCATCGCGGTGGCCGACCTCCTGCCGTAGCGATCGCCGAGCCCCCTCCGGCGGGTCACCTCGGTACGCGACGTCGATCAGCCGGTCCCGTACAGTCCGCGAATCCGCCCCGCCGGACAAGGGACCGCGGTTCCCGGATGCCTTCGACGCCCGGCTTCGGAGAACTCGATGCTCGGTCGACGGGCTGCGGGGCCGCGCGGCTTCGTGATCCGGCCCCCGGCTACACCGAGGAGGCGGCGCTCCGCGCGCCGGCCGCCGTTCGGGTGATGGCGGCTCGAGCCCGTGGATCGTCTGCAGATGCTGGCGCGTCTCGAGCTGGCGGCGCGCCGGTCCCGTCGACTCGCGCAGGCCCCAGCGCCCCACGACGATACGGAGATCGGGGCAACGCGCCCGAAGCCGCTTGCAGAGATAACGCGTGTGGGCGGCGAGGCC
>Ga0187893_10005056_pt1 | contig 24194 bp, 25 predicted proteins | sample MA1701074metaG_FD_139574 | JGI IMG/M metagenome (GOLD analysis project Ga0187893, IMG submission 139574) | White microbial mat communities from a basaltic lava cave in the Kipuka Kanohina Cave System on the Island of Hawaii, USA - MA170107-4 metaG ...
CTTTCCCGTCCGGGGCGCCTTGCACGTCGCGGCTACCGACCCGACTTCGGTGCAGGCCTTGCGGCTCAGCCGTTCCATCCATTTCCAGCTCGAGGCTCGGGCGACGACGACCTCGTTGTCCCGGATGTCGGCGAGAGTGAGCGGGTAGGGCCGCAGCCCGCCGATGGCGAAGCTCGTCATCTGCGCCTCAGGAAACGCTCGCCCCATGGCGTCGGCGTCGACGACTGGAAGCCCGAGCATCGCGGCCGCGAGAAACGGCTGGAGAGCATTCGATCCTCCGATCTCGACGGACATGATTCCCCGGAACGAGACCCCGAGGTAGGCCTCCATCATCGTGACCGGTTTCGCCGCGACCTTCGGATCCTGGAGGCGTTCTTGGCCCACGAGCGGCGCTCCCATGCTCGACACCACCGCGACCCAGTCGTCGTCCTCGAGCTCCATGGGATCCAGGAGCTCGACGCGCTTTCCCTCCCGGTACAGCTCGCGCAGGTTGAGAAAGGAGTGGTAGGGATTTCCCCCGCCGCCGGCGCCGAGGATCCAGGCGCCGGTCGAAAGCTCCGAGATCTCGTCGAGCTCGATGACTCTCGCGGGCATGGGAGGCGGCATCCTATCGCGCCTCGAGCGCTTGTGCTAGCCTCCCCGATCGTGGCAAGAAAGCGCGCCCTGTTCCTCACCATCGGCCAGTCGCCGCGTCCCGACATCCTCGACGAGATGCGGCCCTGGTGGGATGGGGTGAGCCTCGATATCGAAGAGCGCGGCGCCCTCGACGGCCTGAGCCGGGAAGACATCGCCCGCGCCGCACCCCGGGGAGCGGAAGGAAGGCTGGTGTCCCGGCTTCACGACGGGACGGAAGTCCTCCTCGAAGCGGAATGGGTGCACCACCGGGTCTCGGAGCTGGTGCGGGAGCTCGACGACGGATCCATCGATGTCTTCGTCCTTCTCTGCACCGGCAAGTTCCATGGGCTCGCGCCAAAGGGAGTTCTCGTCGCCGCCGGACCCGTCGTCGATCACGGTCTCGCCGCAATCGCTGAATCCGCTTCCTCGATCGGGGTGCTCCTCCCGAACGAGGGGCAGAGGGAGACTTTCCGGTGCGAGCCCGCGGGGGGGAAGCGCTTCCTGCTGAGCCACGCGTCGCCGTATTCAGGCGATCGTTGGGACACGGCGGCGCGGGAGCTCGAGGAGGCGGACCTCGTCGTCATGCACTGCATGGGCTACACCGAGCCCATGCGCCGGAAGCTCGCCCAGAAGACGGGAAAGCCCGTCCTCCTCGCCCGGCGGATGGTGGCGGCTGCCGTCGCTCAAGTGTTGTAGGCTTGGTCACTCTATCCAGAGGTCCCGCTCCACGTCCTGCCAGAACTCCATCGTCATGCGGTCGTGGATGAAGACTCCCTTGTAATACGGGTCGTTCTTCTTGTACTCCGCGTAGGCGCCTTCGTAGTTGGCGCGCTTCTTCTTGTACGCTTCGAAGGCGGTGAGGTTCTCGTACTCCCAGATGACGACGTGCCTTCCCGACTGCTCTCCCGCGACGTACTTGTTGAAGTAGCGGACGCTCTTCCATTCCTGGAAGAGCTCCCGGTGATCCCGAACCCAGGAGAGCCACTGGCGCATGGCCTCCTGGTGCTCCTTCTCTTTTCCCTCGACCACGAGCCAGCTCTCGACTTCGAAAATCGCCATGGCTCAGTCCCTCCCTTCGATCCTTCGAAGGTCTCCGAGCTCGCTTCCGTACTTCGCAAGAAGACGGAATAGCCGTTCTTGCTCCGGTTCGGGCGGACGCGCGAGCGCGGGTCTCGCTGCCAAGGCGGCAGCAGCGGCGAGTGTCTTCGAGAGGAAGCGTCTTCGGGGATTGAGAATCGGGCGTTCTGCCATGAACCCTCCTGCTTCAGTCTGAGGTTGAAGTTCGGATAGTCTACCCCGGCGTGCGTCCAGAAGACGAAGCTCGACGGGAGCGCCATCCCTCGATCTTCCACCCCACGAGCCTCTTCTTCGGCATCCTCTTCGCCCTTCTCGGGGCCATCATCGGTCTCGAGCTCATCACCCGCGTCGGCATCACCCCCAATAGCTCCATCATCGCCGTCGTCGCCGCCATCGCGCTTTCGCGGATTCCCCTCGCTCCCTTGCGCCGATTCCGGGACCTCGCGGAGCAGAACCTCGCGCAGACGCTGATCTCGGGCGCGACGTTCGGCGGGGCGAACGGTATCCTCCTCCCGGCGGGGATCCTCTGGCTCCTCGGCCGTCCGGATCTGGTGCCGGCGATGCTGCTCGGCGCCACTGCCGGCGTTCTCATCGGCGCGATTCTCATGTACCGCCTCTTCGACTCACGTCTTTTTCCCGCGGCCGGGATCTGGCCCTCGGGGGTGGCGACGGCCGAGTGCATGATCGCGGGAGACCAAGGCGGAAAGCGCGCCCTCCTCCTCGGCGCCGGCGGGCTCGCGGGTGCGCTCGGATACTCCGTGGGAATCCCGATGGACGTCTTCGGGGTCTGCTGGATCGGCAACATCTGGGCGCTCCTCATGTTTGGCCTCGGGCTTCTCGTACGCGGCTACGCTCACCCCGCGGCTGGAGTCGATATCGAGAAGAGCTACCTTCCGCACGGCTTCATGATCGGCGCGGGCCTCGTCGCTCTCGTGCAGATCCTCCTGGCGCTCCGCGAGCGAACGAAGACCTACGGCACATCGGGCCCGGAGGGGCACGCGAGGACGAGCCTCCTCGGCGGCTTTGTCGCCTACGCCGTCGTCGCCGTCGCGATGGCGCTCGGAGCCGGGCTCCTTGCCGAGATGTCGGGGGCAACCCTCGCGGGGTTCGCGCTCTACGCCGCCCTGGCCGCGCTCGTGTCCGAGCTCCTGGTCGGGATCGCGGCGATGCACTCCGGGTGGTTTCCCGCCTTCGCCACCGCGTTCGTTTTCCTCCTTATCGGCATGGCCCTCGGTTTCCCCCCGATTCCGCTTGCCTTCCTCGTGGGCTTCACCGCATCGAGCTCGCCCGCGTTCGCCGACATGGGCTACGACCTCAAGGCCGGCTGGATTCTCCGCGGCAAAGGAGTGGACCCAGCGATCGAGCGCGAGGGGCGAAAAGCGCAACTCGCGGCCGAGCTCCTCGGCATCGGAATCGCCGCTCTCGCCGTCTACTTTCTCCACGAGAGCTACTTCGACCGGGACCTGTTCCCGCCTTGGGACCGCGTCGCCGCCGCCACGATCGGAGCAGGCGCGAGTCCCGAGCTCGCGAGGGCCCTTGCGCTCTGGGCGATCCCGGGAGCACTCCTCCAGGGGCTCGGCGGCCCTGCGCGGCAACTGGGAGTCCTCTTCGCGACGGGGCTCCTCATCGACTTCCCCGCGGCCGGATGGACGGCCCTCGTCTCCCTCGGGATCCGATTCCTGCTGACGCGCCGCTACGGCGCCTCCGCGGAGGGGCCCATGTATATCCTCGCGGGTGGCTTCATCGCTGGAAGCGCTCTCACGAGCTTCGGGGCGGCGACGAGCAAAGCCATCTTGAAATGAGGCGTGCTCCCATGCGTGGACGAGCTCATCTCCCGCATCGCCGCGGGAAAGAAGCGGCCGAAGCATCTCGCGACTCGGGGTGCTACGATTCAGGGGTGAGCAAAGACATCGCTTCCCTCCTGAGCGAGCCTTCGAGCACGGTCGCGGTCGTGGGCGCGACCGATAACCCGTCGAAGTACGGATACGTCATCTACCGCGATCTCAAGCGCAAAGGGTATCGGGTCTTCGCCGTGAACCCCCGCCGGGCGACCGTCGACTCGGACCCGGCGTACAGGGATCTGAAGAGTCTTCCCGAGCCGCCCACGATCGTGAACGTCGTCGTGCCGCCGCGCGTCGCCTCCTCGGTCCTCAGGGAGTGCGTCGAGCTCGAACTCCGAAACGTGTGGCTCCAGCCGGGGGCGGAGAGCCCCGAGAACCTCGCGTTCCTGCAGGAGAACGGGTTCAACTACCTCGCGAACGCGTGCATCATGATCGAAAGCCGCAGAATCTGAGGGGAAACCCCTCCAAATCCAGTAACCTGTAGCATTCAAAAACGTTAGATCGCCGGCGCGGGTTACCAGTCTCGCGCGTATTAAAGCGTGGCACTGCCTTAACTTAGCGAAAAAGTGGCGTCCTGGCGCGGGATTTGCGCTACAGATGTCCCGGTGAGCAGCGGAAAGACTCTCGAAACCAGAAGCCTCGAACGCGCGGTCTTCGTCGAAGCGTGCGACTCCGGGTGGGACCCGCAGACCGTCGTCCGCCACGTCGTATGGCACGAGGGCCGCGTCCACGAGGAGCTCCAGGTGTTCCCGTCGCTGCGCGAAGCCCTCGTTTACGCTCGTAAAGCCTGCGCCTCGCCGGACGGCCCGCAGTTGATTCGGAATTAGCCCGCTACTTCAAGGCTTCAAGGAGCCGGTCGAGGGGAATCCCGTGGACCCGGTTGCCTCGAAAACCGGTCGTCGTCTCCGCCATCGTGAGTGAGTTCACGATCGCCTCTTCCGTCGCCTCCGCGGCGGCGTCGAAGAGGGGGTCGAGCTCGCGGGGATCGAGCGTTCGGATTTCCAGGATCGCGCCGCCCCTCCGGTCGAAGGCATGGGCCGTCGAGAACGCGACCGCGATGTCCCCGCTCGAGGCGTGCGCCGTCGATCCGGTTCGTGCGAGGCCCAGAGTCGCCCTCCGCGCGAGCCTCTGGAGAGCGCGCGCCGTGAGAGGGGCATCGGTCGCAATCACCATGATGATGGAGTTGCCTCCTCCACCCGAGTCCTCGTGGATCTCCGGAAGGAGATCTCGAATCGCGCGCCCGACGGGCACGCCATCCACGACGAGCTGCTCCCGCGAGCCGTGGTTCGTGAGCACGAGCGCTCCCACGGTGTAGCCCCCGTTCTCCGGCAGCATTCTTCGCGACGAAGTCCCAATGCCGCCCTTGAAGCCGTAGCTCACCATGCCGACTCCGGCGCCGACCGCTCCTTCAGCGACCGCTCCTCCCGAAGCGCCGTCGATCGCGCGGAACACGTGCTCGGGCCGGATCGCGCGGCGGCGGATGTCGTTGAGCGTCCCGTCCCAGCACTCGGCGACGACGGCCTGCAGTCCCGCCCTTCTCGCGGGATCGCGCCGGAACAGGTACTCGATCACCGCGTCGTAGACCTGGCCCACGCTCGCCGAGTTCGTGAGCACGATGGGAAATCCGAGAAGCTCCGACTCCTCGATCCAGGGCATGCCCGTGAGCTGGCCGTTTCCGTTGAGAACGAAAGCGGAAGCGGGCACGAGTCGATCCCAGACGTCTTTCCTCGGGAGAACCACCGTCACTCCGGTGTGCACCCCATCTCCCTCGACGATGGTCTCGTGGCCGACGAGGACTCCCTCGACGTCCGTGATGGCATTGAGCGGGCCGGGAGCGATGACCCCGATCTCGATTCCGATCTCGCGAGCGCGTTTGCGCTCCTCCGCTCCGGCCGCGACGGGAGCGAGGCACATGAGAACGAGGAGCCCTTTCCTCAGAACGTTTTCTCCCGGGCCACGAACTCCCCGCTTCCCCGCTCCACGTGGAGCTCGCCGCCATCGACTACGACGCGCCCGCGGCTCAAGACGGTGAGGGGCCAACCTTTGACCTTGCGCCCTTCGTACGGGGTGTAACCCACATTGTCGTGGAGCTTGGCGCTTTCGACCACCACCTCCCCGTCCGCGTCCCAGATGACGAGGTCGGCGTCGGCCCCGATCGAGATGCTTCCCTTCTGCGGAAACATCCCGTAGATCTTCGCCGGCCTCGTCGAGGTGAGCTCGACGAAGCGGTGGATGTCGATGCGCCCCTTCAGAACTCCTTCCGAGAACAAGAGCGGCATCCGGACCTCGATCCCAGGAACGCCGTTCGCGATCTCGTTGAAGGGAGCGTCCGGCCCGTTCGAGAGCTTCCCCGTCTCATCGAAGCGATAGGGGGCGTGATCGGAGGAGAACACCTGGAACGTCCCGTCGGCGAGGCCGCGCCACAGGGCTTCCTGCGCCGCGCGGTCGCGCGGCGGCGGGCTGCAGCAGAACATCGCACCCGCCATGCCTTCGCGATCGAGGTCCTCGGCGGTGAGAAAGAGGTACTGGGGGCAGGTCTCGGCAGAGACGCGGGCGCCCCGCTGCCGTGCGCGCTGGATCTCGGTCGCCGCCTCCTGCGAGGAGACGTGGACGATGAAGACGGGCGCATCGAGATACTCGGCGAGAGCAATGGCCCGGAAAGTCGCTTCGCCCTCCGAGAGCGGCGAGTGCGCCACCCCGTGGAACTTCGGAGCGCAAGCCCCGGACTCGAGAAGCCGCTCGGTCGAGAAGCGAATCATGTCGTGATTCTCGGCGTGCACCATGGTGAGAGCACCCTCGCGCTTCGCGAGCTCGAGAACCTGGAGCATCTGGTAATCGTCGAGCCGAAGCCGCTCGTACGTCATGTAGACCTTGAACGAGGTGTAGCCGTTCCGGATGAGCTCGGGAAGCTCGTCCTTCAGCACCGCTTCCGTCGGATCGGAGAGGATGAGGTGGAAGGCATAGTCGATGACCGCTTTCGCCTTCGCGCGGCTGTGGTAGTCCGAGACCACCTGGCGCACGGAGTTCCCCCGGTGCTGGGCCGCGAAGGGAACGATGGTGGTCGTGCCCCCGAAGGCCGCGGACACCGTGCCGGAGTAGAAGTCGTCGGCGCACAGGAGTCCGCCCGAGGAGAGCTGCTCGATGTGGCAGTGGGCGTCGACGCCCCCGGGGAAGACGTAGTTCCCCTCGGCGTCGATGGACCGAGCCGAGGAATCGAGCTTCTTCCCGAGGGCGGCGATGCGGCCTTTTGCGATTCCGATGTCGCAGAACACCTCCTCGGTTGCGGTGACCACGTTGCCGTTGCGGATGACGAGATCGAGCTCCATCGGCGCCGTATGGTAGCATCCCGCGCGCTCTCATGCCGCTCGCCCTCATCGACTGGGTCCTCATCGCGTCCTACTTCGCGCTTTCCCTCGGAGTCGGGCTCGCGTACCGCAAACGCGCGGGATCGGGCCTCGAGGAGTACTTCCTCTCCGGCCGCTCCCTCCCCTGGTGGATGGCGGGAACGTCGATGGTCGCGACGACGTTCGCCGCGGACACCCCGCTCGCGGTGACCGGTCTCGTCGCCAGAAACGGCGTCGCCGGCAACTGGTTCTGGTGGGCGTTCGCGCTCGGGGGGATGATCACGGTCTTCGTTTACGCCCGGCTCTGGCGGCGCGCGGGGGTGATGACCGACGTCGAGCTCGTCGAGCTTCGCTACGGAGGAAGCCCTGCGGCCTTCCTCCGCGGCTTCCGCTCCCTCTACATGGCTCTCCTCGTGAACTCCATCATCGTCGGCTGGGTGACGGTCGCGATGCTGAACATCCTGAAGTTCACCGTTCTCTCGGGAACGAAGGCGGCCGAGGGCGGTTGGGATCTCTCCATCATCATCGTCCTTTTCGCCGTCGTCGGGCTCTACAGCACGCTCTCAGGCTTGTGGGGAGTGGTGGTCACGGACTTTGTCCAGTTCCTTCTCGCCATGGGTGGCTGCATCGTGTTCGCGTTCTTCGCCGTCGCGCACGTCGGGGGCATCTCGGCCCTCGGAGCGCGTCTCGCCGAAGGCCACGCGGGAGGCGAGCAGATCCTGAGCTTCCTTCCAGACTTCTCCGCATCCGAGCCCTGGATGCCTCTCGACATCTTCCTCATCATGATCTTCGTGCAGTGGTGGGCCTCGTGGTACCCGAGCGCCGAGCCCGGAGGAGGTGGGTCCGTCGTGCAGCGCATGGCCTCCTGCCGCGACGAACGGCACGCCGTCCTCGCGACGCTGTGGTTTCAGATCGCCCACTACTGCCTTCGGCCCTGGCCCTGGCTTCTCGTCGCGCTCTCCGCCCTCGCCGTCTATCCCGACCTCCGCACCCTCCCCGATCCCGGCGTCGGCTACCCGATGCTCATCCGCGACATCGCTCCCGCGGGGCTCCGGGGAGTCATGCTCGTCGCCTTTCTCGCCGCGTACATGTCGACGATCAGCACGCAGATTAACTGGGCGGCGTCGTACCTGGTGGGAGACATGTACTTGAGGTTCCTGAAACCCGATGCGGACGAGAGTCGCCTGAGCGCGGTGTCCCGGGGAGCTTCCGTCCTCGTCACCGTTTTCGGCGTCGCCGCCTCCTGGCTCATGCGCGAGATCGCCGTCGACGAGGCGTGGAAGATTCTCGCCGCTCTCGGCGCCGGGACGGGCGCGGTCTTCATGCTGCGGTGGTTCTGGTGGCGCATCAACGCCTGGTCCGAGATCTCCGCGATGGCGGCGTCGCTCGTCTACTTCCTCATCGTGAGCCGCTTCGTCGTCGCGAATGAAAGGCGCCTCGCCCTCGTTGCCGTTCTCACCATCGTCACTTGGGTTGCCGTGACCTTCCTGACCCGGCCCGAGCGGAGCCCGGTGCTCGAGAAGTTCTACGCGCGGATTCGACCGGGTGGGGGCGGCTGGGGTCCTGTCGCATCGCGGCTTCCCGAAGTGGACGTCGATCGGAATCTGGGCAGGTCCGTGGCAGCCGCCTTTCTCGCGACCGGAGTGGTGTACCTGACACTTCCCGGAATCGGGTTCCTGCTCTTCGGCAGCCACGGCGCGGCCGCGGCGAGCTTCGGGGCGGCCCTCGCCTGCGCCGCGTCGGTCTATCTCCTCGTGAGAAACGTCGGCTGGGAGAAGATCGTTCGCTGATATAAGATGCCCTTCGTGACTCCGAAGACCAAAGAAATCGTGGACGCAATCGAGCACGATCGCGGAGCGCTCCTGGACTCCGTGAAAGGCCTCGGTCCCCGGCAGACGGACTTCCGGCCCGGGGCCGACTCGTGGTCCATCGACGACGTTCTCCATCACCTCGCGCTCGCCGAAGAGGCTTCGGTCAAGCTCCTGGCGATGTTCCAGGACCGCGCCCAAAAGGAAGGAATCGCTCCTGACCCGAGCCCCGCGGCCTCGGTCCTTCATTCGATCGATTCGGTGGTGAAGAGCGCAGAGGACCAGAAGGCGGCGGCCCCGGACCGGGTCAAGCCTCGTTCCAGAGTCGAAGCTCCCCAGGCGCTGGCCCGGCTCGAGGCGTCCCGGCAACGCATTCTCGAGGGCCTCGAAGCACTCTCACCCCGGGACGGCTCGAAGCTCGCCTACCGCCATCCGTTCTTCGGCGAGCTCGATCTCTACCAGTGGCTCCTCGTCGGCGCCTGGCACGAGAGGAGACACACGCGGCAGATCGAGCGCATCAAAGCGAGCGCGGGCTTCCCCGTCACCTGATTTCGATCGGCCTTCGCTTGTGATATAGCCTTACAAAAGAAGGGGGTCTCCATGGCCGAGGGCAGCCTTCCAGGGGTTCTGTCCCTGTTCCTCGTAAAGCCGTCGAAGTACGACGACGATGGCTACGTCGTTCGCCACTGGCGCGGCGTTCTTCCCAGCAATACCCTCGCCTGCCTTCACGGTCTGACCGAGGAGGTGAGGCGGAAGGGTGAGCTCGGCGACGTGGAGCTCCGGGTTTACCTCGTGGACGAAGCGGTCGCGAAGGTCAGAATCCGGGAGATCGTGCGCGCGAACCGAAGGCCCGGCGAAAAGGCCGTGGTCGCGCTCGTGGGCGTTCAGACGAACCAGTTCTGCCGCGCCTCGGACCTCGCGCTCGAGCTCCGCCGCCAGGGGGTCGAAGTCCTCCTCGGCGGATTTCACGTGAGCGGCACGCTCTCCCTGTTCTCGGGTATCTCGCCCGAGATCCAGGAGCTCATCGATGCCGGCGTCACCATCGTCGCCGGCGAAGTCGAGGAGCACTGGGCGGAGATCCTGAAGGCGGCGCACCGGGGAGAGCTCGCTTCGATCTATCGCTACCTCGACGAGCTCCCCGATCTCTCCGAATCGCCCCGTCCGATCGTGGACCAGCGCTACCTCCGGAGGTTCGTCTCCTCGAACTTCGGCACCATCGACACCAGCCGGGGCTGCCCCTTCAACTGCTCCTTCTGCACCATCATCAACGTCCAGGGGCGCAAGAGCCGGCACCGCTCCCCGGAGTGCATCGCCGAGACCCTTCGCCACAACTATCGGGAGCGCGGCGTCGACTTCTACTTCTTCACGGACGACGACTTTGCGCGCAATCCCGCCTGGGAGAAGATCCTCGACACCCTGATCGAGCTTCGCGAGAAGGAGGGGATTCCCGTCGAGTTCATGATCCAGGTAGACGTCGCCTCGTACCGCATCCCCGGCTTCGTCGAGAAGGCGGCGCGGGCCGGCTGCAGCAACGTGTTCATCGGCATGGAGAGCATCAACCCCGAGAGCATCAAGGACGCGGGCAAGGCCCAGAACAAGGTCTCCGATTACCGGAACCTCATCGACGCCTGGCACGCGGTGAGAGTCTCGACGCACGTCGGCTACATCATCGGCTTTCCTCACGACAGCGAGCAGAGCGTGGCCTCGGACGTCGAGAAGCTCATGACGGAAGTCCGGCCGCATCGCGCGTCGTTCTTCATGCTGACTCCGCTCCCCGGCTCGCGCGATCACAAGAACATGGTCGAGGCCCGCGCCCCCATGGACTCCGACTTCAACAGCTATGACTCGTTCCACGAAAGCATGCCGCACCCGCTGATGAAGGACGGAGCATGGTTCCGGACCTATCGCCAGGCGTGGGCCACGTTCTACAGCTTCGACAACATGAAGACCGTGCTCGAAGGCGTCCACCAGGATCGCTACTGGGACGTCCTGCGGAACTTCTACTGGTACAAGAATTCCGCCCTCAACGAGGGAGCGCACCCGATGATCACCGGCTTTTTCCCCCTCAAGGATCGGAAGAGCCGACGGCCAGGCTTCACGCGGGAGGGAGTGTTCGCTCACACCCGGCGGAGGATTCCCGAGATCTTTCGCTACGTCCGGGGAGCGATCCGGCTGACTCTGGAGTTCGAGGAGCTGTGGCTCCAGACTCGGAAGCGCAGCGAGACGGAGGTGCGGGTGCACGCGGAGCTTTCCCGGATGAGGGAGGAGCTCGCGCGAAGCCTCCGGGTCTCGGAGCTTCGGACCGCGTACGTTCGCGCAAAGTCCGCGATTCCGAGCATCGAGGTGCCCTCTCGGCTGCGGCTGCTGAAAGCGAAGCTGTCGGTGCTCCAGGCGAGCCGTCTCCGGGAGACGCGGAGCGACCTTCACTCCTACTGGAATCGGCTGCGCTCGCGGCTGCGTCGCGGGCGGGTCGACGCTCTCCTCCGCTTCGATCGGATCGCTCTCAACGCTCTCCGCGAAGTCCGCATCACCGCGGGCTTCTTCGTGGCCCTCGCTCTCGGAAAACGCCTGCCATCCGCGGGTCGCTGAAAGCAGAAGAGCCCCGGCCTCACCTTGTTCGGGCAAGACCGGGGCTCGGTAGCTTCGCTTTGGTGGCGTTGGGTTCCCCGTTCGGAGCTCGTCCGAGGGAGCACCTCACGCTACGCGAAGTGCGTTGTCCCTAAGGGGACGCCACCTCCGCGGAAACTGTAAGGAAACTCACTGGACCACCTCCTTTCTGGGCGTTCCCAACATCGACGGGCCCAAACCGTCATAGGCTCACCAAGCCGCCCAAACTCGGTGTCAACACCAAAATCGCTCACCTTCCGGGCAAAGTCAATCGAAATTTGATCTCGATCGACGTATGATCGAGTCATGGTCAGGAAAATCGCGCTCACCGTCTTCACCTCCATCAGCCTTTCGGCTTGCGCCGCATCCGACCAGGCCGTCTCAGAAACCGTATCCGATACGCAGGCGCTCGCCGAAGCGGAGGCGGCCGCGAACGACGTCATCCGAAACGCCGCAGACTGCGAAGCGGTGACCGCGTCTTTCTCCGCGGCAATGGCGACGCTCGCGGACGTCGAAGGCAGGCTCCAGACCGCCGCGGGACGCACCACGCTCGACACTCTGAAGAGGCAGGTCTCTCGAGTCGGCGAAGCCTGCGGCGCTCGCTGAGCGTTTGAAGAGGAGGCCTCTCGTGAGGCGACTGCGCTCGGCCTCCCTCGGCGCCCTCATCCTTTCGTCCGCAGCCGCCGCTGAGTTTCGCCTCGAGCCCTACCTTCAGCTCGTGGAGCAGGATTCCATCACCATCGTCTGGTGGTCGGAAGACGAAGCTCCCGGAGTCCTGGAGTGGGGCCCGACCGCCGCGTACGGCCAGCAGGCGACGAGCGCCCCCGTCCCCTCCGCGGCGATCACGACGGTCGTGGCTGGAGTCGAGGACGCGGGAGCGCATCCCTATCGGCACGAGATCCGGGTGAGCGGCCTCTCGTCGAACACCGTCTATTTCTATCGCGTGACACAGGGTCCTTCCGAGCGCGCGTCTTCGTTCCGGACCGCGCCGGGACTCGAGACCGATTTCACCTTCGTCGTGGCCGCCGACCCCGAGTCGAAAGCCACGGAGCCTCTTCGAAACGCGATTCACCGCGCCGTTCTGGACCTTGCCGCCACGAAGGACCCGCGATTTCTCGTCTACGCCGGGGACCTCGTGGATCAAGGAAACGCCCAGGACGACTGGGACTCGTTCTGGTCCGACCTCACCGGACTTGCCGCTTCCATCCCCGTCTATCCCGCCCTCGGAAACCATGATTACGACGGGCTCAGCACGACTCTCGGAGGAAACGCGGAACCCTACTCCCAACCGTTCGCCGAGGAAGGCGTCGCGCGCTACCGCGCGTATTTCTCGCTCCCGGGGAACAACCACCCCGACTCCGATGCAAGGAGCGAGCGCTACTACTGGATGAGATACGGCCCGGTGAGCCTCATCGTCCTCGACACGAACAACGACTCCATCAGCACCACCAGCCCCGCGACGAATTGGGACACGGGACGTTATGCCGCTCACCCCCTCCGGGGAGAGAACGAGCCTCCCGAGCAGGGCGGTCAGGGCCTTGCGCCGGACATCCACGGGGGGGTGAGAGACGCGGCCACGAGCCTCCAGTACCGATGGCTCGCCGACACCTTGATGCGGGCGCGGCGCGAGTCGGCCTTCGTCTTCCTCGTCACCCACCACGCCCCGTACTCCTCCTTCGTTCACGGCCATCCGGCGGAGCAGCAATCGGGTCATCCGCTCCGAAAGCTGGACCGCCTCTTCCACCACCACGGCGTCGATGCCGTCTTCTCGGGCCACGACGAATCGGTCGAGCGCTCGGTCACGAAGGGAACGCGCGCCGGCGGACGGCCCGGCGCGCACGAGATCCACTACTTCCTCATCACCACCATCTCCGACCCGACGGGGCTGCGCGCGCCCCTACCCGACGCTCGGTGGCAGGCCAGGTTCTCGCGATTCATCTACCCACTCGAGAACCGCAGGCACGGCTACCTGGCGGTTGAGATCGACTACATCGGCGGCGGGGATTACCGCGCCACCATCACGCCTTATTACTTCGAGCCCGGCGACCCTGGTAACGCCCGCCTCTACTACGACGACGTGACCGTGCTCCGAGGCCGGATCGGGCCCCGCCGGCGCGACGCCCGCTGAGGCCGACGGAAACCGCGCGTTCACCCGGATCGGGTGACCGATTCCCTGTGGGAGCGCTCGAGCACGGCCCGGATCTTGGAAAGAAGCGTCCGCCCGCGGTAGGGCTTCTGCAGAAACTCGACGCCGGGATCGCGCACCAGGCGCGCGATGTGATCGCGCTCGTCATATCCGCTCGAAAGGATGACCGGCGCTCGCGGGTTGATCTCGCGAATCAGGCCGAGAGCTTCCACTCCGCCGAGGCCCGGCATCGTCACGTCGAGGACGACCGCCCGGATCTCCCCGCCCGCTTTCGATAGAGGGCCACCGCCTCGGCGCCGTTCGCCGCTTCCACCACTTCGAAGCCCGCTGATTCCAGCAGCACTCGAGCCACGTTCCGCACGAGCGGCTCGTCGTCGGCGACCAGAAGCGTCCCGGTCCCGGTGAAGTCCTCCCCGGCGGAGGCAGCCGGGAGCGGCTCCCTCGCCGCCTCGGCCGACGACGGGAACACGACCTCGAAGGTAGAACCCTGTCCGGGTGCGCTCGCAACCGACAGCTCCCCGGCGGCGCTCTTCACGATTCCCCGAACGGCGGCGAGACCAAGGCCGCGGCCCGCTCCTTTCGTGGAATAGAAGGGGTCGAAAATGCGGGCGATCGTCTTCTCGTCCATCCCCGGACCGGTGTCCCGGACGGTGAGCGCGATTGCGTCCGCCTCTTCCACCGCGCGATTCCTCGTGGCAACGAGCACCGAGCCCGGGCCTTCGCCGACGGCCTCGGCCGCGTTGGTAATGAGGTTCATGACCAACTGGCCGATCTGGGCGCGGTTCGCCCGCACCAGCGCCGGCCGGGCCTGAAGCTCCGCGCGAAAGGCGACCTTCTTCGAGACGGATGCCTTGACGAGGTCGGTCATCTCGTCCAGAAGCGCGTTGAGGTCGAACGTCTCCTGATGCAGGCTCGACTTGCCGGCGTACGCGAGCATCTGCCCCGTCAGCTCCGCCGCGCGCTTCGTCGCCGCCATCACCCTTTCGAGGTGAGCGAGCGCCTTCGAGTCCTCGGGCACCGATCGCAGCGCGAGCTCGGCGCTTCCGATGACACCGGTGAGGATGTTGTTGAAGTCGTGGGCGATGCCGCCCGCCATGAGGCCCAGGCTTTCCAGCTTCTGCGCGTGCTGCACCTGCGCTTCCAGCCGCTCCCTTGCTTCCTGGGCCCGGCGAATCTCCGTCAAATCGGTCGCGACCGCCCCCACGCCGTAGGGCTCGGCCTCGTCCGCGCGCAGCGGAAAGCAGACGAGAAGAAAGCTCCGACGCTTCTCTCCCGCGAGGACTTCGATCTCACGCTCGGCCACTTTCCATCGGGAGAGGGCCGCGTCGGCCGTCTCGAGGTAGGGGGCGGCGACGTCCGGAGGAAGGAAGTCCACCGGGCTCTTGCCTAGAGCGTCAGCCTGCGGAACGCCGAGCACTCGCTCGAAGCTCCGGTTCAGCAGCAGGAACCGGCCTTCCCGGTCGGTGACGGCGATGAGCGCGTTGGAGTTATCGATGATCGCCTGGAGAAGCTTCCGGCTCTTTTCGAGATCGACCAGGGCGCGCGTGGTCGCGTCCACCTGCTGGTTGAGATCGAAGTACAGTCCGCGGAGCCTCTCCGTCATTTCGTTGAAAGCGCGCGCGAGCACGCCGACTTCGTCATCGGTCATCACCGGAGCGAGGGTGTCGAAGTTCCCCTCGGAGACGGCGGTGGCGGCCTTGGTGATGGAGAGGACCGGCTTCGCGATCTGAAGCGCCAAAAGGAACACGCCGCCCGCGAGCACGAGCGCGGAAACGAGGCCGATGCCGAGAATGGTCGTGACCAGGCGCCGCGCGGGAGCGAACGCCTCCTCCTGAGACATCTCCACCACCAGACCCAACTGACGGTCGGAGTTCCAGCGGTAGACGCCGATGACGGGAACGGAGGCGTAGTTGAGATACTCCCCCACGCCCGCTTCGCCGGCGAGCACCCGTTCGATTCCCTCACTGAAGACTCCCCGGCGATACTCCGGCCGCCCGAAGCGCTCCGAGCTCAGGAAGTCGTTCGATGGGCCGACCAGGTACGCTTCTCCACTCGTGCCGAGACCCGTGCGCTCCGCGAGGAGCCGATCGACGTAGCCGAGGTCGAGGTGCGCGGCGAGGACCGCTACCGTTCGTCCCCGATCGTCGGGGACCGGCGTTGCGACCGTGAGCGCGGGCCGTCCTGTCACGGGAGAGGTGTAGACGTTCTGGATGAAGGTCTCGGTCTTGCCCCGCGTGTAGAAGAGGTCATTGACGCGATAGTCCCCGACACGCCTTCTGTCGGTCGAAGCGACCACCTCGCCTCCGGGCGTCGTCAGGAGAAACAGCTCCTCGAGATCGCCCGTCGAGGCGGAGGCGGACCCCAGTAGGGCCTCGATGCGCGCCCGGGCGCCGGCGTGCGCCTGCGCGTCCCGCGGGGTCGCGGCCACGAGGAGGGCGTCGCGCCGGAAATCGGAAAGTGAAGTGAGGAAGACGAGGTTCTCGCGCCGGCGCTCCACCCACCGGCTCAGCTCCGCATCCCTTCGCGCGGCGGCGGCATGGAGGCGTTCTACGACTTCGTTGCGGAGCGCGGTTCTCGCCTCGGAGAACGCCACCAGGGCCACGAACCCCACCGTCACCAGGGACACCGTGAGAAACGACCCCACGAGCCGCGCCATCAGGCTTCGGTTCGGCGAAAGGTGGACGGGATTCACGGCGCGCGACCCTCGGGATCGATCACGCGGTAAAGGTGGCTTCGCCCGGACGAGATGCGAGCGATCACGACGCTGCGCTCGGGATCGGGACCGTTCGCGAAATGGATCGTTCCCGTCGCCCCCGTGAAGTCGCGAGCCGCCGCGAGCCCGTCCCGAATCTCCATCGAATCGAGGCTCCCCCGTTTCTGGATGACCGAGAGGACCAGAGTGACTGCGTCGTAAGTCATCGCGGCGGTGACCTTGGGCGGCTTCCCGTGGGTCCGCTCGAAGAGCTCGCGAAACCTCCGGGCGGCGGGAGTGTCGAGATCCGGGTGCCACTGGTGGGCGACGTAGGACCCGTCGCTCTCGGGGAGTCCTCGGAAGATCTCGAGGTCCCAGGTATCACCCCCGAGAAGGGTCGCCCTGAGGCCAGCCTTCCGGGCCTGAACGATCTGCGCCTGGGAGCGCTCGCTGTCGTTCGGAAGGAAGAGCACGTCTGGATTGGCTGCCGCGATCGTGCCAAGGCGTTCGCGGTAGTCCAGGGGCTCGTCCCGCGCGAAGGACTCGAACGCGACGACGTTCCCCCCAGCGCGCTCGAATGCCTTGCGAAAAGCTTCCGCGAGGCTGCGGCTGTAGTCGGTCGAGATGTCATAGAGGACAGCCGCCCGACGCGCGCCGAGCTCTCCCGCGGCGAACTCCCCCATCACGCGCCCGTGGACCTCGTCGAGCGCGGCGAGGCGGAACACGAACCGCCTCCCCGCGGTCGTGGCCGGGCTCGACGACATCGGGCTCACCATGGGAATCTCGGAATCCTCGGCCACGATCGAGACCGGGATGGCGTGCCGGCTGAACTGCGGTCCCACCAGGACGTCGATCCGGGACTGATTCACGAGGGCCCGCGCGACGCTGGTGGCGGAGTCCGGCCGATCCTCGTACTCCTTCACGATCAGGTTCACCGTGTGCGCGACTCCCCCGAGCTCGATGCCCCCCGCCTCGTTCGCCTCTCGAACGGCGAGCTCGGCTCCCTCGATCGAGGGACGACCGGAGGTTTCCCCGGGCATGCCGGCAAGAGTCGCGAGAAGGCCGATGCGGATCTCGGGCCGCGTCCGCTCCTTCGCGCAATTCGCTAGGAGCGCCACCGTCACCGCTGAGCAAGCCCCGCAACGGGCGATTCGGGTCATGGAGATCCGAGATGGGATTGTATCAGCTCTCTTCGACTCTCGGGCGATCGGGAAGCTCGTCGACGTCGCCTTGTTCCTTGGGGAAGTGCTTCGCGAGCGCTTCTCCCAGAAGTTGCACACCGCGGCAGACTCCCGCCTCGAACCCCTCGCCGTCGATCGTCTCCTTGATGTCGGCCGCGATCTCCTGCCACCCCGGGGCACCGACCTTCTCATCGATACCGTCATCAGCGACGATCTCGAAGCGCCTTCTTCTCATCACCAGGAGAAGAAGAACTCCATAGCGCCTCCGGGTCTGGTCGACGCCGAGCGCGCGGAAGGCCCGAACCGCGCGGCGCCGGGGCGTCTCGAACGGCAGAAGGTTCCGCACGATATGCACCACGATCTCGCCCGAGGTCGTCGACTCCGCTTCCTCGACCGCGCGCGCGATCGCGTCGAGCGTCTCTTCGCTCACGTACTTTCGAAGCTTTCGCGGCACATCCATGGGTCTACCAGCTCCCGCTCGCGCCTCCCCCTCCGAAGCGGCCCCCGCCTCCGCTGAATCCACCGCCCCCTCCGAATCCCCCGAAGCCGCCTCCCCCGAATCCTCCGAAACCTCCGGGATGGCTTCGTCCCCGAGGATACGTCCAGTTCCCCGAGCTTCCCATGCTCCTCAGCAACAGCACGGAGAGGAGGCCGAGAAGCCCGCCGACGAGAAGCGACCAGAGGCCGAGGGCCGTTGCGATGCCTCCGCCGACGAGGGGGAACACGAGAGCGCCCGCGAGGATCCCGAGGAGAATGCCGATCGCGTTTCCGAGGATCCCGACGACCAGATAGGTGATGAAGAAGGCCCCGAGACTGATCCCATCGGAAGAAGGCCCCCGCGGGCGCTCGGGGGCCTCGGGGTACTCGCGCCTAGCGGCGAGCTCGAGCCCTTCGATGGCGGAGAGAAGCCCCTGATAGTAGCTCCCGGCCTGGAACGGGGGGGCGATGCGCTCGCGGATGATCCTTCCAGCGAGGCCGTCGGGAATCACGGCCTCGAGACCATAGCCGACCTCGATCCGGATCCGCCGCTCGGAGGGAACGACGATGATGATGGCGCCATTGTCGAGTCCCGCTTGCCCGATCTTCCACTGCTCTGCGAGCCGGATGGCGTAGTCCTCGATGGGCTCCCCGTCGAGGCTCGGGATGGTGGCGACGACGAACTGCACCGACGTCTCGTTCTCGATGCTCTCGAGCCTGCTCGTGAGACTCGCTTCCTCCCCGGAGGAGAGGATTTCCGCCCGGTCCACCACCCGGCCGGTGAGCGCCGGGAGGGCCGCCTGGAAAACGAGAGGGAGCCCGAGCGCCCAGACGTTCATGGCGCTTCCCGGGGACTACTGCTTCCGGAAATCGAACTCCACCTGGGGCGCCTGCTCGGCGCCTTCCGCGGCCTGGAAGTACGCGGCCTCACCGAACCCGAACCAGTTCGCGATCAGGCTGGTCGGGAACGTTCGCCTCACGGTGTTGTAGCCCTGGGCCACCTCGTTGAAGCGCTTGCGCTCGACGGCGATTCGGTTCTCCGTCCCCGCGAGCTCGTCCTGGAGCTGGAGGAAGTTCTGGTTCGCCTTCAGCTCCGGATAGCGCTCCACCACCACCATCAGCCGGGAGAGGGCGCTCGAGAGCGAATCCTGCGCCTGCTGGTATCGCGCGAGCGCTTCCGGGTTCGTCAGATCGGCTGCTGTAATCTGGACCTGCGTCGCCTTCGCGCGCGCCTCGATGACTTCGGTCAGCGTCGCTCTCTCGAAATCCGCGGCACCCTCGACCGTCTTCACCAGGTTCGGGATCAGATCCGCGCGCCTCTGATAGGTATTCTCGACTTGCGACCAGGCGGTCTTGACCCCCTCGTCGAGCCCGACGAGTCGGTTGTAGACCCCCATGCCCCAGAGAAAAAGCCCCCCCGCGACCACGAGGAGAACCAGAAGTACCGCACCGCACCCTAAAAGCCCTTTGCTCATGGAAATCTCCTGTATTCGAAGCCGGTGGATTATATCCTAAGGGGGTGGGACTGAACCGAGACTCGATGATTTCGCGGCTCGAATCGGAGCCCGGAGGCTGGGACGTTCTCGTCATCGGCGGCGGAGCGAGCGGCCTCGGGTGCGCGATCGAGTCCGCCTCCCGGGGATATCGCACCGCCCTCTTCGAAGCGGGCGATTTCGCCCGCGGGACGTCGAGCCGCAGCACGAAGCTCGTCCACGGGGGCGTTCGCTACCTCAAGCAGGGCAACATCTCTCTGGTCCTCGAAGCTCTCAAAGAACGCGGACTTCTCCGGCGGAACGCGCCTCACGTGGTCTCCGAGCTTCCCTTCGTCGTCCCGAGCTACGACTGGTGGGAGGCCCCGTTCTACGGCATGGGCCTGCGGCTCTACGACCGGCTCGCGGGAAAGCTCGGCTTCGGCGCCTCGCGAAACCTGTCGAAGGAAGAGACGCTCGAGCTTCTCCCGACGATCGAGACCCGCGGCCTCCGGGGCGGCATCATCTATTACGACGGCCAGTTCGACGACGCCCGGCTCGCGATCGAGCTCGCCGCGACCGCGGCTTCCCTCGGCGCCGCAGTCGTCAACTACGCGCGGGTTACGCGGCTGCTCAAGAAGAACGACTTCCTGCGGGGTGTCGTCGCGCGCGACGAGGAGACGGGCCGCGAAATCGAGGTCGTAGGGAAGGTGGTCCTGAACGCGACCGGCCCTTTCACGGACTCCGTACTGCGCCTCGACGAACCCGGGAATCCGCTCATGATCCGGCCGAGCCAGGGAGCCCACATCGTGCTCGCCCGCGAGTTCCTTCCGGGTTCGAGCGCGATCATGGTCCCTCACACCGACGATGGGCGCGTCCTCTTCGCCATTCCCTGGCAGGGCCGGGTGGTGGTGGGGACGACGGACACCGCCATCGAAGAAGTCACGTTCGACCCACACCCGCTTGAGGAGGAGATCGCTTTCCTCCTGGAGCATGCGGCCCGATACCTGACGAAGGACCCGAACCCCTCGGACATCCTCTCCGCGTTCGCCGGCATCCGGCCTCTCGCAGCGTCCCCCTCGGACGGCCAGAGGGCGGCGATCTCGAGAGAGCATACGGTTCACATCTCGCGCTCCGGCCTCGTCACGCTCACCGGAGGAAAATGGACGACATATCGAAAGATGGCGGAGGACGCCCTCGATCAAGCGTGCCTCGTGGGCGGGCTCGACGAGAAACCTTCGGTCAGCGCGACGCTGAGAATTCACGGGCATCACGACGACCCCTCGGGCTTCGGCGATCTCGCCCGCTACGGCTCCGAGGCGCCCGCACTCGAAGCCCTTCTCGGCGAGGCGCCGAGGTACGCGAGGGAGATCCATCCCATGATCGGGTTCAAGGCGGGTGAGGTCGTCTGGGCGGCCCGCTGCGAGATGGCGCGCACCGTCGAGGACGTTCTTTCGAGGAGAACGCGGACACTCCTTCTCGACGCCCGCGCGGCCCTCGAAGCGGCGCCCGCGGTCGCCGAGATCCTGGGGGACGTCCTGGGGAAGGACGCCGATTGGAAGAACGCACAGGTGCGCGACTTCGAGCGGGTCGCCCGAAACCACATTCCCTGAGCTGCGATATAGTGCCCGGCATGAGCCTCCTCGCTTTCGCTCTCGCCGCCGCATCGTTCGATGCGGTCATCGAGCACATCGACGAGATCCACCGGCGCATGCTCGAGGTCAATCAGGCGATCTGGAGCTACGCCGAGCCCGGCCTCGAGGAGACGCGGTCCTCGAAAGAGCTTCAGGAATGGCTTTCGGAGAACGGTTTCTCGATCCGTCCAGGAGTCTCGGGAATGCCCACCGCGTTCGTCGCGAGCTACGGGGCGGGAAAACCCGTCATCGCCTTTCTCGCGGAGTACGACGCGCTCGTGGGCGTTTCGCAGAAAGCCGTCCCGCGCCGTGAGCCCCGCGAGGATCCCGCGATCGTCGCCGGGCACGGCTGCGGCCACAGCGTTTTTGGAACGGGAACCACCGCCGCCGCGATTGCCCTCAGCCTCGTGATGGCCGCGGAAAAACTCCCCGGCACCGTGCGTCTCTACGGAACTCCGGCGGAAGAGACGGTCGATGCCAAGACCTACATGCTCCGGGACGGCCTCTTCGACGACGTCGACGCCGTCCTCTCCTGGCACGCGAGCGATCGCACGGGAGCGAGCTACTCCTACAGCAAGGCGGTGGTGGGAGCGCGGTTCACGTTCCATGGTCTTCCCGCGCACGCGTCGACGTCCCCGCATCAGGGAAGAAGCGCCCTCGACGGCCTCGAGCTCATGAACATAGGCGCCAACTACCTGCGCGAGCACGTTCCACAGGACACGCGCATCCACTACGTGGTGACGGAGGGCGGAGGCCAGCCGAACGTCGTGCCTCCGAGCGCATCCTCCTGGTACTACGTCCGCGCCGACCGGCACGATACCGTCGAGGAGGTGTTCACCCGCCTGGTGGACATCGCCCGGGGCGCAGCCTTGATGAGCGGGACCGAGATGACCTACGTCGTGGACGGCGACGCCCACGAGGTCCTTCCGAATCGCGCGCTCTCCCATCTCATTCACGAGAACCTGGTGCGCGTGGGTCCTCCGGCTTTCGACGACGAGGAGCGCGCGTTCGCCCGCGAGACCCAGAAGGACCTCGCCTCCGTTCCCGACCGGGCGCTCTTCGCGGGCGTCGAGCCCGTGCCCGAAAAACCCGAACAGCGCGCGAGCTCGACGGACCAGGGCGATCTCTCGTGGCACGTTCCCACCGGAAGCCTGGTCGTCGCCTCGTACGCCTTCGGCGCGCCCGGCCACTCCTGGCAGGTCGCGGCCTCGACGGGAACGAGCATCGGCGAGAAGGCCATGACGGTCGCCGCCAAGACCCTGGCCGCCACTGGCCTCGAGCTCCTGACCAAGCCGGCCCTTCTCGAGCAGGCGCGCGAATCCTTCCGCGAGGTGCGGGACCCCCTCGCGTTCCGAAGCCTCCTCCCCGAGGGCGCGCGCGCCCCGGAGAGCATTCGGAAATAACACGGCTGGCGGGTCAACGCACCCAAGGGTTGAGCACCGGGCACTCGGCGCTGCGAAAATGCTCCACGTTGTCCGTGACGACGGTCAGCCCCGCTTCGAGAGCCGTCGCTGCCAGAAGGCCGTCGAGGACCGGGATCTTCCTCCCCTTCCTCTCCGCACCACCCGACAGCTCGCCCCAGCGTCCGGCGACCTTCCGATCGACGTCGAGAGTACGTTCCGCGAAGCGGCGCGTCAGGTCATCGTCGACCCAGCTCTGCAGTTTCTCTCGGCGTTTGCTCTCCGGTAATTTGCTGATTCCCTTCTGCAGCTCACCGAACGTGATCACGCTCAGGTATAGCGAAAGCTCGTCCGCCGATTCGAGCCAGCCGACGACCCCTTGTTCGGCTTCTTCTTCACAACCTCCGAGAGAACGCACGTGTCGAGAAGATACCTCACAGCTCGACCTTCCGCCCGTAGTCCTCATCGCGCTTGAGGTCCAGGTCCGCTCTCGCGAGCGGCGAGTTCCGGAGAAAACTCACCAAGCTCTCCTTGGGTCTCGTCAACTTGCTGAAATCCTCGATCGATACCACGACCGCGGTTTCCCGGCCCCGCCGGGTAATCGTTTGCGGCCCTTCTTCAACGGCGCGGTCCACGACCTCGCTAAGCTTGTTCTTTGCGTCCTGCAGCGGCCAGACTCGCCTCATCGTGCCTCCATCTAGACTGTCTAGCCAATCTTACCCGATGAGGTGGTTCAGCGCCAGCGCTCCAGCTTCGGAATCTTACGCGTGAAGAGGCCGGCGAGGAAGCCGGGGAACCCCGCCTCCGCTGCCAGCGCCGACGCGCGTTCTCAACGTGGAGGGTTCGACGTAATCCAGGCAGACGAGGCCTCGGACACGGTGTCGTTCCACCGCGCGCTATGTGCAGGGAGTTCGAGATCGAGGAACGATGCCCGTGCGTTGGTTCGCTACAGGCTGACGACTTCGACTTCCAAGCTCTCCTTGACTTCGTGGTCGCCCTGGAGCAGCTTGTCGATAGCATCGAGGGTCCGGGCGTGGTAGTAGCGCTCTCCACACTCTCCGCACACCTCCGCGTCGACGTTCTCGACGACGTACAGTTTGCCGCGAAGCCAGTGGTGTTTACGCACCTTCTTGGAGGCGGTTTCGCCGCTACAAAACTCGCAGTTCATTCTACCATTCAGGATAGCGCGTTCGACGTCGGTTCGCTCGAGGGCGTCAGCCCACATCTCCTCCTCGGCATGGGCTGACAGGTAGTAACCGCGATTGATAACCTTCTGGCGGAACGCTTGAATCGACGGCATCGCACCGGTTCTTGCGGCGTATTCCGGGTGACGACGGTTAGCGATCCCCGCCCTTTCTCTGCCTGAAGTTGGCTTTCCCGAAGCCGTGCGTCGCCTCGTGGGGGGCGGTGGTGCCGCCCGTGAGGGAGGATTCGCGGTGGCCGCCGTCGAAGAGCTCGAGCTTGCCGCCGTCGACGAGCTTCTTCAGCCCGGCGTGGTCCGCGTCTTCGTCGCGGATCTGGCCGGATTTGCCGGGGCCGAGGTGGAGGGATTTGCCTCGCGGGAGCGGCACGCGGAGCGGGGCGCGCGTCTTGTTGGTGACCGTCTTCATAGCTACCTCGTACGGCGCCTATTTTATCGCGGAGCGGATGGCTCTGCCCGGGAAGGCGCCTTCGACGGGCTTCGAATCGCGCACCACGAAAGTGCCTCCCACGAGCACGTGGGCGATGCCGCGTGAGGGCGTGTCGCCTTTTTCGTACGTGGAGAGGTCGAGGATCGTGTCGGGATCAAACACGGTGACGTCGGCGTCGGCGCCGACCTGGATGCGGCCCTTTTTCTTCATCTGAGGGGCGGCTCCGGCAAGGCGTTCGGCGGGCATCAGGGTCATCTTCCGCAGCGCCGCCA
>Ga0187893_10005057_pt1 | contig 24193 bp, 7 predicted proteins | sample MA1701074metaG_FD_139574 | JGI IMG/M metagenome (GOLD analysis project Ga0187893, IMG submission 139574) | White microbial mat communities from a basaltic lava cave in the Kipuka Kanohina Cave System on the Island of Hawaii, USA - MA170107-4 metaG ...
ATCCAACTGTCGTGGAGGGGTTGAACGGGTTGGGATAATTCTGGTAGAGCCGCCCCACCATGGGAACTTCATCGGCCTCCCATTCATCTTCATCAAATTCGGGATCGTTTTCACTTTCGTCGCCGGTCGAAGCGGGTCTTAGCGCGCGCGGCGGAATCGACAATTCTTTGATGAAGGGAACTGAACCGACTTGCACAGCTCCCGCGACAACCAGAAACCCTCCCTCTTCAAATGCAATCGTGTCCAGTGGCCCGGCAAATGCGCGGTTGATGTTGTACACCGTGCTGTAAAGACTATCGAAAACTTCTTGAGGAACCGATTCCCAGTACGTCATCAACGAATCAGCGGCGCGTGAAATTTCCACAATCTGCATTTCGTCAAACGGACTTCCGCCGACATCAAAAATCAACTCGCCGAAGCCGTTCGGCGTCTTGCTGAGCTGGCTTGCTGCAATACTCAGTTTGAGTGACGCCAGTTCGGCAAACAGCGGGTTCGGCGTCTTGTGTGGATCCAACTTCTTTAGTTCGCCTTTGAGCTTCTTTCGTTTGGGATCAACCTGGCCCGGAACTCCTGTCGAATCAAATCCGCGAGGAACACCTGTGTGCAGAGTCCCCTTATTGTCCAGAGTCTTCTGCAAGCTGTTGGCGGACTTGCCTTCGTTCTTCTTGAAATTCCACCTGGTGATACGTGCCCATGAACGGACGCCCGCAGAATCCTTGATTGGTTTCCATTTCGGATTCAACGGATCCGGCGACGTCCGCACGATATGCGAAAGACCGATGCGCAGTCCTCCCGCGGAGTCGCTTTCGGTCGCGCCCGGCTGGAATCCTCCCTGAACAACCGTTTCCGCAATGAGATTTGCCCAATTGGGATACAACCCCTTTCCGCGTTTCACCGGTTTCAGGAACTTTCCATTCAAAGGGCTTTTCACAATGATCGAATCAGGAGGAATGGAGATGAACTCGGTGATGTTCAGTTCGTCTCCCATGGTGTCGAAGACGTATCCGCTATCGCCGACAAACGCAATGTAGTCCACATAGATCGAGCAACTGTCTCCATATCCTCCAAAACCAAAAATGATCGTGTCAGCAATTGCCGGACCGGGGATTGGTGCGAACGTGAGGTTGTAAACATGCCAGTCTTCATCAGTGATTTGTGGTGTATTCGTGGATGAGTAAGTTACGCCATTCTGCCTGTAGTCAACGTAGCACTGGAGAAGAGCCGTTCCACCAACTTTCCGGATTCCCAATTCGACTCCCATGAGAGGAGAAGGACGGGGAATACCACCGAAGAGTTTGATGAAGGATGCATAGTTCGTCCCCCTATTGCGCACTTTGAATTTCAGAGAGCGGTTGCCTTGCGGAGAGCCCGCCGGAACAACTTGTGAGATGCTCAGACTGGCAGCATCAACCGAAGGGAATATATACCACGGAGAGTTTCCTGCATCCATCGGACCGAACCATCCGTGCGCCGTGCTTGTCTCGGCCTCGGAGTATTCAGTCTGGGCAGGTTCTGATCCATCACTCTCGGACCCATCGTCATAGAGAGACGTGAGGGAGTACAAAAATCTATCGCCGCGCAATTGATAAATCAGTTCGCGGAAGCTAAGCGAGTCTCCCTGAACGGAACCGACTATGTTCGAGGAATCGCTTACGATTTCCTCAGCAGTCGGGAGCGGATCACCATCGGGCGGTCTCGGCACACGATATACGTTATACCCAACGAGGGTCCTTCCGAATAAAGAAACCGTTGCGCGTGGATGAGACAGGAATGGCAACGTGCCTCCCGGGTCATTTGACGCTTGAACGGTGACATTTTGAGGGGGAGCGACCTGACCTTCGGCCGGCGGGTCAAACGTTATCAATACCTGAATCAGCGGCCCCGGAGTAACCGGCGGTTGAATCGAGAACTCCGGAGTTGTTGCCGAGCCTGCATTGCCAAGAACATCCCTTGAAGTCACCCGAATCCGCGCCTGCGTTGTGGAGAGTCCGTCAGGAATATTCCATTGAATGATCTTGTACAAGGAGTCCGTTGGTGGGAACACAGCCGCCGCGATTTCGTGAGCAAAGGTGGTGCCGCCATCAAGGGAAAGCGAGACCATCACTGCAACCAGAGCTTCAGGATCCGTTATGACAAAGCTTACGGGAACTCGATCACCCGACGTGAAAACCTCACCCCCAACCGGTTGCAGAATTGAAACTACTGACGGATTACTTCCCACGCCGCGGCCTGCAAGCGTGACAGTCGCATTCCCCGCATCACTCTTGACTGTAACAGAACCTCCCACTGATCCGACGGAGGGAGCCGTCGGTTGGAATGAAACCGTAAACATTGTGCTTTCACCCGGAGCAAGTACAAGTGTAGTCGGAATTCCGGCGATGGAAAATGCGGGATGACTTCCTGAGTCAATCACTGTGGGCAGGATGGTCAGCGGCGCAAGACCAGCGTTTAAAACAGTAACCGTATCAAATACAAACTGACCCACCGGCACATCACCAAAGTCTACAACGGACGGTTTAACAACGAGGACCGGTGTTGCCACCGACCCAAAAAACCAGTTCACATTGTTCCCCGAGTTCACAGAGTTTGTCGCAGTCAGGATGGGACCGCCCGAAGCGTTGCAGTCCATAACATCCAAGTGATTCAGCATCTGAGATCCGGAGACCTGAAGGTTCCATTGTGTTCCCGGCATGGAAGAACGAAGCGACAGGAATTGACCAGGCAGTCCGGTCAGCGAGAGCGACCCGTTCACCACGGTAGTTGAGCCCGACTCGAATTCCAGTGAGTCCGAAAGGGTAGAATTTTTTTGAAGGGAATGAAAGATTGGTGACCCTTTTATGGATTGGCGGAACCCGTTCAAAACCACGGTGCTCGACTGGGCCACGAAGCGATCCGAGCTTGATACAGAGAAGTCGCCTCCCACAGTCATCGGCCCGAAACCTGCGCGTAAAGTTCCAAACTGAACAGCGAGGTGTGATTGGATTTGTACTGGTCCGGCGCTTGCACTGATGCCAATCGAGTCCAGCCGCACTGTTCCATCGGCAATGATGCATGAGCCGGCGACTTGAAGACCTGCGCCTAAGGCCAGAGTTCTTCCCGCACTGTTCATGCTGAAGTCGTGAACCAAAAGTGGTGTTGCAAAAAATGCATCGGTGGTTCTATTGAAGACAAAGCTGTTGCGCGAGTATGGAGGTGTTGCGGTTCCGTTTCCGGTCTTCGTGACCGTGAAATAGCGTTCTTCTCTCGCAAATGTTCCGATCATTCCTGCACCGTTCTCAGCCGGAACCTGACCATACACGAATCCGGACGGCGAAGTGACGTAACCAAAATGAGAGAACGAAGCAGGGCGTCCGCCTACGACACCCCATGGAATTGCGAACTCGCGAACATCACCCAGACCGGTGGCAAGGAGTCCAATGCCTGACAGTGGAGCAGACCATCCTCCTGACCCATCAGCAATGCGCGCCTCTCTGTAGCTCCCTTTGAAGTACAACACAAGATCTGCGCGAAATTGAAGTTGCGCGAAGTTGGCGCCGTCGTAGTTGAATCCGATAAGCGAACCATTGGCATTGGAGCCGCCACTGCCCGGCAACATCGGATTGACGTCCATATACAGAACCGCGCCTTCACCGAGATTTGCCGTCGCCACTGCAACATAGAGATTGAGACTGTCCCACGTCATGAACCATGTCTGACCTCCGGTGAGCATCATGTTTTGACCCGGAGTGTGAAGTCCGTATTCTCCCGGAGCAATCAATCCATCAATGGAGACCGTCTGAAATTGCGCGTTCAATCCGCGGGGCAGGACGAAAATGGTAAGAGCAAACAACAATCCGTACAAAGTATGCCTCATTGGCAACCTCTGTTATCGCCAGTAATTGAATTCCAACAACTTTTTGAAAAGCGAGAGAAAACTTCTGCGAGGTCAGACCCGGGACTGATCTAGTGGTTAAAATTAACGGCTTATTAGAAGACTTGCAAGCCCGATCCCCTATTGCCCGGGGAGACTGTTGCCCCTGAGAATCAGATACCCAGGCTGGCTCACTTTGACCCAATATCCCGTCATAGGAGTAAGAGTGGGGGATTCCGTGTAAGTCCCGTTTGAAAACTGATAGAACGGGGATACGACAATCCCGGGTGGGTTTTCGCCAATGCTATCCGCGGAGACTGGTTCCGAGATGGCACCAATGAGGTTCCACCCGTTCGCCACCTCGATGGTGTCCTCATCCAGTCGCTGTCCTCCGGTGATAACGATTTGATCGGAAGCAAATTTCAGCCAGTACCCTGCTCCTTTTTCCAGTGAGTCGCGTGCAACATAGCCGGATGAAGAGTATCCAAACGCATCAGAGGTCGCAGTCGGAAAAACAGCCTCAACAGATCTGTCTGACGGCACAACGCTAAGTGAGACGAGGTTCCATCCCTGATCAATCTCAACGACAGATACGCCGGGAGCTGTGATCCCAAAATTGCTGTTGCTGAAATGATCATTGTCGATAATCGGACAGGTATACTTTCCTCCTGAAGGTATCGATGCTGTGAAATCACCCGGAGTATCCACTGCCGCGTGATACGTGCCAAGTCCGAGCAGGGAGAATTTGTAGTCACCATTCGCATCAGTCGTTGTGGAGTCCACGCGTGAGCCGGAGAGTCTTACCTTCCACCCTTCTAAAGGAATCTCGCCTGAGTCCTGGACGCCGTTGCCGTCCACATCCAAGAACACACGCCCTGCAATTGATCCCGGGAATGGGAGTTTCCAGATTCCATCACCCCACAGACTCAGGACCGTTGCAGTATCAGTAACAAAGACGGCATGGTTGGTCATTGCGCTAAAACCCTGCCACGTCCGTTGCCATGTGCTTCCCGCATCGCGCGAAATGTAAATCCCACCCGAAGTGGGAAATGCGGGGCCCCACGTTCCGAATGCAACATAATTCGGGTCTTCGGTTGCAACCGCCACGCCCCATGTTTGCAACCCGGCAAATTGTCCAAGCTGCTGCCACGTCTCTCCGAAATCCGTGCTCTTGAGAAATCCGCCGCCGCCACCCCATCGCGTCGCGTACGCAACGGATGGGTTCTGGGAGTTCATAGCGAGCGCCGGAACTTCCCCAATCGCCTGATGCGTTCTTCGCCACGTCGACCCGTAGTTAGTGGATTTCCAGATGCCGGTGCCGTTGTCGGCCGCATAGAGAATATTGCTGCTGTCGGGACGAATCAGCGCGTCCTCCCAGCCATTGTTCGCTGAACCAAACGAAGCCGAACTTCCGACGCTGTCCCACGTGCTTCCGAAATCCGTACTCCGATAGATGATGTTGTTGCCCATGGTATAGACGACGTCATCATCCAGTGACGGCTCGTATGCAATGGGATGGCCGAAGTAATAGAAATTTGTAGGGAGAGTTGTAACCCAGGTTGCGCCGCTGTTTGTGGATTTTGCAATCCGGTCCCCGCCATCTCCTTCCTGTGCGATGAGCATCATTGTGGAATCATGCGCGTTTATTTCGATTGCCTTCACGGCGCCGAACCCATTGCCCGCAGAATGAGCAGACCATGTCTTGCCCTTGTTCCTGGTAACGTACAACACAAGACTGCCGTTCGAACAGAAGATGGTGTTTGGATTGAGGGGATTGACGCAGAACGGATCGTTCAATCCGGAAAACCCGACCTTCCGGACCCACGTCCAGTTCCATGACTGCGCGGAAGCATCAGCCGCGGTCAGAACAACAAGCGCAAAGAGAATTGTGCAACGCTTTCTCATCGAAGGACAACCAACTTTTTCGTAAACGCCGAATTTCCCGCAACCAATCGATACATGTAAATACCACTTGCGAGGGTTGTTGAAGAAAGAGACGTACTGTGAAGGCCCGCTTCCAGAGAGCCAGACAAGAGAGTTTCGACCAGCCGGCCGTTCACATCGTACACATCCAATGTAATAGATGATGCTGTGGAAAGCCAGAATTCAATTGTGGTGGAACTGTTAAAGGGGTTCGGGAAGTTTTGCGCGAGCACGATACGTACAGGAATTTCAAACGGCTTTACAGGGACAAGGACAGGAGTGCCATCCTGCACGGTCGCCGAGGTTGTCCCCATGAGATCGGGCGCGCCGTGTTCTTCCCACGCCGAGTGAACTCGTTCGCCCCAGTTGTTCCAGTCATACGGATTGCCGGTGTTCTCGTTACGTAGATACTCAACAAACTCACGTGAAGCAAGCTGAAACCAGAGCGACGCCTCAACGTGAACGACCTCAGGTGGAAGCATGTAGCGTGTGACATCCCAGTATGCATCGTCATCATAGTGATAGTCCACAGGTTGCGCACGGTGCTGTTGAAATGCCCCCGATGAATACCCGCGTGGAGGAATGCGATTGTCAAAATACGTGCTGTCGCTGAACGCCGGAAGAAACGTCGGGGCAGCCGAGATATTCAACGAAGCCGCTGTTACAGAAGATGGACCCAGTTTCGCTTCATAAATCTTTATCTGATCATCCTCAAGAAGTGTGCGCGTCACCGCATCATACTGGCCCGATTGAAAAACTATAACGCCATCGCTGTTCTTTCCGGCAACCGAAATCCACATTCTGCGTCCCTCAGCGAATCCGGTTGGAAGCTTGTGACCGGTGAGGTTGGTAACGCGAACAAGAGAAACTGTTGATGCGCCTTCCCTCCCGGCCGCAACCTCAAGCGCGGCTGCGCGACGATGCATCACCACGGAACGCTCTCTGCCTCTCTGTAAAGCGGCAGTATCAACTCCAGGCCAGAAGTCATGAAGAACACGCGGAATAAAGGTGTTGACGCCGCTGAAATCATGACTGCCGACATCGAGACGGAGCCGGCCGCCGGGTGTTGCCGTGTACGCTTCGCGACGCGGCATGTGGCACGACTGACATGATCCAGCTTCACCCTGTGTTGCGAACCAACTGTTTTTCCATTCGCTGTACGTGCGTTCGAGTGCGGGTTGCGCGTGCGGCGCTGTTGTAGCCGGTGACGATGAGAAATAAGGATTGCTCACGTCGTGGCAAATCCCGCACAACTCGGATGACTTGAAAAAAGCATCCTGATACACAGGGTGACCCGTTGGAAGCGAGGATCGCGGCCCTCTTCGCGGCAAACCCAATTGCGCGACTGCGTACATCCCGTTGCCATAACCGGGCGCCGGACCCGAAACCGGTGCCTCAGAACCCGGTGCGACCGGATTGACGAGACGGTGACAAAAGTCGCACTGGACGCCGTCGAGATCAGTTCCCGTGAAGTTCTGTGTGCTCAGTTCATGGGAACGACCCGCAAGCCAGGCCGTCGGCGCGTGGCATCGCAGACAGTACTCCGGCGTATCCATGCCGAGTGGCTGTGTGTGTTTTTGCGTAACGGAAAGAAGCGCGTTGAAGAGAGGATCACGGGGTGCATGCGCTTTCGTACTGCCCGACCATTGGCGCACAATATCTGCATGACACGTGGCGCAGTTTTGAAAACTTTCCGCGGGTGAGACCTGTCCGGGCTGAGTGCCGGGGAGGAAAATGTTTGTTACTATGTTGGTGTTCGTTCCCGCAACCACAACAATTGCAGAAAAACAGATCACATAGAGTCCCGACGTCCAGCAAGCTGCATCAACCAACCGAGGGCGTCCCATACATTTAACGCATTAGCAACAGCTTTCGACTTTGCCTGTAGTCGCCAAATCGAAGCCAGCAAAAATAGATCCCCGAAGCAAGATTTTCAGGTGAAAAATGGATGCGATGCAATCCGGATTCCAGAGATTGGTCAAGGACAGTCGCAACCTTCCTCCCAAGCAAGTCAAACACTTCCACGTTCACTTCGCCTTCTCTGACCGTTTCAAAGACAATAGTTGTTCCATTGTTAAACGGATTCGGAAAATTCCCCAATATGCCAACCGGTGAGTTTTCCTTCCTTTTCGGATCTGTAATTACGCTCGTTTCAATATACTCTATTGCAAGAAGGCCATCCCAGGAGCGGGATAGTATGAACGACGAGTTCAAATTGTCTGCCCCATAGATACTCGCTTGGGAAACTGAACTCAACCAAAGCGGATGAGTTGGCTCCGAGATCCCAAAATACGTAAGACGACCTGATGCTGAAAGCAGGTGGTCATCGGAGGTAACTAATTGCGACAATGACCCCGGACTTACACGAGATGCTCCGCCTACTATGGTTGGCATTCCGACTCCATTTAGTCTTGCTACTACCAGTGAATCCGGACAGTCCAAATAGGCAAGAGAGTCAGCTCTGGCAATTCCAAGAACTTGTCCGGGGATTAGCCCGATTTCAAGAGGATAAGACGGAACCCTTGCGTCTACTACCTTCAGGCCGACAGAGGTAGCCAAATAAACAATGCTATCTAGAACAATTAGCCGTCCCGCAAAATAGGATTGGTTTGGTAAAGTCCCAAGAATCGTGATACTGTCAACATTTGCAACCTCAACGATTGTCAATACAGGATCCAGGTTATAGTGGCTTACAAATAGACGGCCGTCTTCGAGTGCCAATTCATATGGCCTTGTCAGGCTAATCCGATTCAAGAGCACGGGCGAGGCAGGTTGCGAAACATCAATGATTGATATTTCCCCCCTCTCAGCATTGCTGACCTCACTTGCAATGTACGCTCGAGTTCCATCCACCAAGACATCCCTAGCCCAACCGCCGGTAAAGATATTTGCAAGACGCTCAATGCTCGTTCGATCATGAACATCAAGTATCCAGAGTCCGGATAGCCCGGCCGAAACGTATGCCAAGGAGTCTTGAACACTCAAGCCCCGAAGGTCTCCGCCGGCTGCAAATACTGATAAAGTTTTCAGAGTATCGCTTGAGGCCTCTCCAATGAGAACACCCGCCAAGGATGCCAGAAAAGTATTTGTTCCATTCAGGCTGATTTGCAGTACATTCCCTCCGGAGGGAAGAGGAATTAGTGTTTGGTTCAAAATGATTGGAGACACGGGATTCGTAATGTCCAGCGAAGCAAAGGTATCCTCCGTTGCCAGATAGGCCCGATCCACGTGAACCTGAATTGCAAGAGCATTGTGGAATTCTGGAATCACCGTGACGGTAACTAGTGACTCAGGAATTGAAATATCATAGATCTTTAGGCCAACGTGTGTGGATGCGAAGAGAAGCGAGTCGCTCATTTCTGAGACAAAATGGTTTCCTTGAGTAGGCACGTATGTACCTATGAGGCTATCAGGGTTGGTGGCATCGAATTTCCACAAGCCACCAACCTCGAATGACCCCGCATACACAATGCTATCACGCACCTCAAGAAATCTGGAGCCAAAGAAACCGATCCCGCTAGTTCCTCGTTGCAACGGAACAATCAGGTTCGTCACATCAATAACAAATGACATCCCCAGTGAAGCCAAGGAGGAAGACGAGTGATCCTTCCCTTGCCGTCGCGGTGATCAACGGCGTTACATCAAAGGAGCTGAGGAGCTTTGGCCAGGCAGGTGATCGAACGGAAAAGAAATACAAACGGTTGCCAGCAGTTACAATCGCAAGTGTATCCTGCACCTCAATTGTTGTCACAAGTGTTACGAGTTGTTGTTCCCAAACCAATTGAGGGTCGCCTGGGTTCGAAACATCAAGAACTTGGAACATACTGCCATTCGAAACAAGCATATGTGAACCCACAACATCCCCCGCATAACATTCCCCCCAATTCCAGCTTGATAAAACTGTAAAGGGGGTATCAGTAGCGGATTCGGCAAGACGATGGGCCAACTCTACCCAAGCAGTTAGGAGGTTTGACGTCGAATTCCACGATGGAATTTGTCCGTCTGCGCGCGAGAAAACAGTGAAGCAGAGAATTAGGTGAACAGAAAAAAACCAACGGTGATTTACCATCGCGTGAAACTCATGCGGGTGAGCCTTCGGCGACCTTAATCACAATAACGGCAAAGGAGTTAGCAACTCGTCAAAGCCGTGACTCTACGCTGAAGTTGCTTACTTCATCAAAACAAACTTCCGCGCCTCAGTCAGGATATCGCCTTCCTCTTCTCCCTCGGCACGGAGTTGGTAGAAATACACGCCCGAGGCGAGACCGTCCGCATGAAACTCCACCGTCTGCAGTCCTTCCTCAAGCTGCTCGCCGGAAACCAGCGTGCCGATTTCCTGACCGAGAACGGAATACACTTTAAGTGTTACGCGCGATGGCTGGCGCAACCGGAAGCTGATTGCGGTTGTTGGATTGAACGGATTGGGATAGTTCTGGTACAGCCTTGCGAGAACCGGTGTGCCCTCTGCCTCCTCAAACTCCTCAGCTCCGAAATCTGCATCGTCCTCGGTTTCTCCCGCGTGCGATGTCCGGATCGTCCTCAACTCAGGACCAAGTCCGGGCTTGAGGAACGATACATTGCCGAGATCAACCGCGCCATCGGCAATCAGCTCCTGGTCGGCCTCAAAGCTCAGCGTATCAAGTACGCCAAGGAATGCCCTGTTGATGATGTAGATTGCGCGGTATAGACTGTCGTAATCAACCTGTGACCTTCCCTGCCAATAGGTCAGCATGGAATCAGTTTTCGCCGAGATTTGGAGCAGTGAAAGGTTGTGACAGAGATTCCCTTCCATATCAAATACCAGTTCGCCAAAACCGACCGGTGTTTTTCCCATCTGGCTCGCCGCTATATTCAGCTTCAGTGCGACTGCCTCTGCAAATAGCGCGTTGTTGTGCTTTCGGGGGTACAAACGTGTCTGCTGTCGGAGGAGCGGCTTACGGTTCGGATCGCCCGGAACGCCTGTTGCATCAAAGCCGCGCGGGATTGCCGTGTGCTTGCCGGTGTTATCTTCAAGGGTCTTCTGGATGTACGAATAGTTCGAGCCATAGTTCTTCGCGAAATTCCATTTGCTTAACCGCACCCAGCATCGAACATTTGCAGAATCGCGAATGACTTTCCATTTGGTGGGGCTTTGCTGGTACATGTGCGAAATGCCCACGATCATACCTCCTGCCGCGTCACCCTCGGAGGCTCCGGGCTGGAATCCACCCTGCGCGACAATCTCCGAAACAAGGTTGGACCAATTCGGATACTGCCCGCGGTTTCTCTTCGCCGGTTTGTACACTTTTCCTGTTGAAGGATCCTTCTTGATAATACTGTCGGGCGAAAGCGTAAGATACTTTCCGAACCCCTCGGTCGTCCCGGTTCCCATCACGAGAATTGAATCCGGAGAACCCGATGCATTGCTGGTGAACACGATCGAGGCCTCGCGCAAACCGGTGCTGACCGGCGAGAACGTGACGTAGAATTTCCGAGATGAAGAAGCAGGAATCGCCGCTCCCGTGGGCGTTACGGTAAAGCGTGTGCTTGTTGATGCTACGGAGTTCAGTGAGAGTGTCGCCGTTCCCGTGTTGGTAATGATGATGCTATCCGTTTTTGAAGCACCAACGATAACCGTCGCAAAATCCAGAGATGATGAATTGGGAGAGAAGAACGGGGCCGGTGGTTGTCCGCCGGTTGTCGTGTGGAGGATCGTACCGCCAAATCCGACAACCGTTCCATTATTCCCGTCGGCAAAATCCATAGACGCAAGATAGTTGTTCGTCCCCGACGCCTGGAACGACCAATTTGCACCACCATTTTCTGTTCTAAGAATCGTTCCGGCATATCCAGCCGCCGATCCTATGTCGTTCGATGCAAACACAACCGAGTTAAGCGTGTTCCCTGTTCCCGATGCCTGTATTGTCCAGTTTGCGCCGCCATCCGCTGTCTTCATAATCAATCCACCGGCGCCAACGACCGTTCCATTCAACGCATCCCGGAAATGCACGCCATACAGATTCTGAGTCGTTCCACTCGGTACATCAATCCACAAGCTGCCGTCATCGGTGCGCAAAATGACGCCGCCGCTTCCAACTGCCACAGCCGTATTCGCGTCGACCATGTACACGGCGTTCAGCGCTTGTGGGGTTCCGCTAAACTGCGGAGACCAGGTCGCACCGCCATCCGGCGTTCTGAGAATGAGTCCGCCAACCCCGACTGCCGTGGCAACAGATGCATCGGCAAGGGAGACGCCCAGGAGTTGTGAAACCGTGCCGCTTGATTGGGCAACCCAGTTTGTTCCTCCGTTATTTGTCCGGAGAATTGTGCCGTTGCTGCCGACCGCGTTTCCGTTTGTGGTGTTCGCCAACGAAACGCTCCAGAGCGTGCGGTTTGTGCCGCTGTTCTGAGTGAACCATGATGTTCCGCCGTTCGTCGTGCGCAGAATTGTTCCCACATCTCCCACAGCTATCCCATGCGCAATCGATGGGAAGCTCACGCCAAATAATGAATTGCTCGTTCCGCTTGATTGTGCAAACCAATTCGAGCCGCCGTTCGGCGTGTACATGATTGTACCGTTACTGCCGACTGCATACCCGTCATTCTCATTCGCGAAATCCGCGCCGCGCACAAGATTCGAAGTTCCGCTCGGACGTGTAGTCCAGGTCAGGCCGCCATCAACTGTATGAAAGTTCGTGCCCGGCAAGCCAACCGCCATTCCTCTCAACGAGTCAACGAAGACAACGTTCAGCAAAGGAAGGAGTGTACCGGCGTTCACGGTATTCCAGGTTGTGCCCGAGTCCGTGGTTCTCACGACGGTCCCTCCGAATCCTACCGCAACACCATGGCGTGGTGTTACGAAATACACCGCGAACAAATCCTGAACTGTTCCGCTTGATTGCTCAAACCAGTCTGCCCCACCGTTGCTTGTGTGTAGTATTCTTCCGCCGGTGCCAACCGCGGTCCCGCATGTCGGGTCACAAAACGAAACGCTGTATAACCCCGGAACATTTGGCGTGGTCACCTGCGACCAGTCGTCGCCGGCATTCGTCGTGCGCAGAATTCTGCCAAGACCCTCTACAACAGTCCCGTTGTTGCCGTCGGTGAACTTGACGCCCCGCAGTGTTCCGTTCGTGCCGCTCGGTTGCTGAACCCACGTGAACCCGCCGTCATCCGTGCGGAGGATAGTTCCGTTCTTTCCGACTGCGGTGCCGTTCTGGTAGTCACTGAATGATACGCTGAGGAGGTCTTCGTTCGTGCCGCTACGCTGAGAAACCCAACTCTGGCCGCCATCCAGCGTGGTAAGAATCGTCCCGGCGTCACCAACAGCAATCGCTGTAGCGGGATCGATCACCTCAATGCCGTTGAGATTGTTTCCTTGCGGAAGGGGGTTCTGCCAATTCCAGCCATCATCGGAAAGAGCGGGAATTGTCAGGACTGTGAGCGCGAGGATACATCGTGGTAGAATTTTGGCAATCACAGGTACCTCAAGAGTGTGCGGGTGGATGGGTTTTGGAGCCTGCTACTCTCAAATAACGCTTTCTTTTATCTCAGGAGCAAGAGCTTCCTGACGAATTGGTAGCCACCTGCTTCCAGTTTATAGAAGTAGACGCCGGTTCCAAGGGAGGTGCCGTCAACGGTTACGTAATGGCGCCCGGCCGGTTTTACTCCTTTGGTCAAGACAGCCACTTCCCGGCCCAGAATGTCAAAAAGGTTCATGGAAACCTCGGAAGCCACAGGCAAATCGAATTGGATCGTCGTGGTTGGGTTGAACGGATTGGGGTAATTCTGGCCCAGAGCGAATTCGGACGGAATGCTCGACGTGGCTTCAATCCTGAGAGAAATCGAAGTCTCGCGGGGAATCTGGACACCGTTGCCTTGTCCGAGGGGCAGATCTGAATCACCGAATCTTATTCTTGCATTCATGGATTGCAAGAGCGATGCAAGGCGAATAGTCACAGGCCACTGGGCCGAATGAATGCGAAGTGGAATCTCCGCCGAACCTCCTGCTTCGATAGTTTCGAGAAGTTGTTGCGACGCGAACCGCGCGTCAAAGATTCCTGTCGGTGGAACAGGAGGCAAACTGAAGAACTCCCTTGCCGCAATTGCCTCGGGGTCACTCCCGAAGAACAACACCTGCCGGTTTCCAGCTGCATCTTCGATATGAATCGCGTTCATCCGGTCGAGAAGGTGCGATGGACTCAAGCTCTTCGCTCCTGCCGATGGATTTCCGGATGAGACAACCAGTTTTCCTTGTGATGCAGTCTTGACCCAGTATGCTTTTCCCGGTTCGAGGCTATCGCTTGTTGAATACCCTCCCGAGTATGTGTAGAAGACAGATCGCACGATGCTATCGGGAGCCTGAATAATCGACGATACTGAAACGGGCTCGGTAATTGAACCGATGAGATTCCATCCCGAAAGCACGGCCATCGAATCCACGAGTCTCACGCCGCCGGTGATGGGAACCATACCGGAGTTTGGAAACTTCACCCAGTAGCCAACACCGTTCCCGACCGTATCCCGCAACACGTATCCGCCGAGAGGATCAAACGCGTACGCCGATGAAGTTGCAGACGGAAAGACATGATTTGTTTGCCCGTCTTCGACGGTGAGCGGAATGGAAACCGTGTTCCAATTCTGATTCACATCGATATTGAAGGTCTGAGGTACAAACACCGTAAACGACCAGGGCGCGGTGTATGCGCTTGAACCGAAGGAGTTCTTGGCCTTCACCCGCCAGAAGTATCTTGTTCCGTACGCGAGTCCGCTGACGGTTCTTGACGTTGCCGTAAAATTGGAATCATCAAACACGACGGTGTTGAACAAGCTGTCTGTGCTTACTTGCACGCGGAAGCTGTTGAAGCCACCGACCGGATTCCAGGAGAGTGCCGTGGTTGGCGGCAAATGTAATGCCCCGTTTGCAGGCGAGCTTAACGCCGGTGTTGCCGGAGGCGCCTGAACTACAAGAAGGCCGGAAATATTCGTGGAGCCGTCCCAGAAACCGCCGCCAGATGAGCTATATCCTCCATAGAGATACGGCCCTCCCGTGTACTGGAAACGAGTCGCGTAATAGTATACCCCTCCACCGAGGGTTGAACCAATCTCCGCGGTAAACTCGTCGGATTGGCCTGCATCAAGGTTGAATGTTGCAGGAACCCACGTTGCCCAATTGGCAGGATTGGTACTCACTGAGTTGTATCCGATCCATGCAAGCAAACCCGGACCAGGTCCCGTTGAATCCGTTACACCAAGGGCGAAAGTCCTGCCGTACACATGGAAAGAGCCTCCTCCGGTGATGGCTCCATTGCCGGGAAACTGCAGATTTGCCTCCGTGATTTGTTTGTTGCCGAAGAACCCGTAATACCGGAGCGATGTGGGTGAACCCGTCCACGCAGTTGTGTTCTGATCGTTTGGACATGCATCGAATGTCGCGTTACCATTTTGAACTCCCGTGAGGAAAAACTGTACCTGAATCACGGGTGAATTCCCCAGAGTACTTTTCAGAATGCGCGCTTCCACCCATCCATCCTGCAACGAATCGGCGGAGACACCTTCGCCAAATTCCGTTGATGCAAGCGGCGTCATGACCCCGCTCCAACCCGATCCATTCCATGTATGAAACTCCGCGTATGATTGGAAGTGTCCGCGAAGAACGTAATCAGGTTTGTTGGGATGAATGTATGTGATGTTTCTTCCCCAGCTATCGCTTGATCCGCCACCGGATTTTGTATTGATGAGAAATGCCCAGCTCATGGCTTGCCGCGCGCGCACCGAAGCACCGATGTACACATAGTTGTTATCCTGGACAACATGCACCTCTTTTGCTTCCGCGCCGTCCCACCCGGGAAGCGTGTCTGCAACAACAAGAGCCGCATTCCAAACGCCCGCTCCTTCGAATACACCGTCCATCACAGGCCGCGACCGGACGGTCAAGTTGAATGTGTCAGACGTGCTTCCACCCCACACGTCCGCAACACTGATGACTACAGAGGAAGTCACGGTATCCGAAGCCCCCGGCGTTCCGGTGAGAAGTCCTTCGGCGGTTACGCTCAGCCACGAGGGATGGCCGGAAAGAGCATACAGAAGGGAGTCTCCGTCAAGATCACCGGCAGTCGCTTGATATGAGAATGGCGTTACGGTGAATGCCGTTTGATCCTCGACAAAACTCACGTAGGGATGGTGATTGACGTGTTCAGACGTATCGGGAACGTAGATTGCAATCCCGCGCGGCGGAGCGTAAAGCTCGACGCGACCGTCTCCGGCAGCTTGTTTATCAATGGCAACTCCCATGTAATCGCGAAACACTTGGTTGGGGTGACCGGAGTTCACCCAGACGCCGCGCCATTCCGTCGGATGATCATTCATCACGAGAAACGTCTGCGGCCTGCCATTGCCCCCGTTTCTTCGCGCGACGTAGATATCCCTGGCCTGTTCATCCTGAGAAGCTGCAGAGCCGACATAATACGGCCCAAGGCCATCGCGCTTTGTTGTAGAGCCGTAAAGAAACTTTTCGCGTATCCAAATGAGCCGGTCGATTGTGTTGGCAAGCCCGTAGACGAAATAGTCTCTGAAAAACACACATGGCCGGCCTTCGGAGAAAATGATATATCCGTAGGCCATATCCTTGTCGGTCAGAATCGGGGCATGACCGTTATCCGTTGAACCGTCCCACCCTGTGCGGTCGAGATCATGATTCTCAACGAATGTCGCAACGTCGTAGCCCGAAGTCCCTGCGTTCACCAGGCCGGCGCCGTCCAGATACGTCATGTCGAACGTCCCGCCGGTGTTATTGCACATGTCCTTCAGCGTAAAACGCAAAGGGAAATCGAACATGGAGATGTTGCCGCCAAACTGGTTCGACCAATAAAGCCAGTTGGTGATTTCGCTCGTCGAGCCGTAGTATTCGGCAACAGCATATCCTCCGACCGCAGCTTGCCAGGGCCCGACAAAAATAGGATCGATGTGCTTGACCGCATCGATTCTCCATCCATCAAACTTCAGAACATTCTTCATGTACTGCCCCCAGGCGATGAGGCTGTCCTTGATGTACGCCTGGTTATGAGCCGGGACCTCACCAAATTTGAAAATCTGGTCGTACGGTCCGTGATATGGCGGATTGACGTCGCAAGTGGTTTGGTTGGGATAGAAGTGCGATGCGTTCTTTGGAAACCGACCGGAGCCGCTTGAATAATTGTAGAGAACGAACGCTGAGTCCTGATAGCTCGGGAATGGTTCACAATCCACAGGTACAAGGTCGCCGCCGTTCATGTGCCCCATGACGGCATCCGCGAACACCTCGACGCCGACGTTGTGAAAAGAGTTGATGGAGTTTATGAGTTCCTGCCTGCTCCCAAACCGCGTTTCGACGGAACCCTTCTGATTATACTCACCAAAATCGAAGTGGTCATACGGATCATAGCCCATCGAGAAGCCGCCATTGTTACCTTTGACCGGACATGGAAACCATATCGCGCCAAATCCTGCCGATCCAATCCTCGGTGCGAGCGAAGCAAGTGAATCCCACCAGATGCCTCCCGGATTGGAGTTCCAGTAAAACCCCTGCATGAAGACATCCGATTTGGGAGTGTTGGGAAGATTTTCTGCAGCATGTTGTCCGAGTCCAACGGAACCCGGAATAACAAAAAAGAAAATAGATGTGAAAATGAATGAATGTCGCAGTTCAGACTTTGGCTTAAAAAAATATGGAATCATTTTTCCTCAGTGTTTTCTTATCCCGACGAATTCTCCAACAACACGACTCTGTTCAGAAATGAACAGACTGACAAGTAATGTAGCAAATCCCCGAGGGAATCCATAAATAACTCAAAGTCACTTCCGCCATCCATGAAACGGCAGATCTCGCCGAATCGAAGGCGGGCGAGATCGCCGCCACGCAAGAATCCACTCGGTTTGAAGCTACTTTAGAAACAGCATCTTGCGCGTTTCGAATCGTCTTCAGCGCCTCATCTTCCAGTCCCTGCGCCTCCATCCGGTAGAAGTACACGCCCGATGCCATGCCTGATGGTTCAAAACTCACCGTCTGATATCCTTCTTCAAGTTGCTCGTTCGACAGAAGCGTCGCCATCTCCCGGCCGAGCAGATCGTAGACCCTCACGGTCACGAATCGACTCCTCCCTCAGACGGAACGCGAGCGTCGTCGCCGGGTTGAACGGGTTCGGGTAGTTCTGATAGAGTTTCGCCGCAACGGGCATTAGATCGTCATAGACGTCATCCTCGAAGTCTTCCGGCGATTCGACTTCTCCGTTAACGGCCACGACACGAGTTGGAACAAATGGCGACGGCAGCTTTAAGAACGTCCGCGTATTGATATCCACCTGGCCTGCAACGACAAGCTTCCCTTGGGGGTGAGAGACATCAGGCGTATCGAAGCTCAGCGTGTCCAACCTTCCGATGAACGCATTGTTAATGCTGTGGACTGCACTATAGAGGCTGTCGAACAGTTCCTGTGAATGTCCCTGCCAGTGAGTCATCATTGTGTCGGCTTTGGATGAAATATCTCTGACCTGCATTTCATCGAACGGATTGCCGTCGACATCGAAAATCAGGTCGCCGAACCCCGCGGGAGTTTTACCGAGCGCGCTCGCCGCAATATTCACCTTGAGTGCCACCAACTCCGCAAACAGTTTGTTGTTCTGCTTCTTCGGTGAGAGACCGGTCAACTGCTTCACCAGCTTCTTGCCCTTACCGTCCGTTGTTGTGTCAAGACCGCTTGCCAGACCCGTGTGCATGCCGATGTTCTTGTCCCGCAGCGTCTTTTGTATGTTGGCGAAGCTCTTGCCAATATTCTTCTTGAAATCCCACTTCGCGAGGCGAACCCAGCAATAGATCGCCGCAGAGTCTTTGACTGGCTTCCATTTGCCGCCGATGTTGGACATAAAGCTCCTCCCCACGACCATCGCACCTGCAGAGTCGCTTTCAGAAGTTCCGGGCGCGAATCCGCCCTGCGCGTTCATCTCATCAATGAGGTTCGACCAGTTCGGATACAGCCGTTTCTGGTGCTTCACCGGTTTCTTGCTCTTCCCCGGCTTCAGTGGATCCTCATTAAACACGCTGTCAACGGAGAGCGACAGGAAGAGGTTGGGGACACTCGTAACGCCAGTCCCTTTGAGCGACACTTCTGTATTCCCGCCGTCACTCTCGACTTCGACCGTTCCAAACACTTCTCCGATTGCCGCAGGCTTAAATCTGACGGAAAACGTCGTTGATTCTCCCTGGCCGAGCGACAAAGATCCGGGAGGAGACGCGATGGTGAATCCCGGATCGGAATCCGGTCTGAAATATGGGGGCACAATTACAAGCATCCCGCCGCCAACATTCTTTAACGAAATATCCGCGTCCATAGAATCGCCAACGCTGAGGCTGGCGAAACTCATGGCCAATGGAGATGTGAGAATGATCGGCGGATATGGTCCGACAGCAGCGTCAATCTGCGCCGGCTCTGAACCGATGGCAAACACATCCGGCGGACTTCCACTTCTCAGCAGGTCGGTGGACACCAAATGGACTTTGTTTGCCTCTCCACCGGTGAGAACAACCGCGAGACCGCTCTTCTGCGGAACGTCGTAGCCGCCTGCATCCCGGATCAGTTGGTCGAAATCCATGACCTGCCGCGGAGCGGTTGCGCTGAGCGGGAAGGTACACGGATTGCAGACAGCCTGTCCGCCCAACGCTTGAGTAGGAGCTCCGTTTTGGTCATACATATACAAATTCATCGTTGCGCCGTTTACAAGACCATGGCCGCTGCCGACGTTCTCCGTATTCCTCTCGAAGTCCTGAACGGCCGAACGTACCGCTGTCCAGTTCAGTACCCGTTGCGTGTTCCCATCTATCGGCGGGCCCTCAACCGCCAACTGCGGTTTGAACTCGTACATTGCCACATCATTGGGGGCGTTATGCGAATTGGTGATGATCTGCTGCAACACAACATAATCTTCATCCCCTGCAAGCACAATTACGCCATAGCCCTGCTTGACGGGAGTATCGAAGCCGCCGCCGTTTGCAACAATCAGATCGTCAATACGAATCGTCTGTTTCCGATTGGCGTCGGTGAGGGAATACATGCACGGATTGCACACCGGACCGCTTGATCCCTGCATCGCCTGCCCGGTGGAATCATACAGATAGAAACTTACTCCTGCCCCGCCACCCGAAGGTGTTCCACCCAGTCCGGCAGTGTACATCATATGTAATTCGGTGTCGAAGGTGTGCGGTGTTGTGCTCACCGTCCCGCTTCGCTCAAGGATGTGAGGAATGACGTACGTCCCGGGTGATACAGCCGAATTCGCAAGTGGCGTTGCCGTGATCGGTGTCGGCTCGAATCCGAAGACCGAAAGATCAAAGGAGGAAGAATGCGAGTTCACAATAAAGCCCTGAACAGCCACTTTGTCAGCGTCAGCGCCGCCAACAACGAGAACGCCGTAGCCGAGTCTCGCGTTAGAACCTCCATATCCCCCCGCCGCCTGAATCAAGTCCTCTACCCGAATCGATTGTTTCCTCTGTGAAGAGTTCACCCCGAATGTACATGGATTGCACACGGATCCGGAGCCGCCTTGCATTGGTAATCCTGTTGTCTGGTCAAAAAGATAGAGTTCAACAGTGGCTCCTCCGGTGCCGGTAATACCCGCCAATCCCCCGGTGTACACAGCAAATACTTCTGTATCGAAGGTGAATGGCGTGGTGAGAGTGCTTCCGCTTTGTTCCAGCACATGGGGAATGACAAACGTACGGTTGCCTACGCATGGATCATCCCCGGGACAGATTATGACAGGTTGGGGACCAATATTCCACAATGAAACATCCGATGAGCTTGCATGCGAGTTCTGCACCAAGGCTCTAACGGCCACATTGTCAAAATCACCATCAACCACAAGAACAGCGGATCCTGTCTTCCTCGAAACATCGAACCCTCCTCCATTGTTGACGATAAGATCCTCAACATAGAAATCGATTGTACGTGTGGTAGCATTGAGGGCGTAGGTACAAGGATTGCATACTTCATTTGTTACGCCGCGGAGCGGCTGTCCCGCATCGTCATAGAAGAATACATCAACATCAGCACCTCCCGTTGCCGGGCTTCCACCAAGGCCTCCGGAGTACGTGAAGAAGAACTGCGTATCGAAGGTGAATGGGGTATTGGTAGTCCGTCCGCTTTGTTCGAGGAAGTGTGGAATAACAAAGGCACGCTGAGCAGACGACACGGCAGGAGGCACAACATTTTTGAGAACCGCAAACACATTTTCGCCAAGACTCGTTGCAACAATCTCGGGTCTTCCATCTCCTGTAAGGTCCCCGATAACAACAGAGGGAGGATCATTTCCAACAACGAACGATCCGCTTGATACCACGGAGAGTGGTCCGGGGGCAGTCGTCGTATTGCCGAACGTTGTCACTGTGCCCGATGATCCACGATTGAGAACGACTATATCCGTCAGGGCGTCGCCGTTGAGATCAGCAAGGGCAAGGGAACGCGGATCAATCCCCGTTGCGAACGGCCCAAATGAGGTGAACGATAGTCCTCCGGCGCCATTATCGTTGCGCAGCAGTCTTATAGCATTTTCGGTGGGGTGCACGGTTGCAAGATCAAGCGCCCCATCGCGATCAAAATCACCAGTCGCACTCCTCTCCACGGAAGAAGGCAACGAAACTTCCAATTGTGCAAAGGACAAGGATGCAACCCTCGAAAGATTCTGAAGAACCGTTACGCCTGTGGAGCGGGCGACAACAATGTCCAGTATTCCATCTCCGGTAACGTCACCGGTTGTAATATGCCGCGCCGCTTCGCCAAGTGAGACGCTTAATGGCCGGAAGTAGATCGGCGAGTTGGTTCTCGTAATGTTCAAATGAATGGAAACAGTTGGTTCACCGGAGGCACCGGTGACAAGGTCTACGCGGCCATCGCCATCAAAATCGCCTATCGCAAGACTGACGTCGCCGGTAAAACCGGTGACGTCAACACGTGGCGCAAAGCTCAGTGATCCCGGCGTACTCATGTTGCGGAAAACAAACACAACTCCGTTACCACCAACACAAATGTCGGGTAACCCATCGCCGGTGACGTCTCCAACTGCAATACTACTTCCGGTTGGACCCAGAAGCTCGACCACCGGGTCGAAAGCTGTTGGGTCAACGGTGATAAGCGCCTGAGACCGATACAGGCCCACAGACGACGGAGAAGTAACCACGAGATCGAGCAAGCCGTCGCCATCAAGGTCAGACGTGGCTATCTCCCGCAGTGCTGGTGTGGTGGTCACATTCAAGCGCGGCGCAAAGGATGTTGAGTTCAGCGGGCTGCCATCGAAAGTTAGTGTGAAGGGGAGCCGTGCCGACGCGTGAAGGCCGTCTGCCGTGACGGAGGGAGGAGCATAACGCGCTCGCGCCGGGGTTGCTACAACAACCTCCGGCGGCAAATTGTTATCAACCCTGACGCCTCCGAAGTCGACCTTTTGAACAGCATCGAGATTCACCCCGGTGATGGTAATGCTTGTACCGGCCGGAGCCGCTTTCGGGCTGAAGTTATCAATCCTCGGCAACACCTTGAACTGCCAGTTGGGGGTATTGCCGTCATTGACAGAATTTATGGCGAAGATCACATTGCCGCCGGCTGCATTATTGTCGCGGACAGAGACGTCGTACACAGTCTGCCCGGACCCGGTATGGACAAGATTTGACACTGCCCCGACAATTCCGGACACCAGGCTTAATCGCCCCGCAGGCCTTCCAACAAGAATGAGGTCTCCATTAACCGTTGTTGTGGATGAAGCTTGAAATGTCACGGTTCTCGGCACTTCGGTCATGATGTGAAGGTCACGGAACATTGTAGAACCGTTCAGGAGTTGGTTGACGCTTCCATGGAAAACAACCGTACCTGTACCGGCAACGAACGTGCCGCCGGGGTTCAGCGTCCAGTCACCCTGCACTCTGATGACGCCAGATGTTGCATCAATTGTTCCACCAGAGAGTATCAACACGTGACGCAGACTGGTAGTAACCAGAAGACTCGAGGCCGGCCTGAACACTCCGCCACCGCCGATGATCAGCGAACCGTCCACCGTGAGGGTGGAAGTAGAAGCTCCACCTTCAAATCTTCCGCCGGTTTCAAGTGTAAAGTTGCCGGTAACCACGCCGCCATAAAGGGAGGTTACGAGAGCCGAGGAGCTACAAATGAAATCCGAGCAATCAAGCGGTTCTGTCATCGGAGTGGCAGCGCCTGGAATACCTCCATTGACAACCCGGATCTGTGTCAGGAGTGGGATGGACGTCCGCAAGAGATAGATTGTCCCGGCACCGCCATGGAACGACGGGTCTGCTAGCAAGTTGGTGTTCCGACCACCGCTGGATTCGATTTGCGTTAGAGGATCAAATCCTGAAAGACTCCCATACAAAAGCGCGACGCGACCACCGCCACCACCACCGCCCGCTTGTCCTGCCCCGGTACATTCGCCGCCATTTGCCCGAATAGTCCCCCCACCCGTCAGCAATCCTGACACCAAATATACGGACCCACCACCTCCACCACCAGAACGAGTTCCGGCTGATGCGTACCCGCCATCGGCGAATAGAGTACCATCGATTCGGAGTTCTCCCTGCGCAACCAGTCTGACCCTGCCCCCACCATTGCCTCCCGGGTCAGAATTATTGTCGCCCCCACCTCCGCTGCCAAGCTCCGCGGGTGCAGAACCAGATCCATACCCTCCGCCGCCTGCACCTAAGTTAGTGGCTGCACCAAACCCGCCATACCCGCCACCTCCCCTGCCGCTCGCAGGTGTCGAACCGGGAAATGTCTCGCCATTCCCCGATGAATTACCATCTCTGAAACCACCTCTGTATCCGCGGCCCGACACATCAATGCTCGCACCGGCATCGATCCGAATGAAGCCTCCCGATGTGATATCCAGTCCGGGGAGGTACGATAAAGGGTGAGTGACGATTGCGCCTGGCAAAACTCTAAAGCTGCTCACTGAGAGAGATCCGCGCACTGAGAGTACCATGGGTGATCCGGTTCCAACAATCACAGCCCCAAAAGAACTCGGCGTTGAAGTTCCTTCAGTCACAAATTCCCATGGACCAGTCCCAAGACCCGGGAACGTAAGCAATCCTGTTGTCTGAAGAACACTCCCCGGGACCAAAACGAAACAACTCCTTCCAACCGTGAGACTGGCCGTTCCCAAAGAAAGTGTTCCCGCTGCAACGGTAAGATCGCGATCAACTGTCAGATCTCCATCCACCGTAAAAGTCGTTCCCGCTCTGTCCAATTCAAGATCACCGTAGATCAAAGAACCGCGAACAACAACAGTAGGCGAGCCTGTGTAACGAACCCTGCCATCCAGTAGGACCACGACACCACCCGTCTGGACAAATGGTGAACCGTTTCCTCTCAGGTCCAACGTGCGCGTTCCAAGATCAAATGTTCCTGCCGGA
>Ga0187893_10005058_pt1 | contig 24192 bp, 22 predicted proteins | sample MA1701074metaG_FD_139574 | JGI IMG/M metagenome (GOLD analysis project Ga0187893, IMG submission 139574) | White microbial mat communities from a basaltic lava cave in the Kipuka Kanohina Cave System on the Island of Hawaii, USA - MA170107-4 metaG ...
GATTGAATGGAAACAATAGCGTTGCTTGAAAATCGTGGCATCAAATCCAACGTGGCAGCTGTTGATGCAGCGCCCATGCCGGTCATTCAGATAAGACCTTCAAAGGGATGGGTTTCTTTAAAGTTTGACGAATTGTGGGAGTATCGTGAGCTGCTCTATTTTCTTATCTGGCGTGACCTCAAAGTCCGCTACAAGCAGACGGTATTGGGCATCGCCTGGGCGATCATACAGCCTTTTTTTACCATGGTTGTTTTTAGCCTGTTTTTTGGAAGACTGGCCAAAGTGCCGTCCGATGGCATTCCGTACGCGATCTTTAGTTTTGCCGCGTTGGTGCCGTGGACCTTTTTTGCCAACGGGCTGAGCATGGCGTCGAACAGTTTGGTCGATAGCGCGAATTTGATTAAAAAAGTTTATTTTCCGCGCCTGGCTATTCCGCTCGCCACCGTCTTGTCTGGAATCGTGGATTTTGTGCTGGCCTTTGTGATGCTTTTAGGCATGATGCTTTATTTCGGCATAGTCCCAACGATCAATGTTTTTTGGTTGCCGCTTTTGCTCTTGCTTGCGCTCGTCACTTCACTCGGTGTGTCGCTTTGGCTTTCTGCAATGAATGTGCAATTCCGCGATGTGCGTTATACGATACCATTCTTGACGCAGTTCTGGCTTTTTGCCACGCCGATTGCTTATCCGAGCAGCTTGCTGTCAGAACCGTGGCGAACGTTGTACGGAATCAATCCCATGGTGGGCGTTGTAGAAGGTTTTCGTTGGGCTTTGTTGAGTACAAATACGTCGCCAGGACTGATCATTATTGTTTCATCATTGATATCATTGTCTTTAATGGTAAGTGGGGCATTCTACTTTCGTCGTATGGAAAAAACTTTTGCTGATGTGGTTTAGGAAATCTGATGAGTGATATCGCGATCCGTGTGGAAGGTCTCAGCAAGCAGTACCGTATTGGCGGCAAGCAGGAAAGATACAAAACCTTGCGCGATACGCTGACTGATGCAATTGCGGCACCGTTTCGCCGTGCCGTTCAGCTTGTGCGCGGGCAAGCCACAAGCGCGGCGGAATTGGATGAAACGATTTGGGCGTTGCAGGACGTTTCCTTTGATATCAAACGCGGCGAAGTTGTTGGCATTATTGGCCGCAATGGTGCAGGCAAAAGCACGTTGCTGAAAATACTTTCACGCATTACGGAACCAACCGAGGGTTTCGCTGAGATTCGCGGCAGAGTCGGTTCATTGCTGGAAGTTGGCACTGGTTTTCACCCTGAATTGACCGGCCGAGAAAACATTTATCTGAGTGGCGCAATTCTTGGCATGCGACGGGCTGAAATCGAGCGTAAATTTGACGAAATTGTGGCGTTTACAGAAGTGGAGAAATTTATCGATACGCCAGTGAAGCACTATTCTAGTGGGATGTATTTGCGCTTGGCCTTCGCGGTTGCGGCTCATTTGGAGCCGGAAATTTTATTGGTCGACGAAGTCCTGGCGGTGGGCGATGTGGCGTTTCAAAACAAATGTCTGGGCAAAATGGAAGATGTCGCACATCAAGGGCGAACCGTGCTGTTCGTTAGCCATAATATGGCGGCCATTCAGAACCTGTGCTCCTCATGCCATCTCCTGGAGTTCGGGCAATTGGTGCAAAAAGGCGCCACCGCTCAAGTAGTCGCCCATTATCTGCAACGGAGCCGCGCGATGTTGGATTCCGTTCGGCTCGCGGAACGCGTGGATCGGCGCGGAAATGGCATGATGCGGTTCACCGAAATACGATTGTGCAACCAAGATGGAAGCGAAGTCAATGTTGGTCAAACCGGAGAATATCTGGGCATTGTGCTCGATTATATGATGGCAAAAGAAACTGCAAAACCAACGGTTGTGCGGTTGGGAGTTGCCAACATGCATGGACAGCGGCTTTTCGTGTGTTTGTCCCGCAGTTCCCAAGATCGGGCTTTGCGGTTGTCTCCCCATGGGCAAATTGTTTGTCATATTCCACAATTGACCCTGTTGCCGGGGCGCTATTACGTCAATTTATGGTGCAAAATTGACGAGCAAATGGCGGATGATATTCACGAGGCTTTTGCTTTCGACGTTGTCGATGGCGATTTCTTCGGCACCGGCAAGCTCAACCCCAATGACGGCGGTGACATGTTGGTCAAACATCGGTGGGAGGTGCGGTGAATATGGCCATCGATCATAGCGTGCCTTCATCATGTCTGATCGTCGCCGAAGTCGCTCAAGCGCATGACGGCAGTTTGGGCATGGCGCATGCTTTCATTGACGCGATAGCGAATGCCGGCGCGGACGCTGTCAAGTTTCAGACTCATATCGCCGCCTCTGAAAGCACGCCAAATGAGCCTTGGCGCGTGAAGTTCAGTCTGCAAGATGCCACCCGTTACGGCTATTGGAAACGCATGGAGTTCACCGAGGAACAGTGGCACGGCCTCAAGCGCCATTCCGAAGAGCGTGGCTTGAAATTTTTGAGCTCACCTTTCTCCATTGACGCGGTGGAATTGTTGACGCGTGTTGGCGTCGTGGCTTGGAAAATCGCCTCGGGCGAAGTGAGCAACGCCCCCATGTTCGAGCGCATGGCCGCCAGCGGTTTGCCTATTCTGCTCTCCACCGGCATGAGTCCATTGAGTGAAATTGACGCCGCTGTGGAGCGCGTGAAATCATGCCGGGCGCCGCTCACGGTCTTGCAATGCACTTCGATCTATCCATGTCCGCCGGAGCAAGTCGGACTTAATCTGATTGCCTTTTTTCGAGAGCGCTATGGTTGCAGCGTCGGCCTCTCCGATCACTCCGGCACCATTTATTCCGGCTTGGCAGCCGTGACGTTGGGAATAGAAGTTCTCGAAGTGCATGTCACTTTCAGCCGCGAGATGTTCGGCCCGGATGTCACCTCATCAATAACGACTTCCGAATTGCGCCAACTTGTGGAAGGCGTGCGGTTCATTGAGAAGATGAAAGCCCATCCGGTAGACAAGAATACCATGGCAGACAAAATGGCGCCGATGCGCAGCCTGTTTACCAAAAGCATAGTCGCGAAAGCCGATTTGCTGGCCGGCATTGTGCTCAACAAAGAACATTTAACCGTGAAAAAACCGGGTACGGGTATCCCGGCGCATCGTTTGCCGGAAATTTTGGGGCGCCGTCTGCGCTGTAATGTAGCGGCTGATGAGTTATTGCATGAAGCCATGCTCGAGTAAAAGATTATGCACCGGAAAGTATGTGTGGTGGTAACGGCTCGTCCGAGCTATAGCCGTATCAAAACCGCTTTGCAAGCGATTCAATCGCATCCCGGCTTGAAGCTGCAGCTTGTGGTGGCGGCCTCGGCTCTGCTTGATCGCTATGGCAACACTATACGCTTCATTGAGCAAGATGGCTTTGAAATCGCAGCGCGGGTCAACATGGTGCTGGAAGGAGAAAATCCGGTAACCATGGCCAAGACCACGGGATTGGGCTTATTGGAGCTGGCGACGGTTTTTGACAATCTACAACCCGATGTTGTGGTGACGGTTGCTGACCGTTACGAGACGATGGCCACGGCGATTGCCGCCTCTTATATGAACATTCCGGTTGCCCATGTTCAAGGCGGTGAAGTGACCGGCTCAATCGACGAGAAAGTACGCCATGCGGTTACCAAGCTTTCTAACTTGCATTTTGTCGCCACGCCCAAAGCCGCTGAGCGCGTAATTCGCATGGGAGAAGAGCCAGCCGCGGTGTTCGTGACTGGATGCCCTTCGATTGACTTGGCCGCCGCAATTCTTGAAAACGCGTCAGTGAATGATGATCTATTTGCCAAGTATGGAGGCGTTGGGCCGATTGTTGATCTTTCCAATAGCTACCTGGTGGTTATTCAGCATCCGGTAACCACCGAATATGCCGAGGCCAAACAGCAAGCTACGGAAACACTCTATGCCATGCGTGATCTGGGTATGCCAGCTTTGTGGTTCTGGCCGAATGTGGATGCCGGTTCGGACGGCACTTCCAAAGGGATCCGAACCTTCCGCGAGCTGGAAGGCGCGCCCAATATCCATTTCTTCAAGAATATGTGGCCCGAAGATTTCCTCTGTCTTGTTTACAATAGCAAGTGTATCGTCGGCAATTCCAGTGTGGCGATTCGCGAGTGCGCCTTTCTGGGCGTGCCCGCGGTGAATATTGGCACGCGGCAAATGGGCCGCGAGCGTGTGAATAACGTGATTGATGTGGATTATAATCGGAGTGCGATTAAGGACGCGATTTGCCGCCATCTGGCGAATGGACGGTATGCTTCCAATCCCATTTATGGCGATGGGACGGCGGGGCAACGGATCGCGGATTTACTGGCGCGAGTATCTTTGACCATTGAGAAGAGATTGACATACTGATGACAACGGCGAAGATTTTAGGTATCATTCCCGCTCGCGGTGGCTCCAAAGGCGTGTCACGCAAAAATATCAGGCTGCTCGCCGGTAAACCACTGATCGCCTATACCATGGACGCCGCCAAGAAGAGCCGCCTGCTGACGCGTTTGGTTGTCTCGACGGACGATCTTGAAATTTCCCAGATCGCCCACTCTTTAGATTGTCAAGTCATCGAGCGACCGGCTGAGCTGGCGCAGGATACAACACCGATGTTGTCCGTTATTCAGCACACGCTCCGATTTTTAGACGAACGCGAACATTATCTCCCGGATATCACCGTGATTTTGCAGCCCACGGCGCCGCTACGCACTAGTAAACACATTGATGAAGCCTTGACACGACTGGATAACCCGGAGCTGGATTCAGTGGTGAGCGTGTCACTGGTGCCGGGACACTATAGCCCGCATTGGCAGTTCATCATTCAAGATGGTGTACTGCGTTTATTTACCGATCAGCCGTTTGGTCAAATTATCACACGCCGGCAAGACCTGCCGGCGACTTACACGAGAAACGGTGCGATTTATGCCTTTAAAACCGCTTTACTGATGGAACACAAAACCATTTATGGCAACTATTGCCATGCTTATATCATGTCTTCGGAAGATTCTATCAACATAGACTCTGAACAAGATTTTTGGCTGGCAGAACGACTTGTGATACAACGGACCGAGGTTATCCATGCAAGCTATTGATGTCATTTATCTTTATGAACATGTCGCCCGCGAATTGGATGTGGCTTGCGCCGTGAAGTGCATTGCAGAACAACGCTACGGTATCCGAATAGAACTGGTACAATGGCCGAGCGGGCTATCGCGAGCGTATAGGCAATTTCGACCACGCCTTGTTGTTTTATCGCACTGTTACTCTGCTGAAGATTACCAGTCCTTGCTGCTGGAGTGGCGAAAATCTTTTTTTATAAATCTGGCCTGGGAACAATTCTTTTCCGAAGGGACGCGTGGTCCGAAAACGCCAAGTGATAATTTTGCTCGCCAACACGTCATCCATCATGCGTGGAGTGACCAGTTCGCCCGCTATTTGCAAGAACAAAGTGTTTGCAAAGAAAATATTTTTATCAATGGCCACCCGGCTTACATGCTTTACAATGAACCATATTGCAGATATTTCAAACAACGCCATGATCTGGCAAACCATTATCATTTGCATGCGGATAGACGATGGATATTCTTTCCGGAAAACTTTGGGTGGGCATTTTACTCAGATGATCGCGTGGAAGAGTGGGTGCAGCGCGGCACGCCCCGCGATCACGCCTATGCCATGAGGCAGTTTGCTCGCCTCTCGCTGGAAAAGGCCATGCAATGGTGTGTTGCGATAGCCAGCCATAACGATGTGGAGTTGATCATTCGTCCAAGGCCAGCCACACCGCTTGAAGATTTCAAAGCTGCCATGCGGCAGATAATTGGGTCCATTCCGGAGCGGATGCATTGCATCAAACAAGACAGTGTCCGTGAATGGATTATGGCCAGCGATGTTGTCATCTCATCCTATAGCTCGAGCCTAATCGAAGCGGCTCTCGCCGGGAAAGCAGCGTTTATGCTTGAACCTTATAGCATTCCGCAATTTCTTCATGTCGACTGGCATGATTATATTGCGCATATCAAAACACAAAATGAATGTATGAACGTTTGCGTGAATGGTTCTGCGACTACTGACGATAACCGGCTTGCAAACTGGGCGCGAACCATGGTGCTGGCGCATGGCGATGCCATTAGGAATCTAGCGGACTTCCTAGCAAAAATATTTTTGGATAAATTTCCGCCGCCTTCGTTTCCCAGCCGAAAAACCGTGACGAAGCTAGGGCGATTCCGTCTTCCGAAATGGGCCTTGTACGAATATCGAAAAATCAAGTATAGGAAAATCCGGCGACAGACAGCAAAAACCCTTCGGATACATGAGAACGATCATATTAGCCAAGGCGAAATCGCGCAAAGGATAAATAAGTGGAAACAACTCTTGGCATGTTATGATGAAAATAAAAAACCGACAAACATGCAAATCACTATTGATTGTTGAACATGAAATTGTGCCCTGTTACTGGCCAGGGATTTAGCGAGGTTGAGTTTGACTAGACTGAATTTGGCAATTATTGGTTGTGGCGCGGTAACCAAAACGCATTATTTACCAGCTATTAAGCTGGCCGATAAATTTATGGTCACCGTTCTCGTTGACAAGGCCCTTGCAAACGCCCGCCATCTGGCAGACAAGTATAATGTGCCGGAAGTGAGGGATGACTATCGGGATATTGTTGGCCAAGTGGATGCAGTTATTGTGGCGCTACCGAACTATCTGCATGCCCCGATAGCGCTCGACCTCTTGCAACATGGAATACACGTCTTTGTCGAAAAGCCCATGGCTTTGAAAACCAGCGAATGTGACGCGATGATCGAAGCAGCCAATTATTCTAAAACCGTTCTTGCCGTTGGATTGGAATTTCGGTTTTTTTATTCATCACAATTTGTGAAACAGATCATTAAAAATGGTTTATTGGGCGATATTTTGAGTTTCGATATTCGTCAAGGCGTCATCCTGAATTGGGCTATGGCCTCAGACTATCTCCTTCGAAAAGAAGCCGCTGGAGGAGGTGTGCTGGTTGATTTTGGCTCTCACGTGCTCGACTTGTTGCTCTGGTGGTTAGGTGATTACCAACGTATCGAATACTACGATGATGCCATGGGCGGGGTTGAAGCCAATTGTGAGCTTCACATGCAAATGAAATGTGGCGCCTGTGGAAATGTGGAGCTGAGCCGGATTCGTAAGTTGAGCAATCAATGCATCATTCAAGGTGAGCGTGGTGTGTTGGAGGTCGGGATTTGGAATTTCAATCCTTTGGTCAATTTAAAAATCAAAAATCAGAACGTAGTTCTGACTGGACAAGTGATGCACGGCAAGACCACAGATAAATCCTTTCGAGAAGTGTTTTGCCGGCAACTCAACGATTTTGCGGATTCCATCACCAGCCAGCGTGAGCCTTTCATCCCTGGTTCAGAAGGGCGGCGCGTCGTGAAACTTATTGAAGAGTGTTATACCACGCGGCAACCTCTAAAACATCCATGGTCCTGCCATGAAAGGCCCGTGCAGAGTTTGATGAATTGATATGAATATCTTGCAGTTTGATTTTTCCGGCAAAAAGGTTTTGGTAACCGGCGGAACAGGATTTATTGGCGGGCGATTAATTGAAAAATTAGTTTTGGAGTGCCATGCCGACGTGCGCGTTTTGGCGCGCAATTTTACCAACGCCTTTCGAATTGCCCGTTTTCCTTTGGAGTTTATGTATGGAGAATTGACCGCAAAAGGTGATGTTGAGCGGGCGGTTAGTGGATGTGAGGTCATTTTCCATTGCGCTTATGGAAATCAAGGTGACCACAAGAGCCGTAAGCTTGTAAATATTGCGGGAACAAAGAATGTGTTGGAAGCGGCCTTGCACGCCGGTGTCAAGCGGGTGGTCCATCTCAGTACCGCCGCGGTCTATGGATGGGCTACAACAGATGGCGACCTTGATGAAACTGCGCCGCGGCGTTACTCCAACGATGTTTATTCTGACAGCAAGCTTGAGGCTGAGAAAATTGCTCTTCACTATGCAGAAAAATATCGGCTGCCTGTAGTCGTGATCCAGCCAACCGTCGTATACGGACCCTTTTCGAAGGCCTGGACTGTAGCGGTGATTCAACAACTGAAAACCGGAAAAGTCATCCTGGTCAATGATGGGGAGGGCCTCTGTAATGCCGTTTACGTTGATGATGTTGTCAGCGCCGTGCTTCTCGCCGCAGTAAAAAAAGAAGCTGTTGGTGAAGTATTCCTTATTTCTGGCGAACAGCCGGTTACTTGGCGGAGCTTCTATAATAGATATGAGCGGATGTTGGCGATCTCTGCCACGGTGAATATGTCACCAACTGAAGCGAAACACTATCGACGAGAAACCAAAGGTATTTTAAGAGAAACCTTGAGCATGTTGCGTGAAGAAGCACACATTCGTGAACGCCTCTCTCGGACCGCAGAGGTAACATATTTGAAGCGGATTGTCAGTTCGCTTCTGTCAGAACACTCCTGGCAATCATTAAAGCAACGATTCATGAATGGCAATGGCACCGATCAACAACAGGTTGCACGAGAAGCAGAAAAAATCATACACCCGGTGATGCCCTTCTTGGCAAATTTTTTTGCCTCGAAAACGAGAGTGCGGATAGATAAAGCAAAAAAATTATTGAGTTATCAACCTGCTTATGATTTTGAGTCCGGAATGAAGTTGACTGAGGAGTGGGCGAGATGGGCCAATTTGCTTGAAGGATAAAGATAGCGAATGATTTGTTCAATTTTTAAATGCAAATGTCTACCCTTTTGCACAAGTTGATTCATCGGGCAAAGTTTGTAGGCTACAAACTGCTCCATCGAGCCTACTACAAGCTGTTATTCAACCGTCATTTCCCATCCGAGAGATTCGTATCGACGGCTATTCATACCTTGGAAAGAAAATGGAAAAGAGGCGACATTCCAGTATCGCAAGAAGTATGGGAAGCGCAATACGCGAGCGGGCGCTGGAAATATATGAGGGAGTTGGAGGAATTGCCGCGCTACAGCATCGTGGCCGGTTATTTCCAACACTTCAAACCTGGAGGAGCCCTCCTTGATGTCGGGTGTGGCGAGGGCATTCTTCTGGAGCGCCTCGGTCAATTGGGTTATTCCAAGTATGTGGGGATTGACATTTCAGAGACTGCCATTCGTCAGGCGTCAAAACGAAAAGACGAGAAAACGCTGTTCGTCTGCGATAATGTGTTAAATTACATTCCGACAGAATTATTTGATGCCATCGTTTTTAATGAAACGTTGTACTATTTTGACAACCCTTTTCAGGTTGTAGAAAAATACAAGCATTATTTGAAGCATCATGGGATTATGATCACGTGCATGTATGTGAACTCCGAGCGAGCGGCTTCCGTTTGGAGAAGGTTGAAAACGAGTTATGTATCATTGGACGAGGTTAAAGCGTCCAATAAAGCAAAAACCTGGATTTTCAATGTATTTTTAAATGCCGGTATGGCAATGAATGATCGATAATGGTCATGCTTGCCTGAAGGCAAAGTTTAATTATGCCATTCGAAATAATGAGAAAGCTTGGCAAGCTAGCAGCCTTGGCGACCAATAACGTTATAGGAACCATTACCCACGTTTCGACGTCGAATGCCGTTGCCGCGCTCACGTTTGACGATGGGCCGCATCCTGAATTTACATGCCGCCTTCTCGACATTTTGGAGAGACATCAGGCACACGCGACCTTTTTCATGGTCGGCAAGGCTGCACAACACCATCCGGATCTCGTAAAACGAGTAGCGCAAGCCGGACACGCCATTGGCAATCACTCCTGGGATCATCCGGCGTTTCCGTATATTTCCGGACGTGAACGCCGGGCGCAACTGCGTGCCTGTACGAAGGCCATTCATCCGTACGGCCTCAAGCTGTTTCGGCCGCCGTATGGCAATCAAAGCCTCGCTTCACGCCTCGACGCCTTATGGTTGGGCTATCAAGTCGTCACGTGGAGCTTAATCGCTCACGATTGGTTTGATCATGATGCCGATTGGCTGGTCAATCAGGTCGTTGACAAGATACAACCTGGAAGTGTGATTCTGTTTCATGACGCTCTTTATGATACTATCGAAAGGAAATTCGCTGATCGCGAACCAACGCTTCAAGCCGTCACCTTGCTTCTGGAACGACTTCGAGGTCACTATCGCTTCGTCACCATCCCAGCGTTATTAAAATGCGGTCGCTCTTGCAAACAACATTGGTATCAGAAAGCTAATATAAACTTTTTGAATAGCCTCAATGTAATGGAAGGCGAGGCAAAGCGTTATGCCTGAAACAACTGGCACAATGAGCTGTCAATAATGACGATGACGAGGTGAAGGAGATACGAATGCCAAACGACAGAGAAAATGCCATAAAGTTGAGTGTGATCATCCCATGCTATAATGCGGCTGAAACCATAGCGGCTCAACTTGAAGCTTTGACTAATCAACAATGGTCCGAGCCATGGGAGATAATCGTTGCCAACAATGGATCGACGGACGAGTCGATGGCCATTGTTGAAGGCTATCAGCAGCGACTGCCAAATATGCGTATTATTGATGCCTCTGCAAAGCGAGGACAACCTTACGCGCTTAATGTTGGCGCCCAGGCGGCAAGAGGCGAAGCATTGGCATTCTGCGACGCCGATGACGAAATTGGCGTCGGCTGGCTGGCCGCCGTGGGCGAGGCACTCTCTAAATTTGATTTTATTGCCTGCCGTTTTGAAACGGCAAAACTCAACGCCCCATGGTTTCGCCGCGCGCACATACAGGAAAAGGGCCTGATGAGCGCCGCCTATCCGCCATATCTGCCCCATGCTGGTGGCGGCAGTTTGGCCGTTAAACGCTCGCTTTATGAAGCCATCGACGGGTTTGATGAAATTTTGCTTTTTCTCCATGACACCGATTTTTGTTTTAGACTGCAAATGCACGGGACAAAACTGCATTTTGTGCCGGAAGCCGTCGTGCATATTCGCTATCGCAATTCGTGGCTTGGCATGTATCGACAGTCGCGTGGTTACTCGGAGTATAGACTACTGTTGATTAAAAAACACCTAGCGCTTGGAGCACCAAAGCCTTCGTGGAAACAATTGCTGGTCTCATGGTTATATTCGTGGAAGGAATTGACAAAATATCTTCTTCAACTCCAGCGGAAAAGCGATGTGACGAAATTTGTATGGCAGCTCGGTTCGTGCTTTGGGCGAGTGAAAGGATGCATAAAACACAGAGTTCTGGCCTGAATTCAAAACTGTGGTTATAGCAATGGACAAACCTTTGATTACAACGATCATTCCCACTTACCGCCGCCCCAAGTTATTGGAGCGCGCCATTCGTAGTGTCTTGAGTCAGACCTACGCCCATTTCCAGGTTTGTGTTTATGATAATGCCTCCGGAGACGAAACCGCGGCAGTTGTTGCTACAATAGCCAAGGCAGATTCACGCGTCAAATATTATTGCCACCCGCATAATATCGGTGGAATACAAAACTTCAATTACGGCATGCAGCAGGTTGCGACGCCATATTTTTCCCTATTAGCCGATGACAACATCTTGCTGCCGCATTTTTTTGAAGAGGCGCTCGAAACGTTGAACCGTTTTCCGGAAGCGATTCTTTTTGCCGGCCAAACCATCTTCATCAACGAGAAAGAACAACGCCTGGGCGGCGCACTCGACCACTGGATGCCGGGATTGGTTTCGCCGCCGAACGGGCTCGTGCAAGTGTGGGAGAAGAGCTTGAATTGGGAAGGCGTATTATTCAGCGCCGAAGCGATTCGCAGCGTCGGATGGTTGGATCCCACCCTTGGCGGGTCTGCCGATCAGGATTTCATGATGCGACTGGCAAGAAGGCACGTCATGTATATTTCAAAGCGGCCCTGCGCGCTTTTCTTTTGTCACAACAACTCCTGGAGCATCAATCGCGATCTCCGTGAGCACATCAGCAGCAATAAGAAAATATTGCAGCGCTGGCTTGCAGATGAAGAATTGTCCGAGACGATCAAAGCGCAAATGCAACAACGATGGGAAGTTTTTGTCAAAAAGACCATTTCAAATTATTTGTGCATCAAGAGTATTTTCGGCGGCAATAAGGAGACGATTCGTATCGCCTCGGAACTGATGAATAAGGAAATCGGATTCGCTTATGTACCTTTGAGAGCCATCATGATCGCCAGGCTAGCCAACTATAACGTATTGCTGAAACGATTTCTGGTCACTGCGATTTACTGGTATCTTCACCTCAAGGACAGGCTTATTTTTTTTAAACACAGGAAAAAGTATGAGGTGCAAAAATGCTCGATTATAATTCTACCATGAACCTTTTTGACTGCGCCGGCAGGATTTATAGACGCATTTGGCGGCTGCTGTTTGCCGCTAATTTTAAGCGCTTCGGTGTCAAATCAAGCATCGTTTCTCCGTTGCAATTAAACGGCACTGAGTATATTGAAATCGGTGATCACGTGACGATTGGTTATAAGAGCCGGCTCACCGCCGAAAAGCACAACGAGAATATGCCGAGAGTGGTTATCGAAGATCGGACCAGAATCGGACATTTTTCCATTATTTCCTGCGTCCGTGATGTTCATATCGGGAAAAATGTAATCACGGGGGCCGGAGCATATATTTCCGACAACCTGCATGAATATGAAGATATCACGTTGCCGATAAAAGCGCAGCCGACGATTTTTAAGGATAGCGTTTACATTGGCGATGACACGTGGATAGGGGTCAACGTCGCCATTATGGGCGCTAAAGTCGGAAAACATTGCGTGATCGGCGCCAATTCGGTGGTAACCAAGGACATCCCCGATTATTGCGTGGCCGCCGGCATACCTGCCAAAGTGATTAAACGATATAATTTTGAAAAAAAAGTATGGCAAAAGGTGAATGGAAGAGACGAATAGACAAATCTAAGTTTTGGATTTTAGACCATGGAGCTTACAGGTAGCCTCGTTGCCGACATCGAGTTGTTGTTGAGTGTTGGCATTCTCTTGTGCCTTTTCTTATATCTCGTCATGCGCTTGCCGGCGATGGGCCTGGCCTGTTTCATGTTCCTGGTTCTCACTCGGGCGCATGAATACATTCCCCGTTCGGAAGTGTTCCGACCGTCGATCCTCGTGGGGTTGATCATGCTGGTTGGCCTTTTCTTCTATAGCCTTGTCAAGCGGCAGCCGCTGCATTTTAAGGGGCCTCAACCGTGGCTCTTGGTCGCGTTTATTGCGCTGTGTTGGATTTTGCTTTTCACCAAGGGACAAACAATTTACGATCGTAACGGCCGGCTTTTGATTGAGCCGCTGCTGTTGGTTTTTGTCTTGTTTTTTGCAACGCTCAATGCGATCAGAAACTTCAGAGATTTCCAAATCATTTTGAACACGCTTGTGTTGATTGGCGTAACCATTTCACTGTTAACTTTGGTGCAATCTTTTGTTACGGGCATTGTGAATGGACGCGCATGGATTTATATAGGTGAAGAGGCGATGATTACCCGTGCCGGCTCATTGGGAATTGATCCCAATGAAGTCGCGGCGACGCTTGCAACTTTGTTGCCGTTGTTCTTTTTACTTTTTGATAACGAAAAAAGTTCAATAGTCCGGCGCACGCTTTACCTGTTGGGCATTCCTCTTGTTGTTCTGACTGTTTTTTTAACCTACTCTCGCGGCGGATTTATATGTCTGCTCGCTGCTTTCTTTTTGATCTTCAAAAAGAGGCTTCAGGTCAAAAATGTCATCGGGTTCGCAGCTTTGCTTGTTTTAATTGTTGTCTTCACGCCATCCGCTTTCTGGGAAAGGTTGGCCAGTTCGGGTACGACCGATACGACTGGTGAGGGCAGACTCATTATCTATCAAGCCGCCATCAATATGATTCAGGCACATCCCCTCACGGGTATAGGCTATGGCCAGTTCCAGTACCTGTTTGGCCGCTATACTAGTCTGCCAATTCAATCCTACTCCCCGCAGAATACTTTTTTGGGCGTTGCGGCTGAGACTGGACTGATCAATCTCTTGATCTTTTTGGGACTCTTTGTCGTAACGTTTTTGGATTTGCGTCGGCTCAAGCGTGAAGCAGTGTATTGCAAAGATAAATGGATCATAAAATTATCTGATACACTCATAGCAGTTCTCATCATTACTCTGATTTCAGGTTTGACCCTTGATCGAAGAATGTGGGTTCTCATCTATATCGCTTTGGCCTTGGTTGTTGTTCTCAAGCGAATTTGGCGACAAGCGCTTGACTCAACAGTCTTCTCAGCGCCAGGAATTAAGAATGAAGTAGTTTTTATGCGCGAACCCTTGGGAAACCAAGTTATGAGGAAGAATGGCTGATATATGATTTTTGAAGAAAGCATGTCTAAAAAAATTGCAGTCGCTCAAATCATTGATACGACCGAGATGGGCGGTGCCGAACAAGTTGCCATTCAGTTGGCCAATACGTTTGCTGCTGCCGGTCTTTCTTCTCATTTAATTGTAACACGGCATCTGGGCGCGCTTGCTGATGGAATCGATGCAGCGGTGCGCGTAGTGGTGTTGAATCGGCATCGTACAATTGATTTTGATGCGGTCCGGCGCGCTATTGATTACATCCAGAAATGGAATATTCGGATCTTGCATGGACACGGCTGGAGTTCCGCGTACTGGTGTGTTTTTTGGAAACGTTTAGGCAATCTTTCCGCAATGACCGTCTATCACGACCATGAGCCGCTTAATCCGTTGCTCCCGAGACGCGCGACCAAATTTAAGGAATGGCTGTATCGATTTATTTTGCGATCGGTAAATGGCGTCATTGGGGTATCACCCTTGAACATCGCGCACGACACGCGGCTTCTCTCTGCTTATGGTATGCCCATCGTGTATTTGCCTAATGGCATTAATACAGCGGTTTATCAAAGTTTCAATCCGTCAGATAATGACCGTTGCATTATTCAAGTTGCCAATCTAAGGCCGCAAAAGGGCCATTTGCACATCGCTACGATTGCGCGTCACCTCAACGATCTTCTGGACGGATTTCAATGGCTTTGTGTCGGAAATATCTCCAATCAGACTTATTATGCGCAAATTCGCAAAAGTTTGTCTCAGAACAACCTCGCGGACAAGGTTTCTTTTCTCGGAGGCAGAAGTGATGTGCCAGAATTATTGGCTAAAGCAACTATTGGCGTTTTGACCTCCGATGCTGAAGGGCTACCGATGGCGCTTCTGGAGTATATGGCAGCGGGATTGCCTGTGGTGGTGATGGATGTTGGAGGTTGCGGCAGTGTTGTTCAAGAAGCAGGATGCGGCTTTGTCATATCTCGAGAAAAGTTTAAGGAATTTGCTGAAGCAATTGCCTGGTTGTGTTTGCATCCTGCCGAAGCCCAAGTGATGGGAAAGCGAGGGCAGTCGGTTGTCAGGGAGCATTATAGCGCCGAAACCATGATGCAGCAGGTTGGAAATTTTTACGCCCGGCTTTTATGGAAAGTTTAGTTGTTGACAATAAGAAAAGCGATGCCTACACGCGACAATGGCGCACTGACGCAAAGGCTAGCCTATTGATCGTGGGCAATTTTTTGTCCTCGACGCAGGGTAACCGCGCTGTCTATGAGGAACTTGCCGAGCTGCTAACCGTGCGAGGCTGGCAGATTGTCTCCGTTTCTGCCAAACCTGGTCGCATCGCTCGCTTATTCGATATGACGTCTACAGTTTGGCAAACAAGAAACACTTATCATGCCGCGCAAGTGAATGTTTTTAGCGGATGGGCATTTTTTTGGGCAGAAGTTGTTTGTATTTTGCTCAAGCATTTGAACAAGCCTTTTATACTTACTCTTCATGGAGGCAAACTACCAGAATTTGCTACTCGCTGGCCGAGGCGTGTTCAACGCTTGCTGCGGTCGGCTGCTGGCGTGACAACGCCTTCTCATTATCTGTTTGACCAAATGCGGCCTTATCGCGCAGATTTGCAACTGCTTCCTGATGCGCTTGATTTAAACAAATATCATTTTAAACCACGGCTTAGGCCGCAACCCCATTTGATTTGGCTTCGAGCATTTCATTATGTTTATAACCCACAACTTGCCCTTCACGTTTTAGCATTACTCGCTGATACATTTTCGGATATCCGGTTAACAATGCTCGGTCCGGACAAGGGCGATGGAAGTTTGCAAAGCACGAAACAGACTGCGATAGCTTTAGAAGTTATTGGCCGATTGGAGCTGACAGGAAGCATCATCAAAACAGAAGTTCCAGCGTGGTTGAATGCTGGTGATATTTTTCTGAATACGACCAATGCCGACAATAATCCCATGAGTGTCATTGAAGCCATGGCCTGCGGATTGTGCGTGGTGAGCACAAACGTAGGAGGTATTCCCTATTTGTTGGAACATGAACAGGATGCACTGCTGGTGCCACCTAATAATCCTCAAGCCATGGCCGCGGCAGTGCGCCGGATTCTAACTGAGCCAGGATTAGCCGAGCGATTGTCTCGTAATGCCCGTCGTAAGGTTGAGCAATTTAATTGGACGGCAATTTTGCCACAGTGGGAAGCGATTTTGATGAAAACCGCCAGAGGTCGGCATGGCTAGCTTTGTTGATCGTCTTTATCAACATAGCCCGATTTGGGCACAGCAGGCTATGGTGGCGATGTATGGTTTGTGGTGGTATCGCCGTCGCTATGGGCCGCACTTCCACGCGTTAGTGGCTGAGTTTAAATCTCGTGAGCGCTGGACTATCGCGCAATTTAAGGCTTATCAAGAGCAGCAACTGCAGCGAGTGCTTCAAGTGGCCTGGCAAGCGCCTTTTTATCGGCAGGTCTTTTATACAGTTGGCATTACTCCCAATCTGCCTCCCTTCGAGGCATTAAAGAAACTTCCATTTCTCTCAAAAGAGACCTTGCGTACACACGCCCAGGATTTGTTGTCGCAGAATCCGCCCTCGAAAGGAACGATGGTGTTCAAATCGAGCGGAACAACCGGCACGCCTACAGAAATTTATTACACACCGGAATTTCACGCCCTCGAGTTGGCGGTGCCGGAAGCACGCAATCTGAGTTGGGGTCACGTTAATTATCACGACCGCCGCGTGATGTTTGGCGTGCGCAAGGTTTGTCGTTACGATCAGAGCAAACCCCCGTTTTGGCGCTTCAGTCCAGTGGAGAACATGGCGTATGCTTCCATTTATCATTTGTCTCCCGAATTTTTGCCTTATTATCTGGAATTTCTTCGCGTCTATCGTCCAGCCATCATCATGGGTTATCCGAGTGCTTTACAGACCATTGCGCATTATGCGCTGGCAACCAATGAACTGCCGCCAGCGCAAGCCATCATCACAACTTCAGAAACCGTAACGACGCAAGCGCGCCGCGCTCTTGAGGCGGCTTGGAAATGCCGCGTCTATGATCGCTATGGCGCTGTAGAAGGATGCCTGTTTGCCTCACAATGTGAATACGGCCGCTATCATGTCTGTCCCGAAGTGGGCATTATTGAAATCGTCGATCAAAATGGGCAGCCTTGTCCGCCGAACGTTCTCGGCGAAGTGATTTGCACCGGTTTGCAGAACACCTTACAACCTCTGATCCGATACCGTATCGGTGATGCTGCGCGTTGGTCTATCGAACAAAGCTGTTCTTGCGGGCGCGCCATGCCTATTTTGGAAGCCGTCGAAGGCCGTTTTGAAGACATCTGCTACACACCCGATGGAAGTCAAATGCTGCGATTCGATACCGTGTTCAAAGGCGTGGAAAACATTCGCGAGGCGCAAGTCGTGCAAGACCGTTTGAATTTATTTACGATCTATGTCGTTCCCACAAACGGTTTTGATCAACACGATGTGGCGCAAATTAAAAATAACATGGTGCAGCATGTTGGCCATATCGAAACACGTGTCAAGCCCGTCAGCTCTATTGCCCGTAGCCCGTCCGGAAAGTTTCGCGCCGTCATCTGCAATCTTCCTCCGGAACAGAAGGCGTTGTGGCAGCAACATGAATTCGCCGAGGCGATTTATGCCAACTGAAAATTCCGACTTTCCCTTGGTCACCGTGATCATGCCCATCCGCAATGAGCAACGATGGATTCAGCGCAGCCTTGCTGCTGTTTTCTCGCAGGACTATCCTCCTGATCGCCTTGAAGTTCTCGTGGCGGACGGCCTCTCTGCCGATGGAACCCGCGCCATCGTTCATGAAATGGCTCGGCATGATCCACGCGTCCGTTTGGTTGAGAACAAGGCTCGGATCATGGCAACAGGATTCAACACCGCGCTTACATTGGCTCGTGGCGAGATCATTGTAATGCTGGGTGGCCATGCCGAGTTGTCGCCGAACTACGTGCGCGCTTGCGTTCGCATTTTGAAGCTCAAAAAAGCCGACTGCGTTGGCGGATCACTCGAAACAATATGTGAGACCCCCACTGCCATTGCCATCTCGCTGGCCATGAGCTCACCTTTCGGAGTTGGCGATGCCAGGTTTCGCATAGGCGCGAAGAAAGAAACTTACGTTGATACGGTGGCATTTGGCGCCTACACTCGTAAGATCATCGAACGCGCCGGCCCCCTGGATGAAGAACTCGTTCGTAATCAAGATGATGAATACAATTATCGGCTCCGAAAGATTGGCGCTAGGATTTTGTTGATTCCGGAGATTCGGTGTCGTTACTACAGTCGCACCTCGCTCCGTTCACTCTGGCAGCAATATTTCTGGTATGGTTATTGGAAGGTGCGCGTGATGCAGAAACACCCTCGCCAGATGCGTCTTCGCCAGTTTGTTCCAGCGGCCTTTGTTATGGTATTGCTCGCAACGACGCTGCTGGCTTTCTTGACGCCCATTGGTCGCACTTTGCTGGCGCTTATCAGTGGCGCTTATGGCTTGGCAAACTTGAGTGTCTCGGCTTGGGCGGCGTGTAAGGCGGGCTGGCATCACTTAGCGCTCCTGCCAGTTGCTTTTACGACTCTCCATCTCAGTTATGGCTTTGGTTTTCTCATCGGGCTAATCAAGTTTTGGAACTGCTGGGGTGATATGCATATCTATACAGACACGCAGAAAAGTGCAACCAAACTTGTTAACGTTGAAGCCGGTTGAGACTGACGACCTCAACCGGCTCCGCGCTGAATTTGCCGAACGCGAACGCCGCCTCGCCGGCAGCGATATTTATTCGCCTTTCTATCCGGCTAATCTGTTTATCATTCAGCAGCGCCAACGTGTTATCTTAAAAGTGCTTCGCCGGCACGGGTTCAGCTCGCTGAGGAATCGACGAATTCTCGAACTCGGCTGCGGAAGAGGAGACGTCCTCCTGGAGTATTTAAGTTATGGCTCCACTGCCAAAAATCTTTATGGCACTGACTTGATATTCCACCGGATAAATGAGGCCCGCACGCGTTTGCCAAACTTACCGCTCACTTGCGCCGATGGTCAGCATCTCCCCTATGCGAGCAAAGTTTTTGACCTGGTGTTGCAATACACCGTTTTCTCTTCGCTTTTAGACGAAGAGATCAAATCTAATCTGGCGCGCGAGATGTTGCGGGTGGTCAAGCCGGAGGGCATGATTCTATGGTATGACTTCTGGCTTAACCCCATGAATAAGCAAACACGCGGCATACGGCCGGGAGAAATTCGGCGTCTCTTCCCTGCCTGCACCTTCGAATTTCATCGGATTACATTGGCGCCTCCCCTCACCCGCCGATTGGCTCCGATCTCGTGGTTGGCCTGCTCAATGTTGGAGAAAATTAAAATATTCAATACGCATTACTTGGTTGCGATTCGCAAGGAAAGTGGAATTCACTCGTCAATTCAAAAGCGAATTACCAAATTGTAATTACAATCCATTTCGATCACAGATAAGATCTCTGATTGAATTTTCTGCCGTGACCGATTGGCCTTGCCCAAGTTTGATGAAAAACTTAACATACAGCCATTTATATGAAAGGACGGTGCAGATCGTGGTTGCATGATTCGTGCTTCTGGCGTGATCATTGCAGAAATTACGAATTTGACACGAGCTTAATTTGAAATAATAACAATGTAGAGGTTGTGTTATGCGGCGACGGTTTAATATCTGTTCCGCCTTTTTAGCAGAAGTTGTATTATGTACCTTCTCGGTGAGCGGTTATGCCACTACTTATTATGTATCTCGTACCGGCGATGATAACAATCCAGGAACCATTCTTGATAAACCTTTCCAAACGTTACAGAAAGCGGCTAATATAGTTCAAGCGGGTGACGTTATACTGGTATTACAGGGTACTTATCCGGGATTTTGGATCAAAGGAAAGTATGGCCGAGCTAATGCATGGATTGTATTTAAATCTTATCCTGGGCACAAAGTCATTCTCGACTCATATACAAATGGCTATGCCAACACCTGGCGGGGGATAGAATTTTCCGGCTCGAGTTATATTGAGATTAATGGCTTCGAAATCACGGATTCCAATCCGCTGTATGACAGCGATAATTTTGACGAATACAGCCAGGGCAATGATCATGACGGCATCAAGATCAATCCTGCTGATGGCTCCTATCCGGAAAGCTCGTATTTGCGGTTTATCAATAATCACATTTACCGCACCGGCTGCAACGGCATCCTGGCAAAGGGAAATCATCACGAGTTCATCAACAATTACATCCATCACATCGCTTTATCCAAGCGCGGCTATGGTATGTACATTTCCGGGAGCGATCACATCATTCGTGGTAATATAATTCACGACAGCTATGGCTATGGCATTCATCTGTATGACGACTCACCGGATCGGATTTTGGTCGAGGGCAACATCCTATACAACAATGGCCGGGATGATTACGCCAGAGGATACGGCAGGGTAAATTGTGATATCAACGGGTGCCCAACCGGCGATGGCATCCTTCATTTTGGCGGCAATAATAGCATCATTCGCAATAACCTTTGCTACAATAATCGCATGTGGGGTATCAGGACGAGCGCAACCAGTGATCTTGTGGTCAACAATACATGTTATGGGAACAAAGAAGCCGGCATTTATGTCTATGACAATCTCGGCGTTATTTTGAGAAACAATATCAGTTATCAAAATGGCGGCGAAAACTATATCGGTTCCGGCAACACCCAAGATCATAATCTTTTCTCCATTGATCCAAAGTTTATTAAAGCGGGCAATGGTGATTTTCATCTGCAAGCGAATTCACCTGCAATTGATGCGGGTATTTTGATCGCCGGATTCACGACCGACTTAGAAGGCACGGCCAGACCTCAACATGGTGGATGGGATATTGGCGCTTATGAATTCGGCGGCATACCGTCTTTCGCTGCTTATTTAAGCGCGAATCCGACTTCGGGTTTGGCCCCTTTGATTGTCCATTTTGGCGGCAGCGCTTCCAGCGGCAAAGCGCCATACAACTATCTCTGGAACTTCGGTGATGGCAATACCTCGGCTCAGCAAAACCCAACGCATACTTACACGCAGGCTAATTCGTACACGGCAACTCTCACCGTTACAGACAATGACAATAAGCACGCCACTGCTTCTCAGAGTATTGTCGCGGAAGCTATCTCAATGAATAAGCCCGTCGTCACAGCGATGCGAATTTCAGAAGTTAATCAGGCCGCCGACTTGCGCGTCATCAGGACAGAGAAATGGTATGATTTGTACCTCTACCTCGATGACCCACAGGGATGGAGTGACATCTCTTATGTTGGCATTTGGCTGAATCATGAGTCCGACAAGCATGCCACGGTTGCGAATCACGGCGGAACATTTTTCGCCGCGAGCAATTATACTATTGCTTATCATTCTTTTGAAAGCGGCCAAATTTGGGCAAAAGAAACAGAAGGAACTGCCACCTGGACAAATATTACCGGTCAACTCGGTTTATATGTGGACGATGATAATAATGAGTACAAACAAAATCGCAATGAAAAATGGGCCAAAGCCAAAATCAGGTTGCTTCCGAATGCGCGCACCGGCAACTGGACAATCAATGCTTACGTCATAGACAAAGCTGGACAAAACTCAACCTTGCTTCAGAAAAACATTCGTATTTCAAACGCAATTGACCAAACTCCTCCTTCGCCACCCCAAAATGTTAGAGTGGGTATCGGCTCACCGTAACGCTTTTTGTGGCATACAAAGGATCATTAAGAGGCCGTCTTGTTGTGTGAAGATGGCCTTTTGTTTTTTGTATCGTTCTTACAAGTCCCGGGCACCTGTTTTATTAAAATCCATGGTGTTATACAAATTTTGTGCCACTGGTCTCAGATTAAATCTTGACAAAGATAGTAATATCTGCTTATATTTTAGGAAGTGTTTATTGAAAGCAACCATTGCGAGAATCAGAATAATGCCCATAACCATCGAAAAAGTCAAACATGTCGCTGCCTTGGCAAAACTTTCATTCAATAATGAAGAATTAGCCAAAATCGCGAAAGAGTTGGATGCCATCGTCGGCTATGTCGAACAATTGAAAGAGCTCAACGTCGACGATGTGCCGCCCACCTCGCACGTGCTCGATCTGCACAACGCTTTTCGCGATGACAAAGTCGAGCCGTGGCTGAGCACTGAAGAAGCCCTGCAAAACGCGCCCGGCCAGAAAATGGGCTATTTCAGTGTGCCAAAAGTTATCGGTTAATAAAAGGCAAAACGATTTGGGGCAAAACTATTAAAAAAGATTTGAGATCAATTGTTTTGCCCAAAATAGTTTTGCCTTTCAGCTTTTGTTTTATAGTTTTGTTTATTATGAAAGTTCTTGGCATCATCCCCGCCCGCTACGCTTCAACGCGATTCCCCGGCAAGCCGTTGGCGCTGCTCGCGGGCAAGCCGATGGTACAATGGGTTTACGAACGCGCCTCGCAGTCCGAATTGCTGAGCGAAGTTGTCGTCGCCACCGATGATCAACGCATCTTCGACGCCGTCAAAAAATTCGGCGGCCGCGTCGTCATGACGCGCAGCGATCATCCCAGCGGCAGCGACCGCATCGCCGAGGTCGCCGCGAAGAGTGACGCCGAAATCATCGCCAACATTCAAGGCGATGAGCCGCTGATCGAGCCAGCCGCCATCGACCTCGGCGTCAAAATTCTGCTCGACAATCCAACCGCGCAAGTTGGCACGCTCGTTCGCCCGATTCGCGACGCCGTGGATTTGCGCAATCCCAATGTCGTCAAAGTCGCACTCGCACAAGACGGAACCGCGCTGTATTTCTCGCGCTCGGCGATTCCCTTCTGCCGCGGACTTCGGCGAGACCTCGGCGAGCTCGGTCGAGCCGCTCAGTCGAGCCGCGCGCAAACCGATGCCGAGTGGCTGCAGCAGCACACGTATTTCAAACACATCGGCCTCTACATTTTCCGTCGCGACATGCTCTTGCAATTCGTCAAATGGCCGCTGGGTGTTTTGGAGCGCGTCGAAAGCCTGGAGCAATTGTGCCTGCTCGAACACGGCGTGAAAATTCATGTCGCGGTGACGGAGTATGAGGCGAGGGGGGTGGATACGGAGGAGGATTGGGATGCGCTAATGAAAGAAGTATTGTAGAAATTGATTGAATTCTTTAGCTCGCATTAAAAGCTAAAACAAGCGTTGGAAGCACGCTTGAATTTGAGAAACTAGGAAGGAATAAAGTATGAACAGGAATGTTGATAAGCTTTGTTGTATGAATTGTTTCTCGGAAATTGAGATACAGCGATTTATAGAAGAATTTGATGAACTTGGTGACTGTGGCTATTGTGGAAGCGAAGAAATTTATGTTTGCGAAGTTGATGAAGTTGGCGAGTTTATTCAAAATGGCATTGACCGATATTACGAAGATGCAGCTAAAATGGTTTCTTATGAATCAGCAGAAGGTGGTCATCCTTTTGATACAATGGACATTCACGACATTCTTCTCTATGAGCAAGAGATTTTTTCTAATATACAGAAGGCGGCTGAAGTAGTCAATGCCGGGGATATAGTGTTGGTCAAACAAGGTACATATCCTGGGTTTTGGATTCAAAACAAACATGGTCGGGCAGAGAATTGGATTGTTTTCAAACCATACCCCGGACATCAAGTCACGCTTGACTCATACACAAATAACTATGCCACTACTTGGAGGGCGGTGCAGATTACCGGTTCAAGTTATATTGAAATTAATGGGTTTAAGATGACTGACTCCAATCCACTCTATGACAGTCAAAGATTTGAAGATTACTCTAAAGGGCAAAGCCACAACGGAATAAAACTGGAGGAAGCCGGTGATGGCACGCCGCCATCATACATTCGAATCATTAACAACCACATCTATCGCACAGGTGATAATGGC